>Ga0207848_100084_pt1 | contig 79385 bp, 76 predicted proteins | sample TtaePargueraPR_10_FD_187737 | JGI IMG/M metagenome (GOLD analysis project Ga0207848, IMG submission 187737) | Aerobic enrichment media microbial communities from Bioluminiscent Bay, La Parguera, Puerto Rico - Tt and M2 (3) (SPAdes) | ecosystem: Environmental > Aquatic > Marine > Unclassified ... | reverse complement strand
CTCGCCGGGCTCTCGGTGATGTTCCTGGTTGCGCGCTTCTTCAGCGACGACAACGACTCCGATCCGATTCTCGAATACGTGCGTCAAGTGGAGTTCGAGACGCTGTTCTTTTTCCTCGGCATCCTTCTGCTGGTGGGCATGCTCAAGGAGGTTCGCGTGCTCGACGGGCTGGTGCACATTTATGACCAGGTGCCGGCCGTGATGGCCAACTACCTGATGGGCGTGATGTCCGCGGCGATCGACAACGTGCCGCTGACCGCCGCGTTGCTCAAGTCCGGGCTGCAGATGGGCGTTGCCGAATGGATGGTGCTGACCTACGCGGTCGGCGTCGGCGGTTCGCTGCTGGTGATCGGTTCGGCCGCCGGTATCGTCGCCATGAGCAAGGTGCCGGGCCTCACCTTCGGCAGCTACCTGCGGCACATGCTCTATCTGTTCATCGCCTTCAACATTGGCTTCGCCGGTGTCTACCTGATCGGCCTGTCGATAGGCTGATCACGGCGCGCGAGCGCGGGTCACCAGCTCAGGTTGAAGTGCGAACCCAGCACGAAGCGGCCATCGAGCAGGTCCCAGCGCTCGACGCAGACCTTCTTCTGCTCGCCGGGGTGCAGCTTCAGCCGGTTGAAGGAGTTCGGCGAGGTGCCACGCAGGCGGGTCGAGAGCGTGGTGCCCGCCTGCACCATCCAGATCTCCCGCGCGAGGCCGCTGTACTGCCTGGAAAGCGGCAGCACGTAGGGCAGATGGATGTGCCCGCCCATCACCAGATCCAGCCCGTGCTCGGCCCAGCGTTGCAGCGCGGGTTCAGCGCCGTGCTGCAGATTGCTCAGATCGCTCGGTACCATCGCGCCGAACGGCTGGTGGGCCACCACGATGCGAATCTTGCGCGGGTCGCCCTCGGCCAGCCGCTGCGCCACCCGTTCCACTTGCCGCCCCGTCACCACGCCGTCCTTGTGCCGGCGCGGATGAGTGGTATTGAGCCCGATCACCAGCATGTCGTCGTTCTCGAACACCGGCTCCAGCTCATCACCGAAGTGTCGCCGGTAGTTGCCGTACGGCGTGAACAGACGGGCGAAGAGGTTGTACAGCGGGATGTCGTGATTGCCCGGAATCACCAGCGTATCGCCGACGCCGTCGGCCTCCAGCCGACGGACGAAGGCCGCGGCACTGGCGAACTGGCCGCGGCGGGCGCGCTGGGTGATGTCGCCGGAGAACACCAGCAGATCGGCTCGATGCTCACTTACATGATCCTCCAGCGCCTGGACCACGGCGGGTTGCTCGGTGCCGAAATGGGTGTCGGAGATCTGCACGATGCTGGTCATGGGCTTGGCTGAGGGTCCTGGCTGTTTGCTGGCATTGTTGCATTCGAAGCCTTTCGGCGTCCGCCGTTCCAAGCGGCGAGATGCAAGCGAAGATTGCAGAGGCCGTGCGACAACCTCGTGGTTGCGTGATCCCCGGCCTTGGACTAACCTCCGCGTCGCCTCAGGTGCCCCCTGGCCTTGTGCCAGACGGGTGAAACAGGGAAGCCGGTCCATTCTCACGAAGATTCCGGCGCTGCCCCCGCAACGGTAGGCGAGTCGAGAAACCGCAACAGCCACTGTGCTCAACGCATGGGAAGGCGCGGTTTCGGGATGCCGCAAGGCATACGCTCGCAAGCCCGGAGACCGGCCTGTCGCATTTCACTGACAGTGCGGCGGGCGCTGGGCGGGTGCATATCCCTCGCGGTATTCCCTTCCTTTTGCGGTTCCTCCGTCTGTCTTCGTCGACTTTCAGTCGTGCGGGTGGGCACGACGGAGACCTGAACCTTGACTTGCAAGCCCCGTTTCAAGCCAGCGGCCTATGTGCTGCTCGGCAGTTTCCCCTTTTCCATCGGCCAACTGGCCGCAGCCCCGCTGGATCTCCAGCAACAGGTGGTGACCGCCACCCGTACCGCACAGACCGCCCAGCAGAGCCTGGCCGCGGTGACCGTGATCGACCGCGAACGGATCGAGCGCAGCCAGGCCAATTCGCTGCCGGAGCTGCTCAAGCAGGTGCCTGGCGTTTCGCTGGCAAACAACGGCGGGCCCGGCAAGTCCACCTCGCTGTTCATGCGCGGCACCGAATCCGATCACGTGCTGGTGATGATCGACGGCATCAAGATCGGCTCGGTCACGGGCGGCGGCGCGGCCCTGCAGGATCTGCCGCTGGAGCTGATCGAGCGCATCGAGGTGGTCCGCGGTCCGCGTTCCAGCCTTTACGGCTCGGAGGCCATCGGCGGGGTGATCCAGATATTCACCCGCAAGGGCCAGGGGCAGGGCGTCAAGCCGTTTTTCTCGGCCGGCTACGGCACCCATGACACCTACACGGGCAGCGCCGGCGTTTCCGGCGGCGACGGTCGTGGCTGGTACAGTCTGGGCGTCAGCGGTTCGGATACCGACGGCATCAACGTCAAGTCGGCGGACACCAGCGGCTACGAACGTGACGCCGATGGCTATCGCAACCTGTCCGCGACGCTGAGCGCCGGCTACCGCTTCGACAACGGCCTGGAGCTGGACGCCAACCTGCTGCAGGCCAAATCCCATAACGACTACGACAGCGTGAACCGGGCCCGCACGTCCGGTTTCGGCGCCAATGCCGATGGTGAGTCGAGGGTCTTCGGCACCCGTGCGCGCTTCAGTCCGCTGGAACCCTGGCGGGTGACGCTGCAGGCCGGGCGCAGCGAAGACAAATCCGATGCCTATCAGGACGGGCAGTTCTATTCACGCTTCGACAGCCGTCGCGACACGTTCAGCTGGCAGAACGATATCGAGCTGACTGCGGGGCATACGCTGATCCTGGGTGCCGATCACCAGCGCGACGAGGTCAACGGCACCACGGTCTATGCCGAGGACTCCCGGGACAACGACGGCTATTTCGCGCAGTACCTGGGTGAGGTCGGCCGCCATGACTGGCAGCTGTCGCTGCGTCGTGACGACAACGAGCAGTTTGGCCAGCACGACACCGGCAACATCGGCTACGGCTATGCGCTGACCGACTGGCTGCGCGGCACCATCAGCTACGGCACGGCATTCAAGGCACCGACCTTCAACGAGCTGTATTTCCCCAACTACGGCAATCCCGAACTGGATGCGGAAACCTCCGAGAGCCTCGAGGTCGGCCTTGCCGGGCAGCAAGGCTGGGGCCACTGGGCGGTGAATGCCTATCGCACCGTGGTCGATGACCTGATCGCCTATGACGCCAGCATCTCCGCACCGGCCAACGTGCAGGAAGCGCGCATCCGTGGGGTCGAGCTGGTGCTCGGCAGCCAATTGCTCGGCTGGGACTGGAACGCCAACTACAGCCTGCTGGAACCGGAGAACCGCTCCGCTGGCGCCAACCGCGGCAACGAACTGGCGCGTCGGGCCAAGCAGCTGTTCAACCTCGATGTCGACCGTCGGCTCGGTGCCTTCAGCGTCGGTGCCAGCCTGCACGCCGAGGGACAGCGCTACGACGACCTGGCCAACACCCGCGAGCTGTCCGGCTACGCCACCCTCGACCTGCGTGGCGAATACCGCATCACCCCGGAGTGGCGTCTGCAGGCGCGCGTCGCCAACCTGCTGGACGCCGACTATGAGACCGCCGAGGGCTACAACCAGCCCGGCCAGGCCGCTTACCTGACCGTGCGCTACCAGGCGCTGTAAGACCGCGGCGCGGGCATGTCGCCCGCGCCCACAGAAGGAGACTGCAATGATCAAGCTTGCCCCGAGATACCAGTTGCTGGTCGGCCTCGCGCTTGCCGCGCTGCTGGCCATGACCCGCGGACAGCACTTCGCCAGCGTCAACCTGCCGAGCGCGTCCTGGGCGGTGTTCTTCCTCGTCGGCGTGCTGGTGCGGCCGAAGTGGGTGTTTCCGGCACTGTTTCTCGAGGCTTCGCTGCTCGATTTCGCCGCCATCCAGTGGGCGGGTGTGAGCGACTGGTGCATGTCGCCGGCCTACTGGATGCTGGTGCCGGCCTACGGTTCGCTATGGCTGGGCGGCCGATCCTACGCCCGTCTGCATCGTGATCAGTTCAGCAATCTGGCGACCCTGGCGCTGTGCGTGATGGTCAGCGCCTTCGTCTGCTACCTGTTCTCCGGCGGCGGCTTCCTCTATTTCTCCGGGCGCTACCCGGAGCCGACGCTGGCGCTGCTGGTCGAGCGCATCGCCACCTATTACCCGCGTTACCTGTCAACCCTGGCGTTGTATGTCGGCGTCGCCGCGCTGCTGTTCGTCGGTCTGCGCGCCTGGTCTGGGCAGCGTGACGAGGCCCGCGCATGAGCGAATCCAGCGAACGCGATGATCGCCACAAGGCGCGCATGCAGCGCAAGAAGGCGCTGATCGACGAGAAGATCGCCGAGGCGCAGGACGAGTACGGCCTGCTGCTGGTGCACACCGGCAACGGCAAGGGCAAGAGCAGTTCCGCCTTCGGCATGGTCGCGCGTGCCCTCGGCCATGGCATCAAGGTCGGCGTGGTGCAGTTCATCAAGGGCGCGGCCAGCACCGGCGAGGAGGCGTTCTTCCGGCGCTTTCCAGACGAGGTCCGCTACCACGTGATGGGTGAGGGCTTCACCTGGGAAACCCAGGATCGCCAGCGCGACATCGCCAAGGCCCGCGAAGCCTGGGCGGTCGCAGCCGAGCTGCTGGCCGATCCCGAGATCGGCCTGGTGGTGCTCGACGAACTGAACATCGCCCTGAAGTACGGCTACCTGGAGCTCGCGCCGGTGCTTGCCGACATCGAGTCGCGGCCGTTGTTGCAGCACGTGGTAGTCACCGGTCGCGGCGCGCCGACGGGTCTGGTCGAGGTGGCGGATACCGTCACCGAGATGGGCCTGATCAAGCACGCGTTCAAGGCCGGCGTGAAAGCGCAGAAAGGCGTCGAATTTTGATGCCTGCGCTCAAGACATTCACGGACCGTTGCGTAGGGTGGATGACGTCTGTTTCATCCACCCTCGGCGTGGTCGGTGGATGGGTGAAGCGTCATCCACCCTACGCTGCTGATGAGAGACCGCAATGACCAGTAGAAGCTGCCCGGCGCAGTTAATCGCCGCGCCGGCCTCCGGCCAGGGCAAGACCACCGTCACCGCTGCGCTGGCGCGGTTGCATGCGCGGCAGGGCAAGCGCGTGCGGGTGTTCAAGTGCGGGCCGGACTTTCTCGACCCGATGATCCTAGCGCGTGCCAGTGGCAAGCCGGTCTATCAGCTCGACCTGTGGATGGTCGGCGAAGAGGAGTCGCGACGCCTGCTCTGGGAAGCGGCGGGCGAGGCCGACCTGATCCTGATCGAGGGCGTGATGGGTCTGTTCGATGGCGCGCCCTCGGCGGCCGATCTGGCGCGGCGCTTCGGCGTGCCGGTGCTGGCGGTCATCGACGGCTCGGCCATGGCGCAGACCTTCGGCGCCATGGCGCACGGGCTGAGCAGCTTCCAGCCGGACCTGCCGTTCGACGGCGTGCTGGCCAATCGGGTCGGCAGCGCCCGGCATGGCGAGATTCTGCGTGACAGCCTGCCGGAGTCGATCCGCTGGTACGGCGCCCTTCCACGCAGTATCGAGGTGGAGCTGCCCAGTCGGCACCTGGGGCTGGTACAAGCCGAGGAGCTGGCTGATCTGGACGCCCGTCTGGATGCCGCCGCCGATGCTTTGGCACTCAGTGCGGACACCGAGTTGCCTGCCCCGGTCACTTTCGCCGCGCCGGCCAGTGCGCCGCTCGAACCTCTGCTGGCGGGTGTACGCATCGGCGTCGCACGCGATGCCGCCTTTGCCTTTCTCTATCAGGCCAATCTCGACCTGCTGCAGGCGTTGGGTGCCGAGTTGCTGTTTTTCTCGCCGCTGCGCTTAGCTCGCTTGCCGGCCGTGGACAGTCTCTATCTACCGGGCGGTTATCCCGAGCTGCACCTGCGCGGTCTGTCGCGCAACCGCGCCATGGCCGAGGCGATCCGTGCGCATCATGAAGCGGGCAAGCCGATCCTCGCCGAGTGCGGCGGCATGCTCTACCTGCTCGACGGGCTGACCGACCGTGGCGACGAGCGCGCGCAGATGCTCGGCCTGCTGCCCGGCGAGGCGCGCATGCACAAGCGCCTGACCGCGCTGGCGCTGCAGGAAGTGGAGCTGCCGGAAGGGCGGCTGCGCGGGCACACCTTCCATCATTCGGCGCTGGAGTCGCCACTCGAGCCGCTGGCTCGCGGCGAGTGCCCGAACTACAAGCGCACCGCCGAAGCGGTCTATCGAACGGGCCGGCTGACGGCGTCCTACATCCATCTGTACCTGCCGTCCGATCCGGCAGCCGCCGCGGCGCTGTTCCGACCATGAGCGCGCACGCCTTCAGCCCGCAGGAGCGCGCGGCGGTCTATCGCGCCATCGGCGAGCGTCGCGACATGCGCCATTTCGCCGGCGGCGAGGTGGCACCGGAGCTGCTGTCGAGGCTGCTCAGCGCGGCGCATCAGGCACCCAGCGTCGGCCTGATGCAGCCGTGGCGCTTTGTCCGCATCACCCGCGCCGAGTTGCGCACGGCCATCGCCGCTCTGGTCGGCGAGGAACGCCAGCGCACGGCCCAGGCGCTCGGCGAGCGTTCCGCCGAGTTCATGCGGCTCAAGGTAGAGGGCATCGAGGATTGTGCCGAGCTGCTGGTTGCCGCGTTGATGGATGGCCGCGAACAACATATCTTCGGCCGCCGCACGCTGCCGGAGATGGACCTCGCGTCGCTGGCCTGCGCGATCCAGAATCTCTGGCTCGCGGCGCGGGCGGAAGGCCTGGGGATGGGCTGGGTGTCACTGTTCGATCCCGCCGCGCTGGCCGCCTTGCTCGGTATGCCGGACGGTGCCAAGCCGGTGGCGATCCTCTGCCTCGGGCCGGTGCAGGAGTTCTACCCGGCACCGATGCTGGCACTGGAAGGCTGGACCACGCCGCGACCGCTGCACGAACTGGTTTTCGAGAATGCCTGGGAGGCGAAATGAGCAAGGGGCCGCAGCGCATCGTCTGCCTGTCCACCGAGACCTGCGAAACGCTTTACCTGCTGGGCGAGCAGGCGCGCATCGTCGGCATTTCCGGCTTCACCGTGCGTCCGCCACAGGCCCGCAAGGAGAAGCCCAAGGTCAGCGGCTTCACCAGCGTCAAGCATGAGCAGATTTTGGCCCTCGAGCCGGACCTGGTGCTCGGCTACAGCGACCTGCAGGGCGACATGCTCGCCGAGCTGGCGCGCGAAGGGCTGGAAGTGCACCTGTTCAACCAGCGCAATATCGCCAGCATCCTGCGCATGATCGAGACCCTCGGTGCGCTGGTGCATGCCGGCGAGCGCGCGCGGGCGCTGATCGCCGAGCTGCAGGCGGGGCTGGATGCCATCCGTGCCAGCGCCGCCAGCTTGCCGCGCCGGCCGCGGGTGTACTTCGAGGAATGGAATGAGCCGCTGATCTCCGGCATCGCCTGGGTCAGCGAGCTGATCGAACTGGCCGGTGGCGAGGACTGCTTCGCCGAGCTGGCGGCGTTCAAACGTGCCAAGCAACGCATCATTGAGGACCCGCAGGAAGTGGTGCGCCGCGCGCCGGAGCTGATCGTCGGTTCCTGGTGCGGGCGCCGCTTCCGGCCGGAACAGGTGGCGGCTCGGCCAGGCTGGCAGGCGATTCCGGCGGTGCGCACGGGCCAGCTGCACGAGATCAAGTCGCCGGACATCCTCAACCCCGGCCCGGCGGTGCTGACCGACGGCGTACGCCAACTGCATGCGCTGATCAGTGCCTGCGCGCAGAGGGCCGAGTGAGTCTGTTCCTCACCGTCAGCGCGGCGCTGCTGCTGGATGCGCTGCTCGGCGAGCCGAAGCGGGCGCATCCACTGGTGGCCTTCGGGCGCCTCGCCGATCGCCTGGAACAGCATTTCAACGGGGCTGTGGCGCGCGGCTGGCGCAGCCATGGGGTGACCGCCTGGTGCCTGGCGGTGCTGCCGCTGACCGTGCTCGCCTGGCTGCTCAGCCTGTTGCCGGGCATCGGCTGGCTGGTGGAGATCGTGCTGCTCTATCTGGCCCTGGGCCTGCGCAGTCTGGGCGAGCATGCACTGCCGGTGGCGCAGGCGCTGTGGCGGCATGACCTGCCCGAGGCACGCCGCCGCGTCGGCTGGATCGTCAGCCGCGACACCACGCAACTGGACGAGGAGGGTGTAGCCCGCGCGGCCACCGAGTCGGTGCTGGAGAACGGCAGCGACGCAGTATTCGCCGCGCTGTTCTGGTTCATCGTCGCGGGCGCGCCAGGTGTGGTGCTGTATCGCCTGAGCAATACGCTGGACGCCATGTGGGGCTATCGCAACGCGCGCTTCGAGCGCTTCGGCTGGGCCGCGGCGCGCATCGACGACGTGCTCAACTACGTGCCGGCACGGCTGGTCGCGCTGACCTACGCATTGCTCGGGCGCACCCGCCGCGCGCTGCGTTGCTGGCGCACCCAGGCGCCGCTGTGGGACAGCCCCAACGCCGGTCCGGTCATGGCCTCAGGCGCCGGGGCGCTGGGTGTGGTTTTGGGTGGTTCCGCCATCTATCACGGTGAAGTGCATGCGCGGCCCGAGCTGGGGCGGGGCCAGGCGCCACAGGCGCGGCATATCGAACATGCGCTGGACCTGGTCTGGGCTGGCGTCGGTGTCTGGCTGCTGGCCCTGCTGTTCGGTGGCTGGCTCTATGCTTGAGCACGGTGGACGTCTGCGCACAGCCGCACAGCGCTACGGCATTCCGCTCTCGGATTGGCTCGACCTTTCCACCGGTATCGCCCCCTATCATCCGCCGTTGCCGAGCATTTCCAGCTGCGCCTGGACACGTCTGCCAGAGCCCGACGATGGCCTGGAAGCGGCGGCGCGGCATTACTACGGCGCGCGCGCGGTGTTGCCGGTGGCTGGTTCGCAGAGTGCCATTCAGGCCTTGCCGCGTCTGCGCGGACTGGCGCGGGTCGGCATCGTGTCGCCCTGTTACGCCGAGCACGCCGAGGCCTGGCGCCGCCTCGGCCATCGGGTCGTCGAACTCTGCGAGGCCAGCGTGCCGCGTGCGCTGGACCAGCTCGACGTGCTGGTGGTGGTCAACCCGAACAATCCCACCGGCCAGATGATCGCGCCGCAGCGTCTGCTGGAATGGCGCAGCGAGCTGGCGGCCTACGGCGGCTGGCTGGTGGTGGACGAGGCGTTCATGGACTGCACGCCCGAGCACAGCCTGGCCGCCCACAGCCACCTGCCGGGGCTGGTCGTGCTGCGCTCGTTCGGCAAGTTCTTTGGCCTGGCCGGCGCGCGACTGGGCTTCGTGCTGGCTCATGCCGGCCTGTTGCGTTCCCTCGCCAGGCTGCTCGGACCCTGGACAGTGAATGGCCCGACACGGCAGCTCGCTGCCGAGCTGCTGGCCGATCAGCCCGCGCAACAGCGCCAGCGCGAATGCCTGCACTGCGACGGTCAGCGTCTGGTCGATCTGCTGCGTCGCCATGATCTGGCGCCGTTGGGTGGCTGTGCAATGTTCCAGTGGTGGGTCAGCGCCGACGCCGCGCTGTTGCATGACTTTCTCGCCCGTCGCGGCATTCTCACCCGGCTTTTCGCGCAGCCTTCCAGCGTTCGCTTCGGCCTGCCGACCGATGTCGGCTGGGCGCGGCTGGATCAGGCGCTGCAATCCTTCAGGGAGCAACATCCATGACCACGCTGATGGTGCAGGGCACCACCTCGGACGCCGGCAAGAGCACGCTGGTGACCGCGCTGTGCCGCTGGCTGGTGCGCCAGGACGTTGCCGTCGTGCCGTTCAAGCCGCAGAACATGGCGCTGAACAGCGCGGTGACTGCAGATGGCGGCGAGATCGGCCGTGCTCAGGCGGTGCAGGCGCAGGCGGCAAACCTCGCGCCGCACACCGACATGAACCCGGTGCTCCTGAAGCCCAACAGCGACATCGGGGCCCAGGTGATCATCCACGGCCGCGCGGTGACCAGCATGGATGCCGTTGCCTACCATGACTACAAGCGCGTGGCGCTGCAGGCGGTGCTCGACTCGCATCGCCGGTTGTCCGCGGCTTATCGCGTGGTGATGGTCGAGGGCGCCGGTTCGCCCGCGGAGATCAACCTGCGCGCCGGCGATATCGCCAACATGGGCTTCGCCGAGGCGGTGGATTGCCCGGTGATCCTGATCGCCGATATCGACAAGGGTGGGGTGTTCGCCCATCTGGTCGGCACCCTGGCGTTGCTCTCGGCAAGCGAGCAGGCGCGGGTGCAGGGCTTCGTCATCAACCGCTTCCGCGGCGATATCGCGCTGTTGCAGCCCGGCCTCGACTGGCTGGAACAGCGCACCGGCAAGCCGGTGCTGGGCGTGCTTCCATACCTGATGGATTTCCATCTGGAAGCCGAGGATGCCATCGACGTGCGCCAGTCCGGCAAGGCCGACGACGCGCTGAAGGTGGTGGTGCCGGTGCTGCCGCGCATCAGCAACCACACCGACTTCGACCCGCTGCGCCTGCACCCGCAGGTCGACCTGCAGTTCGTCGGTCCCGGGCAGCCGGTGCCGCCTGCCGATCTGATCATCCTGCCCGGCTCGAAAAGCGTGCGCGCCGACCTTGCCTGGCTGCGCGCCATTGGCTGGGATCGCGTCATCCAGCGCCACCTGCGCTACGGCGGCAAGCTGCTGGGCATCTGCGGCGGCCTGCAGATGCTCGGCACGCGCATTGCCGACCCCCTCGGGCTGGAAGGCGCAGCGGGCGAAAGCGCCGGGCTTGGTCTGCTGGACTTTGCCACAGTACTCGAAGCCGACAAGCAGCTGCGTAACGTGCAGGGCCGCTTGCTGCCGGAAGGCGTGCCAGTCAGGGGCTACGAGATCCATGCGGGTGTCAGCAGCGGCCCGGCCCTCGAGCAGTCAGCGGTGCAGCTCGACGACGGCCGCTGTGATGGCGCCATCAGCGCCGATGGGCAGATCCGCGGCACCTACCTGCACGGCCTGTTCGAAGGCCCCGAGGCCTGTGCCGCGCTACTGCGCTGGGCCGGGCTTGAGGCGGCGGAGCAGGTTGACTACCACGCGCTGCGCGAGCGCGACATCGAGCGGCTGGCCGATCTGGTCGAGGCGCATCTGGATACCGCGCGGCTACGCGCGCTCTGCGGGTTGGAAGACTGAACATGCTGGAGCTGATCCTTGGCGGCGCCCGCTCTGGCAAGAGCCGCTTTGCCGAGCGTCTGGCTGTCGAAAGCGGCCTGGCGGTTACCTATATCGCCACCAGCCAGGCGCTGGACGGCGAGATGACCGCGCGCATCGCCCATCACCGTGAGCGGCGCCCAGCGCACTGGGCACTGGTCGAAGAACCCCTGCAGCTGGCGCGGGTGCTGTGCGAGCAGGCTGCTGCGAATCGCTGCCTGCTGGTCGACTGCCTGACCCTCTGGCTCACCAATCTGCTGATGCTGGACGACGCGATGCGCCTCGCCGAGGAGCGTGATGCCCTGCTCGAATGCCTGGACGGGTTGCCGGGGCGGATCCTGCTGGTCAGCAACGAGACCGGCCTCGGCGTGGTGCCGCTGGGTGAGCTGACCCGTCGTTATGTCGACGAGGCCGGCTGGCTGCACCAGGCCGTGGCGGAACGGGCGCAGCGGGTGACCTTCATGGTCGCCGGGCTGCCCATGACATTGAAGGCCGCACAGTGAAGGAGGCGCCTTGATGCACGATTGGTGGAACGAGCCTTGCCGCATGCCGGATGAATCCGTGCGTGTCCAGGCATTGGCGCGCCAGGACCAGCTGACCAAGCCACGCGGCGCGCTCGGCCAGCTCGAAGCCCTGGCGGTGGCGCTGGCCGCCATGCAGGGCAGCGAGCGGCCGCAGGTCGAGCGCCTGCATGTCAGCGTGTTCGCTGGCGATCATGGCGTGGTGGAGGAGGGTGTTTCGGCCTATCCGCAGTCGGTGACCGGGCAGATGCTGCGCAATTTTGTCGGCGGCGGGGCGGCGCTCAGCGTGTTGTCGAAGCGGCTCGGCGCGCCGCTGGAGGTGATCGACCTGGGTACCGTGGAGCCGCTGCAACTGGATGGCGTAAGCCATTTGCGGCTAGGCCCCGGTACGGCGAACCTGGCTCGCGAAGCGGCGATGAGTGACGAGCAGTTACGCCTGGCCCTGGCGGCCGGCCGCGACAGTGCGCAGCGCGCCGCGCACGGTTCAGCCGAGCTATTCATCGGTGGCGAAATGGGCATCGGCAATACCACCAGCGCCAGTGCGTTGGCCGCCGTGCTGCTGCCGCGCTCGCCGTTGACCCTGGTCGGGCCGGGCACCGGCCTCGATCTGGCTGGCATTCGCCACAAGATTCAGGTGATCCAGAACGCGGTTCGGTTGCACGCCGAGCATTGTGTCGCGCCGCTGGAAGCACTGCGCCGACTGGGTGGTTTCGAGATCGCGGCGCTGGCGGGTGCCTATCTGCGCTGCGCGCAGCTGGGTATTGCGGTGCTGGTCGACGGCTTCATCTGCAGCGCTGCCGCGCTCTGTGCGGTGCGCCTGAACCCGGCGTCGCGGCCTTGGTTGATCTTCGCCCATCGTTCTGCCGAGCCCGGTCATCTGGCGGTGCTGGAAGCACTTGGCGCCGTGCCGCTGCTCGATCTCGGCTTGCGCCTGGGGGAGGGCAGTGGTGCGGCGCTGGCGGTGCCGTTGTTGCAGCAGGCCTGCGCGCTGCACAACGACATGGCGACGTTCGCTGAAGCCGAAGTTTCGGACCGAACTGCATGACGCGCATCGACCTACTGCGCCATGGCGAGACCGAGCGGGGCGGTGGCTTTCGCGGCAGCCTCGACGATGCGCTGACTGAGCGTGGCTGGCAGCAGATGCGCGATGCGGTTGCTGGCGCCGGCCCCTGGGACGTGCTGGTCAGCTCGCCGCTGCAGCGCTGTTCCGCCTTCGCGCGGGAGCTGGCCGCGCAGCAGGGTTTGCCGTTGCAGCTGGAGCCGGACCTGCGCGAGCTGCATTTTGGCGACTGGGAAGGCCGTAACGCCGCCGATCTGATGCAGCACAGCGCCAAGGCGCTCGGCCTGTTCTGGGCCGATCCCTACGGCTTTACGCCACCCGGTGGCGAACCGCTGGTGAAGTTCGAGGCTCGCGTGCTGGCTGCCATCGACGGTCTTCGGCAGCGCTTTGCCGGCCAGCGGCTGCTGGTCATCTGTCATGCCGGCGTGATGCGCTTGCTGCTGGCGCGTGCGCGGGGCCTGCCTCGGGAGCGGCTGCTGGAGGTGGTCGTGGCCCACGGCGAACTGCTGCCGCTCGACGCTTGTCCGGCGGGCGAACCGGTCGCCGTCGAGGAGTAGGACCTGCCGATGCTGCCGCTATTGATCGCCCTGCAATTTCTCACCAGCCTGCCGATCCGCTTGCCGGCCATGCCGGAGCCCGAGCAGCAGGGGCGCTCATTGCTGTATTACCCACTGGTAGGTCTGTTGCTCGGCGTGTTGCTCTGTCTGGCCGCATTTGTGCTGGATGGGGCGCCGCCGCTGTTACAGGCCGCCTTGCTCCTCACCCTCTGGGTCGCGCTGACCGGTGCCTTGCACCTCGACGGGCTGGCCGACAGCGCTGATGCCTGGCTGGGTGGCTTCGGCGACCGCGAGCGCACGCTGCAAATCATGAAGGACCCGCGCAGCGGCCCGGTCGCCGTAGTGGTCCTGGTCCTTCTGCTCCTGCTTAAATTCATCGCGCTGCTGGCATTGCTCCAGGCGCAACAGTATTCCGCACTGGTGCTGGCGCCGGTGCTCGGTCGCGCAGCGCTGCCAGCGCTGTTTCTCTCGACGCCCTATGTGCGGCCCAACGGACTTGGTCATGCGCTGGCAGCGAATCTGCCACACGGCGGGGCGCGTGGCGTACTGGCGCTGGTCGCGGTGGGTTGTTTGGTGTTCGGCAGCAGCGGGCTGATCGCCCTGTCGATGGCTGCCGTGACCTTCCTGCTGGCGCGGCGCGCCATGCTGCGCCGCCTTGGCGGCACCACTGGCGATACCGCCGGTGCGCTGCTGGAACTGGTGGAGTGTGCGGTGCTGGTAGGGCTGGCGCTGCAGCTCTAGCGACCGGCCACCGGTCGACGGTCGAGCACGGGCGCATGCTGTGCCATCAGTTCGATGACCCAATCGATGAACACGCGCAGCTTGGCGCTGACATGTCGATTAGGCGGGAACGCCAGGTACAGCGGCATTTCATCGAGCCGCCAGTCTTCCAGCAGTGGCAACAGCTCGCCGGATGCCAGGTGCGTTCTGACCATGTACTCCGGCAGCCAGATGATGCCCAGCCCGGCCAGCCCCGCGGCCAGACAGGCATTGCCGTCGTCCACGGCAAGCGCATAGCGGCCGTGCACCTGAACCTGCTCGTCCTGTCGCTGCATGACGTACGCCGTCGGTTTGCCGGTGCGCGCCCAGAGAAAGCCGACAACGCGGTGGTGGCTGTTTTCCAGCTCGCTCGGATGTGTCGGCACGCCGGCGCGCGCCATATAACCGGGGGCCGCATAGATGCCCAGGCGCAGGTCGCCGACGTGGTGGGCGATCAGTGACTGGTCGGTGATTTCCCCACCGCGCACGACGCAGTCCACGTTCTCCCCGATCAGGTCCACCCGCCGGTCGCTGACACCCATGTCCAGCTGGATGTCCGGATACTTCGCATAAAAGGCTGGCAATGCCGGAATCAGGATCATCCGCGCCAGTGGGCTGGGGACGTCCACGCGCAAGCGTCCTCGCGGTACTGCCGCGGCGGCGGACAGGCTGGTTTCGGCGTCGTCCAGATCCGCCAGCAGGCGCAGGGCGCGCTCGTAATAGGCGGCACCGTCGGCGGTCACGTTGACCCGGCGTGTGGTGCGGTTGAGCAGCCTGACGCGAAGGCGCGCCTCGAGTTGCTGGACCTGCTGGGTGACGCTGGTCTTGCTGATGCGCAGGGTCTCGGCGGCCTTGGTGAAGCTGCCGGTATCCACCACGCGAACGAAGGCCTGCATCGCATCGAAACGGTCCATCTGAACTCCCGCGGATTGTTTGGGTTATGCAAATAGTGTTGAGCGACCCGGCGCGTTTATCCAGCGCTTTGCGCCTTCTACAGTGAGGCCTTCATTCATCGGGTCGCTCCGACCCTTGCTGGAGGTTGCACATGACATCGCGTGACGTTGTTTTTCCGCCTGGCCGCCAGGCGCTCTACGAGCGCAATCGCTATTCCCCGGCCATCCGTGCCAATGGCTTGCTGTTCGTCTCCGGCCAGGTCGGCAGCCGCGAGGACGGCTCACCCGAACCGGAGCTGGAGGCACAAGTGCGGCGCGCCTTCGATAACCTGAACGCGATTCTCGGAGCGGCAGGCTGCACTTTCGACGACGTCATCGACGTCACCGTGTTCATGGTCGATCCGCAGGCGATCTTCGAGCGGGTCTGGAAGGTCGTGCCCGAATACTGGGGCGCTGCGCCGCATCCGACGCTGACCGCGGTTGGGGTCACCTGGCTTTACGGCTTTCAGTTCGAGATCAAGGTGATCGTCAAGCTGCCGGAGCCGGCCGAGGCTTGATCCTACTCAGCCCAGCAGCGCTACCGTCTTGATCTGCGCCCACAGCTGCTGGCCCGGAGTGATCGTCAGCTGATCCGCCGACCGCCGGGTAATCCGCGCCAGCAGCGGCGTGCCGCCGGCATCGAGGCGGACCAGCACGTGCGCCGGCGTATCGGCTGCGACCATGGCCTCGACCCGCGCCGGCAGGAGATTGGTGATGCTGCTGCCTTCGGCGCGCTGCAGCGCCAGGCTCACGTCGCGGGCGTGCACACGAAAGCGCAGACGCTGACCCAGAGCTTCCGGACGCTGCGAGACCAGCACTTCGCCGCCGGGGAAGGCCAGCCGGGTGAGGTGGTAGTGGGCGTCGTGGCTGGCGATCTCGCCTTCCACCACCACGCCGGCGTCCTCGCTGAAGGCAGTCGGCAGGTCAAGCCGAGCCAGGGTTTCGCGCAGTTCGCCCTGGGCGATGGCGCGACCCTGTTCCAGCAGCACCACGTGGTCGGCCAGCCGCGCCACTTCGTCCGGCGAGTGGCTGACGTAGAGCACGGGGATATCCAGCTCGTCGTGCAGGCGCTCCAGATACGGCAGGATCTCGCTCTTGCGCTTGAGGTCGAGCGCCGCCAGCGGTTCGTCCATCAGCAGCAGGCGCGGGCTGGTCAGCAGCGCTCGGGCGATGCCGACGCGCTGGCGTTCACCGCCGGAAAGGCGATCCGGCATGCGCTCGAGCAGATGGTCGATGCCCAGCAGCGCTACCGCCTGATCCAGCGCTACACGGCGCTGCGCTGACGCCACGCGGCGCATGCCGAATTCCAGATTGCGTCGCACCGACAGGTGCGCGAACAGGTTGGCGTCCTGGAACACATAGCCGATGGCGCGACGATGCGGTGGCACGAACAGGTTTTGCGCGTTGTTCTGCCAGTGTTCGCCGTTGACGGTCAGTTCGCCGCGGCCAGAGCGTTCCAGCCCGGCGACGCAGCGCAACAGGGTGGTCTTGCCCGAGCCGGAATGGCCGAACAGCGCGGTGACACCACGGCCGGGCAGCTGCAGGTCGACGTCGAGGCTGAAATCGGGGTAATCCAGGCGAAAGCGCGCGCGGATGGCATTGTCATTGCTGAGCCCACTCATCCGCGCCACCCCTGTCTGAAGCGGCTGCCGTAAAGCATCAGCAGCACGAGGAAAGAAAACAGCAGCATGCCGCCGGCCAGCCAGTGAGCCTGGGCGTACTCCATGGCCTCGACGTGATCGTAGATCTGCACCGAGACGACCCGAGTCTTCTCCGGAATGTTGCCGCCGATCATCAGCACCACGCCGAATTCGCCGACGGTATGGGCGAAACCGAGAATGCCGGCGGTGACAAAGCCGGGGCGGGCAAGTGGCAGAACCACACTGAAGAAGGTGTCCCAGGGGCCGGCGCGCAGCGTGGCGGCGGCTTCCAGCGGGCGCTCGCCAATGGCCTCGAAGGCGTTCTGCAAGGGTTGCACCACGAAGGGCATGGAGTAGAGCACCGAGCCGACCACCAACCCGGCGAAGGTAAACGGCAGCAAGCCGAGGCCAAGGCTTTGCGTCAGCTGGCCTATCGGGCCGTTGGGGCCCAAGGCAACCAGCAGGTAGAAGCCCAGCACGGTAGGCGGCAATACCAGCGGCAGCGCCACCACCGCGCCGATCGGGCCTCGCAGCCGGGAACGAGTGCGCGCCAGCCACCAGGCCAGCGGTGTGCCCAGCAGCAACAGCAGCAAGGTGGTGACGCTGGCCAGCTTTACCGTCAGCCAGATGGCTGCGAGATCGCTACCGTCGAGCATGTCGTCGCCTCACTCCACTGCGTAGCCGTATTCACGGATCAGCGCCTTGGCGGTCTCGCCTTTGAGGTACGCCAGCAGCGCCTGAGCAGCCGGGTTGCCTACGCCATGGCGCAACAGCAGCGCGTCCTGACGGATCGGCGCGTGCTGGTCTGCCGGCACCACCCAGCCCGAGCCTTTGCCGATGCGGCCGTCTTCGATCACCTGCGACAGCGCGACGAAACCGAGTTCGGCATTACCGCTGGCAACGAACTGGTGGGTCTGCGCAATGTTCTCGCCCTGCACGAAGCGTGGCCGCAGTTTTTCGCGCAGGCCCATGCGGTCCAGCGTGGCCATCGCCGCAGCGCCGTAGGGTGCGGTTTTGGGATTGGCTATGGCCAGGTGGCGGAAATCGCCGTCGCTCAGCACCTTGCCTTGCGGGTCGACGTACCCCTCGCGAGGCGACCACAGCACCAGGGTGCCGATGGCATAGGTGAAGCGGCTGCCGGCGATTCCGATGCCGTCGTGCTCGAGCCGCTGCGGGGTACTGTCATCGGCGGACAGCAGTACTTCGAAGGGGGCGCCGTTGTGGATCTGCGCATAGAACTTGCCGGTGGCGCCAAACGCCAGCACGGCGCGATGGCCGGTGTCGCGGGCGAAGGCGGCGGCGATCTTCTGCATCGGCGCGGTGAAATTCGAAGCGACCGCGACCTGTACGTCGTCGGCGACGGCAGTCAGCGGCAGGCAGAACAGCAGGGCGGCGCATAGATGACGGACCGAGCGCATGGGTATTCCTTTAATCGATGGCAATGATGACATGGGAGGCCTTGATCAACGCGGTACACGGCTGACCCACCGCCAGCCCCAGCTCTTCGGCGCTTTCATTGGTAATCACGGCGCCGAGGGTGCGTTCGCCAGGCAGTGCCAGCTTCACCTCGCAGTTCACCGCCCCAGGCAGCAGCGCGCTGATGGTGCCGGTAAGGCGATTGCGTGCGCTGATCTTCACTTCCGGGTCGGGGGAGAGCAGCACGAAGCTGGCCTTGATCAGGGCCATGGCGGTCTTTCCCGGTGCCAGTTGCAGCTCGTCGATGCTGTCGTTGGTCAGTGTGGCGGTGATGGTTTGGCCGGCACCGATATCGAGGCTCAGGCTGCCGTTGACGGCGCCCTTGCTGACGGCCGTGATGCGGCCGCGGAACTGGTTGCGCGCGCTGGTCTTCATGGCGATGGCCCTCAGCAGTCGGTCGATGTCGTCGAAGCCTTCGATGCCCTCAGCCAGCTGGGCGAGGAAGCGCTCGTACTCGGTCTGCATGCGCCGCCAGACGTGGAGCATTTCCCGGCCAAAATCGGTCAGGCGCGTGCCGCCGCCCTGGGCGCCGCCGGCAGAGCAGATCACCAATGGATGTTCGGACAGGTTGTTCATGGCATCCACCGCATCCCAGGCGGCCTTGTAGCTGAGCTTGATGGCCTTGGCCGCTCGGCTGATGGAGCCTGTCGCTTCGATTTGTTCGAGCAGTTCGATGCGCTTGCCGCCGAGATAGCCTTTCTCGCCCCGGTTGAACCAGAGTTGGCCATCCACGCGCAGTGGCTGACGGGCGTCGGGCATATACGTGCCTTCGAGTCGTGTTGATGGGCGGCATTGTGGATTGCGTTATATCGTCTTGTATATAGCGCTATCGAGGTAGGGAACGCCGAACCTGCCGATTGCTCGCCGAGTGGCGGCGGAGTAGGTTGGGGCCTTTCCGGTTCAGGAGCACTGCTATGAAGCTTCGCTCACTCGTCACGCTGCTCACGCTAGCGATGCCCGCTGCGCCCGCTCTGGCCAATGAGTGCCCGGCATTGCTACAGCACGAGCTGCCAAAGTTGCGCTCCAAGGAAACCGTCGATCTGTGCGGCCAGTTCCAGGGCAAGGCCCTGGTGGTGGTCAATACGGCCAGCCATTGCGGCTTCACCGGACAGTTCAAGGGGCTCGAAGCGCTCTATCAGCGTTACAAGGACGACGGCCTGGAGGTGCTCGGCGTGCCCTCGGATGACTTCTTCCAAGAGGCCGATGACGAGGCCGAGACGGCCGAGGTCTGCTACGTGAATTACGGTGTGACCTTCACCATGACCCAGACGCAGCCGGTGCGGGGCGGCGATGCGACGCCGTTGTTTCGCCAGCTGGCCGAGCAGGCCGGAACAGCGCCGCGTTGGAATTTCTACAAGTACGTGGTCGATCGGGAAGGGCGTGTCGTCGCGCATTTCTCCAGCAAGGTGAAGCCGGATGATCCGCAGTTGATCGCGGCGGTGGAGAAGGCGCTGAAGAGATAGAAACGAAAAAGCCCCGGCGGACCGGGGCTTTTTCGTTCTTTCGCTACATCAGAAGCGGTAGCTCAGAGCAGCGCCAAAGCCGTGGGCGCGGTTCTCGAACGTCGCGTCATAGTTGGCCTCGAGCGCGCCGCCCTGATAGGTGCGGCTGCGGTTGATGTCCACTTCTTCCTCTCGCAGATAGGAATAAGCGAGGTCGACGGTAACATCGTCGGTCGGATTCCAGGCCAGGCCGAAGCTGATAGCCGTGCGGTCGCCGGATGGGATGCGCGGAGAGCGATGTACGTTGTTGGTCGGGCTCTGGTCGAATGCCAGACCGGTACGCAGGGTCCACTCGCGATTCAGCTTGTAGGCTGCGCCGATGGCATAGGACCAGGTGTCATGCCAGTCTTGCTCTTCGACGATGGGCGCGAGGTTGTCTTGCAGCGGGCCTGGAATGCCATCGTTTTCGATGATGATCGCTTCGAAGCGGCTCCAGCGGGTCCACATCGCACCACCGTACAGGGTCCACTGATCATTCAGTTCGTGAGTCAGGGAAATATCTACCGATTCCGGTGTGTCCAGGTCGAGAGAGGCGTCGTACTTGCCGGCCGCTCCGGTCAGATCGAAGCTGCCACCGGACAGCTTGGTGTCGCCCTCCAGTTTGTAGGCGACCTTGGAATGGTAGGTGACACCCGCACGAGTCTGCGGGGTGAACTCGTAAAGGACACCGGCGTTGAAGCCGAGCGCCGTGTCGTTACCGGTAACTTTCACACGCCCGTCGTTGGAGCCCAGCGGGCCGACAGGATTTGGCGAAGTGCTTTGCAGTTCGCCTTCGATACGGTTGATGGTCGGACCGAAACCTACCGACAGCTTGTCGTTGAACCGGTAGCTGATGGTTGGCTGCACGGTGATCACGCTGACTTCGCTGTAGTCGCCGAAATAGCGTCCCTGGTAGCCGCTTTCATAATCGGTGACCAGGCCGAACGGGACGTATACGCCCACACCAAAAGCCCACTTGTCGTCGATCGGCTTGACGTAGTAGCCCATCGGGACGGCCGTGAACGGAACCATGTCGCCGTCATTGCTGCCGTCGTAGGGCAGGCTGGCGCCGCCCAAGGCAGGGCCGGAGAACGATCCCGAATTATTCTTGATATCGGTCTTCGCATGAATCGCCGCCATACCGAAGCTGACCTCTTCACGCTTCAGGCGGGACATGCCGGCAGGGTTGCCGAACAGGGTGCTGGCGTCGTCGGCGGAAGATGAGCGGCCTGCAAAGGAGGTGCCCATGCCGCTGATGCTTTGTTCGTTGAGGGCAAAACCGGCGGCCATTGCCTGGCTGGACAAGGCGCCTACGGCTACCGCGAGCGCGGTCTTCAACCATGTTGTTTTCATTGTTGTACTACTCCGGGATAAAAGCGGGTCGGAACCTAGCAACTTTCTCCGACAGGTAGCAAGACAATGAATTGCAATTTTTCGTAAAGATGGCGACTAACGGTCGTGAAAACAAATGTAACTTCGGCAAAACCGCCGAGGCGCATTGTGACCTGTCAGCCACGATGCGCCCCTGGCACTGCGTGGCTGCTGGGATCAGGCGCGAGGCCGCTGTGCATCGGTGATCCACTCGCTCCAGGAACCGGGGTAGAGCCTCCCCAGCGGGTAGCCGGCCAGACAGAGGGCAAACAGGTTGTGGCAGGCGGTCACACCGGAGCCGCAATAGGCGACGGCGCTTTGCGGCGGCTTGTTGTCCAGCAGACTGTCGAAGCGCGTGCGCAACTGGTCGATTGGGAGGAACTGGCCATCGCTGCGAAGGTTGTCGGTAAACGGCACGCAGGTGGCATTGGGGATGTGTCCGGCGATGGGGTCGATGGGTTCGACTTCGCCGAGAAAGCGGGGCAGGGCGCGGGCGTCGAGCAGCGCCAGCTGCGGATCGTCCAGGTGCTTCTGAAGGCCAGCGGCGTCGATGATCAGGCTGCCGTCGGCGCGCCCGCTAAAGGTGCCGGTCTCGCCATCGGGGATCGCCTCGTCCATGGGTAGACCGGCTTCGCGCCACGCCTTGAGGCCGCCGTCGAGCAGATAGACGCCGTCGCGTTTGCCGAGCCAGAGCAGCAGCCACCATGCCCGCGCGGCAAAGGCGCCGGGGCCGTCGTCGTACAGCACCACTTCGCTGTCGTCATCGAGACCCCATTGGCGAAAGCGTGCCGCCAGCCCTTCCGGTTCCGGCAGTGGATGGCGACCGGTGACGCCAGGAGTGACCGGGCCGGATAGGTCCTTCTCCAGATCGGCGAACCGGGCGCCGGGGACATGGCCCTGGTGGTAGCTGCGCTCGCCGTAGGCGGGATCCTCCAGGGCGAAGCGGCAATCGAGAATGCGCAGCGCGGGATCGTCCAGGCGTCGCGCCAGTTGTTCGGCTGTGATGAGTTGTGCAAGTGGCATCGGGCGCCTCCGGGGAAACATCGCTAAACACTACCAGCGTGCGCCCCGGTGATGAATGCCCGGCCGGTCGGATGCTCGATATATACTGCGCGCCTCGTTCGGCCGCGCGCCGGTCGTCAGCCGAAAAGGAGGCCGTGTGGCCATCGAAACTCAATGGGTCGTGGATGATGAACATCTGGCCCGCCTCTGCGCCGAATGGCGCCAGCTGCCCTATGTGGCAGTGGATACCGAATTCATGAGGGTCGATACCTTCTATCCCATCGCCGGGCTGGTGCAGGTCGGTGACGGGCGGCGTGCCTATCTGATCGACCCGCTGGCCGTGCGCGACTGGCGCGCGTTTGCCGCGCTGCTGGAAGATACCGCCGTGGTAAAGGTCCTGCATGCCTGCAGCGAGGATCTCGAAGTACTGCTGCGCCTGACCGGCAGCCTGCCGCAGCCGCTGTTCGACACCCAGCTGGCGGCCGGCTACCTGAATATCGGCTTCTCCATGGGCTACTCACGCCTGGTTCAGGCCGTGCTCGGCATCGAACTGCCCAAGGGCGAAACGCGCTCGGACTGGCTGCAGCGGCCCCTGAGCGACATGCAGGTGCGCTATGCCGCGGAGGATGCGCAGCATCTGGCCGAACTCTATGAAGCGCTGCTGCCGAAGCTGTCCGAGGACAAGCGCACCTGGGTGCTCGAGGATGGCGCTGAACTGGTCGCCAACCTGCAGCGCGAATCCGATCCGGACGAGGCCTATCGCGAGGTCAAGCAGGCCTGGCGCCTCAAGCCTCAACAATTGGCCGTGCTCAAGGTGCTGACCGCCTGGCGCGAGCGTCAGGCCCGGGCACGCAATCAGCCGCGCAATCGCGTGGTGCGTGAGGCCAGCCTGTGGCCGCTGGCGCGTACCCAGCCGCGTGATCTGGTAACACTGGCGCGCATCGAGGAGATGCATCCGCGTACCGTGCGCCAGGATGGCGAAGCCCTGCTGGCGATGATTCGCGAGGCCGCGACGATGCCCGAACAGGATTGGCCGGCGGAGCTGCCGGAGCCGTTGCCGCTGGAAGTTTCCGGCCTGTTGAAGAAACTGCGGGCGGTCGGCCAGCGCGAGGCGAAGGTGCTGGATATCGCGCCGGAACTGATGCTGCGCAAGAAAACCCTCGAAGCCCTGCTGAAAAGCGGCTACCCCGACGGCCCATATCAACTGCCCGATTCGCTGCGCGGCTGGCGCCGCGAGCGGATGGGTCAGGCCCTGCTGGATGTACTGGAAAAGCGCACATGAAACTCATCTGTTCGATCTACAAAAGCCCCCGCAAGGACGGCATGTACCTCTATGTCGACAAGCGCGACGCGCTCAAGCGCGTGCCCGAGGGCTTGCTCGCCGCGTTCGGAGCGCCGCAGCTGGCGTTCGAGCTGGTGCTGACCCCGGAGCGCCAGCTGGCGCGCGAGGACATCAACAAGGTGCTCGCCAACATCGAGGCGCAGGGCTATCACCTGCAGATGCCGCCGGCAGAGGACGAATACATCGAGCACCTCCCCGAGGAACTGCTGCGCATGAACGATCCCATGTGACTGTGGCCGGCCAAGCATGACCGAGGGCAAGGTCATGCTGGCGGATCGGACTATTCTGAGGCTGTCCACATATGCATAGGGAGACAGCTCATGAAAATGCGTTCCTGGATTCTCGGTTCGATCCTTGCCGGCCTGGCGATGTCTGCCAGTGCTCAGCCCGCGCCGGCGTACGACAACGAAGCCTGGCAGCAGCACTGGCAGAAGATGCAGGAATACCGTCAGGCCTGGCAGGCGGCTAAGACGCCGGAGGAACGGCAAAAGCTGCGCGACGAGCACTGGCAGAGCATGCAGTCGACCATGGGCACCATGGGTGGCTGCCCGATGGGCGGCCCGGGCGCCGGGATGGGCAAGCAGGGCGGCAAGCCGATGGCCGGCGCTATGGGTGGCGGCCGCATGATGGGCGCGCCGTCCAAGGAGATGCTCGATATGCGCATCCAGCACCTGGAACAGATGCTCGAGCAGATGCGCAGCCACCGCGACATGCTCGACAAGCAGTGATCGGTATGTGGCTGCCTGCCGCTCCGGCCGGCGGCCACGGAGCGGGCGGTGCATCCGCCTGCCGGCTATTGGCCGGATATCCGGCAGTGGCTAGACTTGCCGCTTTTTCCCGGTAGTGACAGTGATGGCCGCCAAAGTCGAACCCTTCTGGAAGCGCAAGACCCTGGCCGAGCTCGATTCGGCCGAATGGGAGTCGTTATGCGACGGCTGCGGCCTCTGCTGTCTGCAGAAGCTCGAGGACGAGGAAGATGGCGCCGTGTACTACACGCGCATCGCCTGCCGATTGCTCGATCTGAAGACCTGCCAGTGCAGCGACTACCCCAATCGGCGCGCCAGCGTACCGGACTGCATTCAGCTCAATGCCCAGGACGCCGCACAGTTCAAGTGGCTTCCGCCCACCTGCGCCTACCGCCTGGTGGCCGAGCGCAAGGATCTGCCGCTCTGGCACCACCTGGTCTGTGGCGATCGCGAGGCGGTGCATGTAGAGCGCATTTCCCAGGCCGGCAGGATGCTCGCCGAAGGCAGCGTTGCCGAGGAGCACTGGGAAGACCATCTGATTTTTCGTGCTGGTTGAATCTAAGCGCCGATTGCATCGTCTCAAGATCAGCACACCCCTCGCGTTATCCGATCCGTGGAGTTCTCTTCGATGCTTGCTCGACTGCTGTCGCTGTTCGCTCTCGTTCTTTTCCTCGCTGGTCCGGTACAGGCGGCCAAGCGGGTCGATCTGGACTACCACGTGCGCTTCCTCCCGGAGGAGGACCAGGCAGTGGTGCAACTGATTCTGGAGAAGGGGGAGGCGGTCCGCAGCCTGCGCTTCAACCTGGGCGACGAGGGTTACTACAGCGACTTCGAGGCGGACGGTGAATGGCAGCAGGGGTCGCCGGCACAGGGCACCTGGCGACCCGCTGCGGGCAAGGCGAAACTAAGCTATCGCGTACGCATCAGCCATCCCCGTGACAACGGTCGCTTCGATGCGCGTATGACTCCGGATTGGGCGCTGTTCCGTGGCGATGATCTGGTGCCGCCGGCGCGGTTGGATCAGGTCGATGGCGTGAGTCTGGTGTCACGCATCACCTTCGAGCTGCCGGAAGGCTGGAAGAGCATCGAAACCGGTTGGCCGCGGGTCGGCAAGAATCGCTTTCGCGTGGACAACCGCGAGCGCTTGTTCGATCGCCCGACCGGCTGGATGCTGGCCGGCAAGCTCGGCACCCGCCGCGCCAAGCTGGGTGAAACCGAAGTCACCGTGGCTGCGCCGGTCGGCGAGGGCGTCCGGCGAATGGACATCCTGACCATGCTCACCTTCGTCTGGCCGCAGGTGCAGAACGTCTTTCCCCGCGACCCGGCGAAATTGCTCATCGTTGGCGCTGGCGATCCGATGTGGCGTGGCGGGCTGTCCGGGCCGAACTCCCTGTACATGCACGCCGATCGCCCGATGGTCAGCGAGAACGGCACCAGCTCGCTGGTGCATGAGCTGGTGCATGTGTTCAGTCGCATCACGGATGCCAATCGTAGCGACTGGATCAGCGAGGGGCTGGCGGAGTACTACGCCATCGAGCTGGTCCGCCGCTCTGGCGGCATGAGCGAGGATCGATACCAGGCGGTTCGCGAGCATCTGATCAAATGGAGCCGCAAGGTCGATAGCCTGCGCACCGAACATTCCACCGGCCCGATTACCGCTCGCGCCGTGCTGCTGTTGCAGGATCTGGACAAGGAAATTCGTCAGCGCAGTAAGGGCCGCCATTCGCTCGACGATGTCGCCCGCGGCCTGATGCGCATGGACACCGTCAGCACCGATGATTTCATCGAGATGACCGAAACTCTGCTGGGCGGGGGCTCAACGGTGCTCGATACCCGTCTGCTGCGCTGAACACCATCATCCCTGCGCCGTATGCGTGAGGCGACCTGTCGAGGAGCGTATGACCATCATCGACCTTCGCAGCGACACCGTGACCCAGCCTTCGAGCGGGATGCTTGAGGTGATGCGATGCGCCGAAACCGGGGATGACGTTTACGGCGAGGATCCAACGGTGAGCCGCCTTGAGAGCCGCCTCGCCGCGGAGCTGGGTTTCGCCGCGGGGCTCTTCGTCCCGTCCGGCACCATGAGCAATCTGTTGGCGCTGATGGCGCATTGCGAGCGGGGTGATGAGTACATCGTCGGGCAGCAGGCCCATACCTACAAATACGAGGGCGGCGGAGCGGCGGTGCTTGGCTCGATCCAGCCGCAGCCGATCGAGATGGACGCTGACGGCACGCTCGATCTCGCCCGCGTCGAAGCGGCGATCAAGCCGGACAATTTCCACTTCGCCCGCAGCCGCCTGCTGGCGCTGGAAAACACCATGCAGGGCAAGGTGTTGCCGCTGGACTACCTCGCCGCTGCCCGTGACTTCACGCACCTGCGCGGTCTGGCGCTGCATCTGGACGGTGCCCGGCTGTACAACGCGGCGGTGAAGCTCGGCTGCGATGCGCACGAGATCACCCGGCACTTCGATACGGTGTCGGTGTGCCTGTCCAAGGGCCTTGGTGCGCCGGTGGGGTCGGTGCTTTGTGGTGGCGAGGCGTTCATCGGCAAGGCTCGGCGCCTGCGCAAGATGGTCGGTGGCGGCATGCGCCAGTCCGGCATCCTGGCGGCTGCCGGACTCTACGCGCTGGAGCACAATGTCGCGCGGCTGACCGAGGATCATCGTCGCGCGGCGTGGATTGGGGGTGAGTTGGCCGCGCTTGGGTTCGAGATCGAGCCGGTGCAAACCAACATGGTCTATGTCGACGTGGGAGAGAAAGCAACCGCGCTGGCTGCCTTCTGCGCGCAGCGCGGCATTCGTCTGACCCCTGCGGCGCGGCTGCGGCTGGTCACCCATATGGACCTGCAGGACGAGCATCTTCCGGTAGTGGTCAATGCATTCGCCGAATTTGCCGAAAACATGGGTCGTTGCTGACGTCGAATTGCTTGATTCAATCGCCTTTATCCCCTATACCCGGCGCGCAGGCCCGATATAATGCGGCCCTTTGCCGGCTATCCGTTGGGTAGTTGCGAACCGGCTTTCGGTGGTCCCGCCTCGCCGTGTCGTTTTGCAGCCGTTCGGCCGCAGTCCTCTGGAAGAAATCTATGAAAAGCGCAGAAATCCGTGAAGCCTTCCTCCGCTTCTTCGAAGAGAAGGGCCACACTTGCGTGGCCTCCAGTTCGCTGATTCCGGCGAACGACCCGACCCTGCTGTTCACCAACGCCGGCATGAACCAGTTCAAGGACTGCTTCCTCGGCCTGGAGAAGCGCGCCTACACCCGCGCCACCACCAGCCAGAAGTGCGTACGCGCCGGCGGCAAGCACAACGACCTGGAAAACGTCGGCTACACCGCGCGTCACCACACCTTCTTCGAGATGCTCGGCAATTTCAGCTTCGGCGATTATTTCAAGCGCGACGCGATTCACTACGCCTGGGAGTTTCTCACCAGCGACAAGTGGCTGAACCTGCCCAAGGAGAAACTCTGGGTCACGGTCTATGCCAGCGATGACGAGGCCTACGACATCTGGACCAAGGAAGTCGGCGTGCCGGCCGAGCGCATGGTGCGCATCGGTGACAACAAGGGCGCGCCCTACGCTTCGGACAACTTCTGGGCGATGGGCGATACCGGCCCCTGCGGTCCCTGCACCGAGATCTTCTTCGACCACGGCGAACACATCTGGGGCGGCCCGCCCGGTTCGCCGGAGGAAGACGGCGACCGCTACATCGAGATCTGGAACAACGTCTTCATGCAGTTCAACCGCACGGCCGATGGCGTCATGCACCCGCTGCCGGCACCGAGCGTCGACACCGGCATGGGTCTGGAGCGCATCAGCGCCGTGCTCCAGCACGTCAATTCGAACTATGAAATCGACCTGTTCCAGAGCCTGCTGAACGCTGCGGCGGACGCCATCGGCTGCGCCAACGAAGGGCAGGCTTCGCTGAAGGTCGTTGCCGACCACATCCGTTCCTGCGGTTTCCTCATCGCCGATGGCGTGACGCCGTCCAACGAAGGCCGTGGCTACGTGCTGCGCCGCATCATTCGCCGCGCCTGCCGTCATGGCAACAAGCTCGGCGCCAAAGGCAGCTTCTTCCATCGCATCGTCGCCGCGCTGGTGGCCGAAATGGGCGAGGCCTTCCCAGAACTCAAGCAACAGCAGGCGCACATCGAACGCGTGCTGAAGAACGAGGAAGAGCAATTCGCCAAGACCCTGGAGCAGGGGCTGAAGATCCTCGAGCAGGATCTGGCCGGGCTTGCCGGTAGCGTCATTCCCGGCGAGGTGGTGTTCAAGCTGTACGACACCTACGGCTTCCCGGTGGATCTGACCGGCGACATCGCTCGCGAGCGCAACCTGAGCCTCGACGAAGAAGGCTTCGAGCGCGAGATGCAAGCCCAGCGTGAACGTGCCCGCTCGGCCAGCGCCTTCGGCATGGACTACAACAGTCTGGTCAAGGTCGAGGGTGAGACACGCTTCCTCGGCTACCAGGGCACGTCAGGCAGCGGCAAGGTGCTGGCGCTGTTCAAGGAAGGCATGGTGGTCGACAGTCTGAGCGCCGGCGAGGAGGGTGTCGTGGTGCTCGATCAGACGCCGTTCTACGCCGAGTCCGGTGGGCAGATCGGTGACTGCGGCTATCTCGAGGCGCAGGGCCTGCGCTTCGATGTACGCGACACCAGCAAGGCCGGCGGTGCGTTCCTGCATCACGGTATCGTCGACAGTGGCACGCTGACGGTCGGTGCCCAGGTCGAGGCGACGGTCGACGCCTCGGTGCGCCAGGCCACGGCGCTCAACCACTCGGCGACTCACCTGCTGCACGCCGCGTTGCGCGAGATTCTCGGTGAGCACGTGAGCCAGAAGGGCTCCTTGGTGGACAGTCAGCGTCTGCGCTTCGACTTCAGCCACTTCGAGGCGATCAAGCCGGAGCAGCTGCGCGCGCTGGAGGATCGCGTCAATGCCGAGATCCGTCGCAATTCGGCGGTGGAGATCGAGGAAACCGATATCGATACCGCCAAGGCTAAGGGCGCAATGGCCCTGTTCGGCGAGAAGTACGGCGACAGCGTTCGCGTGCTGACCATGGGTGGTGGCTTTTCCGTCGAGCTCTGCGGTGGTACCCACGTGAACCGCACCGGCGACATCGGCCTGTTCAAGATCACCAGCGAAGGCGGTGTGGCCGCCGGCGTACGCCGGATCGAAGCGGTGACCGGCGCGCAGGCGCTGGCCTACCTCAATGATGCCGAGGATCAACTGAAAGAAGCGGCAAGTCTGGTCAAGGGCAGCCGCGAGAATCTGCTGGACAAGCTCGGCGGCATACTGGAACGCAACCGTCAGCTGGAAAAAGAGCTGGAGCAGCTCAAGGCCAAGGCAGCCAGCGCAGCGGGCAACGACCTGGCTGCGAGCGCCGTTGAAGTGAATGGTGTGCGCGTGCTGGCCGCGCGTCAGGATGGGCTCGACGGCAAGGCCCTGCTGGCGCTGGTCGACCAGCTGAAGAACAAGCTGGGCAGCGCGGTGATCCTCCTCGGCGGCGTGCAGGACGACAAGGTTGTGCTGGTCGCCGGCGTGACGCAGGACCTGACCTCGCGCCTGAAGGCCGGCGATCTGATGAAGCAGGCCGCTGCGGCGGTCGGCGGCAAGGGTGGCGGTCGTCCAGACATGGCGCAAGGTGGTGGCAGCGATGCATCCAAGCTGGACGAGGCGCTGGCGTTGACCCTGCCGTTTGCTCAGCAGGCCCTTTGATCCAGATGCCGGAAGCGGCTTCGGCATCTGCAGGTTGTTTGTTTAATGAACGCCCTTTCGGGCTCTAGGCGGCTAACAATGGCTTTGATCGTACAGAAGTTTGGGGGCACCTCGGTCGGCACCGTCGAGCGAATCGAGCAGGTAGCCGAGAAGGTCAAGAAATTCCGCGATGGTGGCGACGATATCGTCGTGGTCGTCTCGGCAATGAGTGGCGAAACCAACCGTCTGATCGACCTGGCCAAGCAGATCAGCGACCAGCCGGTTCCGCGCGAATTGGATGTGATGGTCTCCACCGGCGAGCAGGTGACCATAGCCCTGCTGGCCATGGCGCTGATCAAGCGCGGGGTTCCGGCGGTGTCCTACACTGGCAATCAGGTCCGCATCCTCACCGACAGCGCCCATACCAAGGCGCGCATCCTGCAGATCGATGCCCAGCGGATCCAGCGCGACATCAAGGCCGGGCGGGTGGTCGTTGTCGCCGGCTTCCAGGGGGTGGACGAGAAGGGCAATATCACCACTCTGGGTCGCGGCGGTTCCGATACCACTGGCGTGGCGTTGGCTGCCGCGCTGAAGGCCGACGAATGCCAGATCTACACCGATGTGGATGGCGTTTACACCACCGACCCGCGGGTCGTCGCCAAGGCTCAGCGTCTGGACAAGATCACCTTCGAGGAGATGCTGGAAATGGCCAGCCTCGGCTCTAAGGTGCTGCAGATTCGTGCGGTGGAGTTCGCCGGCAAGTACAGTGTCCCGCTACGTGTGCTGCACAGTTTTCAGGAGGGTCCGGGTACCCTCATTACCCTTGATGAAGAGGAATCCATGGAACAGCCCATCATTTCCGGCATCGCCTTCAATCGCGACGAGGCCAAGCTGACTATCCGTGGGGTGCCGGACACGCCCGGTGTAGCGTTCAAGATTCTTGGGCCGATCAGCGCCGCGAATGTGGAAGTGGACATGATCGTGCAGAACGTCGCGCACGATAACACCACCGATTTCACCTTTACCGTGCATCGTAACGATTACAACAATGCCCTGCAGGTCCTGCAGAGCATTGCGAACGAAATGGGCGCCCGGGAGGTGATCGGCGATACCGACATCGCCAAGGTTTCCATCGTAGGCGTCGGTATGCGTTCACATGCTGGCGTCGCCAGCCGGATGTTCGAGGCTCTGGCTAAGGAGAACATCAACATCCAGATGATCTCTACATCGGAGATCAAAGTTTCGGTGGTGATCGAAGAAAAGTATCTTGAACTTGCTGTAAGAGCGTTGCATACCGCCTTCGAACTGGATGCGCCGACGGCGGGCAATACTGCGGAATGAATCGCAGAAGGCGCGCTGGCCCGCGCCTTCTGTCGTATTGGGCCGTGCAAAAAGGAACTTTAGCCTCCCGGGCGCGGGTCAATAGCTGGTGAAAGGCTCTAGCTTCAATGTTTTGCGGACATTGTCCGTTTTTATCTTTGCAGACTGTTTACTGATTTGAATCCGTTTAAGGAGAAAGGAATGCTGATTCTGACTCGCCGGGTTGGAGAAACCCTGATGGTGGGTGACGATGTGACTGTCACTGTGTTGGGTGTGAAAGGAAACCAGGTACGTATCGGCGTGAATGCCCCCAAGGAGGTGGCGGTGCATCGAGAGGAGATCTACCAGCGGATCCAGAAAGAGAAGGATCAGGAACCAAGCCACTAATTTTTCTGTAATTTTTGGCTTTGCAAACGGGGTAAAGATGGGTATTATGCGCCCCGTGTTGCGGAGAGGTGGCCGAGTGGCCGAAGGCGCTCCCCTGCTAAGGGAGTACACCTCAAAAGGGTGTCGGGGGTTCGAATCCCCCCTTCTCCGCCATTTTGCGTTCTAGGGTTTGATGGTCGCGGCAGGTCACTTTCGAAGCTGAAAGTAGAGCGCCAAATTGCTTGACCATCAGTCTTCACTCCCTATAATGCGCACGCTCAGCGCACTCATAGCTCAGCTGGATAGAGTACTCGGCTACGAACCGAGCGGTCGGAGGTTCGAATCCTCCTGAGTGCGCCATACTTCGAACGATCGGCAGTAATGCGGATCGCTCAAGCAACCAGCAGTGATCTGGTCTACCAAGCGCTTACGCACTCATAGCTCAGCTGGATAGAGTACTCGGCTACGAACCGAGCGGTCGGAGGTTCGAATCCTCCTGAGTGCGCCAATCAAGAAAGGGCCTGCAGCGATGCAGGCCCTTTTTTTATTTCCGTGTTCCTATCGTCCGCCCGTTACGCAGCCGTGCTCGTCGAAGCTGACTGTGCGCAGCTGGCCGCCGCTGTCGCGGAAGCGCAGGCGTGTCTTGCCGTTGTTGCTGGTGACGCTTTCCGGACTGCCCAGCGCGCTTTCCACGTCACTACGCGTCATGCCTGCGCGGATCTGCTTGCTGATGATTGCGCTGCGTCGCTCGCTTCCTGTCACCCGGTTGCCGCAACCATCTTCCCTCTGCGCAACGATCTCCAATCCTTCCGCCTCCCTACGAGCAGCGCGTTTTCTGGGAACTGCCATGGGCACGGCCTTGCCGGAGCTCGGTGTCGGGCTCACAGCCTTTTGCCGATGCTGATGCTGGTCTTCTGGGCACCCCTGCTGACTGAAGGTCACGTGTCCGGACTGGTCGGTGCAGCGGTACACCATTGCCGAAAAAGCCGGATTTGCCAGCAAAAGCAGGCCCGTACAAATAAACAGTGCTTTCATTCGTCCTCCTTGACTAAGCAACTGTACTGCAGGCTACTCAATAAAAAGCGCCCTTGGCATCTGTGTCTCCTTGTCTCGTGAAGACGTCGACAGAACGTCGGCTTTGTCGAGTTAGGCGAGCCGTTCATGCGCGTCGCATGCGGATCGCCTGGAATGGCTGTAGTTGAGCGCATCGGCTGCGCCGTCGCGATGTTATGATTGCTGCATCTGCCCTCAGGGTTTGTGGAACAACCTTCCCGTATGGACTTACCCAGTAGTCGCTCACGTTTCCCGATTGCCAATCAGCTATTGATTGAATGATTTCCCCTGGCGCGCTCTCGGCCGGGGGTGGAGTGCGCCATGACAGAAGTAGAAGCAAAAAAGCCTCAAGAAACCCTGCAGGATCGCCTGGCGCAGGTGGTCGAGCTGCTGCAGCGTCATCGGCTTGGTGAAGACGGTGGGGTTCGTCAGGATGGTCAGCCGGCAGTTCTGAGTGAGGATTATGACCAGGGGCTGATTCTTGCCGAGCTGCAGCGCAAGCTCGATGAGCTGCACCCTGCCGACGTCGCCCATATTCTCGAAGCCTTGCCGCTCGAAGAGCGACTGACTGTCTGGCAGCTGGTCAAGGCCGAGCGTGATGGCGACATTCTGCTCGAGGTTTCCGACGCGGTCCGTGAAACGCTGATCGCAGACATGGACGACCACGAGTTGCTTGCTGCGGCCAAGGAAATGGACGCCGATGAGCTGGCGGATCTAGCGCCCGAACTGCCGCGCGATGTCGTTCATGAACTGATGGAAAGCCTCGACGCGCAGCAGCGTGAGCGAGTGCGTTCGGCCCTGTCTTACGAGGAGGATCAGGTCGGTGCGTTGATGGACTTCGAGATGGTCACCATTCGCGAAGACGTCAGTCTGGAGGTTGTGCTTCGCTACCTGCGTCGCCTGAAAGAACTCCCCGGTCATACCGACAAGCTGTTCGTGGTCGACTACGACGGCGTGCTCAAGGGTGTTCTGCCGATCAAACGCCTGCTGGTGAACGATCCAGACAAACAGGTCGCCGAAGTGATGGCAAGTGATCCGGTCACCTTTCATCCGGATGAGGACGCCTATGATGCGGCACAGGCATTCGAGCGCTATGACCTGGTCTCCACGCCGGTTGTCGATAAGGGCGGCAAGCTGATCGGCCGACTGACTATCGACGAGATGGTCGACCTCATTCGTGAGGAGAGCGAAAGCGAAGTGCTCAACATGGCCGGTCTGCGCGAGGAGGAGGATATCTTCGCCTCGGTCTGGAAATCGGTACGCAACCGGTGGGCCTGGCTGGCGGTGAACCTGGTGACGGCGTTCGTCGCCTCGCGAGTGATCGGCCTGTTTGACGGCTCCATCGAGAAGCTGGTTGCGCTGGCGGCGCTGATGCCAATTGTCGCAGGCATCGGCGGCAACTCCGGCAATCAGACGATCACCATGATCGTTCGCGCCATGGCGCTGGATCAGGTGGGTACCGGCAACACTGCGCGGCTGCTGCGCAAGGAAGTTGGCGTCGGGCTGGTCAACGGGCTTGTTTGGGGGGGCGTGATCGGTGCAGTGGCCTGGTGGCTATACGGTAGCTGGTCTCTGGGGGTCGTGATGACCGCCGCGATGACGCTGAATCTGCTGCTGGCCGCCTTGATGGGGGTGCTGATTCCGATGACTCTTGCGCGTCTCGGGCGTGATCCGGCAATGGGGGCAAGCGTGATGATCACGGCCATGACCGATAGTGGCGGGTTCTTCATTTTTCTCGGATTGGCGACGATTTTTCTGCTGTAGCGCGACTTTTCGCGTCCTGTAGGGGTTTGCCTTGTTTCTCTGTTTCGGGCTAAGGTTCGGCCGTTTCGCGTGTCGCGAAACCTGTCCGAACCAGCGCAGCGAATAACAAGCAGCTCGAGCTGCTGACAAGGGAACTCCCGATGACCCCCAGCCAACTTCTGCTCGAAGGCGTCGAACTCATGCTATTCGGCATCGGTTTCGTCTTTGCTTTCCTCGTTCTGTTGATCCTCTGCATTCGCCTGATGTCCTACCTTACCGGTCGCTTCGTAAGCGCCCCGGAGCCTCAACTAGCGGCTGCGCCAGTCACTAGCGCGGATGCGGATACGCTCGCGGCGATCAAGGCCGCCATTCATCAACACCGCGCGCGCCGCGGTTGACTCTGGAAAGGGAGTTCCTTCCATGACCATTGCTAAACAGCCACTCGGCATCACCGACGTGGTGCTGCGTGATGCGCACCAGTCCATTCTCGCCACGCGCGTCCGCCTGGAAGACATGCTGCCGATCGCAGCCAAGCTCGACCAGGTCGGGTTCTGGTCGGTTGAGAGCTGGGGGGGCGCTACGTTCGATGCCTGTATTCGCTACCTGGGCGAAGACCCCTGGGAGCGCATTCGTGAGCTGAAGAAGGCGATGCCCAATACGCGTCAGCAGATGCTGCTGCGCGGGCAAAACCTGTTGGGCTATCGCCACTATGCCGACGATGTAGTGGAAAAGTTCGTCGAGCGCGCAGCGGTCAACGGCGTGGACGTGTTCCGTGTATTCGATGCGATGAATGATCCGCGTAATCTGGAAACGGCTCTGCGCGCGGTGAAGCAGCAAGGCAAACATGCTCAGGGCACAATTTCCTATACCACCAGCCCGGTGCATACGCTGGACATGTGGGTCGATCTGGCTAAGCAGATCGAGGACATGGGTGCCGACTCTGTAGCAATCAAGGACATGGCCGGTATCCTGACGCCCTATATGGCGTTCGAGCTGGTCTCGCGCCTGAAGGCCAGCCTGGCAATCCCCGTCCATATGCAGTGCCATGCCACTGCCGGCCTTTCGTCCGTCGCCATTCTCAAGGCCGTGGAGGCAGGTATCGACAATGTCGATACCGCAATCTCCTCTCTTTCGATGACCTATGGCCACTCCCCGACGGAGTCGGTGGTCGCCATGTTCCAGGGCACCGAGCGTGATACTGGGCTCGACCTGGAGCTGCTGGAGGAAATTGCCGCGTACTTCCGTGAGGTGCGCAAGAAGTATGCGAAGTTCGAGGGTAACCTCAAGGGCGTCGACTCGCGCATCCTAGTCGCCCAGGTGCCGGGCGGGATGCTCACCAACATGGAAAGCCAGCTCAAGGAGCAGGGCGCTCAGGACAAGTTCGACCAGGTCCTGGCCGAGATTCCGCGTGTGCGCGAAGACCTTGGCTTCATTCCGCTGGTGACGCCAACTTCGCAAATCGTTGGCACCCAAGCGGTGATCAATGTACTGACCGGTGAGCGCTACAAGTCGATCACCAAGGAAACCGCCGGTGTGCTAAAGGGCGAGTACGGTGCGGCGCCGGCGCCATTCAATGCCGAGTTGCAGGCGCGTGTGCTTGACGGTGCCGAGGTCATAACCTGCCGTCCTGCAGATCTGCTGCAGCCGGAGATGGAGCGGCTGGCAGCCGAGCTCGAGGGGCTGGCTCGCGAGAAGAACATCAAGCTGGCTGAGGATGCCATCGACGACGTCTTGACCTACGCATTATTTCCACAGATTGGCCTGAAGTTCCTCGAGAATCGTGGCAACCCCGCGGCGTTCGAGCCGGCACCCACCGGCAGCGAACCGCCGGTGCGCGAGCCGGGCAAGCCGGAGGTTTACACCGTCGAGGTCAACGGCAAGTCGTTCGTTGTGCAGGTCAACGAGGGCGGCGACATCGAAGGCATCAAGCCGCTCGGCGCTGATCCTGCGGCCGGCGCCGCCATTGCCAGCTCGACTGCGGCCGTTCCGGCTGGTGGAGAGCCGCAGCCGGCACCGCTGGCCGGCAACATATTCAAGGTGCTGGTGCAGCCTGGGCAGCTCGTCCAGGAGGGTGACCTGGTGGTGATTCTCGAAGCCATGAAAATGGAAACCGAGATCCGTGCGTTCAAGGCCGGCACTGTTGCTTCGGTCAACGTCAAGGTTGGCGACGCGGTTTCGGTCGGCGACAGCTTGCTGAGCATCGCTTAAGGGGAGTTGCATGGATAAGTTGCTCAAGCTGTGGCAGGGAACCGGTCTTTATCACCTAGAACCTGGGCAGGCATTGATGATTCTCGTCTGTCTGGCGCTGATCTACCTGGCCATCCGCAAAGGCTTCGAACCGCTGCTGCTGATTCCGATCGGTTTCGGCGGCATCCTGGCGAACATTCCGGTGGCCAACATGGGGGAGGGTGCCGGCATCCTTCACCTGTTCTATGAAGTCGGCCTGCCGACCAGCGTGTTCCCATTGCTGATCTTCATGGGTGTCGGAGCGATGACCGATTTCGGTCCGATGCTCGCCAACCCGAAGACGTTGTTGCTTGGGGCCGCGGCGCAGTTCGGCATCTTCGCTACGCTGCTCGGTGCGCTGGCGCTTACCGCCGCCGGTATTCCGGGTATGGAGTTCACGTTGCGTGAGGCCGCCTCGATCGCGATCATCGGCGGCGCAGACGGCCCCACCTCGATTTTCGTGACCTCCAAATTAGCGCCTGAGTTACTCGGCCCTATTGCCGTCGCGGCTTACTCCTACATGGCGCTGGTACCGCTGATACAGCCGCCGATCATGCGCGCCATGACGACGAAGCAAGAGCGCGCCATTGTCATGACGCAGCTTCGACATGTGAGTCAGGTCGAGAAGATCGTCTTTCCGCTGGTCCTGTGTTTGCTGGTGGGTCTCTTGCTGCCTGATGCGGCGCCGTTGGTCGGCATGTTTGCATTCGGCAATCTGCTGCGTGAGTGCGGTGTCGTTGATCGTCTGGCTGACACGTCGCGAAATGCTCTGATCAACATCGTCACCATCGCGCTGGGACTGACCGTGGGCTCCAAACTGTCCTCGGAGGCGTTCTTGCAGCTGAAAACGCTCGGCATATTGGTGCTGGGAATGGTGGCCTTCTGCGGCGGCACTGCCGCGGGGATCTTCATGGCAAAAGTGATGAACCGTTTCAGTCAGAACAAGATCAATCCCCTGATTGGTTCGGCAGGCGTGTCCGCGGTTCCGATGGCTGCGCGTGTATCCAACAAGGTGGGGCTGGAGGCTAATCCACAGAACTTCCTGCTGATGCACGCCATGGGGCCGAACGTGGCTGGGGTTATCGGCTCAGCCGTGGCTGCCGGCGTTTTGCTCAACTTTGTTGGCTAGCTGACCCCTAGGTAGGTTGTTCATCTGCGGTGGCTGTGGAGGCTTGGTAGCGCGGCCTCCGCAAGCCTTCTAGGCGGCGAATGAACAACCGTAAATCCGACCTTCGCTCCTGGCAGCGGATTCTTTGCGGTGCCTTGGGGGTCGAAGAAGTCTCGGGCTCAAGGAGCGACCGTCAGCAGAGCTCTGCCGGGGTGACCTTTCGCTGACTTCTTCGCCGCTTGGGTTTTTCCGTCTCCGGGCGGGCCCTGTCTCTCGCCACCAATGACTTGGCCGAACACTTCATCCTGGCGCTGCCTGTGCAGAAGGGCTTGCCTAGCTGCGCTCGGTAGTTCGGATCATCATGCTACGTACCAGCTTGGCTGTGTCCCACGATTGCCGTCGGCCATAAGTCAGTCTCGGGCGCAGTGACCTTTTGCCGAGGATCAAGCTTGAAAAATGGTGGTGCTGGGCTGGCTGCTTCATGCATCAGCAGGGGCGCGATGCATCGCAGTTGCTGGAGTAGTAGAGAAGAGTTCAGGGAGTGGTAGGCGTGGGGGCAGTGTGCGTCGTGCCTGTAGACGTCATGGTGCGTTAGTGAATACCTAGCATCAGGCAGGGCCTGAAGGCCCTGCCTGATGCCGTCAGGCTTCTTCCTTGGCCAGCTCGGTGTCCTGAGCGATCAACGCGATAAGGGCGTTTTGCTGGCGGTGAGCGAGCTGCCTGAAACGCTGTAGGAGCTCTCGCTCATGCAGCGATAGCTCTGGACTGTCCAGGCGCATGCTGAGGTCTTCATCGAGCGCACCTTCCTGTAGCAGGCTCTGCTCTAGCCTCGCGATTATCTCGGAATTCATGCTGCGATGATGATTGCGCGCCACTTCAGCGATGCGTTCGCGCATACCGTCGGGAAGTCGTACGACGAATTTGTCAGCCGTGCGGCTGGAATAAACTGCCTGTTTCATAGGGCGCATAATTAACCGGTTAGTCAGGTGGGCGTGCTGGCGTATTGCCGGGGTAGTCACCGGTCTGACAACCACCAGTACCTTGCTGTTCCGTCTGCCGGTAAAAATTATGGAGACGGCTTCATGGCGCCAATTGTACGACGAACCAGGGATTAGTAAAGAGCTTGTGCTGTCAAAGTGCCTTTACTGTGATGCAGTGCCTCATCGGTGCTGCGGTTAGCGTAATACCGGGTCGAATTTGACTCTGCGGCCGATGATCGCGGTGATGAGAAAGAGCACGCCGAAGACGCCTAGGCCGGCTTTCAGCGTCGTGCTCGAGATAGCCGTGCTTTCTGGAAACAGGTATGCGCCGCAGGCGCAGGCAATCGTTAGCACCAGGCAAGTCAGTGCGGATTTAGACATGAAGGACCCCTTCTCTGTTTTTTGCGGAACCTAGCTGGCTTTTACCAATCACTAGAAGACCCAGCGTTGCGGTTGCGCAGGGATGGCTGTTTCCGTGGCGCTGAGCGTCGTTGCCTGTGCGCTGGGGATGGTGCCGGAGTACTGCAGAGACAGCCGAGATGTCGGCTCGTAGGTCACCTGTGGAAGCTCGGCTGGCGGGAGTTGCAAGGCGGTCAGAGCTGCGAATGCGAATCCTGCACCAAGAAGAAAGGCCGGCTTGATCATGAGCGTTATCCTTCGCGTCACGTTGAGTGTGCCTTACTCTTTGCAGCTGCCATGCCAAAGTTTAACGTAAAAAAAGTCTTTAAAAATCAATCATTTAATTGTGTTGTTATGCTGGTCTGGATTGCGCTTTGCACGGGGCGCAGTTGAGGTCCATGCAAAATGCAATGCACGGTTCTCTGGAGCTGGTGCCGATGGTTTGTCGAGTATGGGCACGCACTGCGTGGGGCATGACAAAAGGCCCTGGTGTCGCTAAGATGCCGCCCGCGTGATCCGGTCCCAGTAGCTCAATTGGATAGAGCATCCCCCTCCTAAGGGGAAGGTTGTGAGTTCGAACCTCGCCTGGGACGCCATAGCGCCCTGTTCGCCGGTAGGATGTGAGGGCAGCGGGCTCCTGCCATATGAGGGCGGCGTTAGCCGAATGGGGTCGCGGCGTTATCGCGGCGAGCGTCGCGCTGCAGTTGGTAGACGAGACGTTCTATCTGGCGCTGTGTCTGCCCGCTGAGGCGATGGAAGCGAAAGCCGCACAACGATATGTCCCGCTTCTCATCGATTACGAGATGGCGAAGCTCGACATCGCTCTGGATCTGTCCGATCGGCAGCCTGGCTACCAGTTCGTATACCTGGCCAGTCTGTAGGTTGCCCTGGTGGTTGCCCTTGATGCTGAGCTTGCACCCTGTGGCCGAAATATCGAGTAGTCGCCCTTCTAGCGCCGTGCGCACCGAAGCGCCGCCAAGCTGCGCGGCCACCGCGGTTTCGTTGAGCTGTGCGCGATATGCATTGCGCCGCTGGTGGTAGGTCAGTTCTGCCGGGGTTGGGATCCAGTAGCAGCGAGCACCGTCAATTTCGCCTAGATGAACCTCTCGGTCGCTCGTCCAGGAGATTCTGGCGCCTTCGTAGAAGCCTTCGATGTTGATCGGCTCGCCCTGAAGCAGTAGGCGCTCGCCGTCATTGGGGATCAGCTCATCCAGTGCGATCCATCCGGTTTCCCGGTTCATCTGCACCAGAAAGCTCTGATAGCGCTGATTGCGCTCATGGAACCGAAGGGTCAGCGCGATGTTGTTATCGAGAAGCGGACGCAGGTTGGCATAAATCTCCAGTGGTGCGGTCAGCAGCTTGGGAGGTTGTGGGCCGTCTTCGTCCAGAAATAGGCTAGACACGGTCCTGTGCTCTCCGGTGCGTTGTGCTCACCATCGTGTTGCGTCCTTACTTGTTGCTCTTGTTCGTTCAGGCCTGGCTCAGTGGCCGCTGCTGCTTGTTTTTCGCTGCGCTTCCGCGATTGTCGTAGAGGCTGGGAGTGTCGTCCTTGCCTTGCAGGATCTTCAGCATTTCACCCAGCGTGCTCTGATTGGCTCGTATCAGGCGGCCGTTACGCTCGTTCGCAGAGCGACAGCGTTCGAGTTCGGTTTCGAGAAGCTTGGCCTGTTCGAGGAGGGCTTCGCCTTGCTCGATCCGACTCGCCGCGATTTCCAGGCCTGCCCTGTCGGGGCTCAGCCGCTGGTCGACAAGCCATTGGCTGCGTTGAGCACTGTGCTGGCCAAGCAAGGCGAGCAGGGGCTGCTTCTTGCTCAGTGTGGCTTCCAGTTCGACCAGATTGCGATCACCCAGCGCTGCAAACTCCTGATCAATAAGCTCAAGGAGTTGGCGGGCTATGCCGATATCGTCGGTCAGTTGCTCAAGCACTGCAGCGTCATGCATGTCGGAACTCGGGGCGGATTCGTATGAAAAATGGGCCCGGGCTTAGCGTTGCGTTTCGAACGCCAGGAGCTTGGCTGCCACGCGTGCACTGTCGACCTGGTAAGAGCCATCGGCAATCGCTTGCCTGAGTTTGGCCACGCGCTCCTGATCGACCGCAGGCTGATCGTTCAATTTGTCGGCCGCTTGCTGCAGGCGCTGAGCTTCGGGGCTCAGTTGCACGGTATCACCGGCAGTGTTGGTGCCAGCGGTTTTGCTTGCCTCGCCGGTCGTCTCCTGTTGCGGAGCGGCCGCGCGCTCGTTGCTTTGCACACTGTTACGCCCGGTGGGGGCATTCAGTGGGCTGTTGGGTCGATTGAAGTCGATGACCATGATGCAAACCTCGAAGGAATCAGGACGCTTGCCATGTGTTCGGCAACAATGGACAGAACTTTAGCGTTTTTTTCTTTGGGGCACACGGAAAAGCTACCTGCCGCGGCCTCATCTACATCGCAACTTCGACCTGACCGGGTGCGACTACCCGAGCCTTTACCGTGCGGCCGGAACGGCGGTTCTTTACCGGAATCTGTTTGCCCGGAACACCGTCAGCCATGGCTTCACCGGGCATGCGCACGCTGATCGTGCCGGATCTCGCCGTGATGACGACATGGTCGCCCTTGCGCACGGCCTTCGCCAGCTCAATCTGGTTGGGTGCGATCACCTGGTCGGGCAGCACCGGCCGAGTTAGCTTTGTGCCCAGCACTTCATCGAGCCGGGTCAGATAGCCCTGGCTAAGGTTCGAGACGTCTCGCTCCGCGATGCTGACGTCGCTTTCGCTCAGTACCGTATCCCGCAGCAGTGATTTGCTGGCCACGATGACATGCCGATACAGTCTTACCTGTGCCGGGACGAAAACCGACCACGGACTGCTGCCCTGGCAGCTTACCCGTACGGTGACGCGGCCGATGGGGGCGCTCGTACTGGTTAGGCTTGCTGTCAGTGGCTGATCGCACTGGTTTAGTCGCAGGCGCGGGTCGAGTCGGCTCACCTCGACTTCATGGCGCGCCTGGATGTCAGTGCGGCTTAAATAGTCGACCACTGAACCCTCAAGAAACTGTTCAGTCACGTCGATAAGCTGTTTGGAATGTGACATGGTTGACGCATGGGCAAGCTGCCCTATCGCGCACAGCGCAACGAGCACCGCTGCGCTTTTTCGCAGTCTCTGGCTATCGCGCCGGAAAATGGTCATATGAACGTTCATATCCCAAACAAAGCAAGGGGCGTGCCGTCACTTTAAGGTCGCCAGCCCCGATAATCTGCACAGAGAGGAAGACTGGCATGGCCGGTGTATTGGATTCGGTTAACCAGCGTACCCAGTTGGTGGGTCAGAATCGCCTTGAGTTGCTGCTGTTTCGCCTGGAGGGTGAGCAGTTGTATGGGATCAACGTGTTCAAGGTCCGAGAGGTGCTGCAGTGTCCTCGGTTGACCGTCATGCCCAAGTGTGGACGGGTGGTGCGCGGCGTGGCGAGCATTCGCGGTAGTACCTTGCCGATACTCGATCTGTCTCTCGCTACCGGCAAATCCGCGCTGATGGACGTGCAAAGTTCCTTTGCGGTGATTACCGAGTACAACAACCGCACGCTCGGGTTTCTGGTGCGTTCGGTCGAGCGAATCGTCAACCTGAACTGGGAGGCCATCTTGCCTCCACCCAAGGGCGCGGGGCGAAATCACTACCTGACTGCCGTTACGCACATCGACAACAAACTGGTCGAAATCATCGACGTGGAAAAGGTACTGGCCGAGGTGGCGCCGACCTCTGAGGAGATTTCGCCTAATGTCGTGGATGAGGATACCCGGAATAAGGCGCTCTCCTGCCGCGTTCTGATCGTCGATGACTCGTCGGTGGCGCGTAAGCAGATCACGCGATGCTTGGAGAACCTTGGGGTCGAAGTCATCAAGTTGAACGACGGGCGCGAGGCCCTCAACTACCTGAAGCGGATGGCGGATGAGGGCAAGAACCCAGCTGAAGAATTTCTGATGATGATTTCCGATATTGAAATGCCGGAAATGGATGGCTATACCCTGACTACCGAGGTGCGGCACGATCCGCGCATGCATGGTATGCATATACTGCTGCATACTTCGCTTTCCGGTGTGTTCAACCAGAACATGGTGAAGCGGGCGGGCGCGGATGATTTTCTCGCCAAGTTCCAGCCTGACGATCTTGCAGCCCGGGTGGCTGATCGGATCAGGCAGGCGGATGCTAACTGAGGCTCGGTCCTCTACATGATGGTGAGGCTTTATTGGTGTCAGTCGATCTGGATTTCGAGCAGTTCCGGGTATTCCTTGAAAAGACGTGCGGCATTCTGCTGGGCAGCAACAAGCAGTATTTGGTGTCCAGTCGCCTGAACAAGCTGATGGAGCAGCAGGGCATCAAGACGCTTGGTGACCTGGTCAGGAAGATTCAGGCGCAGCCGCGGAGCGGGCTGCGTGAGCTGGTGGTCGATGCGATGACGACCAATGAAACGCTATGGTTTCGCGATACCTATCCGTTCGAAGTGCTCAAGTCACGGGTTTTGCCCGAAATGTTGAAAGGCGCGTCCGGCCAGCGGCTGCGAATCTGGTCCGCCGCATGCTCCTCGGGGCAGGAGCCGTATTCGCTGTCCATGGCCATCGACGAGTATGAGCGCGGCAATCCAAGCCAGCCAAAAACTGGGGTGCAGATCGTTGCGACCGAACTGTCCGGTGCCATGCTTGCTGCGTGCAAGGCTGCCGAATACGACAGTCTTGCAATTGCCCGCGGCCTGTCGAGCGAACGTCTGCAGCGATATTTCGATGTCAAGGCGCCGGGCCGTTGGGCGGTGAAGCCTGCGATCCGCTCGCGCGTCGAGTTTCGCGTCCAGAACCTGCTCGACAGCTACGCGGCTCTAGGTAAGTTCGACATCGTTTTTTGCCGTAACGTCTTGATCTACTTCTCCGCGGATGTGAAGAAGGACATCCTCAAGCGTATTCATGCCACGTTACGCCCTGGAGGCTATCTCTTCCTCGGTGCATCCGAGGCCCTCAATGGTCTTCCGGAGCTGTACCAGATGGTGCAGTGCAGTCCGGGCATCATCTACAAGGCCAAGTGATCGTTCCAGAGAGCGGCAGAAAACTGTCGCATCTCTGCTCCAAACGCGGCAAAAAGGCGGTAAGCCCTTGCCGCTTTTGACGCCGAAGGCTCGGCTTTCTCCCTTTATATCCTTGTAAATCAAGCTCTTGATGCGTCTGGCACGACACTTGCTGCTGTGTGCGCAAGCAGACTGTACCCGACAGAGGGCAGATCAATGAGCATCAGTTTCGACAAGGCATTGGGCATTCACGAGAAGGCGTTGGGCTTTCGCTCGCAGCGTGCCGAGGTGCTGGCCAACAATATCGCTAACGCCGATACCCCCAATTACAAAGCCCGTGATCTCGACTTCGGTAGCGTGCTTGCCGAACAGGCGGCGCGTAGCCAGGGCAGCTTCGGCGTTACCCGAACCAGCGAAAAGCACATCGCCGCCGAAGGTGTGGAGATCGCCGATGCCTCGTTGCGCTTTCGTACGCCGGCACATCCCTCGCTCGACCAGAACACCGTCGATCTGCAGATCGAGCAATCCAACTATGCGAAGAATGCCGTGGATTTCCAGGCGAGCTTCACCCTGCTCAATAGCAAGTTCAAAGGGCTGATGAATGCCCTGCGCGGCGAATAAAGGAGTACCTCATGTCTCTTAGCAGCGTTTTCAATATTGCCGGTAGCGGCATGAGTGCACAGAGCACTCGCCTGAACACCATTTCCAGCAACATCGCCAACGCCGAGACCGTTTCGTCAAGCGTCGATCAGACTTACCGGGCACGCCATCCGGTATTCGCCACTGTCTTGCAGCAGGCCAACGGCCAGCCCGACCAGTCGCTGTTCGCCGGCCAGGACCAGGCCGGGGTTGGCGTTCAAGTGCTGGGCGTGGTCGAGGACCAGAGCGAGTTGCAGGCCCGTTACGAGCCCAATCATCCAGCCGCCGACGAAAGCGGGTATGTCTATTACCCGAACGTCAATGTGGTGGAAGAGATGGCTGACATGATTTCGGCCAGTCGCGCTTTCCAGACCAACGCCGAACTGATGAACACAGCCAAGACCATGTTGCAGAAAGTGCTGACGCTGGGTCAGTGATAGTTACGAGAGCGCACTATGAGCACTACGAACGGCGTCGGTGGTACCGGCTCGATACTGGATCAGTACCAGTTTGGTGAAAACCGCGAAGCCAAAGGCAACGAGCTTGGCAAGAACGAGTTCCTTGAGTTGTTGGTCGCCCAGATGAACAACCAGAACCCGTTGGAGCCTCAGGAAAACGGCGAATTCATTGGTCAGCTAGCGCAGTTCAGCACCGTGGAAGGCGTCGAGAAGCTCAACTCGAGCATGCAGACAATCCTGTCTGGCTACCAGTCGTCTCAGGCGCTGCAGGCCTCGTCGCTGGTAGGCCGAAAAGTCATCGTGCCGAGCGACAAGGCTGTGGTCGATACCAGCGAGACTTTCAAGGCCAGCCTGGTGTTGCCGACCTCCAGTAGCAACGTTTTCGTCAATATCTATGACAGCACCGGTGCTTCGGTCGGGCGCGTGAACATGGGGCAGCAGGAAGCCGGCAACGTGTCCTTCATGTGGGACGGCAAGGACTCCAGCGGCAATGTCTTGCCGCCCGGTACCTATCGCTTCGAGGCGCAGGCTACCTATCAAGGCGAAACCAAAGGGCTTTACACCTTGCTGCCGGCGAACGTCGACAGCGTGACGCTTGGGCAGAACGGCGGGGAGCTGATGCTCAACCTTGCCGGTATCGGCAGCATCGGCCTCTCCCAGGTCCAGATCATCGGACAATAACCGCCGGCACCTCGGCAAAGGAGCGATTCCATGTCCTTCAATATCGGTCTTAGCGGTCTTCGTGCTGCGAGCAAGGATCTCAACGTCACCGGTAACAACATCGCCAACGCGGGTACCGTGGGCTTCAAGCAGTCGCGCGCGGAGTTCTCCGACGTTTACGCGGCTTCGGTGTTGGGCACCGGCAAGAACCCGCAGGGCAGCGGTGTGCTGATGTCCAACATCTCGCAGCAGTTCAATCAGGGCAACATCAACTACACCCAGAATGCACTCGACCTGGCAATCAATGGCAACGGCTTTTTCCAGGTCAGCAACAACGGTGCGGTGAGCTACACCCGCGCCGGTTACTTCGGTACCGACCGCGAGGGTTTTCTGGTCGACAATTTTGGCTACAAGCTGCAGGGCTTCCCGGTCGACGGTAACGGCAATCTGCAGAATGGCGTTGTGGGTAATCTGCAGGTGCAGACGACCAATCAGGCGCCGAAGGCCACCAGTCAGATCGATACGGCGTTCAACCTGAATTCGACGCAGAAATCGCCGGCGACCTGGCAGGCTACCTACGATGCCGAGCTGGCGAACACCGGCGACGCGAATCTGGCGCTGGCCGCCGCCGGTGCGACGTTCAATCCCACCGACCCAACCACCTATAACAGCTCCACCTCGCTGAATATCTACGACTCCCAAGGCAATGCGCACGTCATGACACAGTACTTCGTCAAGACGAGTGCGAATACCTGGGACATGAAGGTCCTCATCGATGGGCGTAATCCGGCCGACCCTGCCCAAGAGCCGCCGCAGCCCTACGTCATGGGTCTTGCCTTCGATTCGTCCGGTGCGTTGACGTCGGTCGACAACGGTGGCTCCACGCTCTTCAGCGTATCGCCGGACCTGAAGGTGACGCTGAACTCGGCCACAGGCAATCCGCCATCCGGAGGCTGGATACCGGCCATATCGAACGGTGCGACGCCTGCTACCTGGGCGGCCAACGGCGCGCTCGCCAACCCAGATGGAATCGTCCTCGACTTTTCCAAGTCGTCGCAGTACGCCAGTGCTTTTGCCGTCAACAATGTCGCGCAGGATGGCTATACCACTGGAGAGCTGGCCGGCCTGGAAATCGACGATACCGGTGTGATCTTTGCGCGTTACACCAATGGTCAGTCCAAGGTGCAAGGGCAGATCATTCTGGCCAACTTCGCCAACGTCCAAGGTTTGACTCCGGTCGGCAAGACACAGTGGGTGCAGTCGTTCGAATCTGGCGAGCCGGTGGTCGGCACGCCTGGCTCGGGTACGCTGGGTGCGCTACAGGCCGGTGCGCTGGAAGACTCGAACGTCGAGTTGTCCGATCAGCTGGTCAACCTGATCGTGGCTCAGCGCAACTATCAGGCCAACGCCAAGACTATCGAAACCGAAAGCGCGGTGACGCAAACCATCATCAATCTGCGCTGATGACAGCGGCAACGAATAATTGCCGCTGACGGCAGTATTCCGCCGCTAATAACGAAAAGGGCCCGTGAGGGCCTTTTTCGTTTGTAAAACTTTCTTTGTGATCAGCAGGTTATGGTTAGTTTGTGGGGGTGGCATGCGCCTTGCATTTTCGTTCACAACAGAATCGCTAGTGTCAAACTCGCGTCTCGGAGAAGCCGATGGACAAGATGCTCTACGTGGCCATGACCGGTGCCAGCCAGAATGCGCGGGCCCAGCAGGCTCATGCCAACAATCTGGCGAATATTTCCACAACCGGGTTTCGCCGGGATTTTGAGCAGGCGCGCTCGATGCAGGTTTTTGGTGACAGCCATCCAGCGCGGGTTTATGCAATGTCGGAGCGCCCAGGCACCGATTTCACGTCAGGGACGCTCCAAGAGACCGGGCGCGATCTGGATCTCGCTGTCGAAGGCGAGGGCTGGATTGCCGTCCAGGCTCCGGATGGCAGCGAAGCATATGTCAGGACCGGTAGCCTGAATATTGACGTACTGGGCATGCTGCGGACGGCCGATGGTTTGCCTGTACTTGGCAATGGCGGGCCGATCGCAATTCCTCCAGAGGAAAAGGTCGACGTTGGCCAGGACGGCACCATCAGCATCCGCGCCCTGGGGGAGAACCCGAACATCGTGGTCACAGTGGACCGGATAAAGCTGGTCAATCCCGATCCGCAGCAGCTGGAAAAGGGCACCGATGGCCTGATTCGGCTGAAGGACGGCCAGCCCGTCGAGGCCGATGCCAACGTTCGGGTGGTATCTGGATTTCTGGAAACCAGCAACGTCAACGCGGTAGCCGAGATGACATCCATTCTGGCCTTGTCTCGCCAGTTCGAACTGCACGTAAAGATGATGCGCACCGCCGAAGATGATGCGGCTGCCATGGCGCGCGTACTGCAACTCAGCTAATAGCGTGGCGCCAGCGGCGCACGAGGAGATAGCTCATGCTTCCAGCACTTTGGGTCAGCAAGACCGGTCTGTCCGCTCAGGACATGAACCTGACGACCATTTCCAACAACCTCGCCAACGTGTCCACCACCGGCTTCAAGAAGGACCGTGCCGAGTTTCAGGACCTGCTCTATCAGATTCGCCGCCAGCCCGGTGGTCAGTCCAGTCAGGACAGCGAGTTGCCGTCCGGCCTGCAGCTGGGTACCGGTGTGCGAGTGACCGGCACGCAGAAGATTTTTACCACCGGCAGCCTGCAGACCACCGAGCAACCGCTGGACATGGCCATCAATGGGCGTGGTTTTTTTCAGGTATTGCTACCTGATGGCACTGTTTCCTACACCCGCGACGGTAGCTTCCATCTGAGTTCAGACGGCCAGTTGGTGACCTCCAATGGCTATGCGCTGGAGCCTGCCATCGTTGTTCCGCCGGAGACCCAGACTTTCACCGTCGGTGAAGACGGTACCGTGTCGGTGACCACCGTGGGTAATCCGCAGCCGCAGATCATCGGCAACATCCAGGCCGCCGATTTCATCAACCCGGCGGGTCTGCAGGCCATGGGCAGCAACCTGTTCCTGGAGACTGCTGCGAGCGGCGCACCGCAGGTCAGCACGCCGGGGCTCAACGGCCTGGGCACCGTGCTGCAGAACACTTTGGAGAATTCCAACGTCAGCGTAGTCGAGGAGCTGGTGAACATGATCACCACGCAACGTGCCTACGAGATGAATTCCAAGGTCATTTCCACCGCTGACCAGATGCTGTCGTTCGTCACGCAGCAGCTCTGATCGGGGGTTTGCCGTTGTTTGCGGGTAGGCATCAGCGCTTCCCGCTGCAGTTTCGATGGCCTGTCATGGCTTGAGGTGTTTATGAGCCGTTTGCTGATTGTTGTCTCGCTATCCTCCGCCCTGGCGCTGGCCGGATGTGTCGCTCCTGCGCCAAAACCGAACGATCCGTACTACGCGCCGGTGTTGCCGCGTACGCCACTGCCGGCAGCACAGAACAATGGTGCGATCTACCAGGCGGGCTTCGAGACCAATCTCTACGACGACCGCAAGGCATTTCGCGTAGGGGACATCATCACGATCACCCTCAATGAGCGTACCCAGGCGAGCAAAAATGCCAGCTCGAAGATTTCCAAGGACAGTAATGTGGAAATGGGCCTTACATCGCTCCTGGGCAATGCGGTGAGCGTGAATAACCCTGCTGCGGGGCTCCTCCGTGACGGCGGTCCGCTTTCGTTGGATACGCAGTTTGGCGGTTCCAGCTCGGCCAATGGCGCCGGCCAGGCTGGGCAGAGCAACAGCCTGTCCGGTTCGATCACTGTGACCGTTTCCGAAGTACTGCCCAATGGCATCCTGGCCGTACGCGGCGAGAAGTGGCTGACACTCAACACCGGCGACGAGCTGGTACGTATCGCCGGCCTTGTGCGTTCGGATGATATCTCTACCGATAACACTGTTTCCTCGACGCGCGTGGCTGATGCACGCATCACTTACTCGGGCACCGGTGCTTTTGCTGATGCGAGCCAGCCGGGATGGCTGAGCCGTTTCTTCGTTAGCCCGCTTTGGCCGTTCTGAGGGGCATGAAGATGATTAGAAAAGCCATCGTCTTTCTCGGATTGCTCGCCTTCGGTGCGTCAGCTCATGCCGAACGGCTGAAGGATGTCGCGACCATTCACGGCGTGCGCAGCAACCAGCTGATCGGCTACGGGCTGGTCGTCGGCCTGAACGGCAGCGGTGACCAGACCACCCAGACGCCATTTACGGTGCAGACCTTCAACAACATGCTGGCGCAGTTCGGCATCAAGGTGCCGGCAGGCGGCAATATCCAGCTGAAGAACGTCGCCGCGGTATCGATTCACGCCGAGCTGCCGCCGTTCGCCAAGCCGGGCCAGACCATCGACATCACCGTGTCGTCGATCGGCAACGCCAAGAGCCTGCGCGGCGGCAGCCTGCTGATGGCGCCACTCAAGGGGATCGATGGCAACGTCTATGCCATCGCCCAGGGCAACCTGGTGGTGGGCGGCTTCGATGCTGGTGGTGCCGATGGCTCGCGGATCACCGTCAACTCGCCGTCGGCGGGCCGTATTCCGGGGGGCGCGACGGTCGAGCGACCTGTGCCGAGCGGCTTCAATCAGGGCAACACGCTGACGCTGAACCTCAACCGTCCGGATTTCACCACGGCCAAGAACATTGTCGACCAGATCAATGACCTGCTCGGCCCGGGCGTGGCTCAGGCGCTGGATGGCGGCTCGATCAGCGTGACTGCGCCGCTGGATCCGAGTCAGCGGGTGGATTACCTGTCGATTCTGGAGAATCTCGAGGTCGAGGTCGGCCAGGCGGTGGCCAAGGTCATCATCAACTCGCGTACAGGTACCATCGTCATCGGCCAGAACGTGCGGGTCCAGCCTGCCGCGGTTACCCATGGCAGCCTGACGGTCACCATTACCGAGGACCCGCAGGTAAGCCAGCCCGAGCCGTTCTCCGATGGACAGACCGTGGTGGTACCCAACTCGAAGGTGAAAGCCGAAGAAGAAGCCAAACCGATGTTCAAGTTCGGTCCGGGCACCACGCTGGATGAGATCGTCCGGGCGGTGAATCAGGTGGGTGCTGCGCCCAGCGACCTGATGGCCATTCTGGAAGCCCTGAAGCAGGCTGGCGCGCTGCAAGCCGACCTGATCGTGATCTAAGGAAAGCGACATGGAAAACCGACTCGGCAGCGGGGCGCGCGCCCTCGACAGCGGCAGTTACAACGATCTCAATCGCCTCAGCCAGCTCAAGGTCGGCAAGGACCGCGATGGCGAGGAGAACGTGCGCAAGGTTGCGCAGGAATTCGAGTCGTTGTTCCTCAACGAGATGCTCAAGTCGATGCGCTCGGCTACCGAAGTGCTGGCCAAGGACAACCCGCTGAACAGCCAGGCGACCAAGCAATACCAGGACATGTACGACCAGCAGCTGTCGGTCAGCCTCTCCAAGGAGGGCGGCGGCATCGGGCTGGCGGACGTGCTGGTGCGCCAGTTGAGCAAGCAGACCGAGACGGTGACCCGCAACAACCCGTTTGCCCAGGTGGCCCGGACCGAAGGCACGGCCTGGCCGAGCAAGCCGGCAGCGGCTGCCGCAGTCGAAACCGGCCGGGATGATTCGCGCCTGCTCAATCAGCGTCGGCTGGCGCTGCCGGGCAAGGCGAGCGATCGCCAGCTGGCCAACGTATCGGCGACCGCTCCGACGGTGGCTGCCGAAGGCGTGCAGCCGCTGGTCAATGTCGACTGGAAGCCCGCCACGGCGTTCGTTCCGCCGAAAGACCGGCCGTTGACGGTCAATGGCGTGGAGAAGAGCGCGCACAGTTCACCGAGCAAGACGCGCTTCAATTCGTCCGAAGAGTTCATTACCACCATGCTGCCGATGGCCGAGAAGGCTGCCGAGCGCCTGGGTATCGAGCCGCGATTCCTGGTCGCGCAAGCCGCGCTGGAAACCGGCTGGGGCAAATCCATGATCCGCCAGGCCGATGGCAGCAACAGCCACAACCTGTTCGGTATCAAGGCAACCGGCTGGAAAGGTGCCTCCGCCACCGTAACGACCACCGAGTACGTCAACGGCAAGGCGACCCGCGAGAAGGCAGGCTTCCGTGCCTACGATTCGTTCGAGCAGAGCTTCGATGATTTCGTCAGCCTGCTGGAAAACAACGATCGTTATCGCACCGCCATTCAAGTGGCAAGCAACACCGGCGATTCGGAGCGCTTCGTCAAGGAGCTGCAAAAGGCCGGCTACGCCACCGACCCCCAGTACGCACGCAAGATCAGTCAGATCGCGCGCAAGATGCAGACCTATCAAACCGTCGCCGATGCGAATTCGGTGCCCGCCATGCGGACCAGAGGCTAAATCATGGCTGACCTATTGAGTATTGGCCTGTCCGGCCTGGCCGCCAGCAAGACCCAGCTGTCCATCACCGGCCACAACATCACCAACGTCAACACGCCTGGCTACAGCCGTCAGGACGCGTCCCAGGCGACCCGTTCGCCGCAGTTCAGCGGTGCCGGTTACATCGGTTCGGGCACATCGCTGGTCGACGTGCGTCGCTCCTACAGCGAGTTCCTGACCAGCCAACTGCGCAGCAGCACATCGCTGAACCGCGACGTCGAGGCATACAAGAGCCAGATCGACCAGCTCGACTCGCTGCTCGCTGGCACCACCACCGGCATCACGCCCTCGCTGCAGAAGTTCTTCTCCGCCTTGCAGACGGCGGCTGAAGACCCGGCAAACATTCCGGCGCGCCAGTTGGTGCTGGCCGAGGCCGAAGGTTTGGCGCGGCGCTTCAATACGGTCTACGACCGGCTCTCCGAGCAGAACAATTTCACCAACAAGCAGATGGCCGCCGTCACCGACCAGGTCAATCGTCTGGCCGGCAGCATCGGTAGTCTCAACGAGGCCATCGCCGTCGCCGCGGCCAACGGCAAGCAGCCGAACGACCTCCTCGACGCGCGCGATGAAGCGGTCCGCCAGTTGTCCGGCTATATCGGCGTGACGGTGGTGCCGCAGGACGACAGTAGCTTCAACATCTTCATCGGCAGTGGTCAGCCACTGGTGGTTGGCAGCGCGGCGGCGCGGCTCGAGGTGGTCCCGGGACAGGGCGACCCCAACCGTCATGAGGTCCAGTTCGTGAGCGGCGGATCCCGACAGGGCGTCACCTCTCAGATTACCGGTGGCGAGCTGGGCGGCCTGATCCGCTATCGCGAGGAAGTGCTGGATTCGACCATGAACTCGCTGGGCCGTCTGGCGCTAGCGGTTAGCGATCAGGTCAACACGCAGCTCGGGCAGGGGCTCGATCTGAAGGGGCAGGTCGGTACGGCATTGTTCGGCAACTACAACACCGAAGCGCTAGGCAAGCTGCGGGTTAACGCCTTTGCCGGTAACAGCAACGCACAGCCGGTAATGAACATCACCGATACCAGCTTGCTGACCACCAGTGACTATCTGATGGAATACGACGGTAGCAGCTACAAGGTAAGGCGCCTGAGCGACAACCAGCTGATGACCGTTACGGACAGCGTACCGACTGGCACGTTGTCGATCACTGACAAGGACAACAAGAGCCAGGGCTTCCAGATTGTGCTCGGCAGTCCGGCGCCGGCGGCTGGCGACAAGTTCAGTCTCCAGCCAACCCGCCGGGGTGCGTCCGACATCCGGGCGACGCTGGATCAGGCCGATCAACTGGCGTTCGCGGCGCCGGTACGCGCGCAAAGCACACTGCAGAATAGCGGGACGGGTGTGATTGGGCAGCCGAATCTGCTGTCTGCACCATCGCCGATCGATCCTGCTGCGCTGAAGGCTGCCTTCGAAGGCTTGACGCTGACCTATGACGGCACTGGATTGACTCTTCCCACTCCAGCGCCTGCCGGGCTTACGCTTTCGCCTGCCACCATCACGGCGGGACAGACCAATACGCTGAACCTGACGCTGACCACTGGAACCGCGCCGAACCAGCAGCAGTACAGTTTCGAACTCACTGTCAGCGGCAGGCCCTCAACCAACGATACCTTCACGTTCAACTACAACCAGAGTGGTGTCTCGGATAACCGCAACGCATTGAAGCTGGTCGATCTGCAGACAAAGCAGACTGTTGGCGTCGACGCTGCTGTGAATGGCTCGGGGTTCAGCTTCACCGACGGTTACGGCGAACTGGTCGAGCGAGTCGGCACGCTGACGGCCCAGGCACGAATGGACAGTGAGGCGACGGGCTCGATCCTCAAGCAGGCCACTGACAACCGCGACTCGCTGTCGGCAGTGAACCTGGATGAAGAGGCGGCGAATCTGATCAAGTTCGAGCAGTACTACAACGCCTCGGCCCAGATCATTCAAGTTGCCCGTTCCTTGTTCGATACATTGATCAGCTCCTTCAGGTAATAGGCCCGCCCATGCGCATTTCCACCCTGCAAGCGTTCAATAACGGCGTCGCCGGTCTGCAGCGTAATTACGCCAACGCGACCCGCACCCAGGAGCAGATCAGCACTGGCAACCGCATTCTCACGCCAGCGGATGATCCGGTCGCGTCCGTGCGTCTGCTGCAACTGGAGCAGCAGCAGAATGTGCTGGGTCAGTACAACGCCAACCTGACGGCGGCTAAGAACAGCCTCACTCAGGAGGAGGTCACGCTCAATTCGGTGAACACAGTGCTGCAGCGCGTGCGGGAGCTCGCCGTGCAGGCGGGCAATGGAGGTCTGAGCGCTGAAGACCGCAAGTCTATTGCGGCCGAGTTGACCGAGCGTGAAGACGAGTTGCTGTCCCTGATGAACACCCGCAATGCGCGCGGCGAGTACCTATTCTCCGGTTTTCAGGGCAAGACGCAGCCGTTCGTGCGCGACGGGGAAGGCAGTTACAGCTATCAGGGCGACGAGGGCCAGCGGAAGCTGCAGATTGCCAGCTCCCTGAATATTGCGATCAGCGACAACGGCAAATCGATTTTCGAAAATGTGACCAATGCCGGGCGTTACTCCATTACGCTGGACGCCACGGCTCAGCCAGGTTCTACGTTGAGTGTGTCGGCGCCGCTGGTGCAAGACGAGGTCGCTGTTAGTGGTAACCCGCCGTTCCCCGCAGCGGGAGTCGGCGTGCGCTTCACGTCCAACACCGAGTATGTGGTTTATGACCTGGCTTCGCCCCCCGACTTCACCAACCCGCCGATCGACCCCAACCTGGTGCTGGCGTCGGGTTCGGTTGATCAGGAGGCCAAGACCACCGAGAAGCTGGTATTTCGTGGGGTTGCCATCCAGTTCGATGGCATTCCTGTCGGGGGAGAGGCCGTGGAGGTCCAGTTGGACCCCAGCGCACAAAAGCAAGGTATTCTCGGAACGATCTCCAGTCTGCGCATGGCGTTGGAAGACCCGTCCTCCAGCAATGCTCAGGTTCGTGACTCAGTCGCCGTAGCCCTGACCAATCTCGACCACGGCATGATCAGCGTCGATGCGGCTCGCGGCAACATCGGTGCTCGCCTGAACGTCATCGAGACGACTCAGACCGACAACGAGGACGTCACCCTGGTGAACAAGTCCGTTCAGGCCGAGCTGCGTGAGTTGGACTACGCCGAGGCGCTTTCGCGTTTGTCTTTCCAGACAGTGATCCTCGAGGCTGCGCAGCAGAGCTACGTAAAAATCAGCGGCCTGAATCTGTTCAACGCCATGCGCTGAATAGTTTTGACGAGGTTCGCATAAACGCGGCTTGGTTTTGACATCGTCTGTGGGGTGGCTAGATTGGTTGGCGCGGAGCAGGAAGTCCCGCATAGCCACTTCAATTTCATAAGGATATGAACATGCGCAAAGCTTTTCTTGCTGCGGCTGCCTTCGCCGCCCTCTCCAGCGCCACTTTTTGCAGTTATGCCGCAACCCAATCGTCCCCCGTTGAGCAGGAGCTGGCCGTCGCCGTTCAGGCGCCGGTGAATCTGAACAGCGCCGATGCGGAGACGCTGGACCGTGAACTCAAAGGTATCGGTGCCACCAAGGCGCGGGCCATCGTCGCCTATCGCGATGAACATGGACCGTTCAGTTCGGTCGACGAGCTGCTTGAAGTGAACGGCATCGGCTCTGCAACTCTGGAAAAGATCCGCAGCCAGCTCAGTCTTCAATAAGCGAGACATCGGAGGGCCGGCTATCCAGGTCGGCCTTCCGTTTCCCTGCCGTGCGGCCAACACTCTTAAGGCCGAACGCTCTACTCAGCCGTCAGTCAAAGTGTGCATGCAGCCATTGACAACTGGTGGTTATGCACATTCGTAATAGGCTGCTCAAGGTTCGCTGCCTCTTATTCCCAGCAGCCCTTCGCTTCGTCCTAAGTCATTGATTTTCAATGCTTTGGTTCGTTGGGTAAAAAAACACCGATCTGTCTGATGCCCCCGTAGATAGGGCTTTTGCGGCAGTCATCCATAAACTGTTCACAAGGTTATCCACAGGTTCGGTGGATAACATCCTGAACGTCAGGGATGACGCAGGTTGGAGGCGAAGCATATGAAAGCTCCCTGGAATCTGATGCGTTACTTCCCGCTCGCGCAACGCTTGATCAGGGCGGGCAAAATACCTGCGCTTTTGCTCGCCGTGGCCCGCAAATCATCGCGGCGGGGCCTGGTGAAGGGGCTTCGTGAAGACCTGAAGCTGTTTCAGGCGCTCTGCGTGGCGTGGTGGCGCGGCGAATACCGAGCCGTCAGTCCGCAGGCGCTGGTAGCTGTGGTGGCAGGGCTGCTCTATTTCATTACACCTATTGATGCCATTCCCGACTGGCTGCCGGGCCTCGGCTTCATCGACGACCTGGCAGTACTGGGCTGGATCATGCGCAAGTGGTCAACCGAGCTGGATGCGTTCCGTAGCTGGAAACAGGCGCAGACGCCCGCGCATCAGGCAGAGATGGACCGCCTGCCGAGCCTGGATGAGTCCCGAGCAGATCATGCGGTGCGCTAAGGTCGCTGTCTGCAAGAGGCCCGCTGGTCGGTAGCGACCATGCAATTGCGGCATTGATCCCGATTCACCGCTTAGAGCACCGGCAGGGTAGCTTCAACCAGCTCCGCAGGCTGTTAAGATTCCGCCTCTGATTGCACAAGCCTGGGGAAAACGGATGAATGTTCAGGTCATCATGCGCGACGGCTCGCCGGAGTATGCCGTACTGCCTTGGGACGAATATCAGGCGCTTCTGAAGGCAGTCGGTGCACGCGCGCCGGCTGATTCCGGTCAAACCTCCGGTCCCGAACAGGCGCCCTCTCTCAGCCGGCTGACCGCACTGCGAGAGGCCAAGGGCATGAGTGTAGAGCTTCTGGCCCGAGCGGTCGGTATCAGCCCGGCCTATCTGGATCTGATTGAAGCTGGCGAGCGCGAGCCGGGTGGAGCGATTCGGCGAGCGTTGGCCAGGGCGTTGGAAATCGCTGGCTGGGAGGATGACGCTTGAGCCAGAGTGCCACCGTATCCATCAGCCGGCAGCACTGGCAGGCATTGCTCGACGAGCTGGATGATGCACGTCAGCAGCGCCATCTGGTGACCTATCGCGCCCTGGTCGAGCGGCTCCAGTTGCCGACCCCAGCGATGCAGACACTAACCGCCGCGCTAGAGTATCTGGCTGCGCTCGATGCGCGCTCGGAGCGTCCGTTGCGCAGCGCACTAGTCATCAGCCAGGGGGCGAGCCGCCTTCCGCGAACCGGCTTTTTCGAATGTGCCGCACGGCTAGGACGCTTTAACGGACCCGCCGATGGCTCTGCCGCTGCCTCCTGGCATGCAGGCGAAGTGGCCCGGGTGTTTGAATTCGACTATCCGGAGGTACCTTGATGCTGTTGTGGAAGCTACGCGCAAGGCTTGGCTACTTCACGGCTCGCAAACTGATGGTCTCGCGCAAAGCCGTACAGCAGCCCAAGCTCTGGCGCTGGATGGAAGGGCAGTTCGCCCGTATGGCGTCGCTGGGTGACGTGGGAGCGCAGAGTTTCTATGGGCACATCCTCTATTTTCGTGGACGAGGCTTCGGTGCCAAGCAGGAAGGGGTACGCTTGTTACGCCTGGCCGCCAAGGCCGGTGACGTAAAGGCCGCCTACCAGATGGGGGTCATCAGCCTGAGCGAAGACGCGTCTCATGGCCCTGATGGCAGCGAGGCTGCGCGCTGGTGGAAGCAGGCGGCCGAGGCAGGGCATCCGCTGGCTGCGGTAAGACTCGAACAGCTCTACCGGGCCGGGGGGCATGGCTTAACCGCCGACCCGATGGAAGCTGATCGCTATAAGACCAGGGCCGCACAGCTGGGGCTATGACTGCCCGCCAATACTGCCGTGTCGATGAGGTGATAGCTCGGCCCACTGATCTTCTTCGCGTGGCGCTTGGCCTCCGATGCCAGCGCTGCAAGCCTGCCGGCATCCAGGTGGTCGGTACATTCGGGCCTTACCTCGACGACGCCGATTGACAGGGTTGGCAGGGCATAGCGCTGCTCCTGGCCATCGCGACTGGTGGCAGTAAAGAAGCCCTCTGCCACGTGCTCACGTTTGTAGTAAGCCCCGCTGCGGCACTGGAAATCCCGCTGTAGCTGCTCGATGCGGTGCTCCCAGTCGTCGCCGCCGAGCACCAGCATGAAATCGTCACCACCAATGTGGCCAACGAAGTCCAGCCGACGGTCGATCCGCTCATTCAGGCATTGAGCCAGGCAAAGAAGTACCTCGTCGCCCTTCGCGTACCCGTAAAGGTCGTTGAACGGCTTGAAGTTGTCGATATCCACATAGCAGACCAGCGCTGGCCGACGTTGCAGCAGCAGGCGTGTCAGCGACTGCTGGATCGGAACGTTGCCGGGCAGCAGCGTCAGTGGATTGGCATGCCTTGCCTGACGGATCTTCAGTTCGGTTATCAGCCTCAGCACGTCAATCACTCGGCCCAGGCCGTGGTAACGCCCGGCCTGGGTGATGACGAAGTCTTCCTCGATGCGCTGGCGGGCTCGGCTGGTGAGCAGCCGGCTGACTTGTTGCAAGGACTGCCCAAGTTCCACGGCAAGGAAATCGGTACTCATCAGGCGGCTGACCGGCTTGCGGGCAAGCAGCTCGGTCGCGAATGGTTTGAGCAGAGCATCCGAGATGAGATTGCGATGCACGATACCTACCGGCCGGGCTTCATCATCGAGCACGGCGATGGAATTCAGACTGGGCTGGAGGCGAAAGGCCTCGAGCAATTCGGCCACCGGCCGCTCCGCTGACATGGCAGGCTGACGCATAAGCAGGGCGGACAGGTCGCAGGTCTCGTCGCTGAAGCCTGTGTGTTGCGCGTCCGCCGAGGGCAGGACTTCTTCGATGTCCTGGGCCGGCAGCTCCTGCGGACGGCCGAGCAGATAGCCCTGTACCAGGTCGATACCCATGCTGGCCAGCACGGTCAGCTCCTCACGAAGCTCGATACCCTCGGCGATGACCTGAGCCCGCGCGGCGCGGGCGATCTTCAGAATCGATTCGACGAACTCGCGTTTCACCGGGTCGAGGTGGATGCCGTCGATGAAATAACGATCGATCTTCACGTAGTCGGGGCGCAGCTGCGACCAAAGCCGCAAGCTGGAGTAGCCTGCGCCAAGGTCGTCCAGGGCAATGCTGAAGCCCATCGAGCGATAGTGATGAAGCGCCTTGTCCAGCAATTCGAGATCATCGGCGGGGGCCTGTTCGGTCAGCTCGATGACCACCTTGTCCGCCGGGATGCCGTAAGTCTGCAGCAGTTCGAGCGTGCGTCCAGGCTTGTGACTGGCTTCGAGCAAGGTTTCTGGTGAAGCGTTGAGGAAGAGTTTGCCGCGCAGCGCTCCTTGGCTGTAGCGTCGGCAGGCCGTTTCCCGGCAGGTCATTTCCAGCTCATTCAGCCGCCCGGCATGGCGCGCGGTGGTGAGCAGGTTGATAGGCGAATGCAGCGGACCGTTGGAAGGGCCGCGGCTGAGCGCCTCATAACCAAGAATGCGCCGCTCCGAGAGCGAAACGATCGGCTGAAAAAGGGTGGTGATGTCCCCGTGAGCAAGGATATGTCCCAGCGTGCTCAACTGCTCGGTGACTGTCATGGCGTTCTCTGGATAGAAAAAAGAAGGGCCACGATGGTGGCCCTTTCATTTCACGCTTGCGTCATGTCAGTTTGATGACATCGACGCTGTAGGTCAGTGCTTGGCCATGGCCGAACTCAGGCCGAGATAGTCGAGCAGGATGCGCCCGCTTTCGGAAAGGTAGGCGTCGTCCTCGGGCTTGGGTTTGTCCATGTCGTCATGTGGCGCTGTGTTTTCGTCTTCGCTTTCAAGCTTGGCCAGTGGCTCTTCGCCCTTGGCCAGACGCAGCGCATTTTCCAAGGCCAGCTGACGCTTTTCGATATCCGCCTGCTGCGCGCGACGCTTTTCCTCGTTGAGGCTGACAGTGGTTTCGTGCATTAGCTCTTGCGCTAATGCAAGGCGGTCGCGGGTAAAGACGAAGTCCGGATTCTCTCCGGTACGTGCTTCATGGCGCGCCTTGAGCTCGGCGAGGAACGGCTTGAACGGATTCATTTCCGGGTTGATCGCCGCACGAATGCTGTCCCATGGCAGCGCTTCCGGCAGTGCACTTTCTCCGATTTCCTTAGTGTCGACATCGGCTGGATAGGCGATGTCCGGGATCACCCCCTGGTGCTGGGTGCTCTGCCCGGATACGCGGTAGAACTTGGCCAGGGTGAGTTTCAGTTCGCCATGGTTCAGCGGCTGAATGGTTTGCACGGTGCCCTTGCCGAACGTCTGACCGCCGAGAATCAGGGCGCGGTGATAGTCCTGCATGGCGCCGGCGAAGATCTCGGATGCAGATGCCGACAGGCGATTCACCAGCACGGCCAACGGCCCTTTGTAGAATGCGCCGGTCTGCTCGTCGGCCAGCACGTCGACACGCCCGTCGCTGTTGCGCACCAACACCGTCGGACCCTGGTCGATGAACAGGCCGGTGAGCTCGGTGGCTTCCTGCAGCGAGCCGCCGCCGTTGTTGCGCAAGTCGATCACCACGCCGTCGACCTTTTCCGCTTCCAGCTCGGACAGCAACTTCTTCACATCGCGCGTCGTGCTCTTGTAATTCTGATCGCCGGCACGCAGCGCCTTGAAGTCGAGGTAGAACGCGGGAATCTCGATCACGCCGAGCTTGAAGTTCTGGCCCTGATGCGCGAGGTTCAGCACCGACTTCTTCGCAGCCTGTTCTTCGAGCTTCACCGCCTCACGAGTAATGGCGACGACCTTGCTGTTCTGATCGTTCGGAGCGTTGCTCGCCGGAATCACCTCCAGGCGGACGACCGAGCCCTTCGGACCACGGATCAGCTTGACCACCTCATCCAGCCGCCAGCCGATGACATCGATCATCTCGTCTTCGCCCTGAGCGACTCCGATGATCTTGTCGGCTGGGGCAAGCTGCTTGCTCTTTTCTGCCGGGCCGGCCGGCACCAGGCGTACGATCTTGACGTGTTCATTGTCGCTTTGCAGCACCGCGCCGATGCCTTCCAGCGACAGGCTCATATTGATGTCGAAATTCTCGGCGTTGTCCGGCGACAGGTACTGCGTGTGCGGATCATAGGACTGGGCGAAGGCGTTGATGTAAGTCTGGAACACGTCTTCACCGCGCGTCTGGTTGAGACGCGCTAGCTGATTCTTGTAGCGCTTGGTCAGCAGCTCCTCGATAGCCTTGGGCTCTTTGCCGGCGATCTTCAGGCGCAGCACTTCATCCTTGACCCGCTTGCGCCAGAGATCGTCGAGCGCGGCCGCATCCTTGGCCCAAGCGGCCTTCTCCCGATCGACTAGCAGCTCTTCGTCGATGGTGAAGTCGAAGTGGTCGACGCCTTTGTCGAGCAGGCTAAGCGCGTAGTTCAGACGATTCTGCAGGCGCTCGAGATGGCGCTTGTAGATCGCGAATCCTGGCTCGAGATTGCCGCCTTTGAGAAAGTCATCGAACTGGTTGCGCCACTTGCCGAACTCCTCGAGGTCGGATGCCAGGAAGTAGCTACGCGATGGATCGAGCATCTGAATGTAGCTGTCAAAAATCTTCGCCGAGCGTGCATCGTTCAGCGGTGGCTTGTTGTAGTGGTGGCGCTTGAGCAACTCGACGACGTTCAGGCTGGCGATCACCTGGTCGCGGTCGGGTTGCAAGTACTCCCAGCTCTCTGGCGTACTGACCGCTTTGGCCATTGCCAGGGATGCTTGAAGGCCGAAGAAAACGGCGAGAACGGTGCAGGTCAACGTACGTTTCATGGCGTGGGGGCGACGTAAGGCAAGGGAATAACGCATATTAGGCCATCTACAGTAAGCGCCGGTTCGGTTTTCCGTCCGGCGGTGGAAAGCACGAGCCCGATGGTACAGGTGGTCCAAAGAAGGCCAGCGAGTGATCGGTCGGGTGGGCATAGATAAGAACCACTATGGAGGCAGCATGAAGGCATTGCAAGGTATCGAGGGTCATCTGGAGTGGGCCGAGCGACCAGCCCCGACCTGCAGCGAGGGCGAGGTGCGCATTCGCGTGGCCGCCGCTGGGCTGAACCGGGCCGACCTGCTGCAGCGTGCCGGACATTACCCACCGCCCGCAGGTGTGACCGACATACTCGGGCTGGAGTGTGCCGGCGTGATCGCCGAGGTTAACGGGCGCAGTCGCTGGAAGGTGGGTGATCGCGTCTGCACCCTGCTGGCCGGCGGTGGCATGGCCGAAGAAGTGGTCGTTGATGCCCGCCACGTGCTGCCGGTGCCGGAAGGCATGTCGCTGCACGAAGCGGCCGCGGTTCCGGAGGTGTACGCCACCGCCTGGCTCAATCTCTATCGCCTCGGTGCGTTGCTGGCTGGGGACAAGGTGCTGCTGCATGCCGGCGCCAGCGGCGTCGGCTCGGCGGCTATCCAGCTGTGCAAGGCATTCGGCAATCCCTGCTGGGTCAGCGTCGGCTCGGCCGAGCGCCTGGCCTACTGCGAGTCGCTGGGCGCGCAGGGCGGCGTGCTGCGTGGTGATTCGCTGGAGGCGTTGCGTGACTTCGGCCCGTTCGACATGATCCTCGATCCGGTCGGCGCCAAGTACGCCGCGCTGAACATGCAGCTGCTGGCGATGGATGGACGCTGGGTGATGATCGGCCTGATGGGCGGGCGCAAGGCCGAGATGGACCTGGCCGGGCTGCTGGCCAAGCGTATCCAGCTGATCGGCTCCACCCTGCGCAGCCGCGACGCCGACTACAAGGCCGGCTTGCTGGCGGAGATGGAAGAGAAGGTCTGGCCGCTGTTCACCCAGGGCAAACTGTCGCCGCGCCTGGAGCGAACCTTCGCCATTGGCGATGTCGAGGCCGCGTTCGACGCGCTGGCCAGCAATACCGTGTCCGGCAAGCTGGCCCTGGTGATCGACAACTCGCTTTCCTGACCGAGTACTCCGGCAGGCTCGCGGTGATCGCGGGCCTGGCCGGGAAGGCTCAAGGCAGCTGGCTGCTCGCAAAGAAAGCGGTCAGCACCTTGACCAGGTGCGCCAGGTCCTGGCTTCCCGCGAGCTCGCGAATCGAATGCATGGCGAAGGTCGGCAGGCCGATGTCGACGGTGCGCACGCCCAGCTGGCTGGCGGTGATCGGGCCGATCGTCGAGCCGCAGCCCATGTCGCTGCGAGTGACGAAGCTCTGTACCGGCACTTCGTTTTCCAGGCAGAGATGACGGAAGAACCCGGCGGTTTCGCTGCTGGTGGCGTAGCGCTGGTTGTTGTTCACCTTGATCACCGGGCCGGCGTTGAGTTTCGGCCCGTGATTGCCGTCGTGCTTGTCGGCATAGTTCGGGTGGACCGCGTGGGCATTGTCCGCGGAGATCAGCAGCGAATGGCTGACCGCACGCTGGAAGTCGTCCTCGTCCGGTAGCAGGCGACGCAGTACCTGCTCCAGGAACGGGCCGTCCGCGCCGCACATGGAAGTGGAGCCGACTTCCTCGTGGTCGGTGCAGACCAGCACGCAGGTATGTTCGCGCTCGGCCGCGAGAAGGGCCTGCAAACCGGCGAAACACGACAGCAGGTTGTCCAGCCGTGCCCCCGCGATGAAATCTCCATGCAGGCCGATGACCGCGGCGCTCTGGGTGTCGTAGAAACTCAGTTCGAAATCCAGCACAACATCGGCGACCAGCCCATGCTCACGGCCGAGCTGATCGGCGAGCAGTGCGCGGAAGTCCGGGCTTTCCTGGCTTGCGATCTGCGCGAGGATCGGCGGCAGTTCGTTCTGCGCGTTGATCGCCCAACCCTGATTGGCTTCGCGGTTGAGGTGAATCGCAAGGTTGGGGATCGTTGCGATCGGCAGCTTGAAATCGATCAGCTGGCTCTCGATGCGACCATCCCGGCTGTAGGTCACCCGTCCGGCCAGGGACAGATCGCGGTCGAACCAAGGGGCGAGCAGGGCGCCGCCGTAGACTTCGACTCCGACTTGCCAGAAACCCTGGCGCTGCAGCTCCGGCTGTGGCTTCACGCGCAGGCAGGGGCTGTCGGTGTGGGCTCCGACCAGACGCAGGCCGTGCTCGACCAGCGATTTGCTGCCCAGCTGAAACGCCACGATGGCCGAATCGTTACGGGTGACGTAGTAGCGTCCACCGGGTTCGGTGTGCCAGACCTCGCGCTCATCCAGCGCACGGTAGCCGGCCGCCTGCAGCGCCTGGGCGAGATTCTGGGTGGCATGGAACGGGGTGGGCGATGCCTGGAGGTAATCGATCAGGCCTTGGTTGAGAGCTTTGCGCATTTCGGACTCCAGACTGCAAGGTCACGAAGTCTATCGCATTCACCTGCCGGTAATAAGCGCAGTGTCTGGCTCGCAGGTGTAGTGGATCGCTTCTAGAACGGCGCGGGGGACTCGAAGCGCAGGCGCTCGCCTGTCTGCGGGTGAGTCAGGGTAAGCATGCTGGCGTGCAGGCACAGCCGCTCATGCGCATGCAGCGCCTGTTCATGCGCGTAAAGCCGGTCGCCGAGCAATGGGTGACCGATCGACAGCATGTGCACCCGCAGCTGGTGAGAGCGCCCGGTGATCGGGGTCAGTTCGACGCGACTGTAGTCGCCGCAGCGTTCCAGTACGCGCCAGAAGGTCAGCGCATGCTTGCCCAGTTCGTGATCGACCACATGCCGTGGCTTGGTCGGCGGGTCGTAACGCAGCGGCAGGTCGATGCTGCCACTGTCCTGCTCCGGCTGGCCCCAGCACAGCGCGGTATAGGCCTTTTCCGTTTCGCGGTCATGAAACTGACGGGACAGCTCGCGGTGCGTATCGGCGTCGCGGGCGAGCACGATGAGCCCGGAGGTCTCCCAGTCCAGGCGATGCACGATGCGGGCTTCGGGGTAGCCGTTCTCCTGCAGGCGGGTCACCAGGCAGTCGCGATTGTCTTCGGCCCGCCCTGGCACGGAGAGCAGCAGGGTCGGCTTGTTGATCACCAGCAGAGCGGCGTCCTGGTGAATGATCTCGATGGTGCTAAGAGGCATTTTTCTTCCCACAAACGAAGACGGCGACCCGTGGGCCGCCGCTTCTGTACGCCGTGCCGCTCAGCGATCCGGCAGGGTGATGTTCAATTCGAGAATCGAGCAGCTGCCCTGATCCTCGAGGGCCACCTGAACCTGATCGCTGTCGATGTTGACGTACTTACGGATCACTTCGACCAGCTCCTTCTGCAATGCCGGCAGGTAGTCCGGCTCGGTGCGCTGGCCACGTTCGTGGGCGACGATGATCTGCAGGCGTTCCTTGGCAATGGCGGCCGGTGTTTCCTTCTTCTTGCGTTCACGGAAGAAGTCGAAGAGATTCATTCGCGGCCTCCGAAAAGTCGTTGCAGGAAGCCAGGCTTCTTGACGTCGAGGAAGCGGTGCGCCACTTCCTTGCCCAGCAGGCGGTCCACCGCGTCGCTGTAGGCCTGACCGGCGTCGCTCTGGTCATCGAGGATCACCGGGATACCCTGGTTGGACGCCTTGAGCACAGCTTGCGACTCGGGGATCACGCCCAGCAGGCGGATAGAGAGGATTTCCTCGACGTCTTCGACGCCGAGCATCTCGCCCTTGGTGACGCGCTCAGGGTTGTAGCGGGTCAGCAGCAGGTGCTCCTTGATCGGCTCTTCGCCGTTTTCGGCGCGACGCGACTTGCTGGCCAGCAGGCCGAGCATGCGGTCGGAGTCGCGTACCGAGGAGACTTCCGGATTGGTCACGACGATGGCTTCGTCGGCGAAGTACATGGCCAGATGCGCGCCTTTCTCGATGCCCGCCGGGGAGTCGCAGATGACATATTCGAAATTCTTGCCCAGCTCGTCGATCACCTTGCCGACGCCTTCTTGAGTCAGGGCGTCCTTGTCACGCGTCTGGCTGGCGGCCAGCACGTAGAGGTTCTCCAGACGCTTGTCCTTGATTAGCGCCTGGGTCAGGGTGGCGTCGCCGTTGATGACGTTGACGAAGTCGTAAACCACCCGGCGCTCGCAGCCCATGATCAAGTCGAGGTTCCGCAGACCGACGTCGAAGTCGACGATGACAGTCTTGTGGCCGCGCAGAGCGAGGCCGGTACCGATGGCGGCGCTGGTGGTGGTTTTACCAACGCCACCTTTGCCGGAAGTGACTACGATGATCTTGGCCAAGGTGATTCACCCTAAAAATTGAAAAATCGGGACCTTCCGCCGGTTTTGGCGTCAGGATTGCCCGTTTGGTCCTTGAAAATTCGCGGCAGTATCCGTTAAAGGCGGGTGATGTTCAACACGTCGCCGGAGAGGCCGATGCGTACCGCTTCAGCCCAGAGAGGATCGCGTCGCAGGTCCTCGGCGACCTTGTATTGGCCGGCGATGGAGACCATTTCCGCTGCGAGCTGCTGGCAGAAGATCCGCGCCGAGGTGTCGCCCTTGATACCTGCCAGGGCGCGACCGCGAAGCGGACCGTAGACATGGATGTTGCCATCGGCGAGAAGTTCCGCACCGGGGCTTACCGGCGCCAGTACGATGAGGTCGCCGCCCTGTGCATAGACCTGCTGGCCGCCGCGGATGGGCGTAGTGACTACGCGGGTCGGACGGTAAACCGGCTCGGCCGGTTTGGCCGGTGCCTTCGATGCCAGGTCGACTTGGCGCTCGCGAGCCCCCGAAGGCGGCAGCACCGGTAGATCCAGCGCCGCCGCTGCTTCGATATGCGCCGGCTCGCTGGCGCGCAGGGCCAGGGTGCGCAACCGATGCTTGCGGCAGAGTGCGACCAATGCCTTGATGTCGATTTCCCGCGCCGCCTCGGGCAATTTGTCCAGCGCCAGGACCAGCGGCGTATTGTTGAAGAAGTCCGGGGCTTGCTCGACCTTGGCCGCGAGCTGTTCGTCGAGACGTTCGATGTCGTTGCTGGCCAGCTCCAGCACGGTGATGGCGAGCATGCTGCCCTTGAGCTGGAAGGCTGGGGACTGGTCGGGGAGGTCGGCTTGGCTCATGGTCTGCCTGCTGCGGTAAATGGCGAGGACTTATAACGAGGTGTGCCGCTGCCTGCAACCCGCCGCGTGTGTCCGGGGCGATCACTGGTGCGCCGAGGCTCGGTCAAGCTCGGCTTTTGCCGCTAGAATGCGTCGCTTCATCGGTTGTCGAGCTATTCATGGACCGTCCTCAGTTTCGTGCGTACTTCCTGCATCCGCGCTTCTGGCCGCTGTGGCTGGGGCTTGGACTGCTCTGGCTGCTGGTGCAGTTGCCGTATCCGCTCTTGCTGCAACTGGGCCGTGGGCTTGGCGCGTTGATGTTCCGATTCGCCGGTTCCCGGCGCTACATCGCGCGACGCAACCTGGAACTGTGCTTTCCCGAACTCAGCCAGGCGCAGCGTGAACGTCTGTTGCGCGAGAACTTCGCGTCCACCGGCATTGCTTTCTTCGAGATGGCGATGAGCTGGTGGTGGCCGCAGGCGCGCCTGCAGCGGCTGGCAACGATCGAGGGACTGGAGCATCTGCAGCAGGCCCAGGCGGCCGGGCAGGGGGTGATCCTGATGGCGCTGCATTTCACCACGCTGGAGATCGGTGCCGCATTGCTTGGCCAACGGCACACCATCGATGGCATGTACCGCGAGCACAAGAATCCGCTGTTCGACTATGTACAGCGCCGCGGACGCGAGCGGCACAACCGCGACGCCAGCGCCATCGAGCGGGAAGACGTGCGGGCCATGCTCAAGGTGCTGCGTGCCGGCCGCGCCATCTGGTACGCGCCGGATCAGGACTATGGCCGCAAGCAGAGTCTGTTCGTACCGCTGTTCGGTATCCAGGCCGCCACGGTGACCGCCACCACCAAGTTCGCTCGGCTGGGCAGGGCCAAGGTCGTACCGTTCACGCAGGAGCGCCTGGCGGATGGTTCGGGTTATCGGCTGGTGATCCATCCACCGCTGGAGGATTTCCCTGGCGAGAGCGAGGAGGCCGATTGTCTGCGCATCAATCAGTGGGTCGAGGAGGCCGTCAGCGCCCTGCCTGAGCAGTATCTCTGGGCGCACCGGCGCTTCAAGACCCGGCCGGCCGGCGAGCCGGGGCTGTACAAGAAAAAGAAGCGCAAGGCGGTGTAATGCGCTTTCCTGCCCGTGTAGCGTGGCGGGCGTGTGGTGCGCTAACGCCACCCCATAGGTGACGGCTGGCTACATCCCGGGCGGCGTCCCGGTGGTTCCGGCCATCCAGTCGACCCAGCCGAATCAGGCCAGCGTTCCATCGCGGAAATCCCGCAGCGCCTGCTCGATCTCCTCGCGGCTGTTCATCACGAAGGGGCCGTACTGCACGATGGGTTCGCCCAGGGGGCGTCCGGCCAATAGCAGCACTCGCGTGTCCGACCCGCTGTGCAACCGCAGCTCGCCATGCTCGGACAGGCGCGCCAGCTGACCCTTGGCCAACGTTTGTTCGCCAACGCGCAGCGCACCCTCGTAGACGTAAAGCAGCAGCCGATGGCCTTCCGGCACCTGCGGGCTGAGGCCGCTACCGGCCGGCAGATGCAGATCAAACAGCTGCGGCTCGGTATCCGGACGCTGCACGATGCCAGGCTGCTCGAGGCCGTCGACCTTCAGCGTGCCGGCGATGACTTTCGCCTGTACGCCACTTGGCATCGCCAGCCTGGGTATTTCCGCCGGTGCGAAGTCACGATAGCCCGGCTCGCCGAGCTTGGCGTGGGCGGGCAGGTTCAGCCACAGCTGGAAACCGCGCATGAGGCCTTGCTCCTGCTCCGGCATTTCGCTGTGAATCACGCCGCGCGCTGCGGTCATCCACTGCACGCCGCCACTTTCCAGCCGCCCGACATTGCCCATGTGATCCTCGTGACGCATGCGCCCCTCGAGCATATAGGTGATGGTTTCGAAGCCGCGGTGCGGATGTGGCGGAAAGCCGGCGATGTACTCGTCGGGATTGTTGGAGCCGAACTCATCGAGCATCAGGAACGGATCGAAGCGTTCCGGCGCGGCGCCGCCGAACACGCGGGTGAGGCTGACGCCGGCACCGTCGGAGGTCGGTCGGCCGGTGGTAATGGAAAGGATCTCGCGCTGGGACATGATCGAATGCCTCTCGGTCTGAAGTGCCGCCAGATTAAGCGTGCCGCTTCGATCAATGGTTGCGCATTATCGCTTTAACCAATCGACTGAGTGGATCATTCCTCCACCAGCAGATCCCGCGCCCGGCTGTAGACGTAGCGCACCTTCTCGTATTCGAACGGCGAATTGAGCTGACCATAGCGGAAGCTGGTGACGTGGCGGGCGTTGATGGCGCGCAGGGCGGTCAGGCTCAACTCGCCACCGGTGGTCTCGGCGTACTGGAGGAAATCGACCTGTCGCTCGACGGCGAAGTCGGTGACGCGACCGGTCGCATCGCGCAGGTTGGAGGGGCCGAGGGCCGGAATGATCAGATAAGGGCCCTGAGGAACGCCCCAGTATCCGAGCGTCTGGCCGAAGTCCTCGCTCTGGCGCGGCAGGCCCATGCGCGTGGCCGGATCCCAGAGCCCGCCGATGCCGAGGATGCTGTTGAACAGAAAGCGTGCTGTAGCGTTGGCCGCTCGTCGCCCCTTGAGCTGCGCGACGCTGTTGAACAGTGTCGGAATCTCCCCGAGATTGGCGAAGAAGTTGCTCACGCCGGTACGTACCGGTTGCGGCGTGACATAGCGATAGCCGCGCACCACCGGCAGCATCACCCACTGATCAAGCCGGTAGTTGAAGTGGTAGATGCGCCGGTTGACCGATTCGAACGGATCGTAGACGTCCAGGGCCTGGAAGGTGGCGCGTTCGAATTCACGCTGGTCCAGACCGGGATTGAACTCCAGGTTGCGCAGCGGATGGGTGAAACCATCTTCATCCACCTTCGGCGTGTCGGCGAAGGCCAGACCACTGGCCAGAAGCAGCGGCAGCAGCATTCCTTTAACCACGGAAGAACTCCAGCATGTGTTGGGCGTTGACGCGGTAGGTGAGGTTGCCGCAGTGGCCGCCGCGCGGATAGAGCGTCAGACGGTCACCGAAGGTGCGGCGCAGGAAGCCGATATCACCGGCGCCGAGGATCAGGTCGTCGGCGTTGTGCATGACCGCGATTTTCGGGCTCTGGCGCAGATAATCCTCGAGGGCGTAAAGGCTGACCTGCTGGATCAGCTGCGGCAGGCTGCCGCCGTCGTACTGCGCCCGCCACATGGGAATCAGCTGCTCGGTGATATAGCAGTCGAAGTCGCAGAGCAGGGCGCGCTTGAAGAATGGCTCCAGACGCGTGCCCTCGTTGATCGGATAGTCCTGCGGCACGATCAATCCGCGCCGGTTGATCAGGTCCGAGGTGAAGTTGATGTCGGCGGCGGAAAAACGGAACACCGAGCCGATCAGCATGGCCATCTGCTCATCGCTGAGCTTCAGGGGCGACTGCTGGAAGTCGTAGAGCATCGCCTCGTCGAGGTCGATGTAGCCGCGCTGCTGGTAGTAGCGGGTCAGTTTTTCCAGCACCACTTCATAGAAGGTTGTGTGGTCGTCGATGCCTTCGACGCGGGTTTGCACCAGCTTGTCCAGGTTACCGACCGAGGTATAGAGATTGACCGGCGGATTCAGCAGCAGCACGCGCTTGAAGTTGAAGCTGCGGCGGGTTTCGTCCAGCTGGCTGACGAACGCCGCGTTCAGCGCGCCGAGGCTGTAGCCGGTGAGGTGGAATTCGGTGACCGGCAGCTTGTGGTGCCTGGCGCGAATGGCCTGCATGACCCGGTAGAGGTCCTTGGCATCGTCGGTACTGATGCCCGGTGTGGCGTAGCGCGAGGCCGCCGACATGAAGTCGTAACTGGTCGGTGAAGACAGCTGCACCACGTGGTAGCCGGCGCCATAGAACAGCCGCTTGAGCGCTTCGGTCTTGCCTGCCGAGTAATGCGCACCGGTACCGGAGATGATGAAGATCAGCGGCGCCGGCCCGCGCTGGCGCGCCAGGCGATAGCGCAGCTGTTTGACCGGCCAGAAGTTGTCCGGCAGGGTGAACTCCCGTTCCGGCCGCAGCCGCAGGCTGTAGTCGGCCTGGTCGATGGCGTCGTCACTGGGTACCTCGGCGCGCAATGCGCTCGGCGTGCCGGCGATGGTCGCCTCGAAAGGGTTGCCCAGAGGGTAGCCGTACTCTTCGACGCTGAGATCGGCCGCATGCAGCGGCGTAACGATCAGGGCGAGCAGGGTGGTCAGGCACAACAACAGCTGCATGGTGTATCTCCGTTGCCAGGCCATCGCGGCCTGTAGCGAGGCGGCAAGCGATGCATCGTGCCGCCTGTCCCATCAGAACTGCATTGGCAGCGCAGAGCAAGCCAACATCACTATGGCAGCAGCGCGGGGATTTCGATCCCTTGTACGGGAATGGAAAATGTCGACGCCCCGACAGCCGCTGACGAACCGCCGGGCTAAGTGACTCGTCTGCCGCGGTCATCACGCCTGATGATGCAGCCAGGCATGCTTGGGAATCGCGGCGCGGCGCTTGTTGCGTTCGAATCGCTGCCAGACCTTCTCATGAAAGTAGAAACCTACCGAATTGCACAGCGGCTCGATGGCGGCGACCAGTCCGCCGATGGCGATGCTGCCGGTCAGCGCGTAAGTCACCGAAAAGGCGATGCAGAAGTGCATCAGGGTGAACGTCACGGTCTTGAGCATGGCCCGTCTCCTTGTGCAGTCGAGAATCGTTCTCGTGATGGAGAGAGTCTGGGTGAGATCATCCAATGACTGTAATCACCGTTTTGCATGTGCGACATAGCGCCACACTATTTGTGTTTGGAGTTGTTGCCAGGCGCCTATTCGCGCGGTTCGAGGGCTCTATGTCGGGCCTTCTCGCAAGCCGCATTCAGACCAAAGTCGGGTGGCGTTCGCCCGACCCACGCCTAAAGTAGCCGCCCCTGCTCCCACCGGGGGGTAGCGACCGTGGAGACAGATTCCAATGCACAATGAAAATGTTTACCGGCAGATTTATGCCAATCCGCGTTTCCAAGAGTTGGTGGCCAAGCGCGGGCGTTTCGCCTGGCTGCTGTCGGCCGTCATGCTCAGCGCCTACCTGGCGTTCATCCTGTTGATCGCCTTCGAGCCGAAGATCCTCGGCATTCCGCTGTCCGCCAATACCGTGACCACCTGGGGCATTCCGGTTGGCGTCGGAGTGATCTTCATGGCGTTCATCCTGACCGGTGTCTATGTGCAGCGTGCCAACGGTGAGTTCGATCGCATCAACCAGGAAATCCTCAACGAGGCACAGAAATAATGATCCTGCGTTTCCTGATGACTGCCCTGCTGTTGGCAGTCTCGCCTGCGCTGCTCGCCGATGCCATTACCGGCGAAGTCCAGAAGCAGGCCACCAACTACACCGCCATCATCATGTTCGTGGTGTTCATCGTGTTCACCATGGGCATCACCAAGTGGGCGGCCAAGCGCAACACCTCGACCGCTGACTACTACACCGCCGGCGGCAGCATCACCGGCTTCCAGAACGGTCTGGCGATTGCCGGCGACTTCATGTCGGCGGCGTCCTTCCTCGGTATTTCCGCGCTGGTCTACACCAGTGGCTACGACGGCCTGATCTACTCCATCGGCTTCCTCGTCGGTTGGCCGATCATCCTGTTCCTGATGGCTGAACGCCTGCGCAACCTGGGCAAGTTCACCTTCTCCGACGTGGCGTCCTATCGCCTCGGTCAGACGCAGATCCGTCTGCTCTCGGCATTTGGTTCGCTGATCGTGGTGGCGTTCTATCTGATCGCGCAGATGGTCGGTGCCGGCAAGCTGATCCAGCTGCTGTTCGGCCTGGATTACTACGTGGCTGTGGTGCTGGTCGGTGTGCTGATGGTCATGTACGTGCTGTTCGGCGGCATGCTGGCGACCACCTGGGTACAGATCATCAAGGCGGTGCTGCTGCTGTCGGGCGCGAGCTTCATGGCCATCATGGTGATGAAGACGGTCGGCTTCGATTTCGGCAGCCTGTTCGCCGAGGCGGTGAAGATTCACGATAAGGGTGCGCAGATCATGAGCCCGGGCGGCCTGGTCTCCGACCCGATCTCGGCGATCTCCCTGGGCCTGGCACTGATGTTCGGTACCGCCGGCCTGCCGCACATCCTGATGCGCTTCTTCACCGTGTCCGACGCCAAGGAAGCGCGCAAGAGCGTGTTCTACGCCACCGGCTTCATCGGCTACTTCTACATCCTGACCTTCATCATCGGCTTCGGCGCGATCCTGCTGGTCAGCACCAACCCGGACTTCAAGGACGTGACTGGCGCCATCGTCGGCGGCACCAACATGGTCGCCATCCACCTAGCCAGTGCGGTGGGCGGCAACCTGTTCCTCGGCTTCATCTCCGCGGTCGCCTTCGCCACCATCCTCGCGGTAGTGGCCGGTCTGACCCTGGCCGGTGCCTCGGCGGTTTCCCATGACCTCTATGCCTGCGTGATCAAGCAGGGCAAGGCGCGGGAAGAGGACGAGATGCGTGTGACCAAGCTGACCACCCTGACCCTGGGCGTGGTGGCGATTCTGCTCGGCATCATCTTCGAGAAGCAGAACATCGCCTTCATGGTCGGCCTGGCGTTCTCCATCGCCGCCAGCTGCAACTTCCCGGTGCTGTTCCTTTCCATGTACTGGAAGGGGCTGAGCACCCGCGGGGCGCTGTTCGGTGGTGCGCTGGGTCTGATCACTGCGCTGGTGCTGACCATCATCAGCCCGACCGTATGGGTCGACGTGTTCGGCTATGCCGAGGCGATCTTCCCCTACAAGTACCCGGCGCTGTTCTCCATGGTCGCCGCCTTCGTCGGCATCTGGTTCTTCTCGGTCACCGACAAGTCCAAGCGGGCAGGGGAGGAGCGCGAGCGCTTCTTCGCCCAGTTCGTCCGCTCGCAGACTGGCCTGGGTGCAACCGGCGCCGTCGCACACTAAGGCGAACGCCAATAGGAAAAGGGCAGCCCTCGGGCTGCCCTTTTTCGTTCTCGGTGAAGACTCTAGGGCTGCAACAGCCCCATCCTGCGCCCATAGTGCCTGCCTGGAACCGCGCGGTCAGCCCCATGAGCCGAGGGTTTGCCAGGGGCATTCATCAATCTGATGGATGCCGGTGCGCCCTCGTGCATTCGCTAGACTCGCTGCCACTACCCGAACAACAAAGGCAGTAGAACGATGCACAATCGCATGATGATCACAGGCGCCGGTTCTGGACTCGGGCGCGAAATCGCCCTGCGCTGGGCACGTGATGGCTGGCAGCTGGCGCTTTCCGACGTCAATGAAGCTGGCTTGGCGGAAACCCTGAAGATGGTTCGCGAGGCGGGTGGCGATGGCTTCACCATGCGCTGTGACGTGCGTGACTACAGCCAGCTGATCGCCTTCGCCCAGGCCTGCGAGGAGAAGCTCGGCGGCATCGATATCGTGGTCAACAACGCCGGGGTTGCCTCCGGCGGCTTCTTCGATGAGCTGTCGCTGGAGGACTGGGACTGGCAGATCGCGATCAACCTGATGGGCGTGGTCAAGGGCTGCAAGGCGTTCCTTCCGCTGGTGCAGAAGAGCAAGGGCAAGATCATCAACATCGCCTCCATGGCGGCGCTGATGCAGGCGCCGGGCATGAGCAACTACAACGTGGCCAAAGCCGGCGTGGTGGCGCTCTCGGAAAGCCTGCTGGTCGAGCTGCGCCAGGCCGAGGTCGGCGTGCATGTGGTCTGCCCTTCGTTCTTCCAGACCAACCTGCTGGACTCCTTCCGCGGGCCGACGCCGAACGTCAAGGCGCAGATCGGCAAGCTGCTCGAGTCCTCGCCAATCACCGCGGCGGACATCGCTGACTATATCCACCAGCAGGTCGCCAAGGGCGAGTTCATGATCCTGCCGCACGACGAAGGACGCATGGCCTGGAAGGTCAAGCAGCAGAATCCGCAGGCGATTTATGACGAGATGGCGCTGCTCGCCGAAAAGAAGCGGGCCAAGAGCAAGGCTGTCTGAAACCGCCCGGCCGCTGTCTTCAGCGGCCGCTGTGGTTGCCTCCAGAGAGGGTCGGGAGTAGGGTTGCCTGTCCGGTTTCGTACCGTAACCCTATGGAACGCTTGTGAATTTCCCCTCCCGCGGACTGTTGATGCTGGCCCTGGTGCTGGCAGCGATCAACCTGCGCCCTGGCATCACCTCCTTCGCCCCGCTGATCGAACGCATCGCCGAAGAGCTGGCCCTGTCCCGTGGCCTGATCAGCCTGACCACTGCCTTGCCGGTATTGCTGATGGGCCTGCTGGCGCCGCTGGCACCGCGGCTGGCGGTGCGCTTCGGACTGGAGCGCAGCATTGCCTTGTGTCTTGGCCTGATCGCCGCGGCACTGGTGCTGCGTCTATTCGGCCACAATGCCGTGTTGCTGATCGTCACTGCCGGCCTGGTCGGTGCCGGCATCGCCGTTGCCGGTCCGCTGCTGTCCGGCTTCATCAAACGCTACTTCCTCGAACGCATGGGCAAGGTCGCCGCCTGGTACTCGCTGAGCATGGCGGTGGGCGGGACCCTTGGCGTGGTGCTGACGGCGCCTGCGGCCCAGGTGCTGGGCGAGCGGTGGACGGCTGGCCTGGCGATCTGGGCGCTGCCGGCGGTGTTGGCGCTGCTGATCTGGCTGCGTCTGCCCAATCAGCCGGAAGCCGCCAGTGAAAGTGCTGCCGGCTTACCCTGGAAGGAGCCGCGGGCCTGGCTGCTGAGCATCTATTTCGCGCTGCAGGCCGGGCTGTTCTATGCGCTGGCCACCTGGCTGGTGGCGCGTTATCACGAGGTCGGCTACAGCCTGCTGCAGAGCAATGCGTTCTTCAGTGGCTTCATGCTGATCGGCCTGCCGAGCGCCTTCGCCATGCCCTGGCTGGCGCAGCGCCTGGGCAACCGTCATCGCATCATGGCGACCTGCGGTGTGTTGGCGACGCTATGCCTGGCGCTGATCGCGCTGCGACCCGGCTGGCAGCCGTTGGTGGTCTGCATGCTGCTGGGTGTCGCGCTCAATGGCACCTTTTCCCTGGCGCTGATCTCGCCGATGTACGAAGCCGGTACGCCGCTGGCCGTCAGTCGGCTCACCGCGATGATGCTTTGCACCGGTTACTGCCTGGCCTGCCTGACCCCGGTGCTAGCCGGACTCGGCCGCGATCTGGCCGGCGACTACCGCATGCCGTTCCTGGTGCTGACCGGCATGGCGGCGTGCATGTCGCTGCTCGCGATGCGCCTGCGGCCACGCCATGTCGAGCGCTGAGTGATACTGCTGTGGCCTGCGTCACCGCTTGCCGTGCCGCGGATGACCGGCTCGCCATGCTGTGCTAGAAAGCTCGCCGTCCCTGTCCCAACCTAGCGCGCCGGAGTTCTGCTTGGAGTCTGAATCCATCGTTTATGGCTGTATCCGCGATTGGCCGTCCGCCGACCTCGAGCAGTGCCGCCAGCGCCGGGCGCACAATCTCGCCGCCGTGCAGGCGTTGCCGCAGGGTGAGGCCTGGCCGTTCATCGGCCGCGAGATGTTTTCCTTCTGCCGTGACGAGGACTTGGGCTTGTACCAGACCCAGGTGATCCATTTTGGCGCCAGCTATCGCGCAGTGGAGTACGAGTGGGCGCTGTGGGTGCAGCGTTTCGAGGCGCTGCTCAAGCAGCTCTACTGGACCAGCGCCGTGGTGCATCTGGAGACCGAACTCAATGGCACCCACACCTTTCGCTGGGAAACCGAAACGGGCAGTCACAGCCCGCAGCACAGCGATATGCGCATGCGGTGCGCCTGGGAGCGGGAAAGCGGGTTGCTCGGCTGATGCGCTGAGGCGTCAGTCCAGCCAATCCTTCGGCACGTCGCGCTTCAGTGCGAGCTGGCATTGCTGACTGTCAGCATCGAAGACGATCACGGCTTCGCCCCTGTCCAGCGCGCGGCGGACCCGCGCGACCCGGGTGTCCAGCGGGGTTTCGTCGCCGTTGTCGGTGCCGTCACGGGTGACGAAGTCCTCGATCAGGCGGGTCAGGGTGTCCGATTCGAGCTGGTCGTGGGGTATGAGCATGGGTCGTCTTCGTCGGCATCGGCCTGGCCACGAGGGATGCGGCCTAGAACGCGACGTCCTGTAGGTAGTTGTCCAGGCAAGCATACAGCTGTTGGCTTTCCAGCGGTTTGCCAATGAACTCGTCCATTCCTGCCTCGAGGCCTCGCTGGCGATGTTCGGCCAGTACATGGGCAGTTACCGCGATGATCGGCACCGCGGGTAACTGGCGGTCCGCCTCGAACTTGCGTATCTGCCGGCTGGCCTCGAAGCCGTCGAGCTCCGGCATCTCGCAGTCCATCAGGATCAACTGCACCGCTGCGGGATCACGGCGGTAGAGATCGACCGCCTGGCGACCATTGTCGGCCAGCTGCACGGCGTAGCCCCGCTTCTTGAGCAGCCCGCGCACCACCATCTGGTTCACCGGGTTGTCCTCGGCGACGAGGATGCACGGTTCGTCATGCCGAGGTGCGACGGCTGCAGAGGCAGGCTCACCGGTCAGCGGAGGCTCTTGCGCATACAGCGTCTGCAGCGCTTCGCGTAGCGGCGTGCTCTGCAGCGGCAACGCCAGGCTGATGAGACGTATCCCAGGCGAGGGCGGCGGCGGCTCATGGATCGGTGAATAGAGCATCAGCACGCGCTGATTGGGCTCCAGATGCGGGTGCAAGCGCGCCAGCCACTCGGTGGGGCTGCCGGGCCAGGGCGCCAACAGCACCAGCAGCGGCGGTGCGGTGAAGTCGCAGAGATAGTCGGGCAGCCGTTCCGGCGTCTGACATCGCTCGGTGCGCATGCCCCAGCGGCGCAGCAGGTGGCTCAGCGCTTCCAGGCCCTGTGCATCCTGAGACGCGAGCAGGGCGGGGCGGCCGGCGAGCAGCTGCGCCAGCGAATCTTCTCCATCCATGGCGGCGTGCAGCGGTATCTCGAAACAGAAACGACTGCCGCGGCCCGGCGTACTCTGCACCTCGATATGGCCGTTCATCATTTCCACCAGCTCCTTGCTGATCGCCAGGCCGAGGCCGCTGCCGCCGTAGCGGCGCGTCGTGCTGGAGTCGCCCTGGGCAAAGGATTCGAACAGCTGTGCGAGCACTTCCTGGCGCATGCCGATGCCGCTGTCGCTGACGCAGAACACCAGGCGAGGCTCACCGTCTTGCGTCCGGCGGCAGGAAACCTCCAGCACCACGTGACCGTGCTCGGTGAACTTCAGCGCATTGCTAAGCAGGTTCATGAGGATCTGCTTGAGGCGTGTCGGGTCGCCGCGAATGCGCCGTGGCACGCCAGGCTCGAGGCCGACGTGCAGGCTCAGCTGCTTTTCCAGGGCCTGTGCGGTGAACAGCCGGATGGTTTCGGAAATCAGTATTTCCAAATCGAAGTCGATGTCCTCGAGGCTCAGCTTGCCCGAGCCGATGCGGGCGTAGTCGAGGATGTCGTTGATCACCGCCATCAGCGAGTTGCCGGAGCTGGAGATGGTGTCCAGGTAGAACTGCTGGCTGCGGTCCAGCGGCGTCTCGCGCAGCAGTTCGAGCATGCCGAGCACGCCGTTCAGCGGGGTGCGAATTTCGTGGCTCATCTTGGCCAGGAAGCGGCTTTTCGCCTCGTTCTCGCTGGCGGCCCGCTCGGCGGCCTCGCGCGAACGGTAGCCTTCTTCCTTGAGCAGGTTGATGCGGTCGGCGAGGCCGATCGACAGGGTGATCAGTTCGAAGGCGACGCTGGCCTTGACCACCGCCGAGCCGTACAGGCCGAGCAGCTCGAAGCCCAGGGAACCAGCGGTGACCAGGATGAAGGAAGCGAGGAGCACGCCCCAGGCCAGGGTGTAGTACACCCCGTAACGCACGCCGCGGCGCCAGACGAAAGCGCCGGTGAGCAGCAGGCCGGTCGACGTGACGATCACGGTGATGCTGGCCAGAATGCTCCAGGTCTGCACGTCCAGCAGCAATCCGGAAAGCATGCTGCCGAGCGCCACCAGCAAGGTGCAGCGCAGTACCAGGTCGAGCCCGGGGAACAACTCGCGGGTATGCAGGAAGTGCCGGCTGAACTGGATGGCAATCAGGCAGTGGCTGAACATCAGCACGTAGATGCCCTGTGCGACCAGCCCACCGTCATCGGCCAGCCACTTGACCAGAAAACCGTCGAACGACAGGGCGAACAGCCCGACATTGACCGTATAGATCAGGTACCAGAGATAGGCCGGCTCGCGCAGCGAAGCGAACAGGAACAGGTTGTAGCAGAACATCGCGAACAGCACGCCGTAGAACGCGCCGCTCAGGCCGCTCAGCTCTTCATGCTGTGCGGCGCTGGAGTTGTAGGTGCCAAAGTACAGCGGGACGTAGAGGGTGCTGGTGGTCTTGATGCGCAGCAGCAACCGGGTGGCGCCGGGCGGCAACTCCACCGGAAACCAGAAGTTGCGCACCTTCACCGGTCGGTCGACGAAGGGGTAGCGATCACCGGTGAGCTGTTGGTTGAGGCTGC
>Ga0207848_100073_pt1 | contig 87916 bp, 100 predicted proteins | sample TtaePargueraPR_10_FD_187737 | JGI IMG/M metagenome (GOLD analysis project Ga0207848, IMG submission 187737) | Aerobic enrichment media microbial communities from Bioluminiscent Bay, La Parguera, Puerto Rico - Tt and M2 (3) (SPAdes) | ecosystem: Environmental > Aquatic > Marine > Unclassified ... | reverse complement strand
GCCCTGCGGTCCTCCTTTTCCGGCAGGCTGTCGATGAAGCCCGGCAGGATGTTGTTCATGCGCACGTTCCGGGCCGCGAACTTGTCGGCGAACAGCTTGGTGAAGCTGGCGAGCCCCGCCCGGAAAACGCCGGAGGTCGGAAACATCGGGTCCGGTTCGAAGACCGCAAAGGTGGAAATGTTGAGAATGGCACCGCCGCCCTGACCGGCCATGACCGGCGCGACCAGCCGGCTCGGACGGATGACGTTCATCAGATAGACATCCATTCCAAGATGCCAGTCCTCGTCGGATATCTCAAGGATATCCCCTTTGGGTCCATGTCCTGCGGAGTTCACAAGAATATCAATTCTGCCAAAGGTATCCAGAGACTTTTGAACAAACACCTTCAAGTCGTCTACAACGAGATTCGAGCCGGTGTGGCCGATGCCGCCAAGCTCCCGCGCCAGTGCCTCTCCCTTGCCGGACGACGACAGGATGGCAACCTCGAAACCGTCCGCGGCCAGCCGCCGTGCGGCTTCCGCTCCCATCCCCGATCCTCCGGCCGTGATCAGCGCCACTTTCTTTTCCGACATCCCGTGCCTCCTTGTTCCATGCGTGGAAATTAGAAAGCGCGCGGCCAGGCTGCAAATGATTTCGTCAGATAGGTTTGATCAAGGACATGAATGAAAGCCCCCTTCGCAGCGCATAAATTTTCGGATTAGGCGGACCTGATTTCAATTTTCGCAAGCGGGAACCGTGTTAATATATACCTCTGATTGATTTTTATTGTTTTTCAAAGGAAGACCACATGCCGATCGGACTTGTACTGGGCGGTGGCGCCCCGAACCTGCCGCTGATGAGCGGCGCCCTGCTGGCACTCGATGAAGCAGGCCTGGAATTCAAGGTCATCTCCACCACCGGCGCCGGCATGCTCGCCGGACTGCTCTACGCCTCCCCGCAAAAGGCGGCCCCGGAAGACGATCTGGCCGTCACGCGGCGGGAAGCGCTGAAGGCAACCCGCCTCATGGGCATCGACGACCTGATCTATCATTTCCTGCCCATCAACTACAAAATCTTCCAGAAACCCGGGCCGATCGCCGAAGCCCTCGCCCCGTCCTTCAATGCCTTCCTGAACGCCTTTCCGAGGGAAAGATGGGACCAGCGTCTCGTCGGCGACTGGATGGCTCTGGTCGCGGCGACCCTGATGCCGTCCAACCTGAGCCCCCGGAGCAAGGGGCTCTGCCAGGCACCGTCCTGGATCGAGGCCATGGTCGATTTCAGCGGCCTCGTGCGCAACCTCGGTGACACCCGCTTCCGCCTCGGCGCCTACAGCGTCGAAGACAGGGACGAAGTCACGTTCCACCGGGACGAAATCACCATCGACCACTGCAAGGCCGCTCTGGCGATGCCCTTCATCTACGAACCCTACAGGCTCGCCGATCCGAAGACGGGAGAGGAGAAAACCTACCTGGAAGGCTCGGCATTCGACCCGCTCAAGCTGGATCCGGGCGACGTGATGGTGGAAGAGGACATCGACACCATCATCTTCTTCGACATCCTGGGTCACCGGCAGCTGATCGACGAGCCGCGCGACCTGACCGACGCCTGGGTTCAGTCGATCATCGCCCCGCTCACCCGGCTCGCGGAAAACAGCCTGGCGGCCTTCAAGTCGAAACGCGAACTGCATGCCAGGAAACGGTTCCTGAAGGAGATGGATCAGGCGGCGGATCTCGCCGGAACGGACCCAGAAGCGTTCAAGAAACAGCGCGACCAGATCCGCAAGGATCAGGAACTCTATGAACTGGTCGACCTGCTCGGCAGCGCGGATGTCGACCTAGCCGCCTTCGACAATCGCGCCCAGGCCTATCTGGACAAGAACAACGATCCGGAACTGGCCGGGTTCGTCGACCTCGCCCTCACCGACTACCGCGCCTTCGTTTTGAAGCGCGAAGCCTTCCTGAAGGCACGGGAAGAAGCGCTCGGCTGCCAATCCCTCTGCACCAAGACCCACAGCAGCCGCTCCGAACTCCTGCGCATGCCGTTCCGCCGGCACATTCCGGAAGAGCACTGGCCGAATGTTCTCGACTGGAGCCATTCCAACATGTCGACCCTGTTCGACATCGGCTACGAGACCGGCAGGACCTTCGTCGCCAATCACCGGGAGCGGCTGGAAAGCAGCATGGGAAAGACACTTGCCGGTGAACCGGCTATGGAGACGACCTGAGGGCGGTGGGGTTCGAAGAGGACGAACTTCTATCGAAGGGAAGCGTGGCCCATCCTTCGAGACGGGCCTTCGGCCCTCCTCAGGATGAGGGAGCGGAGGTGAACAGCTCAAAACCTCGGAAGATCCTCCCCCGGGCCTCATCCTGAGGAGCCGCGCCAAGCAGCGTCTCGAAGGATGGGCAGCTTGCTCTGAAAACCCGCTTCACGGTCACCGAAGAACAAAAAAGCCCCGGATTTCCGGGGCTTTTTTCCATAGGATCAGTGCAGGCTTCAATCCGCCAGGGGCACCTTCGGGACCAGGCTTTTCTTGGGCGAACCGCCTTTGCCCGAAGAAGCCTTGGTATCCTTGGCAGTCGTTGCCTTGGTTGCCGGCTTGCGCTTGCGTTTCGGCTTCGGCTTGGTCTCCGTCCTGGCCTTGGTCTTGGGTGGCGTTGCCCGCTCCTCGACGCTTTCGAGCAGCAGGCCGTTGCCGTCCTCGGAAACGGACACCTTGACCATGCCGCCCTTCTTGAGCTTGCCGAACAGGACCTCGTCGGCGAGCGGCCGCTTGATATGTTCCTGAATGATCCGGCCAAGCGGACGGGCGCCCATCTGGCTGTCATAGCCCTTGTCGGCCAGCCATTTGACGGCGTCTTCGGTCAGCTCGAAGGTGACGCCGCGATCGGCGAGCTGGACCTCAAGCTGCATGACGAACTTCTCGACCACCTTGTAGACCACTTCCATCGGCAGGTTGCCGAACGCGATGATCGCATCGAGGCGGTTGCGGAATTCCGGCGTGAACAGCTTGTTGATCGCTTCCGCATCATCGCCTTCCCGCTTCACGCGGTTGAAGCCGACCGGCATTTTCGCCATGTCCGCGGCGCCCGCGTTAGTGGTCATGATCAGGATCACATTACGGAAATCGACCTGCTTGCCGTTGTGGTCGGTCAGCTTGCCGTGGTCCATCACCTGCAACAGGATGTTGAACAGGTCCGGATGCGCCTTCTCGATCTCGTCAAGCAGCAGGACACAATGCGGATGCTGGTCGACGCCGTCAGTCAGCAGACCGCCCTGGTCGAAACCGACATAGCCCGGCGGCGCGCCGATGAGGCGGGACACCGTGTGCCGTTCCATATATTCCGACATGTCGAAGCGGATCAGCTCGACGCCGAGCGACGATGCGAGCTGGCGCGCGACTTCGGTCTTGCCGACGCCGGTCGGGCCGGAGAACAGGTAGCTGCCGATCGGCTTGTCCGGTTCGCGCAGGCCCGCACGGGCGAGCTTGATCGCAGAGGCCAGCGTCTCGATGGCGGCATCCTGTCCGTAGACCACCCGTTTCAGGTCCTTACCAAGATTCTCCAGAACCTCAGCGTCGTCCTTGGAAACAGATTTCGGCGGGATCCGGGCCATGGTGGCGATGGTGTTCTCGATTTCCTTCACGCCGATGGTCTTGCGCCGCCGGGCTTCGGGAACCAGCATCTGCGAGGCGCCGGTTTCGTCGAGCACGTCGATCGCCTTGTCCGGCAGTTTCCGGTCGGAAATGTATTTCGCCGACAGTTCCACCGCCGTCTTGATGGCATCGTTGGTGTAGCGGACCTTGTGGAAGTCCTCGAAATAGGGCTTCAGGCCTTTCAGGATATCGATCGCATCCGGGATGGACGGCTCGTTGACGTCGATCTTCTGGAAGCGGCGCACAAGGGCCCGGTCCTTCTCGAAGAACTGCCGGTATTCCTTGTAGGTCGTCGAGCCGATGCAACGGATTGCGCCCGACGCCAGGGCCGGCTTCAGGAGGTTGGAGGCATCCATGGCGCCGCCCGAGGTCGCACCGGCGCCGATTACGGTATGGATCTCGTCGATGAACATCACCGCGCCGGGATAGTCCTCGATTTCCTTGACCACCTGCTTCAGGCGCTCTTCGAAATCGCCGCGGTAGCGGGTGCCGGCCAGCAGCGAGCCCATGTCGAGCGAGAAGATCGTCGCGTCCTTCAGCACATCCGGCACATCGCCGTTGACGATCCGGTGCGCCAGGCCTTCCGCGATCGCGGTCTTGCCGACCCCGGGGTCGCCCACGAAGAGCGGGTTGTTCTTCGACCGGCGGCACAGGATCTGGATGGTGCGCTGAATCTCGCTGTCGCGGCCGATCAGCGGATCGATCTTGCCGCTGGTCGCCTTGTCGTTGAGATTGACGCAATAGGCTTCCAGCGCGTCGGTCTTCTGGCTGGATTTCTTTTCCGTTTCGGCGCCCGGCAGCACATCTTCCTCTTCCGCGCCTTCGACCGGACGGGTTTCGGACATGCCCGGTCGCTTGGCGATGCCGTGCGAGATGTAGTTGACCGCGTCGTAACGGGTCATGTCCTGATCCTGCAGGAAATAGGCGGCGTGGCTTTCACGCTCCGCGAAGATCGCGACGAGCACGTTGGCGCCGGTCACCTCTTCCCGTCCGGAAGACTGGACATGGATCACCGCCCGCTGGATCACGCGCTGGAAACCGGCGGTGGGTTTGGAATCCTCGTCGCTGTCGGTGACCAGATTGTCCAGCTCGGTCTCGATATATTCGATCAGGTTGCGGCGGATCGTATCCAGATCAACATTGCAGGCCCGCATAACGGCGGCCGCATCCTGATCGTCCAGCAAAGCCAGAAGCAGATGCTCGAGCGTCGCGTATTCCTGCTGGCGTTCGTTTGCGAAGGCCAGGGCCTGATGCAGGGCTTTTTCTAGACTGCGTGAGAAGGAAGGCACGTGCGTTTGTCCTCACTTTTTTTCCATGACGCATTGCAAAGGATGCTGATGCTTGCGCGCGAAGTCCATCACCTGGGTTACTTTGGTTTCCGCGACTTCGTAGGAATATATTCCGCATTCCCCGACGCCGTGATGGTGAACATGCAGCATGATACGGGTCGCCTCTTCCCTGTTCTTCTGGAAGAAGCTCTCCACGACGTGGATGACGAACTCCATGGGAGTGTAGTCATCGTTCAGAAGCAGCACACGATAGAGATTGGGCCGCTTGGTTACCGTTTTGGTCCGGGTGACAACAACCGTTCCGGCGTCACCACCGTCATTGTCATAATCAGAGCCCGCCGACATTGCCGTTTCTTTTGCCTCTATCACTCCGGCTATCACCAATTCCCGCTCTCCGGAGTGAGCCACAGGTGGCTGGTCCGGAGCTTGAACCCGCAACGCGCACTGCGCCGCCGGCTGATACGTCTTGCTAGTAATCCTGCCGCGCAAGCGGCGCTCGCGCAATGGTCGATTTCATCAACATTCGGGTAATGGACGCATTTGACGGATGCATCTCCCCACTAAATATGAATGTAGGTGTCTCGATTAGGATTAAAAGGAGGGAAGGAAAGGCATTTCCGGTCCGGCCGGAAATCGCGTCTTTGGATCAATATATGGGGGCAAATCTGTGCATATACAAAAAACCCGGCTCGATACAGCCGGGTTTCAGTGACATCGCCTTGCAGCGCTGATTTAACAAACGGCGATTATTTCGCCATTTTACCCATCACGCCTTCGTAAGGCTTGTAAGCGTCCTTGGAAAGGTCGGTGACCATTTCCCCAAGCTTGGTCAGTTCGCCGACGAAACCTTCGTAAGCGGTCTTGACGTAGTCGGCCTGAGTTTCGAACGCCTTGTCCAGGGACTTGGAAGCAACCAGTTTCTCGACTGCGGCAGTTCCTTCTTCGAAGGTCTTTTTCTGGTAGTCGGCCATCTCGGCGGCGATTGCCTGGAAACCTTTGCTCATGGAACCGAAAGATTCCATCGCCATGTCCATGTTGTCCTTGCTCAACTTCTGCATTTCTTCAAAGCTGCTCATCTTTGCTGCCCTCTTCCGGCGAACCGGTGTTCCCGGGGGCCACCCAACGGCCCAACAAGGCTTCCCCGGCGCGCATGTCGCGTTACCTACGGGATTTTGTCGTAATGCACTGCACAATTGGTGTCAAGGCGATTTTGCGGCGCAGCAACAACCATTGCGCGAAGTAGAAAATTATGCGGATGCGGCTTGGCATTCAAATCGCCACCCGAATTCGCGTTAAAACCTCCCCCTCACAACCACTATAGCGCGAGATGATGTCTCAACATTTTCAAATTGAGCTCAGGAATTTTCTTTCCACATATTGTAATCAATCAAACAACCTCGAACAAAGAAACGAGAGATTAACTGAAATTATTAGAATAATAAAGTTATACCACGAAAAATAAGCTATATTTTACTGAAACAAATCCAAATCATCACATTAACCAAAGATTAACCCTAGATAAAATCTAATTTTTTAAGTGCTTTTTATGCCAACTATTTACACATTCGTAACCGTGATTCCATCAAATATCCCGAGATCGATGGAGTGGCAGGCTTGAATCGCACGGGGGTTAAGATCCGGCCCTGACAGCTCCAGACACGAACCATGTGACCCGGAATGGGATAGTTATTGTGCTTGGTATGCGTTTTGTTCGAAATGCGCGGGCAGTTGCCCGGATCGGAAACATCCTGACCCTCAGCATCCTGCTTCTGAGTTTGCCGTCGGCGGCGCTGGCGAATTCCAAATATGCAGGCATCGTGGTGGACGCCAAGACCGGAAAGACGCTTTACGCCTCTTCCGCGGACTCCTACCGCTACCCGGCTTCGCTCACCAAGATCATGACCCTCTACATCGTTTTCGAGGAGCTTGAGGCCGGACGGCTTTCGCTGGACTCACGGCTCAAGGTATCGAAATACGCCTCCGGCCGGCCGCCGTCCAAACTTGGCCTGCGTCCGGGCGAGACCATCAAAGTCAAGGATGCCATCATGGCGCTGGTGACCAAGTCCGCCAACGACGTCGCCTCTGTCGTGGCCGAGAATATCGGCGGCTCGGAAAGAGGTTTTGCCAAGCGCATGACCCGCACGGCGCACCAGATCGGCATGAGCAAGACCAACTTCAACAACCCGCATGGTCTGCCCGACAACGGTCAGCGCACCACCGCGCGCGACATGGCCACGCTCGGCCGCGCCATTCAGGAACGCTTCCCGCAATATTACGGCTACTTCAAAACCCGCGCCTACAAATACAAGGGCCGGACCTACGGCAACCACAACAAGCTGCTGGGCCGGGTCAAGGGCGTTGACGGCATCAAGACCGGCTATATCCGCGCCTCCGGGTTCAATCTGGTCACCTCGGTGAACCGGGACGGGCGCCATATCGTCGCCGTGGTCATGGGCGGGAAGACCGGCGCGTCGCGCAATGCGCAGATGACCAAGCTCATCAATCGGTATCTTCCCAAGGCAAGCCGCGGTCCGAAGACCGCGCCGGCCATCGCCATGCCGAATGTCCAGCCTCAATTCGTTGCCAGCGCTCTCGAGAACCCGCCCCTGCCGGTGGCGAAGCCGGGCAACGAACCGGCCCCGGCAACGGGTGCGCCGATGGTGCTTGCATTCACCGAGCCCGCCAAGGCAGCCGCAGTGCCGATGCCCGCGCCGACCTCTGTCCCCGGTTTCGGCGACGATGTGCCGCTGCCGCCGAAATCCATCAAACAGCGTTTTGACAGCACCTTCGCCGTGGCAACGTCCCTGCCGCCGATCCCGCCGGAAAGCCCTGACATGTCCCTGACCACGAATTCGATCCCGGCGACCGCGCTCCGCCGCGCCGCCCGCGAGAAGACCGGCCAGGATGTTTCCGTCCAGGTTGCTTCGGCTTCGGGTCAGCCGATCAAGACCGTCACGGTGGAAACCATCAGGGTCGATACGACGTCGGTCGAGACCATCAGTGCCGCCATGGCGGAAGCGAGTGAAAGCATTGCAGAGGGAGACGCAGACGATACGGTGACGGTCGCCACCAGCGACACCCGTGACGTCGAACCGGGCTGGCAGGTGCAGATTGCCGCCACCGAAACGGAAGGCCAGGCGATCACGATGCTGAAAAACGCCAAGGCCAGAACCGGTGCAGCCCTGCGCGGCCGCTCGCCCTACACAGAACCCGTCGATGCCAACGGTCAGACCCTTTACCGGGCGCGTTTCATCGGCTTCGAAAGCAAATCAGCAGCCTGGAAAGCCTGCAAGACCCTGAAAAAGGCTGACTATGCCTGCTTCGCCATCTATCAGTAACCGCGTAACGGATGCCGTCAATGTCTTCTGAGAAGCGTGTCTTTAGCCTCGTTGATTTTCGCCGCGAGGAAATCGGAACCTCCCTGGTCGGGATGGACCCGCATCATAAGCCGGCGGTGCGCGGCTCGAATTTCCGCGTCCCCGGCATCGGGCGAAAGCCCCAGGATCTGGTAGGCCTCCTCATCTGTCATGGGGCCCGGGCCCGTCGCGCTTCCCTGCCGCTGTGTTCCATCCGCCTGGAAGTGTTCACGCCATCCGGCAAGCCGGCGGTCGAGATAAGCTTCGACTAGCTTCTGGCTTTGTCCGTCCTGAGCGGTTTCCCGCCAGAACCTCTCCAGCTCAGCATCGCTCAAGTCGTCCAGCCTGCGGCCCTGAAAGCCGCCGGCAAGCACGGATCCGGTCATGGCACCGGTATCGTGGTCCAGTTCCATTTCAACCATCGCCGTACGCACTCTGGACCGCTGTCCGGAGGTCTTCTTCGGATTGTAGCCGCCTGACAGGCCGCGAAAGCCTGCAAATCCAAGCAGGGACAGTCCGAGCCCGATCGCCGGAACGGCAAAGGGAAACCGCCCTGTCAGGGCGAACACCGCCCCCATTACGAGCAGGATCACGCCGCCCAGGACACGCAACTGCTGGGCCAGTGCGGCCGGATTGGCCTGCACGAAGCTTCGCCCGAAAGTGAGCAGCGCGGCAAGCAGGATCAGACCGATCAAAAAATAGATCATGCTGTGACCTTGGTCCGGTTGTTTGGCCGGTACGAAAGTCTGGCCATTGCCGTTTTCTCTCCTCCATTATTTTGGAGTGTCAGAAATACACGGCGCTGACAGCAATTCAAATCATGGTTTCCGGCAGCGATACAAAGGAAAGCCCGGTGGAATGATTGACACCCCGGCTTCTCCTCCGAAGGTGAAACTTCAGGCAGCTCTTTCCTGCTCGGGCAATGTCCACATGACGAAGACAAGGGCCGCCAGATTGAAGCCGAGGATAATCATGATGGGAACGGATTCGTTGTGGATTTCGATCAGTAAACCGAGCAGGGCTGTAACCGCGATCCCCACCCCCCCTTCGACAGTCCGGCTGCTGGCGACAAAATACTCCCTTGAATTCTCGTCGGTGACTTCTCCCAGATAGACCATCAGGGAGACCCCGACGATCTGGCTGGCCAAGGCAACAAGAACAATGACAGGCATATAATAATAAAATTGCGGCTCCTTAAGGAGAAGATCGGTCATCAGGGCAATGACTGCGGCGGTCATCGCAGCAAGAATCGCAATCGCCATATTGGTCCCGACTGATCTTGAGGACAGCCTGTGGATGATCGGTCCGCTTAGCAGCTCGCCAATGCTCATTGCGACGACAAGTGACGCAAAAGCACCGCTCTGATGCTTGTGCAGACTTGACGCATGGATGGCGTAAAATGGCATGACCTGTCTGACCGAAAGCAGAAGAATGATCATGATCAGATACTGTCTGAACCAGCCCTGCCGCCAGCAGACCGCGAACCTGCCGACAAAATGTGTCCATTTCGCTTTGTTTTGTCCGGGTTCGTCTTCTGTGTCAAAAGGCTGCGAGTGCCGGACGGGCTCGTAAACCGGAAGCATCAGAAGCGCCGCTGGAATGGCCATGAGCACCGCGAGCCATATGAGCGCGAGATGGCTCTTCAACGGATCGCCCTGCAAAAAAACGTAGTAGGTGGCTACGGCCAATGCAATAGCACCTCCGGCACTTATGACCCCTACGAGATTGAGAAGGTTCCGGCGAAGCTGCCGGTTGAACAGACTTGGCAGCAGGGACGTATAGGCGACCCCGCCAATTCCCTGGCCTATCCCGATGACGAGCGCCGACAACACCAAGCAGGCTATGGTGAAAATGGATGCGCTGAATTCGGCCGCCGCGATTGCAAACAGCAACCCCATCCCTATGGCGACGATCCCCACACTGACATAATGCTTGCGCTGTTTGGCATTCGAGACAATCGGGGCGGATATTAATTCGAAACCGCGCGAAAAGAGTGTAAAAATCGGAACGATCACAGCCGAAAGAAGCGCTGGAGCTCCCACGGCAACTGCAATGAATGGCAGAAAGACATGGGGTGGAGCGAGTTTGCGTTTCAGCGAGTAGAACAAACCATGCAGAACGAAATACCGCCAGTTCTGTCGAGCGTTCGTGTTTGCCATAGTCCTCTTGTCACCCAAAATCGTCTTCGACCATTTCCATCGCAGGAAGATCGACGCTTAGAGCTAATTGTCAAAATTGACAAGCCTCGCATGCCTGTTCAAACTTGGCCGGCTTTCACAGGTATGAGTTAGGATCCGGGCAACGGATGTACCGGAAGCCACAACAGCCGTTTTTTGACCTGCCGGCGTGACACACGATCACACGGCCCTCTCCACCGTTGGCAGAGTCCACAAGACGAAGATGAGGGTCACCAGATTGACGCCGAGGATGACGGCGATAGGCATGGCCTCGTCATGGACCTCCGCAAGCAGGCCCAGCAGAGCCGCAACGATGACGCCGAGACCTCCGGCCACCGTCCGGTTTACAGCGATGAAATACTCGCGTGAGGTATCGTCGCTGGCTTCTCCGAGAAAGACCGTGAGCGAGATGCCGGTAACCTGACCTGCAAGGGCGACGAGCACAAGGACAGGCACATAATAGTAGAATTGCGGATCCGGCACGACCCAGTCGATTGACAGGGCAATCAACCCGGCGATCATGGCCGTAAGAATTGCGATCGTCAGATTGACCGTGACCGGTTTCGAGGCGAGTTTGTAGAGGATCGGTCCGCTCAACATGCCACCGATGCTCATCGCAACCACGAAAGCCGCCAGAGAGCCGCTCTGTTGCTTGTGCAGGCTTGCGGCATGGATCGCGTAAAACGGCATGACCTGCCTGACCGACAGCAGCAGAACACTCATGACAAGATACTGCCGGAACCAGTTTTGTTCCCAGCAGAACCTGAACCTGCTCCAGAGACCGCCCCACCTCATTCTCCCCGAAGCCGCCTCACTGCTGTCGGTGGTGGACAATACCGGCCGGACAGGCTCGTGGATCGGGAGCAACAGCAGGGCGGCTGGTATGGCGACCAGAAATGCCAGCCATGCGAGCGCAATGTGGCTCCTGAGCGGATCATGCCCCTGAAAAGCGTAATAGGTGGCGAAGGCTATGACGATGGCGGCACCGGCGCTCATAACGCCTTCCAGGTTAAGAAGGTTCCCCCGGGTTGTCTTGTTGAAAAGGCTTGGCAGCAAGGAAGCATAGGCAAGGCCTCCTACACCGCGGCCGGCTCCGATGACGATCGCTGCGAGCGCCAGAAAGACCGCCGTCAGGACGGGCAGGCCGAATTCGATCGCAACGATCGCCAACATCAGCCCGATCGCAATACCGAACGTTCCGGCGGCGACGTAATATTTCCGTTGTTTCGCGTTTGAAACAAGCGGTGTGGCCGCCAACTCGGCACTGCGCGAGGCGGTCGTATAAAACGGAACGATAATCGCCGCCAGAAACACCGGAGCGCCGGCCGCAACGCAAATAAACGGGAGAAACACCTTGGGTGGCGCCAATCTCCGCTTCAAGGAAAAGAACAGGCCTTGAAGAATGAAATACAGCCAATTTCGCTGTCTAGGCATTTTTTCCATGGTTCATTTTACGCAGACGAGAATTGTGTTTGTTTCTCGATAACGGAATTGCGCAGCCTAAACCATAGGAGAATGCGGCGGAATTACCCCCTGCCCGGCTTCAACTGCTGAAGCAACAGCCCCGCCCCCTGCTCGCCTTGCTTCTCCAGTGCCTGGAGTGCCGTATGCCCGCCACTGGCGAAGACGGCAACGGCCTTGAGCAGGTCCGCCAGCTGTTTCGCGGATCCTGCATCGAAGGGGCAGTAGGCGCCGTTCGTCAGCCGGGCCATTTCCCGGAACGCCCGCTCCGCAACGCCGTCACGGCCCTCCTGGAACAGGAACATCGGCACCCCGAGCAGGCCGAGCTGGCCCGCCTTGTCGCACAGGAGGTCGACATCCTCTTCCATGCAGTCTCCCACATAGACGAGTGCCGCGATCTTCTCCTGCTCGGCAGCGCTAAGCGCGGCGGTGAGGACCTTGCGGATCTGGGTATGCCCGCCCTGGCAGGCGATCCGGCCCATCGCATGGGCCAGGGCCTCTCCGCTCTCGAACCAGCGGGACGCCTTGCATTCCCCGAAGCCTCGGAAATAGACCAGCTTGATCTTCAGCCCGCCGACCTTGTCGGCCTCCTGAAACATCTCCGCCTGGATCTGACAGGCACGGTCCCAGGTCGGCTGCCGGCTCATGGTCGCATCCAGCGCAAAGATCAGCCTTCCGGCAGCTCCGGGCCGCGGTTTGATTTCGCGGGCCCTGTCGAGAAACGCCGAGATATCGTTGTCGGTCGAGGGAACGTCGGTCTCCTGCCGGACGAGTGACTCGCGCGTGCGATCCCGGGTGTTTGCCATGATTGCCGGCTCCTCCTGACGGAATTCCAACCTTCAACTTGGGATCGGAGTCCCGGTTTGGCAAGTTTGATGCGAAAGCCCGATGCCGTTTCGCCGATGCGCCAAATCCGCCGTCTAGAGAAGGCAGAGTTCGGTCAGATCCCGGCGCATGGCGTCCGGCATCGCCGTCGGGTCGCCGGATACCCGCAGGTCGGCCGGCGCATCCTTGGCCTTCAGGTAGCGCCATCCCTGGAACGGCCGCTTGGGCTGGTATTGGGTCAGGATGATCCGTGGCTCGAGAACCAGATCGCAGCGCTTGATGCCCGCCTCGTCCGTGAAGGGGCGGATGTCGATCAGATGCTGGCGGGCCTGTATCTTTCCCTTGATCACCCAGTAAAGCGAACCGCCGTCAAGAAGCTCATCCTTGCGGGTGGGCACCATGCGGGTCGTGTGGGTGGTCACCTCTTCGAGGCCGGCCATCCGTGCCTGTTCCACCCGGAAATCGATCCAGGCCTGCAGGGATTCGGCACTGTCAGCGCCCACGCACAGCTTCACGAGATGCAAGGTCATATACCTGACCTAACAGGCCTGCCGGCAAGGTCAAGCAGGCGGCAACGGTGACGGCGGATTTTACACAGGCACATCGGGCCGCGAATGCAGGTTGATCTTGCACCGCAATGCCGAAAGGGGTTCTCTCTGACTATGGATGTTTTTGTAACGGGCGGCACCGGCCTGATCGGTGCCGCCGTCGTGAGAAAGCTGAACAGCGAGGGCGTCAGGGTCATCGGCCTGGCTCGCTCCGATGCGGCGGCGGACAAGCTGCGCGCCTCGGGGGCCAGCGCCTATCCCGGTGACCTGCGCGCCCCGGAAAGCTGGGTTTCCAGGGCTGCATCCTGCGATGCGGTCATCCATACCGGCGCGACCTTCACCGAAGACATGGGCCGGATCGACCGGCAGTCCATGCTGGCGCTGAAACAGGCCGCCAGGCACAGGAAACTGCCCCTGAAGGTCGTCTATACCGGCGGCATCTGGCTTTTCCCCGCCACGACGGACGGGCGGCTCATCACGGAAAAAACCCCCTTCTCCCCCCTGCCCGCATTCCGGTTCATGACCGAAACCATCCGCACCCTGTCGCACGGCACGGATCTCAACCTCGCCGTGATCCACCCGGCCCTGGTCTGCAGCCGCACCGCGGGGCCGATCGCCGCCATGACCCAGGCCCTCAAGGATGGTACCGCCTTCGAGACGCGCGCCACTCCGGACACGCTCTGGCCGCTGATTGAGACCGGGGATCTCGCCGCGCTTTATGCGCTCGCTCTCAAACAGCCACGGTTCCGGATGTCACTGATCGCCAGCAGCATCCCGGGCATCTCGGTCGGACACCTGGCGTCCCACATTTCCGCCAGACACGGATTGCAGCTCGACGTCAAAACTCTTCCGGTACCGGAGAACGCCAATGCGGATACCGACTGGCAGGCCGGATACGCGTTGTCCCAGCTCGTCGAAACGACTCATGCCCGCCGCGCGGCTGGGTGGCAACCCGAATTTTCCACAACCGAAGATCTTGTGGTCGGCCTGTCAAAATAATGAAATTCTTCAAAAATTAACGCGAAAAGCCAGCCTATCTGACGTCAGGCAAAGACTTTCTAAAGTTTTATCTATCTATCTTCGCGTGTAGCCCGTTTTTTGGGAAGCCTCGATGCTGAGAATACTGACAATACTCCTGGTCGCGCTGTTCTTCACCGCACCGGTTCATGCCGGAAGCGAGTTTCCTCTGGGAGAATTTCAGGTGATCAATTCCGCCGGTTTCCTGCAGCACGATGGCATACGTCAGGAGCTTGAAACGGACCGGGCCGTCGGAACGGCCAGCCTTACCAGCGAACCTGACGGCACGCTGAGCGTCACCATCAACGGCTCGACCCTCCACCTCTTCCCGCTTGAGAACGGTCTGGCCTCCCTGGAATGGGACGCCGAGGAAACCTTTCTGTTGCGCAGCGCGGATATCGAGGCCTTTCTGGGCGGCCGGGCGGCCGATGACATTCCCGCCTGGGGCGCCGATCTCGTCTGGCCGGGCTCAGGCGACGTGCGTCTGGTGCTGTTTCCGCTTGGGGGCCAGGCCTATACGGGTTTCCTGATCAGCCATCCGGACGGCAAGACGGTGGTGCGGCAAATGGAATTCCGGCAGATCTTCGGTCCCGGAAACAGGCCCCAGCTTTCGGCCAATTCCCGCGGCGTCGCCGTCAAATAAGCTTTGGTAAATCGGAGGACTTCCATCGTTTCCACACCGGACGAAGCCTCCGGAAACGCAAAAGGCGCAGCCTCTCGCTGCGCCTTTGTTCTCACACGTCGCGTTGGCCTTATCGGGCGACCGCGACGGCTTGTTGTGCACTATCCACATCGTTGAACAGAAGAACCATCGTCAACGCGATGCCTACTGCAGCGACAGTCCAAAGGGTGACGCTCCAACAAGATTTCTGCACGTTTTCGTCCATTAAATCCCTACACTTTGTTATTTAACGCCGGCCCCTGCAGCCGCAAATGTGGCGTCATTGAGGCGACGAGGTAAACGATCCCTTACCTTTTCACAAGTGCAAAAATAGTGCAGCTGCTCTGACTTTTTCGCAGAGCAGTTTTTCACGAGATTTTTCAGCTACTTGCCAAAAGAACCTCGCTTCTCGCCGTCTTTGGAAAACCGTCGGTGTCCCTCTCCCTGACGCCGTCGAGAACCCTTTTTGCAATGCGGCGTGGCGCCGATCCGATGGAATGTGATGCCCGGCGCCCCCCCAAATGGACCTGCTCTTCCGGAACGCTTCTCACTGATCCTGAAAGGCCGTAGAGCGTGTCTCGTTAATATGATTCCCTATTGACGAGACACGCTCTAAGGTTCCCGGTTCCGCTTCCACCTGAAAGGTTCGCGATGCATGCCCTCTCACAATTGGACCTTGCCGCCGCGGCATGGTTCCTGTTTGCCTGGTTCGGCTTCAATTTCCTGATCGATCTCAGCCCGTTCAGAAAGAGAACCCTGTCAAGCGCCATGGATGACTACCGCCGGGGCTGGATGATTGCCATGTGCTCCCGCGAGGTGCGCATCATGGACACGTCGATCATGGCGGGGCTCCAGCAGGGAACCGCCTTTTTCGCGTCGACCGCCTTGATTGCGATCGGTGGCGGATTCGCTTTGCTCGACGCGACCGAGCGGATTCTTCAGGTAGCCGGCGACCTGTCGATCCCGGTCGCCGACAGCAGGGCTCTCTGGGAAATAAAGGTTCTCGGCCTGATGTCGATCTTCGCCTACGGCTTTTTCAAGTTCGGCTGGGCCTACCGGCTGTTCAACTATTCGAGCATCATCATGGGAGCCGTTCCCGAAAAGCCGAATGCATCGGATGAGGATATCCGCAAGATGGCCCTTCAGGCCGGTGAACTCAACGTTCTCGCCGGCCGCCATTTCAATCGCGGCCAGCGGGCGTTTTTCTTCGCCATCGGCTTTCTGGGCTGGTTCGCCGGGCCCTACATCTTCACATTGACGACCCTAGCGGTCCTGCTCGTGCTCGTACGCCGTCAGTTTGCCTCGCGCGCCCGTGCGGCGGTGTTGTCGGGGCAATACCCGATGTTGGCGCTGGCGGAGAAATCCGGCGAATAAACCGATACCGGGTCGTCGAAGCCCTTCACCTGGTAGCGGCCGAACAGTCCCGAGCGGCAGCCCATGATATCGGCCACCGCATCGGAAACCAGGACCTTGCGCTCCAGATCCTTCGCAAGCTCCGCAATGCGCGCGGCCAGATTGACCACGGGCCCGACCACGGTGAAATCCAGCCGGGTCTCGCTGCCGACATTGCCGTAGAACACGTCGCCGGCATGAAGCGCGATCCCGACACTCAGGTCAGGCGTGACGGAACAGTTCTTGGAGACATTGATGCCGTCGATCCTTTCGAAGGTTTCGCGCGCGGCAAGCAGAGCCTGAACGGCCGCTTCCCTGGCTTCTTCTTCCGTTTCATACGGAAAGATCGCCATCACCTCGTCACCGATGAATTTCAGCACTTCGCCGCCGTGAGCCTCCACGGCGGCCGTCATCGCCCCGAAATACTTGTTCAGGAACAGGATGATCTTGTCCGCCGGAAGCGTGTTGGACAGACGCGTGAAACCGCGGATATCGGCGAAGCTCACCACCGCCTTGATCCACTCGCCATCGCCGCGGCGCGTGGTGCCGTCCAGAACCCTCAGTCCGGCGCGCCGCCCGACATAGGTATCCAGCACGGTCTCGGCAGTCCTGCGGAGCGTTTTCAGTTCGCAGACCAGGGCAAGCGGCCGGATGAGACTGTCGAAGATGCTCAGATGGGAGGCCGAAAAGCCGCCCGGCGCCTTGGTCGCGAAGGAGACAACCTTGACCGAGCCGTCGGAAAACGGCATCGGCAGCGCGATGTAGTCGGTGTACCCTGCTTCATCGAGTTCGGCAATCACCGGAAACTCCGCGGCCTTTCCCCGGTCTCTTTTGATTTCGACGCGCACGGGCTGCTTGGTTTCGTGAACGCGCTTGATCGGGCTCGCGGTATATTCCTTGTCCGCCCCGCTTTCGGAGGTATAGAGTCGAAGCTCCTCGGTGCCGTCGCTTGTCCAGATGGAAGCCTCGGCGCGGACATTCGGGTGGACCACCCAGATGCCGGTCATGACACGATCGGCCGGCACTTTCCCCGCCCTGAGGCGGCGCCCCAGTTCGCTTATGATTTCCAGCGTCCCCTTTAGGTGGGAAGCGTCGCTGTAAAGCCATTGAACGATGTCCGCCGCTACAATCGGCGCTTCGAGCACCATCTGCCCACGTCCTTTCAAATGATGTGAAGGCTAGTATATGGTGCGAGGCAAGTGTCTGTAAAAGGGTGCATTGTTCGAAATGCACCCCTGCGGCGAAAGCCGTTTTCCAGGATCAGGGCGAAGGAAAGAACGCCGTGCTCCGCCCGCTCATCCGGTAGACAACCAGTCCGGCCCATTCGCGGAAGGCGATATCGAACCGCCGCAGCCCCTTGGAAGCGCCGGAAAAGCCGAGCCACCTGTCTTCCTTTCCCCGTGTCCGGTAATCGACCGGATAGGCCGTCACGCCGGTCCATCCGGCCTTTTCGAAAACGCCCATGGCGCGCGGCATATGGTAGGCGGAGGTCACCAGAAGCCATTTCTGGTCCGGTTTGGGCGCGACAAGATCCCTGGTGAAGACGGCATTCTGCCAGGTGTTGCGGGAAGCGTCCTCCAGGATCACCCTGTCCGGGGAAATGCCGAAGTCCTGAAACAAACGAGCTGCCCCTTCCGCTTCGGTTGCCTGCGAGGCCACGATCATCCCCTGCCCGCCGGAATGGATCACCTTGGCATCGGGAAGCAGGCTCGCCAGGCGCGCGGCAATCGTGATGCGCTCGCCCGAGGTCGTCAGCGCGGTGTCGCCCCGCCCGCCTGTCACGATCGTGTCGACAGCCCCGCCCAGAACGATGATCCCGTCATAACCGCTGACGGTCTCGGGTCTCGGAAACCGTTCCTCAAGCGGCAGGATCAGCCAGTTCGCCGCCGGGGAGAAGCCGCCGACCGCCAAGCCCAGTATTCCCACCCAGGCGAAAAGCCGGCCTGCCCTGCGCAGCCTGGTGCCGGCGCTCAGAAGCAGCCCGAAAATCACCAGTGCAATCAGGAAATTGGAAGGTTCGATCAGGAAGTAGCCGATTTTGGCCAGGTAAAAAAACATTGTTCAAAATCCGCCGGTCAGGACGTTGCGCGCGCGACAGGAGCGCGCGAAACGGACTTTTTTTGAGGCTGGCTGGAGAATGCCGCACCAGATTTCCCAGAGTGATAACACACTCACCCGAGGCCCACTCGCCTTCGCCATCCCCGAACGGCCGCGGTAAAACGCGCATCGGCGAGACCACCTTTTCACGGCCTGTTTTCCAAAAGCGCTTCTTCCCGGAAATCGCTTCCCGGCCAAAGGCTTGCCGGCCGGACGAGACAGCCGGCTCAATTCTTAGCGCCTGAACTCAACCAAATAAAACAATAAGTTAGACGAATTCCTCTTTTCATCCAAGACATGCTGCGCGCCATCCGCCTGTAATAATACTGTGAGTTAAGTGACACGTCCTACGGACAGTCTGAACTGCGCCAGAAACCAATTTCCGGACGGCTGACCGATGATTTCCTCTACGGAAACTCATCGTCGTTTTTCGCAAAGGAAATATTCGTGATCCGAGTCACAGGGCCTGCCGTCCGATTGCGGCAGATTACCGGCATAGTTTCGAAGGCAATCGAGGATAGCCAGATGACACTCTACATGAAACTCGGTGGGCGCAAGACCATCATGCAGGCAATGCCGCGCCTGCAGGCGCGTCTCGAAGAAGATCCGTGTTTTGATCCCGGCAGGTTCCGTCAGGAGTTCGAACGCTCCGAAGACCTGAGCGAGTTCTTGATCTTTCTTTCCGGGGGAGCGCCCTTCTATGACGGCAAGCCCGTCACCAAACTGTTGTCTCCCATTTGCACAGGCTCGGATATCTACCAACGCTTCGTCGATCACCTGGCCGCCGTGTTCTTTGAGGACGCTCCCTCATCCGATGAGGAGATCGAACTGCGCGACGTGATGGAGCGCCTCCGCCCGCAGGTACTCAATCCGAAACCCGTGGCGCCCGTTCTGGTCTATTCCGTAGAACAGGACATGCTGAGCGCATAAGACCGGGCCCGGCGCCACTCCGCCGGCCGGCCGCGGCCTGCGGTCCCATCCGGCTGCGGTCCCAACCGGGCCGGCAAAGAAAAACGCCGGAGAAATCCTCCGGCGTTTTCATACGGCATTCGCAAAAGACGGTTATCCGAGCTCGTCCACGCTGGTGATGACCTTGCCGACAAGACCGTAATCGATCCCTTCGTCCGGGCTCATCCAGTAGTCCCTATCGGTGTCCTTTTCGATGCGCTCGATCGGCTGACCGGTCGCATCGGCGAAGATCTTGTTCAGGCGATCCCGCATCTTGATGATTTCCTTGGCCTGGATTTCGATGTCCGTGGCCATGCCGCCGGCACCGCCGGACGGCTGGTGCAGCAGGAAGCGGGTGTTCGGCGTGCAGAAACGATTGTCCTTCGGCACCGAGACATAGATCAGCGCACCGGCGCTGGCGACCCAGCCCATGCCCAGGATCCGGACTTCCGGTCCGATGAACTTGATGGTGTCATGGATCATGTCACCGGATTCCACGTGCCCGCCCGGAGACGACACGATGACCGTGATCGGATCGTTGGAAACCTGCGCCAGCGCCAGCAGACGGGCACAGACGTCGCGCGCCATTTCCTGGGTCACCTGACCGGTGATCAGGACCGTGCGGGCCTCAAACAGATGCTTGTCGACCTGAATCGACGGCGGAGTTTTGGTCTTTTCCTCGTCTTCGTCGTCGAGACGGGCAGGCCCCTTGGTCGAGTAGTTTTTCATGCGCAGGATTGAGCTCCCTTGGCTGTTGGGCCGGCAGTTCCGGCGTTTTCAACGGGTGAGCGGGCGATTCCGCCGCCACGGCATTGGTCCATGTGTAAGCGAAGTGACGGACGCTCGCAAATCATGGCCATCTGATTAGCGCGAAAAGAGTTATCAGATCGGCAACGCGGTACCTAGGTCCCGTTTCAGTCCCCATGTTGCGTTTGCCCCTCCAGGGATTTGTCCTCGCGCCGCCCGACGATCACGTGCCAGACGAGCATCATGGCAAACGGCAGGGACGGCCAGACGAACCACAGTTCGGACAGGCCGGAGGTCAGGAGGTTGAGGACGAAGAAAAAGCCGATCATGAAAACGCTGGCCCGGACACGCCGCGGCTGCGCGCGAAGCCAGCGGCGGGCCTGTTCGAAACCGTTGGCCACGACCTGGGTGTCTTTGTCCCAGTCGTGATGAAACGGCGCATCGGTTTCCGGATCACCAGCCGCGTTGTCCGGTTCCAAACCTTCCGGCAATTCCTGCGGTGCGTTGCACCCGCCGAGCCGGACCGAATAGGTTTCAACCGGATCGGTGACGTTCTTCACATGCCGGGTCCCCTGCGGGTCGAATCCGAGCGCCAGTTTGGCCTTGACCTGGTCATAGACGGATTGGGACAGCATAATCCCGCCGGTCGCCGCGAGTTCCTGCAGGCGCGCGGCGACATTCACGCCGTCGCCGTAGATATCGTCGCCTTCCACCATGATGTCGCCGAGATTGATGCCGATGCGGAACTCCATGCGGTTGGCGTCGGGAACGTCCGCGTTGCGCTGCGACAGCTCGTTTTGAATGTCGACGGCGCATTGAACGGCTTCGATCACCGAGGAGAACTCGATGATGACCGCATCGCCCCAGGTATTGACGATCCGTCCATTGTGGCGGTCGGTCAATGAGGACATGACTTTCCGGTAGGCTTTCAGCCGGTCGAGAGTGCCGTCTTCGTCACGCTCCATGAGCGTCGAATAACGTGCCACATCGGCGCACATGATCGCCGCCAGACGGCGTTTCACCCGTTGCATTCTCTCAACCCCTGACTGGTCCGGCTGTCTCCACAGATATGAAGCCCGAACGGCATGGAACGGATTTCCGCGGCCGCCTCAAACCGCTTTTGCCCTTTCCGCCGCCTTTTCAGCCATATGTCTGGATCCGGGACCTAGCTTAGGAATGGTAAGCCGCGTCGCAAATTGCAAGGCTAAATCCACAGGTTCCGGGATTTCGTCACGTTGCGGCAAAGGGCCTCACCCGGTTCATGGACCGGTGAATGAAACCTCAGTCCGGTCTTCACGCGGTCCCGACCAGGTCTCTCAGAACCTGCATGGCCTCCTCCGCGCGCTCCTCGGGAACGAAGACATGATCGTGGAAATAGGCCGCAACGACATTCGCCGGAATGCCCCTTGCGGCGAGCGCACCGGCCACCGCCGCAGTCAACCCGACCGCCTCCAGCGAGGAATGGACGGTCAGGGTAATTCTCCGGAACCATTCCGCCTCCGCCAGCCCGAGCTCCCGCGCCCGTTCGACCGGCAGAACGGCGGTGATCCCCTCCGTTTCGCAAAACAGGCAGATCGGCGCATATCCCACAAGATCCTGAAGGCTCTTGGAGACAAAGGTGCAGAAAACATACGGCTCCGGATCGAGCATCGGCCTCATATGGGCAATCAGGGTAGCGAGATCTGTTTCGCCGGGCATCGCGTTCCTCTCTCTTGGTCATAACACCCGGCGCATCAGAGGCCGCCGCGGACTCCGGCGGGCGACTTCCTCAAATCCGGCGCGCCGGAAAACCGGGGCGATACCGACGAACCCCTCGCCCCATTGCAGGGGTTTGTCGGGATCTATCGGACAGGCATCGACGATCTTTGCCCCGCGGGACCTGGCGCTGTCGAGCGCCGCGCCGAGCAACTGCGCCATCAGACCCGACTTCCGGTAGCCGCTGCGGGTATAGAAACAGGTCACCGCATAGGCGGAGCGGATCAGGTCTTCGCTGTCGGTTTCAAGCGGCTTCGAGGTCTTGCCGAGCTGAAAGCGCAGATACCGTTCGCGAGGCCCGAAGGCGACCCAGCCGACGGCCAGGCCGTCCTGATAGGCCATGAGGCCGGGAGCCGGTCCATCCGTCACCTTGTCTTTCAGCGCGTCGCGCCGTTCCTCCCGGGTCATGGCCTTCCAGTCCTTGCCTCTCAAAAACGGCCACATGCACCAGCAACCCGAACTGGCGCCCCGCTGCGGTCCGAACAGATCGACAAGATCCTCCCAGCGGCCCGGTGTCAGGGGATGGATATCGAGCGCATCGGCTGTCATGGTCGGCATTTCCTCCTTGAAAAAGGAGAGCATGGAAAGGTTGCCGCGGGCAATGCCCGGATGGATGACAATCGAACGGATACAGACAGATGAGTTCGGGAACGGAGGTTTTCACCAACTCCTCCTCCCGGCCGGGCGGCGAACACGGCGGGTATGAGTCCGGGGAAACCGCGGTTTCGGAAAGGATTACTCTTCAAGCAGCATTTCGAAACCGCCGAACACCAGGCGCTTGCCGTCGAACGGCATGTTTCCGCTGTGTGCGTTCAGCTCCGGGTCTTCCATGGTCAGTTTCAGCCCCCTGTCGCGGAGCTCTTTCGACGGCCAGATGATCCACGAAAAGACGACGGTTTCGTCCGGCTTGCATTTGACCGCCATCGGAAAGGAAGTCAGCTCGCCATCGGGAACATCGTCGCCCCAGGTCTCGACCACCTTCAGTGCGCCGTTTCGCTTGAAGACCGGCGCAACCCGCTTTGCCAGTGCCAGATAGGCGTCCTTGTTGGCTGTCGGCACGGCGGCCAGAAATCCGTCGACATAGGTCACTGCGTCATCCTCCCTGGACGGTCCCGCGTCCGGCCGGACACGGGACAAGGTTCGGCCGGATCAGGCGGCGGCCTCGAGCGTGGCGATATCGATTTTCTTCATCTGCATGAGAGCGGCGGACACCCGCCCGGCACTGGCCGGATTGCCGGAGCGCATCAGCCGCGGCAGCGCCTTGGGCACGATTTGCCAGTGAACGCCAAACCGGTCCTTGATCCAGCCACACTGCCCTTCCTCGCCGCCGTCGGCAAGCAGGGCCTGCCACAACCGGTCGGTTTCCGCCTGATCCTCGGTCAGAATTGAAATCGAAGCCATGTGGCTGGAGCGCACGTCCGGATTGCCGTTGAGGATCATATAGGGCGTTCCGGCGATCGTGAATTCCACCACCAGGACGGGACCGTTGGGATCGGGACGGACCATGGACTGGATTTCGCTGTCCGACAGCAGCGACACATAGCACCGGGCCGCCTCTTCTCCCCGGTCTTTGAAAAACAGGCAGGTCCGGGCCTTGGCCTTGAAATCGGAACCGCCGGTCGCCGCGCCGTCCCTTGCCGGCATGGCGCGGGCAAGGTCGGCCAATTGCGCCGACGCGGCCTTCCAGCCTTCTTCGAAGCCCATTTCCAGATGCTTGTCCCGGTCCGCTTCCGTTGCATGCCGCGCGCCCCAGACAAGACGCGTCCCGCCATCCGCAGTGTCGGACAGTTCGACGTAGCCGGTCATGAAGGAACTCTCGCGGGGAACGAAATCTTCCGAATAGGCATCGGTAAAGGTCAGGTGCCTGCCTTCGTCGATTTCCAGGAAAATCCAAATGTTTTCAAAGCGCTCGCCGTTCGGGCCTGCCATGACGGTGTTCATGCGTCCGCCCGGACGAAGGTCGAAATCGGCTTCCGGAACCGTCCAGGGCTTCGGGCAGAACCATTGCTTCAGGAGGTCCGGATCCGTCCAGCACCGCCAGACGACACTGCGCGGAGCTGCGATGACGCGGGTGATTTCCAGCGTCAGGCCATCCTTGCGGATTTCAAACTCACTCATTTCCTCGCTCCCTGTGAACCGCCCCTGCGGGGCTCTAAACCGACGATGCGGACATTCCGGCTCCAAAACCGGCAGATTTTGTGGCCTTCATCGCCCGTAACAGAAACGTACCAACCAGTTGGTATGCAGTCAAATGAAATTGAGCCGGCAGGTTGTGTCCTGACATCCAGAGACCCGCATGGCAGCGGCGAAACGAAGGATCTCACGAACAATCGGTCGGTATGACGGAGAGACACGAGGGTGGAGCGGGACCTGCATTCCCGGTAAGCATTCCTGATCCACCGGGATGAGCTATACGGGAGCAAGAATCCTTTGGACTACAGGATTGATCCATTTCCCTCCGAAAAAGACCTCGAACGTCTGTGGTACGAGGCATGGGGAAACACCCTACCCGCCTCGACCATGGAGGTTCTTGCCCGCAGCCTCGGGCACGTCGGAGCCTATCAAGGCGATGAAATCATCGGCTTCGTCAATATCGCCTGGGATGGTGGAATTCACGCATTCATACTCGATACCTGCGTCCACCCCGAATTTCGCAGGAGGGGTATCGCAACCCGCCTGGTCCGGGAAGCCATCGCGCTTTCCAGGGACCGCGGAGCACGCTGGCTGCACGTCGATTTCAAACCTCACCTTGAAAGCTTCTACCGGCGATGCGGCTTCCAGCCGACAACGGCTGGCCTGATAGCGCTCTAGAATGCCCCCGGCAGCACTAATCGGAAAGCGCTCCCGCTGTCTCCAATCCGCGTTGTTTGAAGCTCACGCCGTCTTATTGAAGATCTCCCGGCCGATCAGCATGCGGCGGATTTCCGATGTGCCGGCGCCGATCTCGTAGAGCTTGGCGTCGCGCAGCAGGCGGCCGGTCGGATACTCGTTGATGTAGCCGTTGCCGCCGAGAAGCTGGATGGCATCGAGCGCGATCTTCGTCGCGTTCTCAGCCGCATAAAGGATCGCACCGGCGGCATCCTCGCGGGTGGTCTCGCCCCGGTCGCAGGCCCGGGCGACGGCGTAGACATAGGACTTGGTGGCGTTCATGGTGACATACATGTCCGCGACCTTGCCCTGGACGAGCTGGAAGGTACCGATCGGCTGGCCGAACTGCTCGCGCTCGTGGACATAGGGAATGACCACGTCCATCGCCGCCTGCATGATACCGACCGCGCCCGCGGCCAGAACGGCGCGCTCGTAGTCCAAGCCGGACATCAGCACGTTGACGCCCTTGCCGACCCCGCCGAGCACGTTCTCTTCCGGCACCTCGCAGTCGCGGAACACCAGTTCGCCGGTCTCCGAGCCGCGCATGCCGAGCTTGTCGAGCTTCTGGGCGACGGAAAAGCCCGGGAAATCCCTTTCCACCAGGAAGGCGGTGATCCCCTTCGGCCCTGCTGCCGGATCGGTCTTGGCGTAGATGATCAGCGTTTCGGCGGACGGACCGTTGGTGATCCACATCTTGGAGCCGTTCAGGACGTAGCGGTCGCCCTTTTTCTCCGCCTTGAGCTTCATGGAGACGACGTCGGATCCGGCGCCGGGTTCGGACATCGCCAACGCGCCGAGATGTTCGCCCGTGATCAGTTTTTCCAGATAGCGCTTCTTCTGGTCGTCGGTCCCCCAACGGCGCAGCTGGTTGACGCACAGATTGGAATGCGCGCCGTAGCTCAGGCCGACGGAGGCCGACGCCCGGCTGACCTCCTCCATGGCGATGCAGTGTTCCAGATAGCCGAGGCCGGAGCCGCCCCATTCCTCCTCCACCGTGATGCCGTGCAGGCCCAGTTCGCCCATTTCCGGCCAGATCTCGCGCGGGAACCAGTCCTCGCGATCGATCCTGTCGGCCAGCGGCGCGATGCGGTCCTGGCTGTAGGAGCGCACGGTGTCGCGCAGCATGTCTGCGGTCTCGCCGAGATCGAAATTGAAAGCCGGAAAATCATTGCGGATCATTTTTGCTTCCTCCCAGGCTCCCTGTTTCAGGAGCGGTCATATCGGACAAAGTCGCTCAAGGTGCCGACCCGGTCATAGAGCTTCCGGGCGCGTTCGTTGTGGTGATGCGTCTGCCAGTAGACGGCACCGCTGGCCTTGGGCTCGGCATCGGCCGCCGCATAGACAGCCTCGATGAGTTTGCGGCCGACGCCGCCTGCGCGCACCGCTTCGCTGACAAAAAGATCTTCCAGATAGCAGGTCCAGAGACTGGACCAGGTGCTGTCATGGAAGAGGTAGTGAACAAAACCGACGAGCTCCCCGTTCCTCACGGCCACGAAACCGCGGTGATGGTCCGGCGACAGCAGGCGCTCGAACAAGGTATCGGTCACATCCCCCGGCAGGTCCTGCTCATAGAACGCGAGATAGGTCTGCCAGAGCGGTAGCCAGGCCGGCCTGTCTGCTCTCTCCAGCGCCCGGATGACGACATCGGACATTGCTCAGTCCTTCACCCCGGCAACGCTCACCAGCGTGAAAAGGCCGGTGGCCACATGGGCCTGGGACGTGTCATCGAGACCGTAGACATCCGCCTTGGCAATCGTCAGCGTGCGCCCGGGTTTCACCACCCGGCCGCGGGCGAGCAGAACCTGGTGATTTGCCGGGTTGAGCAGGTTGATCTTGAACTCGCTGGTCAGCACGCCGACACCGGGTGCAAACAGGCTGAGCGCCGCATAGCCGGCGGCCGTATCGGCGATCGACGACGTCACCCCGGCGTGGAAATATCCGTGCTGCTGGGTCAGGTCCGCGCGCATGTTCAGTTCTAGGTCCACGGCTCCCGGCGACAGGTGGACCATTTCAACGCCCAGGCTGGTCATGAAGGCCTGAGCGGCATAGCTGGTCCGAACGCGAGCCTCCCAGTCCGGATCTTTCGGCGACAATTCCATCAAACCTCCTCCGAGGACATATTCGTCCCGAGTTCCGACATGCGCGCATGCGCACCGGCTTCCACCTCATCGAGTTCCAGGAGCGTCAGCTCGATATCCCGCTGCTTTTCCAGGAGTTCCTCCCGCCGGGCGGCGATCCTGTCGAGCAGCAGCCGCAATTGCCCGGCCTCCCCCGGAGCGCTGCCATACATCTCGATCATTTCCTTGATCTCGTTCAGGGAAAAGCCGAGACGCTTGCCGCGCAGGATCAGCTTGATACGCGTCCGGTCGCCGGGCGTATAAAGCCGCTGACGCCCGCGCCTGTTCGGCGAAACAAGCCCCTGCGCCTCGTAAAACCGCAAGGTTCGGGTGGTAATGTCGAATTCCTGCGTGAGCTGGGTAATGGTAAAGTAGCGCTGCATGCCCGATCCTTTTGGCCGGGCACAATTCCGCCTTTTTACGTTAAAGTCAACAGGGCGTTTTTATAGGCAAGAAAACAATTAGTTAGACCTATAATTTCAAACTGTCGAGAGTCGCCTCGGTGTTCAAAACATTGAGGTCGACATTGCCCGCAACGCCTTTCACGGAACCGCGGTTGTGATACTGCCAGGCGGTCCAGTCCTTCGCATAGGCGGGAGAATGCCAGATCGACCGGGCCCATAGCCTGCGGTTCAGTCCCTGATCCTTGAGATAGGCGAGATAAAAGTCTTCGGGCGAATAGAAGATGATCTGCTTGCCGCGTGCCTGTTCCACCAGCGTGGTGAATTCGCTGACTTCGCGCAGCACATCGTCGACGGACGGACGGCTGGCGCAATTGCCGGTGAATTCGAGATCCAGCATCGGCGCGAGCATGTCCTTGTCTTCGGGAAGGACGCTCAGGAAGTTCTCCGCCTGCTTGCGGCCCGGCTGGCACAGGCTGAAATAGTGATAGGCGCCCCGGGAAAGGCCTGCTGCGCCCGCACCGGCCCAGTTGCGGGCAAAGGCACCGTCCTTGAAATCCCCGCCTTCGCTGGCTTTCACATAGGCGAAGGTCACGTCGTCCCCGGCGACCTGGCTCCAGTCGATGTCTCCCTGATGGTGCGAGACATCGATGCCGCGAATGGGGAAATCGTCCCGGTCAGGTTCCCAGTTCATGAAGAAAAACGCCGCTCCGACGATTGAAATCACCACGCCGACCACAACGTAGAACAGGGTCCGCAATGCCGCTTGCAAGAAATTCATTCCGCCCCACCGAAAAGTCCCGAAAGTCATCCCAGATCGTAGTCTCATAAGCGCAACCGGTTAAAATTCACGATAGAAAATTCGGCCAGAGCGGCGCAGCCGCCAGTTCCAGGACATTTCCGTCCGGGTCGTTGAAGTAAAGGCTTCGCCCGCCGGCCGGCCAGGTGACCTCGCTGGTGATCGCAATCCCCTGCCCCTTGAGATAGGACCGCCAGGGCTGAAGCTGATCGGAGGAGATCCGGAAGGCGAAATGCCCGGGCCCGCTGGTGTCGTGCCCGGGCACCGTTCCTCCCTCCGTTTCGACATCCCTGCCCGTATGACCGCGATGGAAGACCAGAAGCGTCTGCGCGGGCCCGGCGTCATAGGCGTAAAGACGCTCGCCCTCGACCATGCGCTTCAGACCGAGCAGGCCGGAATAAAAGCCATGCGCCGCCTCCATGTCGTCCACATAGACGGCGGTTTCGAGAATACCGTCGATCGGCGGTGCCGGCATGACCAAAAGCTCCCGGTAATGAAGGTCCCGGCACCATATCCGAAACGGGCGGAAAGGCTAAACCTTCGCAAGGCCGCCCCGACGAAGATGACGGATATCCTCTCCACACGTGTCGTCCCGGTTTGACGCGCCAGCGGCAAGATCGGGGCCCCGTATCCCCTGTGGCCGGCGTCTGAAAAACAGACGGGCACACTGCTACTGGATCCGGGCCTTCCGCACACGCTCCAGCCGGGACGACAACGAGATGAGTGCTAGTCCCGTCCCGTCGAACCGGAGGACACCTGCCTCAGACCACCATCAGCTTCACATCGATGTTGTTGCGGGTGGCGTTGGAATAAGGACAGACCTGGTGGGCCTTTTCAACGAGATCCTCGGCTACGGCCCTGCCGAGACCGGGCAGCGAAATCTCGAGCGCGACGGCTAGGCCGAAACCGCCTTCGGAGCGCGGCCCGATGCCGACCGTGGAAGTGATCGACGTGTCCGCCGGAACGGCGATCTTTTCCTGTCCGCCGACGAATTTCATCGCACCGATGAAGCAGGCCGCATAGCCGGCCGCGAACAGCTCTTCCGGATTGTTGCCGTCCCCGCCGGCGCCGCCGAGTTCCTTCGGCGTGGCGAGTTTGACCTTGAAGGAACCGCTGAGCGTTTCGGCGGCGCCGTCCCGGCCGCCGGTCGCTTTTGCCTTGGTTTCGTATTTCACATCGACCGCCATCGGATGTCTCCTTTACCTGTTTGAAAGAGGTTTCATTGGCTTTAAATCGCATACAATAATATCGTGTACGATATAATTCATTCACATATATTGGCGCTGGAAGAAGGTCAACAGCTTGCGATCATATCGCGCGCGATTTACAAGATGGAGCATGAACGAGACGACAGACCAGATGTCTCTTCTGGACGCGATCGGTTTTTCGGCGCCCGAAGAGACCAAAAAACAGAAAAAGGCCGCTCCGGCCAAAGCGGGAAAGCCCTCGGCAAAGACCTCCGAAGCGGCCCCTGAAAAGAAAGCCGCAAAGACTGGAAAGGTTTCCAGGGCAAAAGCCAAACCGGAGGCTGAAGCCGTCCTCCCGGGAAAAGAAGCGGAGCGCGCGGCCGAAGACGTGACGGCTTCAGCAGAGCCTGCGCCCGAAGCTTCCACGCCTCAGGAAACGGATGCAGCCCCGGCAGACGGCACTTCGGAACCGATAACGCTCGACAGGCACCTGTGTTTCGCGCTCTATTCGGCCAACCACGCCATGAACGGCGTCTACAAGGCACTGTTGAAGGAAATCGGCCTCACCTATCCGCAGTTCCTCGCCATGACCGTTCTGTGGGAAACCAACAACGTGCCCGTCGGCGCCATCACCTCGAAGCTGCAGCTCGACACCAACACGCTGACCCCGCTGCTGAAGCGCCTCGAGGTCATGGGCCTGCTGACCCGAACCCGGAACATCAAGGACGAGCGTCAGGTAATCCTGAAGCTCACCCGCAAGGGTCGCGCGCTGCAGAAGAAGACCGAGCATTTCAGCGGCTGCATCCTCTCGTCCACCGGCCTGGAGCTCGACGAACTCGTCGATCTCCAGGGCAGGATCATGAAACTGCGCGACAACCTGCGAAAGGCGGGGCTGGATTAGCGCGTCAGGCGATCCCTCCGAACGCGGTGGTCAGCCGGACCGGCCATCGCTTTGCGCCAGAAGCTTCTCGTCCCTGGCCGCGGCCCGTTTGTAGGCGTCCCTCGTCACGAGCTTTTCCACGTAGGCGAGGAATGCCTCCCGCGGGGGCAGCGTCTTGAGCCCCACGCCCCAGCCTATGTGAGAACCGACATAGACATCCGCGGCGGTGAACCGGTCACCGGCGATGAACGGATGGGCCTGCACCGCCCGTTCGAGTTGGTCGACCATGCGCTCATAGCTGCCGTAGCCGAAAAAGAACTCCTGCTCCGGCGCCGGCGCAAAGCCCGCCCGGCGGTTGGTCACGGCCTGCTCCACCGGCCCGGCGGCGAAGAACATCCACCGATGGTAATCGGCCCGCTCCTCAGGTTTCGGCGCAAGCTCCGCTGCCGGGAAGGCCTCCGCAAGGTAGGCGCAGATCGCCGCGCTCTCGGTGACCGTTCGTCCGTCATGCACGATCGCCGGAACCTTGCCGATGGGATTCACTTCTTCGAAGAAACGGACCCGTTCGTCGCTCGGACCGGCTGCTTCCGGCCGCGCCAGCGCCGCGCCGCCCCACTTGTCCGCTTCGCTGGACCTTTCATAGTCGAGGACCACCGTTTCGTAAGGGCAGCCCAGTTCCTCAAGCATCCAGCGCACGATGCGCCCGCGGGAGTTCGGGTTTGTGTAGAATTTCATTGTCATGGCAGCACCTTCCGGTTGGGAGAACATCGTCGACGAGGTGATAAACGCCAAGCATCCAGCCCGCATCGGCAACGCGCGCCGGAAAACCTGCGAAACGCGCCAATAACGGCGTCTCAGGCATCGGACCTTTGGTGCACATTCGACCCGTATTTGCTCAACGACCGGCTATTGGCGTATTTTGCAAGTCAGATGGCGTGATTTACGGATGTCCCGCTCTCCGGCATGGGATACAAGCGGCTCTGGCGCGCATGCGGGATCGCACGCGCCACCCGACCAGTCCGGGAGCCCGACGAAAGAAAGAAATTGACCACGACCCAAATATTCTCCGACCGGTGCAGGCTGCCCGGACCGTTCTGGCAGTCGCTCGAGCAACTGGGACTGCGGCCGCCTGCGGTACTGCGGCAGGCCAGGCTTCCCACGACCTTGCATCTGGACGAGACGACCGTTATCGGCACAGCGCAACTCTTCGCGATCTGGAACGCCATCGAGACACTGTCCGAAGATCCTTCCTTCAGCATCAGGATGGTTTGCGAAACCGACACCTCAAAACACGAACTCGCCTTCCTGGTGGCGTCCTATGCGGCCGACTATCGCGACGGACTGACAAGGATCGCCCGTTTCAAGCGGTTGTGCAGCCCCGAGCGTCTTCGTTTTGAGGAGCGCGGCGGAACCGTCTCGGTGACGGTCGAATGGCCCGCCGGCACGGGATCGGAGCCCCATCTGTCGGTGGAGGCAAGCTTCGCGCTTTTGCTGGAACTCGGCCGGCGCGGCACCGGCAAGCACCTTGTGCCGGTGGCGGTAGACCTGCGGCGGCCGGATCCGGGGCGAGGCCTGCATGCTGCCTTTTTCGGCTGTCCGGTCCGCTTCGCTGCCGAACGTGACCGGATGGAGTTGAACGCCACCGACCTCGACCTGCCGTTTCCCGGGCACAATCCCGAGCTGCTGCGAATGCTGACCCCGTCGCTGGCGGCGGCATTGCGCGAGATCGAGGGCCAGGCCAGCCTGAGCGAACATGTAAAGGCGACCTTGAAGCGCGCGATGGCCAGCGGCCGGCCGGATGTCGCGAGCGTGGCGCGCGAACTGGGCCAGAGCACCCGCACCCTGCAACGGCGGATAACCATGGAGGGCAAGACATTCCGCGGCCTCCTTGCCGAAGCCAGGCAGGAACTCGGCCGCCAGCTTCTCTCCGACCCGTCAATCGAAGTGGACGAGATAGCCTGCCTGCTCGGATATCAGGACACCAACTCGTTCTATCGGGCGTTTCGGGAATGGGAAGACACGACACCAGGCCTCTGGAGGCGGCTCAACGCAAGGGATACGGCAAGCCCGCTCGAACCGGCAGTGCACTGATCGGGCTCCCGCCGATCGGTCCTGGGCCTTGGCCATTGCCGGCAGCGTCCGGCAGATCCAGGGCCTTTTCCTGCCAGCCGCAGGCCTGTTGTCAGAACGGCAGGCCGAACCAGAGTGCTGCAATGCCGAGAAACGCGAAGAAGCCGACGACATCAGTCACGGTGGTCACGAAGACGCTGGAAGCGATCGCCGGGTCGACATTCAGCCGGTCGAGTACGATCGGGATCAGCAGGCCCGAGAGGCCCGCAAACAGCATGTTGATGACGATCGCCCCGCCGATCACCACGCCGAGGCCGATACTGGAAAACCACAGCCAGGCCGTCACGCCGATGAGGATGGCCAGCGCCACGCCGTTGAGCGCGCTCACCAGGATTTCGCGGTTGAGGACGCGCATGAGATTACGCGCACCCAGTTCCTGCGTCGCGATACCGCGCACGGCGACCGTCATCGTCTGGGTGCCGGCATTGCCGCCCATGGAGGCCACGATGGGCATCAGGACCGCGAGCGCGACCATGGCCTCGATCGTGTCCTCGAACAGCGCGATCACCACCGACGCCAGGACTGCCGTGCCGAGATTGACCACCAGCCAGGCGAGCCGCGAGCGCGCGATGGTCATCACGCTGTCGGAAATCTCTTCGTCGCCGACCCCGGCCAGCGCGCGCAGGTCCTCTTCCGCCTCTTCCTGGATGACGTCGACGATGTCGTCGACGGTCAGAACGCCGACCAAGCGGTCGTTTTCGTCCACGACGGCGGAGGAGACGAGATTGTAGCGCTCGAAGCGGCGGGCGACCTCTTCCTGGTCTTCCGTGGCGAGAACCGCCTGGCGGGTTTCCTCCATGATGGAGGTGACCTTTTCCGCCCGCTTCGTGCGCAGGATCTTGTCCAGATGCACCGATCCGAGCAGCTTGAAGGCCGGATCGACGACATAGATCTCGTAGAAGCTGTCGGGCAGGTCCCGCGCCTCGCGCATGTAGTCGATGGTCTGACCGACCGTCCAGAACTGCGCCACGGCGATGAATTCGCTCTGCATGCGCCGGCCGGCGCTTTCTTCCGGATAGTCCAGCGCCTTCTTGAGCTGGGCCCGGTCGGCATAGGGAAGCTCTTCCAGGATGGCGGCCTGGTCGTCTTCGTCCAGGTCTTCCAGAATGTAGACGGCATCGTCGGAATCGAGCTCGCCAAGCCCTTCCGCGATGACTTCCGTCGGCAGGTCTTCCAGAACCTGCAGGCGAACCGCCTCGTCGATTTCCGTCAGGGCGGTATAGTCGAAATCCTCGCCCAGGAGCCGGATGAAGGCCGCCCGGTCCTCCGCATTCAGGCTCTCCAGAAGGTCGCCGGTATCCGCTTCGTGCAGGTCGGAGGCGAGTTCCTTCAGCCCGAACTGGTCATTCGCCTCGATCGCCGTTTCGACGGCGGCGATGAAATCCGGGTTGAGATGGTTTTCCTCGTCACGGACCGGGATGACGGGTTCGGGAGAGGCTGTGACGTCAAGCTCGGCTGCTTCGCTCATCAGGCCCCCTCTCTCCGCCGGTTGATCCTTCCCGGTATCGTGTCACCGGATGCAATTCCCCTCCAGAACTAGCGTTTGCAGGGTCAAAGCGCCACAGGAAAAGAGAAACCGGTCCACAGACTTAGGCCAAAAGCACGGAATTTGCGCAGACTGCCTGTCATTTACCGGCACGCACGAAAAACCGATCGTTCAAAATCCGGAGCATCCCTTCTTCCGGGCGGCAATTCTGAGCTGCTCCAGGTAGTCCTGCGCTTTCCTGGGAAGGATGGTCTCATCGGAGGAAATACAGCGCCCGGCCCGCCGGAAGGCCCTTCGGGCCCGCTCGGTTGTCAGGCACACCCTGCCCTCGGCCAGCACTTCCTGCTCGATGTACCAGAGCTGCTGGCAGGTCATGCCGGGAAAGTTGCCCGGGTTGGTGGAAAGAGACTGGCCCATGGCAGGAAAAGCGGCCAGCAAAGCCGCAGCGATGGCAAACCGCCTTGGAAGGCTGCGCCTATTCCCCTTCAGAAATTCCTTCATAAGACCGCCGGATTGAGTCTGCATGGCTTGGGAAAACAAGCACGATAAGCATAATCGGCGCTTTCAGGTCTGCCCTTGGTCTTAGCCCGCATCCAGCCGCTCAGTCCGTCGCGCATTCCGGAGGCCGCGTGTCCATGGTCCACTCGCCGACGGGAAGAGCCTTGAGCGTCGTTTTGAACGTCTTTTTGTTGTGAACGCCTTTGCCTGTCAGAAGATTGACGTCGCATTGGCCGGAGGCATCCGGGTCGAGCGTGTCGTAGTAGGAAAACGTGTATCCGGCGATCACGAAGGCGTTTCCACGATAGGCAATGGTCAGGATCTGTTCCCAGCGGTCCCGGCCGACGGCGCTGTTTTCTGAATAGATCCTGAGGGAACCGTGCTCGGTCACTTCCATCCACGGTTCCTGACCGTACATGCCGCCGCGCCAGACGATGCCGGCGGCATGAACCGTCCGGTCCCAGCCGTTGCCGCTGTCGGTGAAGATATAAAGATCCGCGCCGCCGTCGGTCTCGGCCAGAACGGCCCGGTAGCGATAGATGTCCCCGTCCACCGGCACCGTTGCCACGCCCGCGACGGACTTCACCGGAACCATCGCCTCCTGCGCCGAGGCCGGCAGCCAGGCAAAACCGCACAGGACCACGGCAAGCGTCTTCAGGAATGTCGGAAATACGGATCTTGCCGCCATCTGCTCCTCGCGTTCTCAAAAATCCGGAAACTTTGCGAATTCTTGCCGCGCAACCTAGCAGGGAACCGGAAGAGACCCCAAGCGTCTTCGCGCAGAAACCCGGGATCATCGGCAACAAAAAAGGCCACCCGGAGGCAGCCTCTTTGAGAGCATTTTCGCTCGAATATGGTGCGGTCGAGAAGACTCGAACTTCCACGGGTTTTACCCCACAGCGACCTCAACGCTGCGCGTCTACCAATTCCGCCACGACCGCATATTCGATTGTTCCCGGCGCCTGTCGGCATCGAGGCGCTCCATGTAGCAAAAGGACTTTCGGGGCGCAAGAGCCGAATTTGCAATAATGCACAGGCACAGGATTTTTCTTCACAAGGCCTGTCAGAGCGGCCCGTCTGTGCGCATCGGACGGATTTCGGGCGCGCGCAACAGGACTTCCGTGATGGAGATGCCGATCCGTTCGCCCAGAAGCACCACCTGCCCCTTGGCGACGAGCGTATTGTTGGCATAGATCTTCACGTCGTCATCTTCGGAAACATCAAGATCGATCACCGCGCCGCGACCCATGCGCAGAAGCTGGTGAACCGGCATTTCGGATTCGCCGAGCACCACGGAAATATCGACATTGATCTCATCAAAGGTGGTCATCAAAGGCCTGGTTCCTTAAATAGGGCGGAGGCCGCCAGCGAATGACCATACCACGGCATGGCAAGCCAGCTCAAAAAACAAAGAAGTGTCATCCACATGTCACCTGCCGAAAGAGACACGCTGACCTTGAGTTTTCTGCCGGAACCCGGCTCTCCACCGGTCGAATGGCGCATTTCGGACGATCTCGTCGACTACGGGACCGCGCTTGCGGAAATGGAAGCGCGCGTTCAGAGAATCATCGCGGGCGAAGCCGCTGAACAGGTCTGGCTGCTGGAACACCCGCCACTCTATACCGCCGGAACCAGCGCCAGTGACGGCGATCTGGTCACGCCGGACCGCTTTCCGATCTACCGCACCGGCCGCGGCGGCCAGCACACCTATCACGGCCCCGGGCAGCGGGTCGCCTATGTCATGCTGGACCTGAAGCGCCGGCGGCAGGATATCCGCGCCTTCGTCTCCGCCCTGGAAGCCTGGCTGATCAACACGCTCTGGCAGTATCACATCCGGGGCGAGCGCCGGGAGGACCGGGTCGGGGTCTGGGTCCGCCGGCCTGAACGCGGTGCCAATGTGGAGGACAAGATCGCCGCGATCGGCATCCGTCTGCGCAAATGGGTGACGTTTCACGGCATCAGCTTCAACGTCGAGCCGGATCTGGAGCATTTTTCCGGCATCGTGCCCTGCGGCGTGACGGACCATGGCGTCACCAGCCTCGTCGATCTCGGCATCCCGGTGACGATGGCCGAAAACGACACTGTCCTGCGGGCGGAATTCGAAAAGATCTTCGGTCCGGCGGTGACCGCCGAAGGCTATGTGGACGCCTGAATTTCGCGGACGCAGGACCGGAGGAACTGTTTCAAGCGGTCCCGTCCGCCGGGTTGCCAGCCTTGCGCCTCAAGCTTCGCGGTGTCCATGATCCCCGGTGTGGCGGACGAGGTGGCCGGCAACAGCCCGGAACGGCCGCACTGGGCGGCGAACTCCTCCAGAAGCTCGCGCAGATCGAGCAGCAGGTCGGACACGTTGAAAGTCTCGAAATCCTCCAGCCGGTCCGCCCTTTCAAGAACGAGGGAAACCGCGGCGGCCAGATCCTCGCCATGCACTTCCGTTGCGCGTCTGGGCGCGATCTTCTCACCGGCGAAGAATGCCTTGAAAAGCCCGGTCCATTTGTGATCGGCACGGCCAGGCACATGACCGTATATGCCCGTGGCGCGTAGCGCGGTTCCCTGAAAGGCGGGGCCGGTCAGCGCCTTCAGCATCTCTTCACCCGCAACCTTGACCTGTCCGTAGAGCGTGCTCGGTTGAAGCGGATCGGTCTCGCTCAATATCTCTCCCTGACGGTGGTCGCCGTAAACGGCGCGGCTTGAAAGGAAGACGGCCTGCCGGCATCCCGCTTTCCGGGCCGCCTGAAACAGCAGCCTCGTGCCCTCGACATTCAGGCGCTGGAACCGCTCCGGATCGTCGCCCTCCCCGCCCCGGAACTTTCCGGGCACGTGAAAAAGCGCGCAATGAACGAGCGCATCCGCCTCGGGCAGACAGGGGACCGGTTCGGCAAGGTCGTACGGGCAGAAACCCGTCGGCCGATCGTCGAGCGGCCGGCGTCCCAGAACGGTGACCCGATGACCGTCCTCCAGCAGACGGCGGGTGATGAAGCGGCCGACAGTGCCGCCGGCGCCTGTCACCAGGACATGCATTCAGGAGGCCTTCTTGCCAACCCGTTTTCCAGGGCCTGAGAGAGAAGAAAGATCGTGCGGGATGCCGTCACCGGTCGCAAAAGCCTGCCAAAGTTCGATCAGGGGCTGGAGACGGTCCGCTTTCTCATGCCCGGCCTGCCAGGGTTTTTCATACTGGTAGTGCAGCACGTGGATCCGGTTCCAGTCCCAGAGCTCCGGGAGGTTGAACCAGACATATTGCAGCATGTTGTAGAAGACAGGCAGGCCGTGCCAATCGGGAAAGAAGTGTTCGAGAAAGGTCTGGTCGGTGCGCCGCCAGAAGGCGTCGGGCCGGTCCAGCCGTTTCAGCATGGCATCATAGGTCGCCAGATCCGGCTTGGCGGTAAAGACGCCGCTGTTCATCCGGTGAAAATCGGCCAGGCTTTCATAGACGTTGGGCGCGGCACAGAATTCCGGATAGCCGAACAGCTTATCGCAGTTTTTCAGGACCAGCGCGTCGGCATCGATGAAGACCACCTTCTCGTAACCGCCAAGCTGCCACAGGCGCAGCTTGACGAAATTGTCGAGCGGGGTGTGGAAGACCGGTTTTCCGCCCTTGGTGAAGGGCGCTGCCGTGTGCAGCCGCCCGCGCTCGTGCCGTTCGTTGAACGCCGCCGAGGTCGGCAGCCGCTCGCAGCGGCCGAGCCGCGGCTCGAAGGGGCGCAGCACCGATAAGTCCTGCTCCTCGACACCGGGCGTGAACAGAACGACCAGATCCGCCTTCGTGTTCGTCCGCCGGAGCGAGCGCAGGAGCGCCGCGGCCCCGAGCAAGTAATCCCGGTTGGTCACCAGAGTGACATAGGCAAATGAGCTGGCGGGAGCCCGGTCGAACTCAGGGGCGTCGCTCATGGAAGACCCTCAGGAGACGGATTTCAGCCGCGGATGCTCCGGATCGCGCTCGATTTCTTCCGCGATTTCCTTGGTCCAGGCGGACACGGCCGGCACACGGCTGCGGTCGACCCGGTAGGCGAAGGCCTTGGCCACGTCCACCACCTCGTTCAACAGCCCATCTTCAAGAGTGATCGGATCGAGGCCCAGCTCCAGGAACTGCCTGTTCTCGACCACCAGATCGTTTTCCGCCGCTTCCTTGCGCGGGTTCGGCAGATAGGCGACCTTGGCGCCGGTCAGCCGCGCGATCAGTTCGGCCAGATCGCGCACCCTGTGGGTTTCCGTCATCTGGTTGAAGACCTTGACCCTGTCGCCCTTTTCCGGCGGGTTGTTGAGCGCGAGCTCGATGCAGCGCACCGAATCCTGAATGTGGATGAAGGCCCTGGTCTGACCGCCGGTGCCGTGCACCGTCAGCGGATAACCGATCGCCGCCTGGATGAGGAAGCGGTTCAGAACCGTGCCGTAGTCACCGTCATAGTCGAAGCGGTTGATGAGCTGCTTGTGGCGCAGGGTCTGTTCGGTATGCGTGCCCCAGACGATGCCCTGGTGCAGGTCGGTGATCCTCAAACCGTCATTCTTGGCATAGAACTGGAACAGGAGCTGATCCAGGCATTTGGTCATGTGATAGATCGAGCCCGGATTAGCCGGGTAAAGGATTTCCTGAGCCGCCTTCTCACCGCCGAGGGTCTCGACATCGACACTCAGATAGCCTTCCGGAATGGCCGCTCCGACGCTGGAATAACCGTAGACGCCCATCGTGCCGAGATGGATGAGATGGGCATCCAGATCGAGGGCCACCATGGCGTTGAGGAGATTGTGGCTGGCATTGACGTTGTTGTTGACCGTGTAATTCTTGTGTTGGTCCGATTTCATCGAATAGGGCGCGGCGCGCTGTTCGGCGAAATGGATGATCGCGTCCGGCCGGTTGTCCGCCAGCCAGGCCTTGAAGACCTCGTAGTCCTTGGCGATATCGATCAGGTGGAACCGGATCGTGTTGCCGGTCTCCTGTTTCCAGATGCGGGTGCGCTCCTGAATGGAATCCATCGGCGTCAGCGATTGAACGCCGAGCTCCGCGTCGATCCACCGGCGGCTGAGATTGTCGATGATGTGAACCTCGTGCCCTTGATCCGAAAGATGCAGGGACGTTGGCCAGCCGACGAATCCATCGCCACCGAGAATCGCAATCTTCACAGGAGATCTCCTTGGTTTCTGCCGCAAAGGATGGCCGGAACCACCCTGATTGTTCCATGTGGTTGATCAGAATATTGCGATGATTCAATGACAACACAACATCCGAACACGGTAATTGTTACAAGAGGACCGTTGGCCGCGGGGTCATTCCGTTTCCCGGACGGTGAACGGCCCGCTGGCCGGATCCGCCTTGTCGAGATCCTTGATCAGGTTCACCCGGGCAAAGGACGGCCCCAGCCAGAGCGCATCCAGCATGTCCACAACCGTATCGGACGGCCCTGTAAAGACCGCCTCGACCGAGCCTGTCTTCAGGTTGCGGACCCACCCGGACAGGCCCCGAGCCTCAGCTTCGCCCGCGCACCAGGCGCGATACCCGACCCCTTGCACACGGCCCTCGATAAGCACATGAACGGTCAACGGATCGGTTGTCATCGAGTTCTCCTGCCGGTGATCGGCGACAAGCTTATACCAACCGCAACGAATGGGAACCCGTCTGATCCGTCAGGCTTCCGCAGAAACGGCCGGTTGCCGCGCCGACCGCTTCTGCTCGTCCATCATGACCAGGAGCGAAGCGCCGACGATGACCAGTGCACCGGGCCAGAACGCGCCGGAAGGCGCAAATCCGAAGGCGAGGAACCCGACCGCAATGTTCAGCGGCAGTTTCAGGTGATCGAAGGGCTGCACGAAGGCCGCATCGGCTTTCTGATAGGCAAGGGTCAGGAGATAGTTTGCCAGGACGGTCAGTCCCCCTGCACCGACAAGAAGCCAGAGGGCCGCGCCTGAAAGCGCGATGCCGCCTTCGCCCAGCGCCAGCAGGGCGTTGACCGGTGTGAGCAGCAGCAGGAGATAGACGGTAATGGAATCGGCGTCCTCGGTTTCGGTGAGCTTCTTGGTCACCAGCGACGTTCCAGCCCAGAAGGCGGCAGCGGCAACCGGAAGCACCGCGCCCCAGTGAAAGGCGTCGTTCCACGGTTCCAGGATCACCATGCCGCCGGAAAAGCCGGCGACGGTCGCAAACCAGCGCACGGCCCCCACCCTTTCGCCGAAAAAGAGCTTCGCCCCGATGATCACGAAGAAGGGTGACGTCATCACGAGGGCGATCGCCTGCCAGATTTCCACGCGCGCAAGCCCGGCCACCCACATCTGAATACCGATTACCGCAAGGGCCGCGCGCAGCATGTGCCAGCCGATCTGACGGGTTTTCAGGGCCGAAAGACCGCGCCTCAGCACCCACGGCAAGGCAAGCAGAAGGCCCAGCGCGTATTGCCAGAAGGCGGCGGAGGTCGACGGAACGCCGAGCTGCATGGTCGCAGCCTGCAAGGCACCGTTGACCAGTGCGAAAGACGCACCGGCCCCGACCATCGCCAGGGCCGCAAGCAGCGGTTTTTGAAAGGGTTTTGACAAGGTGGCGGTCATATCCGAAATCCGTTCCAGTTGCACGTCCAGAACAGTCTCACAAAGACACGCGGCCACCGGCCCCTTGCCGGGACCCGCAGCCAGAGTTCTCTCTCATCCGGACTGTAACCGTCGGCTCCGGCGTCTCACCGGATCTGCTGACCCTCAGAACCCGCATGGGGTCCAAGGCGCTCGCGGGCTCCAGGTTTCCCTGATACCGCCGGTGGGGAATTCCACCCCGCCCCGAGAACTGTTCTCACGAAGCTTTCAGTATCGCTGAAAGAGGAAAAAGGCAATGACAAACTCGCTGCCTGACGGTTGGCCCTCCCCAGCGCCGGGGAACCGGGCAGCGGGCAGCGGGCAGCGGGCACCAGTGCAGTGCCCGGTATAAATTGCATTGTTGAACGCACGTCGTTGAGAACACGGGAAAACAGTCACCGGCTCAACATCAGGACACAGGATCGCCTCTCTGCGCTTGTCATCCCGGCTGAAGCGTGAGTGGCAGATCATCTTGCCTAACTCGCTCTTGCTGAACCGGACACCAAAGGGTCCCGCACCGTCATCCGTGTCAGGATGCCTGGACGATCCTGTTTCTTCCGGCTTTTTTGGCCCGATAGAGCGCCTGGTCCGCCCTGATGATGGCCTGGCTCAGCTTTTCCGACGGACCGACGCCCGCAATACCGATGCTGACCTTGAAGACGATATCCAACCCGTCGAATTTGTAAGAGAAGGCTTCCACCCTCTGCCGAATGCCGTCCGCAATCCGGCTCGCAGGATGGAGATCGCAATCGTAGAGCAGGCAGAAGAACTCCTCGCCGCCTGCCCGGGCGAAGATGTGCGGATCTCCCAGTTCCTCTTCGAGAATACCAACCAGGTGGCACAGGGTGGCATCGCCGCAGGCATGGCCGAAATGATCGTTGATCTGCTTGAAATGGTCGACATCCACCACCAGCACCGACAGATTGACGGCGTCGCGCCTTGACCGGGCTTCGATCTCTCCGGCCAGTTCGAAGAACTTCCGCCGGTTGTAGGCGTTGGTGAGGTCGTCGCGTTCCGCGGCCCGCTTGAGCCGTTCCTCAAGCCGCTTGCGCTCGGTGATGTCGAGCATGGCGCCGGCCAGACCGTTCACCTCCCCGGTCATCCTGTCGCGCGTGACGCCTTTGTGGAAGGTCACGCTGCGCAGATCGCCCGTCGCGTAACGGACTTCGGTGTCGTAAATCTGGACCCCGCCTTCCTTCATCAACTTCTCGTCCGCAGCCTCATAGACCTGAGCCAGTTCGAAAGGGGCGACGTCATAGACGCTCGATCCGTGCACCTCATGCGCCGGCATGCCGATATAGGCCTCGAAGGCCTTGTTGCAGCCGCTGTAGATGCCTTTTCTGTTCTTGAAGAAGATAGGCGACGGCAGGTTGTCGATCGCAGCCTGAAGGTTGTTCCGCTCGCTCGTGACCCTATGGAATTCGCGGTGCAGCCTGTTCCGGCGCTCGACCGAGATCTGCGCCCGCTTCAGGGCCAGCGCGATCATGTCCGTATCGCCCTGTTCCACGATATCATCAGCCCCGAGCCCGAGCAGACGCATCCGGTCCTCGAGACCAGGCAGTTCTGCAACACATGAAATGAACAGACAGTCTTCGCCCAGCAGAGATGCGGCTTCTTCAAGCAGTTCCTCCTGCTCGGCTGCCGGAGCTCCCAGCAGGCAGATCTGGAACGTGCTTATTTCCGAATGCAGATAAGCATCTATCGGATGCAGGTCATAGCCATGCGGCAATACAGGCGGACGCATTCCAAAACGCGCAAAATACCCGACCCCAACCGTCTCTGAGGACGGCACCGTGATGTTTCCGGCCACCGCTTTATTCATCCACACAGCCTTGATTGGATCAATATAACGGCAGTCTAGTATTTTTACCTAAATCTATCGTTAAAACTGACTAAGCCGGAGCTCATCCATGTAAGGGATCTATGTCGCGAAAACACCGATGCAACGCCGCCAAGCATGATGCCCCGGACGCAACCTTGTGCGCGTTTCACCGCTGGCTCGGCGCTCAGCCACGCGCCAGCACCTCCGGGATCTCGGCAGGCCGATCCGCGATCAGGATCGGCTTCTCCATCTGGAGTTCCTCCCGGCTGCCATAGCCCCACAGAACACCGATACCGGCAACCCGGTTGGCGTTGGCACCGATGAGATCGTGCTTGCGGTCGCCGATCATCACGGTTTCAGCGGCTGAGATCCCCTCCTCCCGCAGAATATGGGCGATCAGATCCGCCTTGGCCGAGCGCGTGCCATCGAGTTCCGATCCATAGACCGCGCCGAAATAAGGCCTCAGCCCGAAATGCTCGACGATCTTTCCGGCATAGGCATGCGGTTTGGACGTGCACACGTGAAGACGGTGTCCCTTCTCATGCAGCCGGGAAAGCGTTTCGGGAATACCCTCGATCAGGGTGTTCTCGTAGAGCCCCGTTTCCGTATAACGTTCGCGGTAGAGCCCGACCGCCTCGTCCAGCTTGGGCTTCTCGTCGGTTGCCAGCAAGACCTTGAAGCTGTCCCACAGGGGCGGACCGATGCACCAGCGCAGATCGGCGATTTCCGGCACGGCAGCCCCCATCCTCTCCAGCGCGTACTGAATCGAGCGGGTGATGCCGTCGAAGGGATCCGTCAGGGTTCCATCCAGATCGAACAAAACGGTCGTAAACGGCATGGCGGCTCCAGGCAGAAAGACATGCGGCCCGTATCCCCCGGGGCGCGCGCCGTTCAAACGAATGCCGACGGAAGCGCCTGGGTCACGGGCCGCTGCAGTAGCTTCAATAGCGCCCGGCTGTCAATCGAGCGCGGTCAGGAAAACTCCATGATCACCGCATCGACGGCAAGACTGTCTCCCGGAGCCGCCTTGACGGCGGAGACGGTGCAGTCCCGCTCCGCCCTCAGCACGTTCTCCATCTTCATGGCTTCCACCACGGCAAGCTGCTCACCGGCCTTGACTTCCTGCCCCTCGGCAACGGCGATGGAGACCACAAGTCCCGGCATCGGGCAGAGCAGCATCTTCGAGGTGTCCGGAGGCAGTTTTTCCGGCATGAGCTGGTCCAGCTCGGCGACGCGCGGCGTCATCACCCTGGCAACGACGGAATAGCCCTGCCAGTCCAGACGGTAGCCGCCCGTAACCGAACGCACCTGAACGGTCACGGTCTTCGCGCCGACCTTGCCGGACCAGAGCGGTTCTCCCGGGGCCCAGTCGGATTCCACGTTCACCGCGGGACCGTCCCCGATCGCCACGTCCAGTTCAACCGGCGTTCCGGGATAGCCGGCCGCCAGACGGATGGGTACGTAGGTCTTGTCGAGCCTGACCACCCACTCTTCCCGGATCGCACCGGAATGCGGTCGCAGGCGGCCGGGAAGATGATCCAGCCGCTCCCTCTCCAGCGCCCCCATGGACAGCGCTACCGCGGCCAGCACGGAATAGGCGGCCTCATCGGGCACGGCCGGAGTAAATCCGTCCGGATACTCGTCGGCGATGAAACTCGTCGCAAGCTCCCCCGACCGCCAGCGCGGATGGTTCATGAGCGCCGTCAGAAAGGGCACATTGTGCTGGATGCCGTCCACATAGAAGGCGTCGAGCGCCGAACTCATGGCGTCGATGGCCGCTTCACGGGTCGGCGCATGGGTGATCAGCTTGGCGATCATCGGATCGTAGAACATGGAAATTTCCGACCCTTCCACAACACCGGTGTCATTGCGGATCGTCAGGTCTTCGGCGGCCATTTCCTCTGGCGGGCAATAGCGCACCAGACGGCCGATGGACGGCAGGAAATTCCGGTACGGGTCTTCGGCGTAGATGCGGCTTTCCACCGCCCAGCCGTTCAGTTTCACGTCTTCCTGGGCGATAGCCAGTTTCTCCCCGGCCGCCACGCGGATCATCTGCTCCACGAGGTCGACACCGGTAATCAGCTCGGTAACCGGGTGCTCCACCTGCAGGCGGGTGTTCATTTCCAGGAAGAAGAAGCTCTTGTCCTGGCCGGCGACGAATTCCACCGTTCCGGCGCTGTCGTAATCCACCGCCTTGGCCAGGGCGACCGCCTGTTCCCCCATCTTGCGCCGGGTTTCCTCGTCGAGCAGCGGAGACGGCGCTTCCTCGATGACCTTCTGGTTGCGCCGCTGGATCGAACATTCGCGCTCGCCCAGATAGATTGCGTTGCCGTGCTTGTCGCCCAGGACCTGGATCTCGATGTGACGCGGATTTTCGATGAATTTTTCGACGAAGACCCGGTCATCGCCGAAGGAGGACGCCGCCTCGGATTTCGAGCGGATATAGCCGTCGCGCACTTCCTCCGCGTTCCAGGCGATGCGCATGCCCTTGCCGCCGCCGCCGGCGGAAGCCTTGATCATCACCGGATAGCCGATGTCTTCGGCGATCTCGACGGCCTGGTCCGGACTTTCGATGACACCGAGATATCCGGGAACCGTGCTGACATTGGCCTCGTTGGCGAATTTCTTGGATTCGATCTTGTCGCCCATGGCTTCGATGGCGCGCGGGTTCGGGCCGATCCAGACGATGCCCTCCCTGGCGAGCGCTTCGGGGAAGCTGGCCCGTTCCGACAAAAAGCCGTATCCCGGATGGACGGCTTCCGCACCGGTTTCTTTGCAGGCCGCGATGATCTTGTCGGCGATCAGATAGGATTCGGCCGCCGCGGCCGGACCGATATGCACCGCCTCATCTGCCATCTCGACATGCAGGGCGTCGCGATCGGCGTCGGAATAGACGGCAACGGTCTTGATGCCCATCCGGCGCGCCGTCTTGATGACCCTGCACGCGATCTCGCCACGGTTGGCGATCAGAATTTTCGAGAACATGCTTCCACCCAGCTGGATCGTTTTCTAGGTTTTAGGCCGCACCACGTGACCGCGCAACTTATCCAAAGGGCGAGACGTGATTTTGCGGACCCCGCAGATTTTAGCAGAAACCGTCCTTGCCCTTGCGTGATCAAAGCCGCTTCAGACCGGCATTCCCTTGAGTTTTATCCGATTATTAACAAAGTCATTGCAATAAATACCGAGATGACTTGGGGGAAATAATGAAAAATCTCATTTTCATTGTGTTTTTCGCTATCTATTTACTGCCTTCTGCCGCAGGTGCTGAGACTGCAGAAAAGTGGAACAGCGGTGAAATCAACGGATTTACGCGCTATTGGACAACCAATAACGAAGGCGCGAATTTTGTCGTCTGGTGCCATCCCGAACGCAAGATCAACGGAACGCTGCTTCACATCGAGATCGGCGGCAAGACCCCGAAACCCAATACAAGGGTCAAGCTGATTCTCGACAGGGAGGTCCTCGACCTGCCGGTCAATGAACAGGGCTATATTGACAGCGGATGCGCCACCTGCGCCGACAGTTTCGGCTATGTCTGGCACAAGCTGCGGTCGTCGCATTCCCTCGCCGTCAAGTTTCACGATGAGAGCTATGCCGGCTTCTCGTTACGAGGCGCCCAGCAGATCCTGCCCGGCCCTGTCTGCCCGACCGACTGGGAAAAAAGACACTCCGGCGCATAGATGGAATACGATTTACGTAAGGGCACCTGACAAAACAGCTTAGGGTTAAGCGCACATTAAGATTAGCCTCGTAAACGTATGCATTGGAGCTTTCGGGGGAAAATCCAATGTTCAACAGACTGGCTATTGCCGCACTTTTGACCATCGCCGCGTCCGGCCAGGCATTTGCCACGGACCACGGCAGCTGGCACAACGATTCCGCTCAAGGCTACGAGCGCTACTGGACGGCCAACACGAGCGGCGCCCGTTTCACGATCTGGTGCCCGAAAAACCGGAACGTTCGCGGCGCCCTGATTGGCATTGAGCTCAAGGGCCGGCTTCCGTCGGCCGATTCGCTCGTCCGGGTCCAGCTCGATCACGATCTGGTCAAGTTCACCGCCGGCCCCGACGGCTATATCCGCAACGACTGCCCGGCCTGTGCCGACAATCTCACTTATTTCTGGCACCGGCTTCGGGCAGCAGCAAAATTCGTCGTGCAATTCGAGGACAAGCGGTATGCCGGTTTTTCCCTGAACGGCGTAAAGGAAGCCGTTCCGCACGGCGTCTGCTTGAGCCAGATTGCCACGAAATCCCAGTGAGAACGCCGGACCGGCCCTGCCGGTCCTGCCGCGAAAAGCTGACGAATGTGGTCTTGATCACATTCCCGCAAAACAGTCTGCCGCACACTCCCAATATCATTTGCCCCAAGGTAAGATCAGCCGGTCTTACTGCTTGAACGGGGTGTTGCCGGCCGTTTCGGTCCGGCCGATGAAAGGAGCAACGGGAGGCTATCATGCGAAAAAGCCATCTCTTCACCACGGCGCTTGCGCTCGCAGGCCTCTGTCTGGCCACCGCAGCGCAAGCACGTCCCGATCTGCGGACCATGACCTGCGCGCAGGCCCAGAACCTGGTGCGCCAGCATGGCGCCGTCGTTTTCACGACCGGGCAGCACACCTATTCGATGTTCGTTTCCAACATCAGCTACTGCGACCGTAACCAGGTATTGTTCGTCCAATACGGCCCGACCCGCGACACCCCCAGATGCCCCGTGGCCTATGAATGCAAGGAGCCTCTGTTTCCGCGCGGCCTGAACCGCTGGGACTGAAAAAGGAAAAGGGCCGGTGGAAGCCGGCCCCCTGACCTTCATCAAACGCGGACAGCGCCTCTAGAGCGGAATGTTGTCGTGCTTCTTCCAGGGCATCTCGACCTTCTTTGAACGCAGCAGCGCCAATGCCTTGGCGACCCGGCGGCGGGTGGAATGCGGTCGGATGACGTCATCGATATAGCCGCGTTCGGCAGCGACGAACGGGTTGGCGAAGCGGTCTTCGTAATCCTTGGTCCGCTTGGCGATCTTGTCCTTGTCGCCGAGTTCCGACCTGTAAAGGATCTCGACCGCCCCCTTGGCTCCCATCACCGCGATTTCGGCCGACGGCCAGGCATAGTTGATGTCTCCGCGGATATGCTTGGAACTCATCACGTCATAGGCGCCGCCATAGGCCTTGCGGGTGATGACGGTGATTTTCGGCACCGTCGCCTCCGCATAGGCGAACAGGAGCTTCGCGCCGTGCTTGATCAGACCGCCATATTCCTGGGAAGTTCCCGGCAAAAAGCCCGGCACGTCCACGAAAGTGACAACCGGAATGCCGAAACAGTCGCAGAACCGCACGAACCGGGCCGCCTTGCGGCTGGCGTCGGAATCGAGCACCCCGGCCAGAACCATCGGCTGATTTGCGATGATGCCGACTGTACGGCCCTCGACCCGGCCGAAACCGGTGAGGATATTCTTGGCGAAACTGCCCTGGATCTCGAAGAAGTCGCCTTCGTCGACCGTCTTCAGCACCAGTTCCTTCATGTCGTAAGGCTTGTTCGGATTGTCCGGAATGAGCGTATCCAGGCTCATGTCGATCCGCTCCGGATCGTCGTAATTGGTCAGTTCCGGCAGGTCCGCGAGGTTGTTCATCGGCAGGAAGTCGATCAGCCGGCGCATCTCCTGAAGGGCCTCGACGTCATTGTCGAAGGCACCGTCTGCGATGGAGGATTTGGTCGTGTGGATCGACGCCCCGCCCAGCTCTTCCGCCGTCACCGTCTCGTTGGTCACCGTCTTCACGACGTCCGGTCCGGTCACGAACATGTAGGACGTGTCGCGCACCATGAAGATGAAATCGGTCATGGCCGGCGAATAGACGTCGCCGCCGGCGCACGGGCCCATGATCAGTGAAATCTGCGGAATGACGCCAGAGGCCAGCACATTGCGCTGGAACACTTCGCCATAACCGCCAAGTGCCGCGACCCCTTCCTGGATACGGGCGCCGCCGGCGTCGAACAGGCCGACAATGGGCGCACGGTTCTGCAGCGCCATGTCCTGCAGCTTGATGATCTTTTCCGCGTGGGTTTCCGAAAGCGACCCGCCGAACACTGTGAAATCCTTGGAGAACACATAAACCGTGCGGCCGTTGACCGTGCCCCAGCCGGTGACGACACCGTCGCCGGGAATGTGCTGTTCCTCCATGCCGAAATCGGTGCAGCGATGCTGCTTGAACATGTCGAACTCCTCGAAGGAGCCTTCGTCCAGCAGGATTTCAATGCGCTCGCGCGCAGTCAGCTTGCCTTTGCCGTGCTGCGCATCGATACGCCGTTGTCCGCCGCCCCATCGCGCCGTTTCCCGGCGCTGTTCCAACTCGGCCAGAACTTCTTTCATGCGGGCCTCCCGATTTTTGCTCTGTCAGGCCGTAGCACGATCCTCCGACAGGGCCTAGTCATCACATGGGCTTATGGAAAACGGCGCCCGGTCTCAGCACCTTCGCAATGGCCTCCAGGGTGACCTGCATCACATTTGTGGCGAATTCGTCCGAGTGCCGGTCAGACCCGCTTTGCCCTACGTCATTTCTGTCGTAGCGTTACCGCATTACGCATCACGCAAATTTTGTTGCACCAATTGATTCCATCGGGCCGTGTCGGCTTGCACCTTGGAAGGGGCGGTCAGGCAAAGGCTTCATTTAGATCGGAGAACGATCATGCCCGAAAAGTTTGTGGTTGACTATTGTGATGGCGCTATCACGCTTGCCCGCCTGCAGTTTTTTGACATCAGCCAATCGAACCTGAAAGAGGAGCACAAAAGCTGGCTCAGGAGGAACGTCGTTCCGCTCTTGAAAGGCAATGGCAGCGTAAGCCTTGTGGGACTTTCCAGCAGAAGCGGCAAGGCCTCCTTCAACAAGGCACTGTCAAACAAAAGGGCAGACGCCGTCAGGGTGTTTCTCGAGGAATGCCTGCAGGCTTGTTTTCCATTTGATCTGGTCGACGGTCTCGGTGAATCGCTGGCCGAGGAGATGGGTCAGGAAGACGGTGTCGAGGACGGACAGTTTCGTGCCGTCATGATTTATGTGCACTCCATTCCGACGCCACCCAACCCCAAGGTCATCAAGACACCGAAAAAAATGAAGCCCAAACCCAAAAAGGCCTCGACATTGTGGGTCGGCATTGGGGAGAGCCACTCGGGCGATCTTGTCGCGGTCGGACGCTACAACTGGAATGCGCGCCTCTACCGGGCCAGTGCGGATGACGGCGGCTTTGTCGACTACGTGGATCTGATGGCGGACGGCTGGAAGCTCGGGGGAGGACTTGGCGGAAGCGTCGGCGCGATTGTCGTCGTGGCACACGGCGTGAAATCCGCTCACGAATTCAACAAGAAGGGCGAATGGTCGGACTGGGACCTGGATCTCGCAATAGGCGGCAAGCTCGGCGACGTCCTGAAAGGTCTGAAAGGCATCGGCAAGATTGTCTCCACCATGGAGAAATACGAAGAACTCAGCCATTCAGCGATCGAAATCACAAAGAACAAGGGGTTCGTGAAAAAAGGCCTCTATACAATTCCCATGCTGGGCGGTTGGCGCAGGCCTGCATGTCTGGACCGGGCGCAAATATGGTGACGTGTCCGTGATGTCGGTCGGCAGAACGAAGATGAGATAACATCTTTCCATCCCGGACAATCCGACGTTCTCACAGCCCGGCTGCTTTTGGCTGTGAGCGCCTGAAGTCATATCATCTTCATCTATGAGTTCACGACCAGGCCAAGATAGAGACAAGCCCATACTGCACATTGAATGTGCAGTATGGGACGGCGTGCGCGCCCTCTGCCAAATAAAAATACGGTCGCCCGCGGCATTGTCTTCCCTGTGCACCGGCCTTAGTTCGCAACGATTCCGCTCCGTGCGCGTTGATTAAGGAAACGATCCCCACAAGATCGGTAAATGCGTCGCTTAACGGGGAGTATTCAGGTCCCTGGATGAAACTTCAGTGAAACTTCCATGTCAGCCCCGGCCCGGGAAACGACGCAGATGGAAGGCGGAGGAAAATATTAAAAGCCAAGCAATACAAAAGGTTATCCGGATATTGATTTGCCATTTGCCTAAACACTGGGCAGAGCCGCTGTCATATTGCTCTTTGACACCCATTAGAATTTTGCCATGATTGTTCAACAAGGAAGCATAACCAAAGGGGAGGCGATGGCCGACCTTCGCACTTTCTACAATGAAATGCTCGATGAAGATGGCGGGCCACGGCCGCCATACGCCACACTGGCCAAATGGCTGGAAGACAAGCCTTCCAACTTCCTGACGAAAAAAAGCCGGGACGCCGAGATGATATTCCGCCGCCTCGGCATTACCTTCGCCGTTTATGGCGCTGAGGAAGCGACGGAACGGCTGATTCCCTTCGATCCCATCCCGCGCATCATTTCGGCGCCCGAGTGGCGGCGCCTGTCCGCCGGCATCGATCAGCGCGTCAGGGCCCTGAACGCGTTCATGCACGACATCTACCACCGCCAGGAGATTCTGCGGGCCGGCAGGATCCCGGCCGATCTCATTCTCCAGAACGAAGCCTTTCTGCCGGAAATGGCCGGGTTCACGCCGGCGCGCAAGGTCTATGCCCACATCATCGGCACGGACCTCGTCCGTGTGTCGGAAAACGAGTTCTATGTCCTGGAAGACAACACCCGCACGCCTTCCGGCGTCTCCTACATGATGGAGAACCGGGAGACGATGATGCGGCTCTTCCCGGAGCTCTTCCAGACACACCGGGTCTCGCCGGTGGAGCAATATCCGGAGAACCTGCGCCAGACGCTGGAAAGTGTTGCCCCCGACCCGGCCAAATCGACCCAGACCATCGTCGTCCTGACACCCGGCATCTACAATTCCGCCTATTTCGAACATGCTTTCCTGGCCGATTCCATGGGTGTGGAACTGGTTGAGGGCCGCGACCTCTTTGTGGATGCCGGCAAGGTGTTCATGCGCACCACCCGCGAACCGAAACAGGTGGACGTGATCTACAGGCGCATCGACGACGCCTTTCTGGATCCCCTCACCTTCAATCCGGACAGCATGTTGGGTGTGCCCGGCCTGTTCGACGCCTACCGGGCGGGCAACGTCACCATCTGCAACGCGCCGGGCACGGGGATCGCCGACGACAAGGCGATCTACGCCTATGTGCCCGACATCATCGAGTTCTACACCGGCCAGAAGCCGATCCTGAACAACGTCCCGACCTGGAACTGCTCCCGTCCGGACGATCTGGCCTATGTGCTCGACAACCTTGAGGAAATTGTCGTCAAGGAAGTCCACGGCTCCGGCGGCTACGGCATGCTGATCGGCCCGACCGCCTCGAAGCGCGAAATAGCCGAGTTCCGCCGCATTCTCGAAGCCAATCCGTCCAATTACATCGCCCAGCCCACCCTGGCGCTTTCCGCCTGCCCGACCCATGTCGCCTCAGGTGTCGCGCCCCGCCACGTGGACCTGCGCCCGTTTGTCCTGATCGGCGATCAGGTACGCATCACGCCGGGCGGCCTGACGCGGGTTGCGCTGAAAAAAGGCTCCCTGGTAGTGAATTCCAGCCAGGGCGGCGGCACCAAGGACACCTGGGTACTTGAGGACTGAGAATTAAATGCTCGGAAGAACCGCCTCTTCGCTGTTTTGGATGTCGCGCTATCACGAGCGCGCCCAGAATGTGACCCGCCTGCTGGAAGTCGGCTTTCGCGGTGCCATCATCTCCCATGCGGGTCAGGAAGACGGCAATCACTGGACCTTCTCCCTGTCCTGTTCCGGTTGCGAGGACGATTATTCCAAGAAATACGACGAGCTGAACCTGCGCAATGTCGCGGCCTTCATGATCTTTTCGAAGGAAAATTCGAGCAGCGTGCGCCACTGCCTGGAACTTGCCCGCAACAATGCGAGAGCCGTGCGCACCAGCATCACGGCGGAACTCTGGGAAGCCATCAACACCACCTGGATCGAGTTCAACGACGTCAATCCGCAGACGATCACACAGGAAAGGCTGCCCGAGTTCCTGGCCTGGGTGAATCAGCGCGCGCATTTGTTCCGCGGCGCGCTGCTGAACACGGTCCTGCGCGACGACGGCTATTTCTTCAGCCAGATGGGCAATTTCGTCGAGCGGGCCGACAACACCGCCCGGATCCTGAACACCCAGTACTGGACCTTGCTGCCGGACAGCGACATTGTCGACGACGGCACGATGGAACGCTATCAGTGGGCGGCGATCCTCAGGGCCCTGTCGGGACGCAGGAGTTACCGCTTCGCCTATCCGAACGCCCGGCTGAAAGCGTTCAACATTGCGGAGTTTCTGATCCTCAGGACCGAGATGCCGCGTTCGCTTGCCCATTGCTACGACTGGATCGCGGATACGGCCGAGGATCTGGCGCAGTTCTACGGCTCGCGCGAACCAAGCCTGGACCTGGCCGCCAGTATTTCCCGCGAACTGAGCGAGAAGCAGATGCGCGAGATCTACCGGCAGGGCCTGCACGAATTCCTGACCGATTTCGTCGGCAAGAACAATCAATTCGCACATCAGCTGTGTGAAGACTACAATTTCGCCTGACCTCGAACCAAGCTGACCCCGGTGCCGCATGCGATTGACCGTCAGACATACAACCCGTTACCGATACGACACGCCGCTTGCCAATGCCATGCAGCAATTGCGGCTGACGCCAGAGGACGGCCCCGCGCAGAAAATCATCGAGTGGTCCATCGAGGCGCCGGGCATCGAACGGGCCACGACCTACAAGGATGCCTTCGGCAACCAGGTTCACATGGTCTCCGCGGGAGAAACGGTTCAGGATGTCGAGATCACGGCCTCCGGCATCGTCGACACGATCGACACCGACGGTATCCTCGGCCATGAGCTGGAAGCCATAATCCCTCCCCGCCTCTACACCAGGGTCACGCCGCTGACCCATTCGAATCAGGCGATCCGCAAGCTTGCGGCCCATGCCGAAACCCATGACAAGATCGCGGGCTTCCATGCGCTCATGCATGCCATCCGCGACAAGGTCGACTACAAGGTCGGCGTTACCGAAACCCACGCTTCGGCAACCTCCGCACTCGCTGCCGGCGAAGGGGTCTGCCAGGATCACGCGCATATCTTCATTGCCGCGGCGCGCTCCATCGGCATTCCCGCCCGCTATGTCTCCGGCTATCTGCTGCTGGAAGACGAGCAGGAATCCGAAGCCCATCACGCCTGGGCGGAGGTAATGATCAACGGCCTCGGCTGGACCGGCTTCGACATATCCAACGCTATGTGCCCCACAGACCGTTATATCCGCTTGACGGTGGGGCTCGATTCCCGCTCTGCTGCCCCCATCAGGGGCATCCGTTTCGGCGGACTGGAAGAGAATCTGCGGGTTGAAGTCGACGTCGCTCAAGCCGCTTTCCAACAGCAGCAATAGCTGTCATCTTCCTTTCGCTGTTTCCGGGCCTACTGGCACCGGGTGTGATGTCAAAAGGGCAAGGGAATGACCTATTGTGTCGGCTTGAAACTGGATCGCGGCCTGGTCTTCGCGGCGGACACGAGAACCAATGCCGGCGTCGATAACGTTTCGACATTCAAGAAGCTGCATATCTGGGAGGAACCGGGAGAGCGGGTGATCACCCTGCTGTCCGCCGGCAACTTGGCCGTGACGCAGGCGGTTGTCTCCCTCCTGAGCGAACACATCACCTCCGCGGAGAACGACCGGGCAACCTTGATGACCGCCAGGACGATGTTTCAGGTCGCCCGCCTCGTCGGCAGCGCCGTCCGGGAGGTCAAGGCGATCGATGGCGAGGCCTTGGCCGCCAGCGCGGAAAACTTCTTCGTCACCTTCATCCTGGGCGGCCAGATCAAGGGGGAACCGCCCCGCCTGTTCCAGGTCTATGCCGCCGGCAACTTCATTGAAGTCTCCGAGGACACGCCCTTTCTGCAGATCGGCGAGCATAAATACGGCAAGCCGATCCTCGACCGGGTCACCCGCGCCGACATGCGCCTCGGCGAGGCGGCCAAGCTGGTGCTTTTGTCTTTCGACAGCACGCTGCGCTCCAATCTGTCGGTCGGCATGCCGATCGACATGCTGCTCTACAACACGGATACATTTTCGACCGACCGCCAGGTGCGCATCCATCAGGACGATCCCTATTTCCAGAAGCTGTCCCACGGCTGGTCCGACAAGCTGCGCGCCGCCTTTGCCGAAATCGAAGAGTTCGAAGTCTAGGCCGTGCTCCCCTGAAAGAAGCTTAGCCTGCTCATCAGCCCTGTCAGGATGGCGTCATAAACCCGCAGTAGAAGCGACCGGTCCACTCCGGAGTTTATCCCCATGAGCAATTCCAGCGCCGTGTCCGACCTTGAGACCTTCACTTGGACAAGGGAACCGGCGCACGAACCGCTGGAGGCCAACGACGCGCCGCTCAGGACCGTGCGGGACATGATCAAGGCCGGCAGGCGCCACGAACTGGTGGACATGCTCAAGCGCTGGGATCCGGTAGACGTGATGCAACTCCTGACCCGGCTGCGGCTGAAGCATGCCCGCAAGCTGTTCCAGTGGCTGCCCGCCAATCCGTCGATAAAGGTGGTGGCGGAACTGCGTCCGGAATTCCGCTCCATCCTCATGGAGGAATCGACGCTCGAGCAGTTCCGCGACATCCTCGCCGGCCTCGATCCGGAAGACGCCACGGAAATCCTCAACGAATTTCCCGACGATGTCGCCGACGAACTGATCGCCCGCCTGCCGGACGTCGAGGACATCGCCACGCGCGGCACCTATGCGGACGACACGGCCGGCCGGGTGATGGCGCGGAAATTCGTGGCCCTGCCGGAGGATTGCACCGCAGAGGAAGCCGTTACGCAGATGCGCGCCGAAGCCGGCCGCATCCGCAAGATCTTCACGGTCTATGTCACCGACGCCGATGGCAGGCTGACGGGAACCGTCGAAGTCGGCAAGCTGCTGCTCGCACCGGCCGGCATGCCGCTGCGCGACATCATGAACCGCGACGTGATCGCCGTTTCCGCCGACACCGATCAGGAGGAAGTCCTGCGCCTGGCCCGGAAACGTGACATGCGCACGGTGCCGGTCGTGTCCGGCGACGGCCATCTGGTCGGCCGGGTCACGCCGAAACAGCTCACCAGGATCGCCTCGGACGAGGCCAACGAGGACATGTTGCTTATGAGCGGCGTCTCCTCCGAAGCCCGCTCGGACGACACGGTCCTGAGGATTGTCAAGGGCCGCCTGCCCTGGCTGCTGGCCGGACTCGTCGGCGCCAGCGTCGCCGCGACCGTCGTCGGCTCCTACGAGGACCAGCTCGCCGAAGCCGCCATTCTCGCCGCCTTCATCCCTGTCACCATGTCCATGGCCGGCAACGCCGGCCTGCAAGCCTCCGCCGTCGCCGTCCAGGGGATTGCGACAGGCGCGCTCTGGTCCGGCGACATCTTCTACCGGCTGATGAAGGAACTGCTCGCCGCGCTTTTCAACGGCGCGGTCGCAGGCGTCATTCTGGGCAGCCTCGTCCTCGCCGCGTCTCTCGTGGTACCGTTCGAAGCCCCGCTCCGCCTGGCGCTCGCCACATCCCTCTCCCTGCTCTGCGTCACCACGCTGGCCGCCATGGTCGGCGCGACCATCCCCATCATCCTCGACAGGATCGGCATCGACCCGGCCATGGCCATCGGCGTCTTCATCACCTCCTCCAACGACGTCCTGGGTGTGCTCATCTTCTTCCTGATGGCAACGACGTTCTATCTGGGGTGAAGTTTCGACGATCGCGTTGGCGACAAGCGGCATTGTTGAACGGCCATGAACTGGAGAAATGTGAAACCACAAATTCCATGGCTACTGGGCCCCTGCCTTCGCAGGGGCGGCAATCTTGATACGCTGTTTGGCAAATGAGGGTACAGATCGCGATGTGGCAAGAACGTCGATATTGGGTCTATATTCTTGCGAACAAGATTGGCGGAACACTTTATGTCGGAATGACCAATGACCTTCTACGCCGGGTCTGGGAGCATCGAACCGGCGTTGGAAGCACTTTCACCAAAGAACATTCTATCTCCAGATTGATCTACTTTGAGATGTTTGATCGCCCAGAAATGGCGTACGAGCGCGAACGAAACATCAAGCGCTGGAAAAGGGCGTGGAAAATCAGGCTGATAGAGGAAAGCAACCCGGACTGGATCGATCTCTATCCAGGATTATCGGCCAACTAAAACCCTATTGCCGCCCCTGCGAAGGCAGGGGCCCAGTATCCACCGAGTGAACAATATTGTCTAGCGCGAGAGGGTTTCGGATCGCACGGAACCAAATTGCGTTTCCAAAACCTCACTCCTCGCGCAGGATCAGCGCGGCCGCGTCGAATTCCGTGCGTTTGTAGGCCCGCACCCGGGCGGCTTCGGCGTCTTCGCCCCAGCGTTCGATGTTGAAGTCTTCTTCCACATGGGCGGCCCGCCAGACGCCGTCGGCGTCAAGATGGCCTTCCTTGAGGGCCAGCGCGAGGATGGCGGAGCCGGTCAGGCTGGTGACGGTGTGGAGGGCGGCGAGGCGCAGCGGCGTTTCGGCGGCAAGCCGCGTCCGATAGGCCTTCAGAAGATCTTCCGGCTGCGCGGCATGGATGATGCCTTCGATCAGCACGAACCGCCCGCCGAGCAGGCTGCCCGCCCAGTCGACCACCGGATCCCAGAGGCGGCGCTGCGTGTCGACTAGGCTTTGCGGGTCGTCCGCGCGGTAGCACAATGCATCGCTGCCGGCAAAGCGCGCGATGTCGTCGGCCACGTCGTCAAACCGGACGGAGACCGCGTCCAGCGCGGAATTGGCGATCCGGGTCAGGGGCATGGCCGCCGGGTTGATCTCCTTTTCCTGGGCCGCCCACTCGGCGGCAACGGCAGCGCCGAGCGCGTCGGTCGGCAGGAGCAGCAGCGCCTTGCCGGGCGTCTTGACCGGCCGCCCGTCGAGATGGATGGAGAACCCGCCTTCGGCCGGCCGATGAGACGCTTCCTCGTAGAACCGCTTGGGCAGTTCACGCCGGGAAAGCTCGCGCGCGCGCTGTTCAGGATCTCTTGCGGCATCTTCCTGCAGAACTTCAAGAAAGTCACGCATCAGACTGTTTCCTTGTCGAGTTTCAAAATTTCGTTGAGCGCCGCGTCCAGCTCGTCGAAGCTGTGAATGACACGCTCCGCCCCGCTTTCTGTCAGGCGGGAATGATCATGATAGCCCCATGTCACACCAAGCGCATGGGCACCGGCTTCCCTTGCCATCGACATGTCGAAGCCGGTGTCGCCGATCATCAGCGTACGCTCCGGCTCGGCCCCGGTTTCCGCCATGGCCCGCAGGATCATGTCCGGATGCGGCTTGGACGGAGAAGTGTCCGCCGTCTGGATCGTCACGAAACGGTCCTGCAGGCCATGGGTTTTCTGCATGTGCCGGACACCGCGCATGGCCTTGCCCGTGGCAATGCCGAGCAGGATGTTCTCGCGCGCATGCAGCCGCTCGACCGCGTCCCTGGCGCCCGGGTAGAGCGGATCGAGCTCAAGCCCCTGCTCGCGCCGGGCAAACACCGATTTCCTGTAGGCGTCGGCCATCGCCGGAACCTTGTCGATATGCTCCGGACCGACCAGATCGGCCAGGGCCGTTTCGAGCGACCGTCCAACGGTCGACAGCGCCGTGCGCCGGTCGGGCAAAGGCAGACCCGCCGCTTCGAAGCCGACCTGCATTCCGAACAGGATCGAGTTCTGGCTGTCCACCAAGGTGCCGTCGACGTCGAATATGATGAGATACATGAAAAGCCCTGCATTCGCGCTTGGGGTACACACCCTGGAAGCCCGCATGTGCCGGGTTTTGGCTCCCCGGTCAAGATTTCCCGATGACGATTTCCAGATGATGGCCGGCCACCGACAAGTCCTGTGGGATCAGTAGGTTCCCTTATTAAGTGATCCACAGGCTGCGGCAAATCGACCTGCATTCTTTGGATATCGTGTTTTTATCAAAGCCGCCTGAAAATTGCCTCTTTAAAGTGGTTCGGGAAGTAATGAACCGCGCGCGTCGGGGGCGTAAACATTTCGGTTACCATATTCTTCGATAATCGCGTGTGCGGGTGGGCATGATCGTTTGGGGCAAGTTTGTCACCAAAGAATACGGGTATGAAACGCGGCCGGCAGGCCGCGGGCAGAAGAGTGGTGTTGCCTGAATGCTGCAGAAAAACCAGCGGAGCGAAGGGACCGGCCCCCGGGCCAAACGTGACGACCAGCGGAGCTTTATGCCGGTGCTGGCAGGAACGACCCTTCTGATAGCCGGTCTCGCCGTCGCCGCAGTCCTTGTCGGACCCGCGCTGGCGCCCTCCCAGTTTTCCTCTTCCGGGTCCACGCTCGATACGCTGGCGCTTACGGATACCGGCCTTGGCCAAACCACTCCGGAAGCCCTGAGCCAGACGCGGAAGGTCGCGAAGTCGTCAAAGGCCGCTCCCGTCGGGCCCGACACGTCCGGAAAATCCTATCAGCTTGCCAGTCTCGAAACCGGCTTCGCCATAAAGGCGCCGCCTGCCCAAGCCTCGCTGGAGGCGGCAATGCGCGCCGAGGCCGATACCATGTTGCGCGCCGAGGAAGACAAGCTGCGTGAGGCGGAAGAGGCCGCCAAACTGGCGCTTGCCGCCAAGCTGGCGAAACTCAAGCTGACCCGTACGCTTCTTGCCGCACAGGCCGCGAAAACCCGGACGCCGGAAAATGCCGTGGAGCCCGGGCTGGCGATTGCGTCTTCCGCTCCGGTGCCATCGGAGGATATCGGTGAGGAAACGGCGCCGCAGCCGAAAGCGCCTGTCCAGGTCGCCTCGCTTGAGCCTCAAGCCGAAGAAGCGATGGCGCTGAACACCGCGCCGCTGAAGCCGGGAGCGATCCCGACACGCACGCCTGACGCCAAGCCCGCGCTGCCGGAACGCTCCGAAACGGCGGCCGCGAAGCGCAAGAAAGAAAAGCCCGCGCCGGCTTCCACGGTACTGGCCTATGCCACACCCGGCGATCCGGGGGAAGATGACGACGACGGCGTCTTCAGCGGTCTCGGCAAGCTGTTCGGCGGCAGCCGGGGCGGGCTGCCAAGCGCTCGCGCCAACAAGGTTGCCGTCTACGACATCAGCACGGCGACCGTCCATATGCCGGACGGCACGAAGCTGGAAGCCCATTCCGGCATCGGGCACAGGAAGGACAATCCGAAATTCACCCACGTGAGGGGCCTCGGGCCGACACCCCCGAATATCTACAAGCTCAAGATGCGTGAGCGCCGCTTCCATGGTGTGGAGGCCATCCGCATGCTGCCACATGACCGCACCGCCATGAAGGGCCGAGACGGCATGCTGGCGCATACGCCCCTGCTGCGCAGTTCCAACGGCTCCCATGGCTGTGTCGCCTTCACGCAGTACGCCAAATTCCTGAGAGCCTTCAAGGCCGGCAAGGTCAAGACGATGATCGTCGTGCCTTCCATGAACAAGCTGCCGACCTATATGGCCGCCTTGAACCGGAACGCCGGCGTTTAACGGTCAAGTCCCCTTGCCGCGGGGCAATGGATTGGCTATGCCGCAAGGCAGAGTCAGTTCCCTGCCCCGCCGGAGCCTCCCTTGACCAAGATCATCCTGGTACTCTGCTTCCTGATCGCCGCCATCCAGGTGATCAAGCCGCTCGGCTGGCCGGGACTGAAGAAGCGCTCCGACGCCTGGAAGCTGGTTGCCGGCGTGGTGGCCGTTACCTTTGTCTCGGTGATCCTGAGCGCCCTGTTTCAGGGGCTCTGAGCGAAACCCCGCCTGAAAATCACTTTCAATACAGGTTTTAGCGCTTGATCAGCGTCTCGTCCGGATCGTCCGCCTCAGGATCGTAATCCGACGCATCGAAACCCAGAAGGTTCCAGGTCTGCTGCATATGCGGCGGCAGCGGCGCGGAGACGTCGATGGTGCCGTGGCCGGAGGGATGGGGAATGACGATCCGGCGGGCAAGCAGATGCAGCCGGTTCTGGATGCCGCCCGGCAGTTCCCAGTTCTCGATGTTGAAATACTTGTCGTCGCCGATGATCGGATGGCCGATATGGGCCGCATGCGCCCGGAGCTGATGCGTGCGGCCCGTGACCGGCTTCATGGTCACCCAGGAGAGTTTCTGGCCGGACTTTTCAAAAACCGAGTAGAGCGAGACCGCGTGCTGGGCGTCGTCGTCGCCCTGGCGTACGATCTGCATGCGCTCATCGCCCTCGTTCCGGGCCAGGAAGGTCGAAATCCGGCCTTGAAAGGGCTTCGGCACACCTGCCAGGATTGCCCAGTAGATCTTGCGCGTGTTGCGGTGACGGAAGGCCTTGGTGAGCTCCTGGGCCGCCTGGCGCGTCTTGGCGACCAGAATGATGCCCGAGGTTTCCCGGTCGAGCCGGTGTACCAGGCGCGGCTTGTTGCCCTTCTGGTCCGTGAAGGCCTCCAGCATGCCGTCCAGATGGCGCTTGAGGCCGGAGCCGCCCTGCACGGCAAGGCCGGCCGGCTTGTTGAGGACCATCACCTGATTGTCTTCAAACAGCATCATGTCCTCGACAGCCTTGCGGTCGTCGGCAATCAGCTTGGTGGATTTCGGCTTGGCGTTCTTCCTGTCATCCGCCGGCAGCTCCACGCCGAGCGGTGGAATGCGGACCGTCTGCCCCTTGGCGATCCTGGTGCTGGCCTCCGCCCGCTTGCCGTCGACACGCACCTGCCCCGTCCGCAAGAGCTTCTGCAGATGGCCGAAGCCGAGCCCCGGATAGTGGGACTTGAACCAACGGTCGAGGCGCATGCCCGCCTCGTCGGCGGTCACTTGTTTCTGTTCAATCGCGGACATGTTTTTCTCAAATCGGGCAGCAGGCCCTTCCGGGCCTTGCGCAACTGAAAGCCCCGCGCCCTTGCGCCGGAGCCGAAAATCGTTCCGGTGCGTATAGGCGGATTTGGCCGCAAATGAAAGGAAAACTTAGGAGCCGACCTGACGCATGATCAACAGTCCGGCAAACACCGCGACGATCGAAAAAACCACGGACGCGGCCACGTAGAAAAGCGCCATCTGCGTGTCGCCGCGCTCCCAGAGAACCGAGGTGTCGAGGGAAAAGGCGGAAAACGTGGTGAAACCCCCAAGAATCCCGGTCGCGACGAAATAGCGGAGCGATTGCAGATTGCCGACTTCATGCTTCACCAGCCAGCCGATGAACAGCCCCATGATCAGCGACCCGACGATGTTGACGGTAAGCGTGCCGACCGGAAATCCGGGCCCGAATATCCTGAGCGTCACCATCGACACCAGGTGCCGGCCGCCGGCACCGATGCCGCCACCGAGCATGACAAGAATAAGATGTTTCAAACCGAAGCCCCGTTGCCATTCATCCCGTCATCCCAGCCTGCGCGGGCATCACGTGTCAATGGGCCATATGACTGTCTTGAGAAGGATTAGCCGGTTCTATTCGCCGGGCGCCGTCGTTTTCGCGCCGTCTCCCTGCCCCATCTGCTCGAAGATCTTGACCTGCTCGTCATATTTCGGGTCGATGGTGCCGCAGAGCCTGTCCCAGAAGGAAAAGAAATTGGCGAAGTTGTAGCGGAAGCGGGAATGATGCTGGTCGTGGAAGGTCACGCAGACCATCGGCGACGGCATGCGCGACATCGGCGAGGCGTAGAACTCGAAGCCGGAATGGCCGATCGTGCCGTTGAAATGATCCCAGAGCCGGTGAACGATCAGCACCGGGATCGGGATCGGCAGGATGATGACCGCCCAGAGGTAATAGCTCTGCATCACGAAGGCATCGACCAGATCGTCCGAATAGGTGCTCCAGACGGTCGGCGCGACCGAACGGTGATGTTCCGCATGGAAGCGGTACATCAGTTTGGTGTGCATGAAGCGGTGGCCCCAGTAGAACCAGGTGTCGAAGGCGACAATGGAGACGACGAACATCAGGATCGCCGACCACCAGGTCAGTTCCAGCGGCGGAACCAGCGTCCAGCCCTTCATTGACAGGAAGATGCCGCCCGCCAGACAGCCGCCGGTCACGGTCAGGGAGGACACGCTCGCACGGATTTCCTTCCACATGCGTTTCTCGCCGCGGCGGTGCTGCTGGATGCGCCGCTCGGGATGGCGGTTCTGGAACTGCACCAGCACCCAGCCGGTGGCGAAATAAAGAAAGACGTTGGCCGCATAAACGGCCACGTAAATCGGCAGAAATTCGAGCAGTACGGTCAGCGCCTGATCCAGCATGATGGTCCTTACATCCAGTTAGTCTTTTGGCTGACACAGCTTTGAAAAAACATGTGCGGGCTTCAGGTCGCCTTGACCTTTGTGTCTTCGGAATCCGGGATCTCACCGGTTTCTTCCATCGAGCGCACCAGATCATCATATTTCGGATGCACCGTTCCGCAAACCCGGTCCCAGAACGAGAAGAAGTTACCGTAATTGTAGTGGAACTGGGAATGATGCAGATCATGGAAGGTGGTGCAAATCAGCGGCGACGGAAACCGTGAGGATCTGGACGCAAAATATTCGAACCCGGAATGGCCGACCATGCCGGAGATCTGGTCGAACAGGCGTAGCGCGAAGACGCTGAGCGCCGGGACGGGCAGGAAGAACCAGACGAGAAAATAGAAGAAATGCTCGATCAGCGTATCGACCGTGGTTGACGAGTCGTTGCTCCAGACCGTCGGCGCGATCGAGCGGTGATGCGGCACGTGGAACCGGTAGAGCGACGGCAGATGCAGGATCCGGTGTCCCCAGTAGAACCAGGCGTCGAACAGCACGAAGCAGACCGCAAACATCAGCGGGAACGACCACCAGGTGAGCGGCAGCGGATCGAACAGCGTCCAGCCCCGGGTTTGCGCGAAGTAGCCGGCGGAAAGCAGCACGGACGAGGTCGCCAGCGCCTGCATGGAGGCGCGGATTTCCTCCGCCTGGCGCTTCAGACCGTCGCGGTGCTTCTGGATACGCCGGTCGGGATGGCGCGCGTTGATCGCCATCATGGTGAAGCCGGTGGTGAAGTAGACCGCCACCATCGCCGCATAAGTCAGCGCGAGAATGAGAAGATAGTCGAGAAGGAGCGCCATCAAGCCTGGTCCCGCTCGCCGGCATAAAGCGCTTCGAAACCTTCCACCCGTTCGTCATAGGTCGGATGGATCGTGCCGCACAGCCGGTCCCAGAAGGAAAAGTAATTGGCGTAATTGTAGACGAAATACTGGTGGTGCTGGTCGTGATAGAGCGTGCACAGAAGCGGCCAGGGCTTGCGCGCGGACGGGCTTGCGAAATGCTCGTAGCCGCAATGGCCGATCGCGGCGGACACCTGATCGAACAGCCGGTGCGCGAGGAACACCAGCGGCGGCATCGGAATGACGAACAGCACCAGCGCGTAATAGGAATGGGCGAACAGCGTATCGACGCTGGAGCCGGCGTCGTTGGACCAGACAGTCGGCGTGACGGTCATATGATGCGGCTTGTGGAACCGGTAGAACGCCTTGGTGTGCAGGATCCGGTGTCCCCAGTAGAACCAGGTGTCGTGCAGGGCGAGCGACAGCACGAAGAACACCGGCACGGACCACCAGGAGAGCGTCACGGGCGCAAACAGCGTCCAGCCGCGCATCTGCGCATAAAGGCCGATCGACAGGCAGCAGCTCGTGATGGCGAGCTGCTTCATCGAGGACCTGATGTCGCGGAGCGCATCGTGGGTCGGCTGCCGTTTCTGGATCTTCCTGTCCGGATGACGCCTGTTCAGGGCCGTCATCGTCAGGCCCGTCGTAAACAGTACGATGAGGCTCGCCGCGTAGAGCCCGGCGAACATCGCCAGAAAGGCCGCCGGCCCGCTGCCCGTATGATCGGTCAGAAATTCCATAAACTCACAAATCCACTGGACCGCCCCGCGTTCCCGTAATCTCGCATGACTGCAGGATGGTCGATTTTAAAGCGCTTCCATTGTGCGTAGCGAAACAGCAATCGCCGCGTCAAGAAGCCACCTGCCGGTTTCCGGTAAATAACAGTCTAAACTTCTTCCGCAACATGGGCAAAATCGGGGAAGACCGACCGGATCAGCTCATCGATCCTGTCGATTTCTTCTGGAATTTCAGCAAGTTTGCCCCGCTCTTCCTCCAGAATGGCCAAAAAGATGCGTGCACGCGCCTGATTGAGCTGCATCTGCGGCAAAGTGCCCTTACCGGCAACCGAGAGCAGAATGCTGACCAGCCTGTCAGCGGCGTTCAGCCGGCCCCAGAGATAATCGTGCTCCCGCCAGCCGCGATTGAAGAACGCGCCGAAGGAATTCAGAGACTTGCCCTTGAGATCGAAGCTTTCGGTGAACAGGCTGTTGGCATCGCGCGGACTGATCCGGTCGACGAGTATTTCGGTGACTTCCGAAAAGTCGTTCCTCTGCAGGACGGGAAACGTGATCAGGTCGTAATAGCCGAAGCCGATATAGGACCGCATCAGCGAGGCATGCCGGTCCTTGTCGAGAAGCGCCCGCGCCGTATCGGCGAAAAGCTCGTCCTGCAACCGGTCCAGATCCGCCAGACCCATCATTTCCGTCAGGTGCGCCAGGAGCGGCACCACCTGCTCGCCGGCGGAAGACGACCCTGCCTGGACATCCATTACAAACCGTTCCGCATGCTTCCTGCCCCGGTCGCCGAAAAACCGTTCGGTCCAGCGCCAGCTCAGATGGTCGATCTGGTCGTAGAGCTGGCCCTTCATCCGGTTGAGCGCTTCGGTGTCGGGCTGCGGCAGCCCAGCATCCGGCTTGAACTGATAAAATTCGTTGAGCCTGCGGATCGCAAAGCGCAGGCGCCGGATGCGGTAATCGACATCCAGCCCGCGCAGTAGCGCCACGATCGCCGGGTCGGTCCGGCCGAGAAGATCCTTGCTTTCCACTGTCAGCTTCGAGAAATGCTGCGAAAAATGCGTCAGCAGCGACTCTTCCAGTTTCTGGGCACCGGTCACCTCGGAGAGCCGGACCGTCAGCTCCGCAAGCCGCTCGGCAAGGGCATGCAGTTTCAGCGACTGATAGTTCAAAAAGGCGAAACCTGCCTGCTGATAGGCCGCGGAGGTTGCGTCCTTGCGGCATTTCGTCAGGATGTCCGGCGTCACGGTGCGGCGCCTGGGCAGCAGGCCTTTCACCGCCTCTTCGACCATCGGCCCGGCGGCATCGATCAACTGCGCCAGCCAGCGGCTGCGCCGGTTGTTCTGTTCCAATTCCTTCAGGTCGTCGCCGATCGGCTCGTTGCGCGGAATATGCGCCAGCGAAGCGAGGATGACCCGGAAGAACCCGGGCAGTTCTGCCACCGCCCCCTCGCCCTCGGCGGGTTCCACCGGCGCCGGATCGACATAGATCAGGCGCCTCGCGACCTCTCGGGCCGCCGGCCGGTCCTGAATGACCTTGATCACCGGGGCGAAGGGCTTGTTCATCACCACGCTTCCGTCGACGAAACAATGTTTGGCAAGCGTTTCGGCGGTCAGATCGAGCCCGCGCGCGAGAAACGCCTCGCGATGCGGCCATGTCAGGCCGTGCGCGGCAAGCACCCGCTCCATCTCCGCGACCGTTGCCGGCGGAAAGGCGCCGGGAAACGACGACGTCGCCCGGGCGGCAAAGACCAGTTCCGGAATATTTTCCGCGGCGAACTGACTGTCGACAAAGCCCGGAGAGCGGTGAACGGCATGAAAGTTCAGAATGCGCCGGTGATCCCATTCCTCGACATAGTCGGGATCGTCCAGGTGGATCCGCCTCTTGATGCCGTTATAGTCGGTGATGGTGACATAGAGGTCCAGCGTCTGCCCGCGCGGAATGAGGGTGCGGCCGTCCTCGGCCCCCTCTTCCATCTTCCTGCTGGCATCCAGCATCCAGCCGATGAACCGTTCCCCGGAAAACGGCGGCGAGAACCATCTTGCCTGCATGAAGCGGCGCAGTTTCTCTCGGGTTTCAGCACTTTCGATCTGCTTGTTCAGCCGGGAAGAGATCAACTGGTCCAGAACCGGCGAAATGGAAATCTTCAGATAGCGCGACAGGCCGGATTGCGGCCGGGCCAGTCTGGTGACGTCGGCATTTTCCAGCCACAACTCGCTGTGGCTCTCCAGCGGCAGGTCGTGGGCGATCGCCCGGGCGAGCATGATGCCGTTGACACCGCCCGCCGACGCGCCGGCAATAGCATCGACGACGACGCGGATTTCGGCAGCCGGGGACAGCAGATCGAGGAGGTCCCGGTAGGCGGTCTGGACCGGCGGCAGCTCCTGAGCCCCGCCCTCGGGCCCCGTTCCGTTGGTTTTCCGGTCGAGACGGAGGCCGGATGCCCGCACCAGGTTCAAAATCTCGCGGCTCACGCCGTGCATGTAGATGGCGAGCGAGACGCCTCCGTAGAAGACGAGAGCCAGTCTGAGTTCGATTTCCTTCATGAGGCCGCCGAAAAGGTCACTATGACCAACCTGTTTATATGCCCTGCCCGCATAAGGAATCGTTACAAATGCTTATGTGGCTACGAAATCGGCACGGCGAAGAAACCGGCAAATCCCGTTTGTGCCCGCCGGGATGCGCAAGCGGAGACTGTCGTATGTAACATCCGTGCATTACACCCGCCTGCCGCCATAAAAGGATACATTTTTTACCTCTGGCCGCGAGATTATTACGCTAAGATAACTTAAGCAGCTAAGAGTGATTCTTTATTGACTTGCTCGGTCCAGCGCGGAAACCGCCCCTTCTCTGTCATGCGGATTGAAATGGGAAAGACGTTGAAAAAGAAGCCGCACGAAGCCCAGCAGGATGGCAAATCCAATCTGGAACTGGCCGTGCGTGCGCTGCAGGAAGAAAACAAGTATCTCCGCTCGGAGCTTGAGGACGTGCGCGTTCTTTACGAAGCGACGATCGAACACGGTGAAGCGGTCGAGGATCAGCTTGCGGATCAGACGGCCCGTCTGGAGGACCTTTCCAGGCAGCTTGCGAAATATCTCTCGCCGCAGGTCTACCAGTCGATCTTCGAGGGCCGCCAGGAAGTCAAGATCGCCTCTTCCCGCAAGAAACTGACCGTTTTCTTCTCCGATATCGCCGGTTTCACCGAAACCGCCGACCGGCTGGAATCGGAGGAACTGACCTCCATCCTCAACCAGTATCTGACCGAGATGTCGAAGATCGCGCTGAAATACGGCGCCACGATCGACAAGTATGTCGGCGATGCCATCCTGATCTTTTTCGGCGACCCGGAAACGCAGGGCGTGCAGCAGGATGCGCTTGCCTGCGTGAAGATGGCCATCGATATGCAGGAAAGGATGACCCAGTTGCAGGGCGCCTGGCGGGAGGCCGGCATCTCCAAGCCGCTGAAATGCCGGATGGGCATCCACACCGATTACTGCACCGTCGGCAATTTCGGCAGCGACGACCGCCTGGACTACACCATCATCGGCCGGGGCGTGAACACGGCCTCTCGGCTGGAAAGCCTCGCGGCACCCGGATCGATCCTGATTTCCTTCGAAACCTTTTCCCAGGTGAAGGATCAGATCCAGTGCATCGAAAACGGCGAAGTGACCGTGAAGGGCATTGCCTATCCGGTGACGACCTACGAAGTGGTCGGCCTGCGCAAGGACAAGATCAGCCAGCCGGATCTGGACGTTTCCGCTGTCTCCCAGCAGATCAACCGTCTCGCCCTCGATCTTCCCGAGACGATCAGCGCGCAGGAACGGGACCAGCTGGCAACGTCCCTGCAGAACGCACTGAACCGGCTCAACGGTGGCAAATCCTGACGTTTTGAACGAGCCGCGCTCTCAGCCGCGTTCTTTGCGCAGCTTGTCCCAGTATTCCAGCCGCTTGCGCAGCTCCCGTTCGAAACCCCGTTGCGGCGGGTCGTAATAGGTTTTGCGGCCCATCTGCTCCGGAAAGTAATCCTGTCCGGAAAAGCCGTCCGGCGCATCGTGGTCATACCGGTAGCCCTCGCCATAGCCTTCCTGCTTCATCAGCTTGGTCGGCGCATTGAGGATATGCTTGGGCGGCAGCAGCGAACCGCTGGACTTGGCATCGCGCATGGCGGCCTTGTAGGCCACATAGGCGCCGTTGGACTTGGGAGCGGTCGCCAGGTAGATCACAGTCTGCGCCAGCGCCAGCTCGCCTTCCGGCGAGCCGAGCATCTGGTAGGCGTCCCTGGAGGCGTTCGCCTGGGCGAGCGCGTTGGGGTCGGCCAGGCCGATATCCTCCACGGCCATACGGATCAGACGGCGGGCGAGATACATCGGATCCTCGCCGCCATCCAGCATGCGGCAGAACCAGTAGAGCGCAGCATCCGGATCCGACCCGCGCACGGACTTGTGCAGGGCTGAAATCAGATTGTAGTGGCCGTCGGCGCTCTTGTCGTAGATCGGCGCCCGCCGCTGCACGATCTCCTGCAGACGGGCCGCGTCGAACACCTCGTCCTCCGACGCGGCCCGCCAGACGTCTTCGGCGAGCGTCAGCGCCGACCGGCCGTCGCCATCCGCCATGCGGACCAGAACCTGCCGGGCTTCCGCATCCAGCGGAAGTTGTCTCTCCTCGGTCTCCTCCGCCCGGCTGAGCAGCTTTTCGATCGCTTCCTGAGACAGCGAATGAAAGGTCATGACGTGGGAGCGCGACAGCAGCGCGGCATTCAGCTCGAAGGAGGGATTTTCCGTCGTGGCGCCGACCAGCGTGATCGTGCCGTCTTCCATGACGGGCAGGAAACTGTCCTGCTGGGCACGGTTGAACCGGTGGATCTCGTCGACGAAGAGCAGCGTCGCCCGCCCACCCATACGCCGGGCACGCGCGGCTTCGAACACCTTCTTCAGGTCTGCGACGCCTGAAAAGATCGCCGAGATCTGTTCGAAGGCCAGATCGGTCTCGTTGGCGAGCAGCCGGGCGATGGTGGTCTTGCCCGTCCCCGGAGGCCCCCAGAAGATCAGCGAGCCGAGGGTCCGGGTCTTCAGCATCCGGGAGAGCGTTCCGTCGGGGCCGAGCAGATGGTCCTGACCGACGACATCGGCAAGCTGCGTCGGCCGCATCCGGTCGGCAAGCGGTCTGGGCCCTGTCTGCTGCAGGCCGGAGGCTTCGAAGAGATCGCTCACCCCGCCCCCTAGCCCCGCAGGATGATCTGGGAGACCTTGCCGTCCCGTTCGATATCGAGCTGCCACACGCGCGGCGGGGCCTTGGTGATCGCCTCGAGCATGCGCGTCGTTTCCACTTTTTTCTGATTCACGCCGCGGATAATGTCGCCCGGCCGCAATCCGACCCGGTCCGCCGCGCTGCCCCGGCTCACTTCCGAGATCACGACACCGTCGAAGATGCCTTCCAGGCCGAGTTCCTCTGAAACCGCCGGCGAAAGGTTCATCACCGTCGTCCCCTCGAAGGGCGAATATTCGGTCAGCTCGCGCGTGTCGCGGGGCACCGTTTCGGGCGCCGGTTTCAAGGAAACCGACAGCGTGATTTCCTGTTTGGCGCGCAGGATCTGGAAAGTCGACGTCTCGCCGATCATCTTGGTCGCGAAGCGATATCCGAAGGAATTCGGATCGAGCACTTCCTTGCCGTCGACGGCCGTCACCAGGTCGCTGACCTTGAGACCCGCCTCCTGCGCCGGGGAGCCGTCGAAGACCGCGGTGACCAGCACGCCGCGCGGCCGGTCCAGGGAAAGCGCCTCGGCGATTTCCGCATTGACGATCTGAACCGTCGCCCCAAGCCACGGCCGCTGAACCTTGCCGCCGTGATCGGCCGCCTGGGCGACGAACCTGGCCATATGGGCCGGAATGGCGAAGCCGATGCCGTTCGACCCGCCGGAGCGGGAAAAGATCGCGGTATTGATGCCGACCAGCTTGCCGGTCATGTCCACCAGGGCCCCGCCGGAATTGCCCGGGTTGATCGCCGCATCCGTCTGAATGAAGAACTGGAAGTCGGTCACGCCCACCTGTGTCCGCGCCGTCGCGGACACGATACCCTGCGTGACAGTCTGGCCGACGCCGAAGGGGTTGCCGATCGCGAGCACGATGTCGCCGACTTCAAGATTGTCGGAATCGGCGAACTCGACATGTTCGAACGGCCCTTCGCCGCGGATCTTCAGGACCGCCAGGTCGGTCCGCTCGTCCATCAGGACGATATCGGCATCGAATTCGCGCCGGTCGCTCAGGGCCACCCGGACCTCATCCGCATCCTTGATGACATGGTGGTTGGTGATCACCGTGCCGTCCTCGGAAATGATCACACCCGAGCCGAGCGACGACTCGACCCGCTGCCGCGGACGGTCGAAACCGCCGCCCTGCTGGCCGAAGAAACGGCGGAAGAAGGGATCGTCGAAGAAGGGAGACACCTGCCGGCGCTGCACGACCTTCCGGCTGGCATAGACGTTGACCACCGCCGGGGCGACCTTTTTGACGATCGGGGCGAAGGAAAGCTTGATCTGGGTTTCGTTTTGCGGAACCAGCCGCAGGTCTGCCGGCGAAGGGGCAGCGGTTTGTGCGGCCGCCGCGGCGATCCAGAGGGCCGCCGTTCCCGCGGCCACCGCGCGGATCAAAAACAGTATGTTTCCAGATTGTGCCAGGCGCATTGCCGGTGCCTCTCTTCGAATCTTCCATCTGTCCTGCGATACATGGCAGATAGGGAGGAAAAGAGGCAAATACAAAAGCAAAGAGCCGCCGGAAATCCGGCGGCTCTTTCTGTCTGGGATTTGCCCGGAGCGGTCCTTATGCGGACCGGACCTGGGCCAGGAAGCTGCGCACTTCCTTGTCGAGATGTTCGGCGTCCACCGCCATGTCCGCGGCTTCTTCGGAGAAGTTCTGCGCGGCCATGTTGGTGTCGTTTGAAAGCGCCGACACGTTGCGGATATCTTCCGTCACCTTGGACGTGCCACCGGCTGCCCGCTGGGTGTTCTCGGCGATGCCCTGTGTCGCATAGCTCTGCTCGGTGACAGCCGCGGCAACCTCGCTCACCGACTTAGTGATCTCGTCGATGGTCTTCTGGATGTCGCCGATGGCCTCGACCGCATCGTCGGTCGCACCGCGGATCGCATCGATCTGCTGCTGGATCTCGCCGGTCGCCTTGCCGGTCTGGGACGCCAGGTCCTTGACCTCGGAGGCGACAACCGCGAAGCCCCTGCCCGCCTCGCCCGCGCGCGCCGCCTCGATGGTGGCGTTCAGGGCCAGGAGGTTGGTCTGGTCCGCAATGTCGCTGATCAGCGTGATGACCTCGCCGATCCGGTTGGCGGCTTCCGCCAGCGATTTGACCGTTTCGTTGGTGGTCTCGGCCCGCTTGGTCGCGGCAGCCGCAACGCTGGAGGAACGCTCGATCAGCGTCGAGATCTCCTGAATGGAGCTCGAAAGCTGATCGGACGCGGCAGCGATGGATTCCACTTCCGCCAGAGTGTTTTCCGACATCGTGGCTGCGTTGGCGGAGGTTTCCCCTGCGGAGTCCGTCATGCTGCGCATCTTGGTGGCCGACTCCCGCAGTTTTGCGGCGGAATGGGCGACCTTGTCGACGACGGTACCGACGGTGGCCTCGAAATCGCCGGCCAGGCTCGCCAGCATTTCCTGGCGCTGCTCGGCCTGACGGCGCGCGTCATCGGCTTCCTCGGCGGCGCGGCGCTCGTTTTCCTCAGCAGCGTTCTGGCGGATCTGCACGACGGCGCGGCCGATGTCCCCGATCTCGTCCCGGCGGTTCGCCGCGGTGATTTCGGTGCCCAGGTCGCCCGAGGCAATCTGGTTCAGAGCCCCCACGAGCGTGGTCAGCGGACGCGTGATGGAGCGGGAGAAGAACAGCGCAATGACGGCGGCAACGGCGATCGTGATCAGCGACCAGACGAACATCAGGTTACGCATGTTGGTCACGGCCGAGAGCGTTTCTTCCACGCTTTTTTCCGCGACGACCGCCCAGTTCTGTCCCTGGAACTGCAGCGGGCGCGCCACCATGAGATCGTCCACGCCATCCGCGCCGGTAACGACGCCTGCGGTCTCCACGCCACCTGCCGCAGCCAGAGCCGGGCCGGCGCTGGACTTCATCGTCAGCGCTGTCCGGCTGTCTGCAAGCGGCATGTCGCTCAGAAGCGTTCCATCCTCGCCGATAACATAGACTTGGCCGGTTTCACCGAGATTGTCCCGGCTGGCGACGACATTGTCGAGGAAGGAGGCATCGAGCCGGACAACTGCCACACCGTTCAGGCTGATGGTGCCGAACGAATTGACGAAGACCGGCGACGCGAGGAACAGGGAGCTTTCTCCACCTGCCGGAGTATATGCCTGGAAAGTGCTCGAAGCGATCTCGCCTTCACCCAATTCCTTGGCAACGTTGAAGACGGATTCCAGTCCGGTCCCTTCGGCCGCGCTGCCCTCGCCGATCTTGGAGAGGAACTCGTCGCCCTTGGTCACGGAATAGAGAATGAGACCGTTCGCATCGATCAGATAGATGTCCGCATAACCGCCGTTCTTCCAGACATTGAAGAAGGCCGGGTGGGCTTCGGAGTGGCGCCAGGCATACATCGTCTTCTGCTCTTTGCCGGTGATGGCGGCACGTTCTGCGGGCGTCTGCGGCGAATGGAACAGGCTGAGGATCTCATCCTTTTCCTTGGAAAGATTCATGGCCGCATTGCCGAGATTGCTCATCGAATCGGCAACGCTCGACGCCAGATTGACGATTTCCGCTTCTGCGGAATGCAGTCTGGACTGCAGCAGCGCGGATCTGGCGGTGATCACCATTCCGAGTTCCGCCTCAGCGGCTTTCTGCAACCCGTCCCGGCCGGTCATGTAACCGATCACCCCGACTGCGGTACATGCCGCAACCGTAACGACAATCATCAGAGCCGGAATGACAAAGGAAAGACGAAGAGAGGCCAATCCCTTCTTCGATCCCGATTTTTTCTTGCCTATCACTGTCTATCTCCCCAGCCTTGCCTCATCTCCTTCGAGGCACGCGGGAAAAGATAGGTCGGACTTCTTAAATCATTGATAATGTGAGATTTCACTAAGAAAACAAACTGACCTACTTTCGGTCTATTGCAAATAAAAAGAAAAGGCGGACCAAAGGCCCGCCTCTCAAATCTGTTCGCTCCGGATGGACTTACGCCGCGTTTTCAGCAGCTTCCTCCGCCTCGGCGCGGGCACGGTCTTCCGCACCGCGTGCTTCCGGATCCCGGTCGACCAGTTCGATAACCGCCATCGGCGCGTTGTCGCCATAGCGGAAACCGGCTTTCAGAACCCGGGAATACCCGCCGCTGCGGTCCTTGTAGCGTTCGCCGAGCGTGTCGAACAGCTTCGCGACCATGGCCGCATCGCGAATCTGCGAAATGGCCTGACGGCGTGCGTGAAGATCACCGCGCTTGCCCAGGGTGATGAGCTTGTCGATGATCGGCTTCATTTCCTTTGCCTTCGGCAGGGTCGTCACGATCTGTTCGTGCTTGATAAGCGACGCTGCCATGTTGGCGAACATAGCCTTACGGTGGCTAGAGGTCCGGTTGAGCTTGCGGCCCGATTTACCGTGGCGCATGGCCCTCTCCTTTTTCTGTCAGGCAGTCTGCTTTGATCCTGAAAGCACTTGCCCGGTTGGTCCTGATAGGGACGCGTACGCCCCTTAATACTGATGGTCTTCGTAACGCTTGGCGAGATCGTCGATGTTCTCCGGCGGCCAGTTGGCCACTTCCATGCCGAGATGGAGACCCATCTGGGCGAGAACTTCCTTGATTTCGTTGAGCGACTTGCGGCCGAAATTCGGTGTCCGCAGCATTTCCGCTTCGGTCTTCTGAATGAGATCGCCAATATAGACGATATTGTCGTTCTTCAGGCAGTTTGCAGACCGGACAGACAGTTCCAGTTCGTCGACCTTTTTCAGAAGCGCAGGGTTGAACGCCAGTTCCGGGACGGTGTCCTCGGCGACTTCGCGCTGCGGCTCTTCGAAATTGACGAAGATGGAGAGCTGATCCTGCAGAATGCGCGCCGCGAAGGCCACGGCATCATCCGGCTTGACGGAACCGTCGGTTTCGACGGTCAGGGTCAGCTTGTCGTAGTCAAGAACCTGGCCTTCACGGGTGTTTTCCACCTTGTAGGAGACCTTCTTGACCGGGGAGTACAGGCTATCGACCGGAATCAGGCCGATCGGCGCGTCTTCCGGGCGGTTGCGGTCGGAGGAATGATAGCCCTTGCCGGTGTTGACGGTGAATTCCATGCGGATTTCAGCGCCTTCGTCCAGCGTGCAGAGCACCAGTTCCGGGTTGAGCACTTCAACGTCGCCGACCGTCTGGATGTCACCGGCGGTCACGACACCCGGGCCCTGCTTGCGCACGACCATGCGCTTGGGGCCTTCGCCTTCCATGCGGATGGCGATTTCCTTGATGTTGAGCACGATGTCGGTGACATCTTCCCGGACACCCGGGATCGACGAGAACTCGTGCAGAACCCCGTCGATCTGAACCGCCGTCACCGCGGCCCCCTGAAGCGAGGACAGCAGGATGCGGCGCAGGGCGTTGCCCAGGGTCAGACCGTAGCCACGCTCAAGCGGCTCGGCAACGACGGTTGCCAAGAAGCGCGGATCGTCACCCGGCTTGATCTCGAGTTTGGTCGGCTTGATCAGTTCTTGCCAGTTTTTTTGAATGGTCACGTTTTCGTCCCTTCGGCTATCCCGCCCGGCATCGAGGCCGAGCCATTCTTTGCCATTTGGAGAAACAAGTAACTAAAGCCGGGAAGCCTTAGACGCGGCGGCGCTTGCGCGGACGGCAGCCATTGTGCGGAATCGGCGTCACGTCACGGATGGACGTGATCAGGAAACCGGCGGCCTGCAGGGCGCGCAGAGCGGATTCACGGCCGGAACCCGGACCGCGGACCTCGACTTCCAGCGTGCGCATGCCGTGTTCGGCGGCTTTCTTCGCTGCGTCTTCCGCTGCAACCTGGGCTGCATACGGAGTGGACTTACGGGAACCCTTGAAACCGAGTGCGCCGGCGGACGACCAGGAGATCGCATTGCCCTGAGCATCGGTGATCGTGATCATGGTGTTGTTGAACGTAGAGTTCACATGCGCAACGCCAGAAGAGATGTTCTTGCGTTCGCGGCGACGCACGCGCGTCGTGTCTTTAGCCATTCTCTATTATCCTTTTATTGATCTCGTCACTGCCGTAATTCCGGCAGCTCCACCACCAATCGCCGTGCGATGATTATTTCTTCTTGCCTGCGATCGGTTTCGCCGGACCCTTGCGGGTACGTGCGTTGGTATGCGTCCGCTGACCGCGAACCGGCAGGCCGCGGCGGTGACGCAGGCCGCGGTAGCAGCCGAGGTCCATCAGACGCTTGATGTTCATTGCGGTATCCCGGCGAAGGTCGCCTTCCACCATGTAATCGCGGTCGATGGTTTCACGGATGGACAGAACTTCCGCGTCGGACAGTTCGTTCACGCGCCGGGCAGCATCGATATTGGTCTTCTCGATGATTTCCTGGGCGAATTTCGGACCGATGCCGTGAATATACTGAAGCGCGATCACAACGCGCTTGTTCGTCGGGATGTTAACGCCAGCAATACGTGCCACGTTCGTCTCCATGTTAAGCGGCGGCGCAAAGCCAGGCCGCAGTGGGTAATACCCGCGTCCGGTGGAGTCCGGCCCTTGCGGGGTACGAAAATGCCGGGGTGTCCCCGGCACAGAGAATGCCGGTCCCACGGTGATGGAACCGGCTCAACTGTAAGGTAGAGCGGGTCGTTTAACGGCTCTAAACCTTTTCGTCAAGTCCTTGCAGTACGGATTCTATGGAAGCCGAGACTTCGTCGATGGAGTTCATTCCGTCGATCACGGTCAGAAGACCAGACTTCTCGTAATAAGGCACGACAACTGCGGTATCGCGGTTGTAAGCTTCGAGCCGCTGCTTGAAGACTTCCGGGTCGTCGTCCTTGCGCACCGGCACGCCGGCCGCCTTGGCTTCCTCGGCCCTTTTGATGATCCGGTCGACCAGCTTGCTCTGGTCGACACGCAGTTCGACAACTGCATCCAGCTTGAGGCTGTTGGCCTCAAGCATCTGGTCCAGGGCTTCGGCCTGGGCGATGGTGCGCGGAAAGCCGTCCAGGATGAACCCCTTCCTGGCGTCGTCTTCGGCGATCCGGTCGCGGATGATCCCGACGACGATCTCGTCGGAAACGAGACCCCCGGCATCCATGACTTCCTTGGCTTTGAGGCCGATCGGGGTCTGAGCTGCAACAGCCGCGCGCAGCATGTCACCGGTCGAGAGCTGCGGAATACCGTATTTCTCAACCAGGCGCGCGGCCTGTGTCCCCTTCCCCGCTCCTGGCGGTCCAACCAGAATTAGCCTCATCGACGTCTCCCCCTGAGTTTCGCTTTTTTCACCAGACCCTCATATTGATGCGCAAGCAGGTGGCCCTGGATCTGTGACACGGTATCCATTGTCACGCTTACGACAATCAATAATGAGGTTCCTCCGAAATAGAACGGAACGCCCGTCGCCGAAATGAGGAATTCGGGTAATAGACAAACGATGGTGATGTATATTGCACCCACCACTGTAATGCGTGTCAGCACGTGGTCAATATATTGCGCCGTCCGCTCCCCCGGACGGATTCCCGGAATAAAGCCGCCATGCTTCTTCAGATTGTCGGCCGTATCGCTCGGGTTGAACACGATCGCCGTATAAAAGAAGCAGAAGAAGACGATCATGGAGGCGTAGAAAACCATGTACAGCGGCTGGCCGTGGCCGAGCGCCGCGGTGATATAGGTCAGCCATTCGTTGCCCGATCCCTGGCCGAAGCCCGCAACGGTCGCCGGCACGAGAAGCAGGGACGAGGCGAAGATCGGCGGGATCACGCCGGCGGTGTTGAGCTTCAGCGGCAGGAACGACGTCTGTCCCTGCATCATCTGGTTGCCCATCTGCCGCTTGGGATACTGGATCAGAAGGCGCCGCTGCGCCCGTTCCATGAACACGATGAACGCGATCACCACGACGGCCAGGACGATGACGGCCAGGATGATCCAGGTGGCCAGCGAGCCCTGGCGGCCGAGTTCCAGAGTGTGCACGACGGCGGACGGAAGGCCGGCCACGATGCCGGAGAAGATGATCAGCGAAATGCCGTTGCCGATGCCGCGGGAGGTGATCTGCTCACCCAGCCACATCAGGAACATGGTGCCGCCGACCAGCGTGATGACCGTGGATGCGCGGAAAAACCAGCCCGGATCGCTGACGACGTTCGACGCCCCTTCCAGGCCGACCGCGATGCCGTAGGCCTGGAACGCGGCCAGGATCACGGTGCCGTAGCGGGTGTACTGGTTGATGACCTTCCGGCCCTGCTCGCCTTCCTTCTTCATCTGCTCGAGCGACGGCACGACGGTCGTCATGAGCTGCATGATGATGGAGGCGGAGATATACGGCATGATGCCGAGCGCGAAGATCGCCATGCGCTGGACCGCACCGCCGGAGAACATGTTGAACATGCCGATGATGCCGGACTGGGCCTGGTTGAAGGCCTGCGCGTAGGCGTCCGGATTGATTCCGGGCATCGGAATATAGGTGCCCAGTCGATAAACCAAAAGCGCCCCCAGTGTGAACCAGATGCGCTTTTTGAGTTCTTCAGCCTTGGCGAAAGCTGAGAAATTGAGATTTGACGCCAGTTGCTCGGCGGCCGATGCCATGCCCTACTCCGGTCAGATACTTGCTGACAAATGGGAAAAGCCCAGGCTGTTAAGCCTGAGCTCCCAGAACGGCAACCTTGCCGCCTGCTTTTTCGATCGCTGCGACGGCGCCCTTGGAGGCACCGGCAACTTCAAAGGTCACTGCGGCGGTGATTTCGCCGTTGGCGACGATGCGCACACCGTCGCGGACCCGCTTGACAACGCCGGCCGCCTTCAGCGCTTCGACGGTAACCGCCTCGGAAGCGCTGAGCTTGCCCGCATCGATGGCTTTCTGAACACGGCCGACGGACACGGTGTTGTAGTCCTTGGCAAAAATGTTCGTGAAGCCGCGCTTCGGCAGACGGCGGTGAAGCGGCATCTGACCGCCTTCAAAGCCTTTGATCGCAACGCCGGACCGGGACTTCTGACCCTTGACGCCACGGCCGCCGGTCTTGCCCTTGCCGGACCCGATACCGCGGGCAACGCGGGTGCGGTCTTTTACGGCACCGTCGTTGTCACGAAGTTCGTTGAGCTTCATGTTTTCTCTCCTCACCCCGTTCTTTACGCGTTGTCTTCGACGACGCGAACGAGATGCTGGACCTTATTGATCATGCCGCGCACTTCCGGAGTGTCCTTCAGTGTGGAACGGCGGTGCATCTTGTTCAGGCCGAGACCGACAAGCGTCGCGCGCTGGTCCTTGGGACGGCGCAGCGGGCTGCCGATCTGTTCGACCGTAACAGTCTTTTCGGTGTTCGCCATGGAACATACCCTCTCTCAGCTGGGGACCGGAGCCGCTAAGGTCAAGCCTCAGCGGCAGCCGGAGCCGCCTCATCGTTGTTGTCACGACGCCGGGACTGCAGCACGGAGACCTTGAGGCCACGGCGGGCAGCGACGGAGCGCGGGCTGTCTTCCTTGGTCAGCGCGGCAAAGGTCGCACGAACCATGTTGTAGGGGTTGGAAGTCCCCAGCGACTTCGCCACAACGTCCTGAACGCCGAGCGTTTCAAAGACGGCGCGCATCGGGCCACCTGCGATGATGCCGGTACCGGCCGGTGCCGCACGCAGCAGAACCTTGCCGGCGCCGTGACGGCCTTCCACGTCGTGGTGGAGGGTCCGGCCTTCGCGCAGCGGCACACGGATCATGGTGCGCTTTGCAGCTTCAGTTGCTTTCCGGATGGCTTCCGGCACTTCGCGTGCCTTGCCATGACCGAAGCCGACGCGGCCCTTCTGATCACCAACCACCACCAGGGCTGCGAAGCCGAACCGGCGGCCACCCTTGACCACCTTGGCAACGCGGTTGATGTGAACGAGCTTGTCGACGAATTCGCTGTCTCGCTCTTCGCGATCGCGATTTTCCTGTCTCGCCATTTTATACGTCTTCCGTTCTTAAGAGCGCCAACGGGCGCTGGTCAGAATTCAAGTCCACCTTCGCGGGCTGCATCGGCAAGCGCCTTCACGCGCCCATGATACATGTACCCGCCCCGGTCGAACACGACCTGCTTGACGCCCGCGGCAACTGCACGCTCGGCGACAAGCTTGCCGACGGCTGCGGCTGCAGCCACGTCGGCGCCCGTTTTCAGGCTGCCCTTGAGATCCTTTTCGATCGTCGAAGCGGAGGCAATGGTATGTCCCTTCGCATCGTCGATGATCTGGGCGTAGATCTGTTTCGACGAGCGGAAGACAGAAAGGCGCGGGCGTCCGCCGGCGGCTTTCTGGATCGAACGGCGCACGCGGTCGCGGCGGCGCTCGAAAGCTTGTTTGCTGTTCGCCATGATCCTGGTCCGTTACTTCTTCTTGCCTTCCTTGCGGACGATGAACTCGTCCGCATAACGAACGCCTTTGCCCTTGTAGGGCTCCGGCGGGCGGAATTCGCGGATTTCAGCCGCCACCTGGCCGACACGCTGTTTGTCGGTGCCGGTGATGCTGATTTCCGTCGGTTTCGGGCACGCGATATCGATACCTTCCGGGATCGGATAAATGACGTCGTGCGAGAAACCCAGCGCCAGCTGAAGGTTCTTGCCTTGGACCTGTGCGCGGTAACCCACACCGGTGATGGCGAGGTCTCTCTTGAAACCGTCGGTCACGCCGGTGATCAGGTTTGCCACCATGGTGCGGCTCATGCCCCACATGGAGCGGGCCGGCTTGGAGTTGTTGCGCGGATCGATTTTGATCCCGTCATCCGTCATTTCGGCCAGAACGAGTTCGTTGAGCACGAAAGACTTTTCGCCTTTCGGGCCCTTGATCGTAACCGTCTGACCGTCGATCGATGCCGTTACCCCGCTTGGCACGGGGACTGGCTTTTTGCCAATACGAGACATATGACCAACCTTGTCGTTGTTTTAAAGGCGAGGAAGCCGCGTCAGAAGACGCGGCAAAGAACCTCACCACCTACGTTTTCTTCCCGCGCCTGATGGTCGCTCATGACGCCGCGCGGGGTCGAAATGATCGACACGCCCAGGCCATTGGAGACATGCGGGATGTTTTTCACCGACGAGTACACGCGGCGGCCCGGCTTGGAAACCCGCTCAATCGTGCGGATAACCGGCTCACCGTCGAAATACTTCAGTTCGATTTCCAACTCGGACTTACCGCCCTCGTATTCAACCGTGGTGTAGCCACGGATGTACCCCTCTTTTGCGAGCACATCAAGTACGTGCGCGCGCAATTTGGAATTTGGTGAACTGACCTTGTTCTTGCGACGCATCTGCGCGTTGCGAATCCGGGTCAGCATATCCCCCAACGGATCAGAAATTGCCATCGGAGTTTCTCCTTACCAGCTCGACTTGACCAGGCCGGGGATCTTGCCCAGGGAGCCCAGTTCACGAAGCGCGATACGCGACATCTTCAGCTTGCGGTAGTAACCGCGCGGACGGCCGGACACTTCGCAACGGTTGCGAATGCGGTTCGGCGCGGAGTTCCGCGGCAGTTTCGCCAGCTTCAGGCGTGCGTTGTAGCGCTCTTCCAGGGACAGGCTTTCATCCTTAGCCTGTGCCTTCAGAGCAGCGCGCTTCTCAGCGTATTTCTTGACAAGCTTCTCGCGGCGCTTGTTTTTCTCGATTGCGCTTTTCTTCGCCATCGTCGTTCCCTTCCTTGCCCGTTACTTCGTGAACGGGAAGTTGAACGCGCGCAGAAGCTCGCGCGCTTCGTCATCCGTCGGCGCCGTGGTGCAAACGATCACGTCCATGCCCCAGATCTGGTCGACCTTGTCGTACTCGATTTCCGGGAACACGATGTGTTCCTTGATGCCCATGGCGTAGTTGCCGCGACCGTCGAAGCTCTTCGGGTTCAGACCACGGAAGTCACGCACGCGCGGCAGCGCGATGGTGATGAGACGGTCCATGAATTCGTACATCTGCTGGCGGCGCAGGGTCACCTTCGCACCAAGCGGCATGCCTTCGCGGACCTTGAAGGTCGCGATCGACTTCTTCGCCTTGGTGATCACCGGCTTCTGACCGGCAATCAGCGCCAGATCGTCAGCCGCGGTGCGGGCCTTCTTGGAATCGCCAACCGCTTCGCCGACGCCGATGTTCAGAACGATCTTTTCCAGGCGCGGAACCTGCATGACGTTCTTGTACTCGAACTTCTCCAGAAGCTGCTTGCGCACGACTTCGTCATAATGCGTCTTGAGACGCGGCACGTTAGTGGTCTCAGCCATCGATCAGGTCTCCCGAGCGCTTGGCCACACGGACCTTGGTGCCATCGTCCTGCACCTTGAAGCCGACGCGGGTCGCCTTGCCGTCCTTCGGATCGGCGAGCGCGATGTTGGACAGATGGATCGGGGCTTCCTTGGCCACGATGCCAGCTTCCTGGGTCTGCGTCTGCTTCTGGTGGCGGCGGACCATGTTGATGCCACGGACCAGGGCCTTGTTGTCGGCCGGCAGCATCTGGATGACTTCGCCGGACTTACCCTTGTCACGGCCGGTCAGCACGACCACCGTGTCGCCTTTTTTAATTTTCGCAGCCATCAGAGCACCTCCGGCGCGAGCGAAATAATCTTCATGTGGTTCTTGGCGCGGAGTTCGCGCGGCACCGGACCGAAGATACGGGTGCCGACCGGCTCCTTGTTGTTGTTGACCAGCACGGCCGCATTGCGGTCGAACCGGATCACGCTGCCATCGGGACGGCGGATATCCTTAGCCGTGCGCACGACGACAGCCTTCATCACGTCGCCCTTTTTGACGCGGCCCCGCGGAATAGCCTCTTTGACGGAGACAACGATAATGTCACCGACCTGGGCGTATTTGCGCTTGGAGCCGCCGAGCACTTTGATGCACATGACACGACGGGCGCCGGAATTGTCGGCGACGTCGAGGTTTGTTTGCATCTGAATCATGACTGGCTGCCTTGTTCTTCTACTGGCGCTCGGGTCACGGGCGCCTGATGCTCACTCAAGTGGAGCGCGATCACTGGGTGATCACGGTCCAGCGTTTGTTTTTCGAGATCGGCGCGCACTCTTCGATCTGAACAGTGTCGCCAACCTTGTACTGGTTGTTTTCGTCGTGTGCGCGGTACTTCTTGGTCCGGCGCACAGTCTTCTTCAGCAGCGGGTGCGTGAAGCGGCGCTCCACATTCACCGTCACCGTCTTGTCATTGGCGTCGCTGACAACGGTGCCCTGCAGGATACGCTTCGGCATAGCCGTCTCCTTACGCGTTCGCCGTCACGCGCTTTTCGCGCATGATCGTCTGGATGCGCGCGATATCGCGGCGGATCTGCCGGACACGCGCGGTATTTTCAAGCTGACCCGTAGCCTTCTGGAAGCGCAGGTTGAACTGCTCCTTCTTCAGGCCTTCGAGCTCACCGCGGAGCTCGTCGAGGGTCTTGGCCCGTACATCGGTAGCCTTCATGGCTCTAACTCCTCGCCTGCCTTACTCGCCGATACGCTGAACGAAACGGCACTTGATCGGCAGCTTGGCGGCGGCAAGACGCATGGCTTCACGCGCCACGTCTTCCGGCACACCGTCGATTTCGAACATGATCCGGCCCGGCTTGACACGGCAAGCCCAGTAATCCGGAGAACCCTTACCCTTACCCATGCGGACTTCGGCGGGTTTCGAAGAAACCGGAACGTCCGGGAAGATACGGATCCAAACACGACCCGCACGCTTCATGTGGCGGGTCATAGCACGACGGGCCGCTTCGATCTGACGTGCGGTCACCCGCTCCGGCTCCATGGCCTTCAGACCGAATGCGCCGAAGTTGAGGTCGGTGCCTCCCTTCGACAAGCCGTGGATGCGGCCCTTGTGCTGCTTGCGGAACTTGGTGCGCTTCGGTTGCAGCATCGTTCTTCTCTCGTCTTTCTTGTCTTACGAGCGGCAGGCAGCTTGACTTAAGCTGCGCGCTCGCGGCCCCGATCCCGGCGTCCGCCGCGATCACCCTGGTTACCGTCGGAAGCTGCGGTCGCGCGGCGTTCGGACGCCATCGGATCGTGCTCCAGAATTTCACCCTTGAAGATCCAGACCTTCACACCGCACACGCCGTAAGCCGTGTGAGCGCTTGCCACACCGTAGTCGATGTCGGCACGCAAGGTGTGCAGCGGCACGCGGCCTTCGCGGTACCATTCGATACGAGCGATTTCCGCACCGCCGAGACGGCCGCCGCAGTTGATCCGGATGCCCTGGGCGCCGAGACGCATGGCGGACTGGACGGCCCGCTTCATGGCGCGGCGGAAGGCAACGCGGCGTTCCAGCTGCTGAGCGATCGAGGCGGCGACCAGGGTCGCATCGATTTCCGGCTTGCGCACTTCAACGATGTTGAGATGCACTTCCGAATTGGTGATGTCGGCGATCTTCCTGCGAAGACGCTCGATATCGGCGCCCTTCTTGCCGATGACCACACCCGGACGGCCGGAGTGAATGGACACGCGGCACTTCTTGTGCGGGCGTTCGATAACAACCTTGGAAACAGCGGCCTGCTTCAGTTCCTTCAGGAGGAACTCACGGATGCGGAAGTCTTCGTGCAGAAGATCGCCGTATTCGTTCTTGTTCGCGAACCAGCGGGAATCCCAGGTACGGTTGATCCCGAGGCGCATGCCGATCGGGTTTGTCTTGTGTCCCATCAGGCAGTCTCCTCAACTTCACGCACGACGATGGTCAGGTTCGAGAACGGCTTCTCGATCCGTCCGACGCGGCCGCGTGCACGGGCCTGGAACCGCTTGATGACAAAGGCCTTGCCAACATGAGCTTCGGCAACCACCAGGTTGTCGATATCCAGGTCATGGTTGTTTTCCGCATTGGCAACGGCGGACATCAGGGTCTTCTTGACGTCCTGCGCGATGCGCTTGCGGGAGAATGTCAGATCCGCGATCGCGGAACCGACCTTTTTACCACGGATCGAAGCCGCAACGAGGTTCAGCTTGCGCGGGGAAACGCGCAGCATGCGGGTCATTGCCCGAGCCTCGTTGTCAGCGAGCGTCCGCTCACGCTTCGGCTTGCCCATCGTTACTTCCTCTTTGCCTTCTTGTCGGCGCCGTGTCCGTAATAGGTCCGGGACGGCGAAAACTCGCCGAACTTGTGACCAATCATCTCTTCAGACACCAGCACCGGAACGTGCTTTTGACCGTTGTAGACGCCGAAGGTCAAACCGACGAACTGCGGCAGGATCGTCGAGCGGCGGCTCCAGGTCTTGATGACCTCGTTCCGGCCGGACTCACGTACCTTGTCCGCTTTCTTCAGCAGATACCCGTCGACAAACGGACCTTTCCAGATCGAACGTGCCACGATCCTTGCCCTTTACTTCTTACGCGCGTGGCGGCTGCGGACGATAAACTTATCGGTCTGCTTGTTGCGCCGCGTGCGCTTACCTTTGGTCGGTTTGCCCCAGGGGGTAACCGGATGACGACCGCCGGAGGTCCGGCCTTCACCACCGCCATGCGGGTGGTCGATCGGGTTCATGGCAACACCGCGGGTGTGCGGACGAATGCCAAGCCAGCGGGAGCGGCCTGCCTTGCCGAGGTTGACGTTGCCGTGGTCCGGGTTGGACACGGCGCCGACCGTTGCCATGCAGGTGCCGAGCACACGGCGCTGCTCGCCGGACATCAGGCGCAGCGTTGTGTAGCCCTGATCGCGGCCGACGATCTGGACGAACGCGCCGGCCGAGCGGGCGACCTGGGCACCCTTGCCCGGCTTTAGCTCGATGTTGTGCACGATCGTACCGACCGGGATGCGCGCCAGCGGCGCGGCGTTGCCCGGCTTCACGTCGACGTTTTCACCAGCGACGACGGTGTCGCCAACGGCCAGGCGCTGCGGCGCCAGGATGTAGCTCTGCTCGCCGTCCTCGTAACGGATCAGCGCGATGAATGCGGTCCGGTTCGGATCGTATTCCAGGCGCTCGACCGTTGCCGGCACGTCCCACTTGCGACGCTTGAAGTCGACAAGACGGTAGGTCCGCTTGTGACCGCCGCCGCGGTTCGGAGACGTCAGGCGGCCGGTGTTGTTGCGTCCGCCGGTCTTGGACAGACCTTCGGTCAGCGTCTTGACCGGCTTGCCTTTCCACAGACCGGAACGGTCAACCTGGACAAGCTGACGGCGGCCTGGGGACGTCGGGTTGAATGTCTTAAGTGCCATTTTCTTAAGTCCCCGTCTTAGAGCCCGGTGGTCACGTCGATGGCGTGACCTTCCTGCAGCGTTACGACGGCCTTCTTGAAGTCAGACTGACGGCCGAGGCGTCCACGGAAGCGCTTGACCTTGCCCTTGCGGACCAGGGTGTTCACTGCCGTGACCTTGACGCCGAACAGCGCTTCGACTGCGGCCTTGATTTCCGGCTTCGTCGCGTCGCCCGCGACCTTGAAGACAACCTTGTTCTCTTCGGAAGCCATCGTCGACTTTTCGGTGATCACCGGGCCGACGATTTTGTCGTAGTGAGGAAGATTGCTCATTTGAAGCGCTCCTCAAGTGCGGACACCGCCGCCTTGGTCAACACCAGGGTGTTGGCCCGCAGGATGTCGTAAACGTTGATGCCCTGAACCGGCAGTACATCCAGATGCGGAATGTTGCGCGAGGCCAGTGCGAAGTTTGCGTCGACTTCGGCGCCGTCGATCACCAGGGCGCTGGTCAGACCGAGCTTGGAAAGCTGTGCCTTGAGAGCCTTGGTTTTCGCTTCGGCCGCCTTGGCGTCCTCGACAACGACAATGCTCTCTGCCTTGGCTTTCGCCGACAGGGCATGCTTCAGGCCGAGGGCGCGAACCTTCTTCGGCAGGTCGTGGCTGTGGTCGCGAACGACCGGGCCGAATGCCTTGCCGCCACCGCGGAACTGCGGGGCCTTCTTGTTGCCGTGACGGGCACCACCGGAACCTTTCTGACGGACGAATTTCTTCGTCGAGCCGGAAACTTCCGAACGGCCCAGAGTTTTATGGGTGCCGGCCTGGCGCTTCGCCAGCTGCCAGCGCACCACACGGTGGATCAAATCGGTGCGCGGCTCGAGACCGAAGATCTCGTCAGACACCGTGATCGAACCGGCCGCCCCACCTTCGAGGGTCTTGACCTGGAGTTCCATCACTCACTCTCCTTCCCGGCGGCCGCAGTCGCTTCGGATGCCTTGTAAGCACCCGGAACCGGAACGTTTTCCGGCAGCGCCTTCTTGATCGCGTCGCGGACCAGGATCCAGCCGCCCTTGGCGCCCGGAACAGAGCCCTCGACCATGATCAGGCCACGCTCAACATCAGTGCGCACAACCTTCAGGTTCTGCGTGGTCACGCGGGCGTCGCCCATGTGACCGGCCATTTTCTTGCCCTTGAACACGCGGCCCGGGTCCTGACACTGACCGGTGGAACCGTGTGAACGGTGCGAGATCGAGTTACCGTGCGATGCACGGCCGCCGCCGAAGTTGTGGCGCTTCATCGCACCGGCAAAACCCTTACCGATGGAAGTGCCGGTCACGTCGACGAACTGGCCTTCGACATAGTGGTCGGCGGTCAGTTCCGCACCGATGTCGATCATGTTGTCCGCGGAGACGCGGAATTCGGCCACGGTCCGCTTCGGCTCGACCTTTGCAACGGCAAAATGGCCGCGCAGTGCCTTCGGCGTATTCTTTACCTTGCGGGTACCCGCGCCGAGCTGCAGCGCGGTGTATCCGTTCTTTTCCTCAGTCCGGTGAGCTACCACCTGGCAGTTTTCCAGCCGCAGCACAGTGACCGGAACATGCTCGCCCGCATCGTTGTAGATGCGGGTCATGCCCACTTTCTGAGCGATCACTCCAGAACGCATTGGATGTGTCCCCTTCGACCCGGCTTAGAGCTTGATCTCGACGTCGACACCAGCGGCCAGGTCGAGCTTCATCAGCGCGTCCACCGTCTGGGGCGTCGGATCAACGATATCGAGAAGGCGCTTGTGCGTACGCATCTCGAACTGATCGCGGCTTTTCTTATCGATGTGCGGACCGCGAAGCACCGTGTACTTCTCAACCCGCGTCGGCAGCGGTACGGGACCCCGTACCTGAGCACCGGTCCGCTTGGCCGTATTGACGATCTCCTTGGTGGAGGCGTCCAGAATACGGTGGTCGAACGCCTTCAGGCGGATCCGGATATTCTGACCGTTCATTGTTATTGTTCCCAATAAGACTGCGGACCTGCCCGCGTTTCGTTCAAAGTCGCCGGCAGGCCCGGCTGTCGATTATTCGATGATGGATGCGACGACGCCAGCGCCGACGGTCCGTCCGCCTTCGCGGATTGCGAAGCGCAGGCCTTCTTCCATGGCGATCGGCACGATCAGCTCGACGTCAACAGAAACGTTGTCGCCCGGCATGACCATTTCCGTGCCTTCCGGCAGA
>Ga0207848_100066_pt1 | contig 92007 bp, 78 predicted proteins | sample TtaePargueraPR_10_FD_187737 | JGI IMG/M metagenome (GOLD analysis project Ga0207848, IMG submission 187737) | Aerobic enrichment media microbial communities from Bioluminiscent Bay, La Parguera, Puerto Rico - Tt and M2 (3) (SPAdes) | ecosystem: Environmental > Aquatic > Marine > Unclassified ... | reverse complement strand
CCCATCATGCCAAAGCTTTCCGCCACGGCGGATCGCAGATCAATGGACTCTCCATCCAGGGCATTGCGAAGTGCGACAACAAGTTCAGTGCGTCCCTCGATCCGCAATGTGCGCGAAAAGAACAGTGCGTCACCATCCGATGTCCCCTGAAGAAGCTCCAGCAGCGCGGGTAACGGTCCTGATATCTGTGCTGCGACAGTTTCTTCTTCTATATGTCTTGCGGGGCGGAGTTCAGGATGATCGGCATCTATTTTTAAATAGAATTGCAAATCCAGATCAGTCGGAGAAATCAGCAACGCGAATGCTTCTTGCTCTGCCACCCGTTCAAATACCGGTCTGTAGCGATGATGCATCGTCGCCATCGCGTGACGGCATATACGCTCTACCAAAAGGGCTGGCGCATTGCGTATGAACGGGTTTGCCAGCAAAAATGGCGTAAAGGATGGATAGCTTTCTGTCACGGCATACTCCCACGGCATACTCCGGCGTTTTGCATGGCGAAGTATCACTGGCCCGGGCGGGTTGGCGTTTGATGTTTGTCAAATCACCGTGAGATTGGAATTACGCTTAGTTGGAACAAGCCGACAGGATGTTACTTTGACGTGATAATCGAACAGAACCGACCGCAACATTTTTTGGCATAAATCCATTTGACCATCGTCAATCTGCCAAATTGTCGCTGGTTTAAACTCCCTTTCGTTTGCTGGATGCCGATCTTAGGGAGGACACCTTTATGCAAGATGCGTTGAACACGGCAACACAGGACGTTAAGCCCGCCGAACTGCTTGATCAGAGTCTGGGGGGCTTGATTTCATGTTTCCCCGGCGCAACGCTGGTTTTTCGCCGTCATCGCATCGGGTTTTGTTGTCATCCTGACCAGACACTTCAAGAAGCTGCAAAGCGCAAGGAACTTGATCCCCACGCGATTGCCGGGGAACTCTGCAAGCTTCCCAAGGGACCTTTGACCATGCCCGATGTGGGGGATGTTGATGGGTTTATCGATTTCATCCTTACGCGCTATCACGATGTTCACCGCGAAGAGTTGATCGAGCTGATTGCGCTGTCTCGCGAAATTGAAATTGTGCATGGTGACCATCCGGACGCGCCGGTAGGGCTGGCAGATGCATTGATGGAAATGGCAGAGCAACTTGATATGCACATGACCAAAGAGGAAAATATTCTTTTCCCGGCGATGCGTGAAATGAGCAGGAATACCTCGATTACGTCGGCACTTGCCATGCCTATCCATTGTATGCGCGAAGAGCATGACGATCACGGCCAAGCCATCCACAAACTGCAGAAATTGACAAACAATTGCACCTTGCCTGACGGGGTATGCGGTTCGTGGCGCAGGTTGTACAGCGCGATCGGTAAGCTGATCGAAGATCTTGTTGCACATATGTATCTGGAAAATTCGATCCTGTTCCCGCGTTTCGAATAGTCTGCTGCAAAATGTGACAGCGATGTCGTCGCGTGTTTTCTGTGACAAAGCCCTGCTGACTGGCAGGGCTTTTTTGCTGGACGGTGCACTTTGTTTTATGGGCCTGACGGACTTGTTTGACATGGAACAATCCACCCCGGCCGGTTGAATGTTAGATTTGTTCCAATGCTTAACTACAACCGCGTTTTTCCATGGAAACTTCACAATGAGAGATATTGATCGAATCTCGGGTGTTCTCCAGTCTGGGCGCTATTTCAAAAACTGGCCGAAAGACGACATTCTGGAACTGGCGTCATTGTGTACGTGGGTTCGGTATGATCCAGATACGGTAATCATCCATGCCGGAGACTCAGCATCGGCCCTTTTTCTGATTGTGAATGGGCATGTTGAGTTGTCCTACACGGACGGGGAGGGCAAGGACGGTGTTATTGATTTGCTGGGTGACGGACAGCTTGTAGGTGAGTGTGCGCTGGCACCGGAAGCCTGTTACGCCGTTTCAATCAAAACGCTGGACGCGACGACCGCCATCCGGATTGACGGCGCCGCCTTTGCCGATTTTCTCTCGGCGCACTTTGATCGGGCATTAACCATGATGTCGGTTGTAACAGAAAGACTATGTCAAATGTTACGCCAGACCGAGGAACTGAAATGCCGGTCAGCGGCCCAACGTTTGGGGATATATTTGCTTGCAGATGCCGTTCCTGTCGGGGATGCGCATGAAACGCCGCTTACTGTGGAAAAGTCTGCGTTGGCACGCAAGATTGGCATGACAAGCGAGACATTTTCCCGGGCGCTTAAAAAGTTGTCGGAACATGGCGTTTCCCAACACTCCAACGGGTACATCATCCGTATTGCAGATACCGAGATGCTGGCCGAGTGGTGTGGTTTATCAAGCAGTGAAGCCAGGGAGGAACAGTCTGATGGTTTCAAGGTCGCTGTCTAGCGCAGATCATGATGTAATCTTTCAGGTGCCGCTGTTGGCAGCACTTGGGGAAGAACGGCTAAAGACACTGCTGGGAACATGCAAGGTCGAAAGCCATGCGCGGGGGGAACATCTTTTTCGGGCCGGTGATGTGGCCGAATATTTCTACATTCTTTTGTCCGGTCATTTGCGGCTTGTGAAAACCTCCTCGCAGGGGGATGAAACAGTGATGCATTTCCTGACCGAGGCCGGTTCCTTTGCGGAGGCAGTTTCCTTTGCGGGCCGGTCCTATCCGGTTGAATGTCAGGTCGTCGAGAATTGTGAAATCGTGGCCATTCCGCGCACTGCCTATCTTGGCATCCTCAAAAGCGCGCCTGACGTTGTCGGAGATGTGCTGGCAAGCCTGTTGCGGTGGGAACGGTTCTTCCTTGAGGAAATCTATAAACTGCGCCATACGCGTCCGATCCAACGGATTGCTGCGTTTCTGATCGATTTTGAAGACCGAAATGGCGGGGCCATCGACGGCACAAGTGGCAAAAACTTTCCCGATAAGCGCCAGATTGCCAGCCGGATCGGTATTACACCAGAAACGTTTTCCCGGTCCTTGCGCAAACTTGAAGCATCTGGCGCCATATCGGCGGGGCCGAAACTGCAGATACTTGATCGTGAGGCACTTCTGGAACTGGCCCACTAGCTCAGCGACGTTCCAAACGTTTGCCAGAAATGTCATCCAGTATGGGAGGCAAAGCTAGACCAGTTTTGCGCTCGGGAACTGTGCGAGCAATTTGTCTGCCTCGCCTTTATTCATAAGGCAAATTGCCGTGCTGAGCCCATCGGCCACAGCTGCCTTTGTTGCAGTTACACTAACCGCTGTTGGGCGTGCTTGTGCGGGACGGCCGGTGCGCGGATCAAGAATGTGACCAACAAGGCCCGCCTGATCAAAGAAGGTGCCGTTCGGCAGTGATGTTGCCAAGGCGTTGTCGCGCAACATTACCCTTTCTTTTCGAATTTCTGATCCGGTATTGATTGAAACAGGCCAGTCTTCACCTTCAGGGTGGCCGCCCAGAGCCGCGAACTCACCGGTATTGATCAGGACGTTGTTCAATCCGTCATCGCGAAGCAACTTGGCGATACGGTCTGCAACGTAGCCCTGGGCAATTCCATTCAGGGTCATTGCCATGTTCGGTCTTCTGAAGCTGACCTGGCTCTGATTGATAACAACCTTGTCCCAGCCTGTTCTTGAAAGTGTTTTACGGATAAAAACATTCTCGGGCGCCCGGCCTTCTGAATAGCTTTGCGCATAGAGTTGCCAAAGCGGCTGAACCGTTGGATCAAAAAGGCCACCACTTGCCTGGTTTATGGTCCCGCACAGTCCCAGGCATTCCAAAAGTTCGAAAGGCGGAGTGTTAACCACACCATCGCGGTTCAATTGTGCGAGCGTGGAATTTTCCCGATAGAGACTGAAGATATTTTCCAGTCGTTCAAGTTCGCGGGTTGCACGCAAAAGGATGTCGTCAGCGTTGGGGTGCGACAGGCTGATCGATGCAGCAGACCCCATTGCAACGCCCTTCCAAGTGCGGACCGGATGCTGTGCCTTTAATGCAAACGGTGCAGCCGAGAGTGCGCCAGCGGCGGCAAATATGGTCAGAAACCGGCGTCGTGAAAAGTCGGACATGGCGGACCTCATTCTTTGCGAAGTTTTTCAAGACGCGCGCGATAATCGTCGTCATCTGGCATGATCGCCGTTTCGTGTGTCTCGGCGGATGGTGTTACGGGCACACTGTTTAGAACCAGCACGTCATCAATGTCTTCAAGGCGCATTATCTGGCCGCCATGGCGACTGACGAAATTCTTGGCATCGTCCTGATCAGAGAAGGGAACAAGTTCCGGTGCCCCCATACCCCCGGTCTTGGCAGAAGCGACGACATAATGCGCACTGGTTGCCGGTATCCAGTTTTCTCGTCCGACATTTTCCCAGTCATGGGCCCTGGACATGTCGGTGACGTAAATCGCACGGATTTTATAGTTTTGTTCGGGCATGCGTTCATAGGCAATGCCATCGCGAACCTGACTGAAAAACAGGGGGTAGGGCAAACCTTCAAGATGAATTTGTGCCTTCGGGCCTGCATGCTCAAGAATGTTCATCTGGCAGAAATGTCCGACAGCTTCTTCAGTCATGGCGACCGGTGGCGGCATGGTATCTTTCGTCTGCTGCTGACATCCGGCAAGAATAAGCAGGCCGATTGTGACTGAAGATAGCGCAAGTCGGGAAATCATGGCGTCACCCTCCTGAAAATCTGCCAGGCGAGGATCGTGGCAATCACCGGCCAGATCAGAATGGATATCAGGGCATGAACAGCGGGGATGCTATTGGCAGCCCCCGTCAGGCCGGCTGCAGCAGCGGTCGCATCCGAAACGGCAAGGTTATATATCCGAAAGGCATCTGCCGGATTGCCGATTAGCAACCACGGAAAATAATGCGTTGTGAAGGTTCCGCCATCATCGGCGACAATGGCCGCCAAGAGGCCAAGATCATATAAAACGATCAGAACCAGCCAGAGCCCGATCACCAATCCTGCTGCTGCGCCGGGTCTGCGTGCGAATGCCGATATGCCATAACCGATCCCAAGGAACGTCGCGCCAAGAAGAAGCGACGACCAGAACAGGCGAAACAGTGCAGGGATGCCAACAAGCGCATTGGGGTCTGTTGCAATCGCAGCAACGGCGGCAATTCCGTAGCCGGCCAAGACGGCGATACTCAGGATCGCCAGATGGGCGATGAATTTCCCAAGGACCAGTTCCCCGCGGGCGACGGGATAGGTCAGAACAAGGGACAAGGTGCCGCGTTCGATTTCGCCTGCGATTGCGTCAAAGGACATCAACAGTGCAACCAACGGCACAAGATACACCGCAAGGGATGTCAGGCTTGCAACGGTGACGGACAGTTTATCCACACCAACTGCGCCGGTCGGGGCACTGCCCGCAGCAGATAATACAAGTGAAAACAACACCATCATCGCGACAGAAATCGCCACCCAGCGGTTACGAAGCGCAATGATGAATTCGCTATGGGCTGTTGCCAGAACCTTGTTCATGCGTTCCCCCGTTTGCTGAAATGGCTATAGATATCTTCCAGGCTTGGCGGAATGACATCGACATCATCGACCAATGGCCCCAGTGCCGAGATATCGCCAAGACGTGCGAGCTTTTGCTCGGAATTGCACACCAGATCGACAATCACGCCGTTGCTGCGTTCCCCGGAAAGCTTTTGGGCGACCTCGTCTGCCTTGCCGCGTTGGGCAGATACCTGAAGGCGGATGGGTAGCGATGCCTGTTGACGCAGGTTTGCCAGGGTATCGTTTGCGACCATTACGCCTGACGACAGAATGACAATCCGGTCAGTTCTGGCCTCAACCTCGGTAAGGGCATGAGAAGACAAAAGAATTGCGGTGCCTTGTGCTGCCAGTTCATCAAGAATGACATAGAACTCGCGTCGTGATACCGGGTCGAGACCGCTTGTCGGTTCATCAAGGATCAGGAGTTTCGGTTCACCAATAAGCGCCTGAGCCATGCCGACACGTTGGCGCATTCCCTTGGAATAGGTGCCAATGCGGCGGTTTGCTGCTGCCCCCAATCCGACGCGTTCAAGAAGCGATGCGGCCTTTCGGGGATCTTCGCCGCGAAGTCGAAGATAATATCGAAGCTGTTCTTGTCCGGTCAGCGACGGATGAAAGGACGCGTTTTCCGCGAGATAGGCTGTTTGCATGCGGGCCCGGTAACTTCCGGGTGCAAGACCATGGACAGAAACCGTTCCCCCTTCTGCAGTGACAAGGCCGAGAATGATCTTCATCAGTGTCGATTTTCCGGCACCATTATGGCCGAGCAAGGCAACGCGTTCACCTGCGGCAACATCAAAGCCAACCGCATCAAGAACGGTATGATCATCATAGCGTTTAGTGACTTGCGAGAGGGTCAGACACATTTTCAGTCCTTTCACGCAGCCAGACAGGATTGGCGCGAGCAGCCATTTCAAGAGAGACGATTTCTTCGGGAACCGGAATTTCGATCGGTTTCATGAGCGGGAAGCTGTCGACGACCCCGCCCGGCAACGTTGCGGGGAAGTGTGCCTGGCTCCAGCGGATCAATTGAACGGCGGGTGATCCCAAAAGCATACCGGCTGCGGGTTGGGACCATAAAATATGATCGACAAGATCGTTTGGCCGGAACCGGCTGTCAGCAATGCCGTTGCCATCAAGATCGAATACCGGATGATCGGACCAGAAATTTCCCCGGCCATCGAAACTCCATTCGACGTCACGGGTCCCGACATACTTGACCTGGGTTTTGTTGGCGATGAAGGCATTGCCTGTCAGGGCATTGCTTTCGGAACCAGCGGTGAAATGTATGCCGGTCTGGCAGCCCTCGAACCGGTTGTCCCCGATCAGATTGTGATGCGCGTTATAGATAAACAGGCATTTCCCTCCTGCGCCGCGTACCAGATTTCCGACCAGATCAGACTTGTTGGTATAGTTCAGCATCAAGCCCTGGTCACGATCAGCAAGAGACAGATTATCGCGCACCGTGATGCGGTTCGAATACATCAGGGCAAAACCAAGGTGATTGCCAATCGACACATTGCCCGAGATTTCTGAATCATGGGCATACATGTAATGCACCGCAAATCGCAGATCGCGCATCAGATTGCCACGGAAGACGCCGCGATTGGAGGTGTTCACGAAAATGCCGTCGCGTCCGAATTGGATCTCGTTGTTTTCGACCAGTGTTCCCGGCGCGTTCCAGACATATATGCCGTTGCCACGCGAATTCAGTCTGTGATCGCGGCGTCCGATAATGACATTTTCGCGCACCGTGGCTTGTTTGGCGCCGTGAATATCAACCCCATAGAGGTTTCCGAGGATGCGGTTATCCTCGACCAGAATACGTGCGGCTGTCCGATGGAGCTGGATGCCGGAATCAATTGTTTCATGTGCTGAACCCGAACCCACGATCTCAAGCCCACGGATGGTGATATCCGTTCCGGTTACAGAAATGACGCTTCCGGTCTTGTTTCCATAAATTTTTGCTTTGCCCTGACCATCAATGGTGACGGGCCTATCGAGTTCTATGGGACCCTGATGGAGCCCCGGATCAAGCAGCAGCACATCGCCGGGGGCAGCCCCGGCGATGGCAGAGATCAGCGCCCCGTCAGTTGACGGCACAGATTGCGTTGCCGCAAGAACCTGCAGCGGCAAGACAGCCATGGCCAAGATCATCATGACGGGGCGCAACATCACAGGTTAACTCCGCGGTTCAACGAACATACGGCCACGCATTTCCATGTGCAGGGCATGACAGAACCACTGGCAATAGTACCAGTAGACACCCGGTTTGGAGGCGACAAAGGTTGCCGATGCAGTTGCTTGTGGGCCGACCTCGAATGCAACGCCATGGTCCCCCATGGTGAAACCGTGTGTCAGGTCATCGATGTCGTCCATGTTGGTGATGATGACGGTTACTTCATCGCCTTCCTTGACCTTGAAGGACTCAAGGCTGAAGGTTGGCGCTGAAGAACTCATATAGACACGGACCTTGTTGCCATCGCGGACAACGGTTTCGGTCCAGTCGTCAATGTCGACGCCATCTGCCTCGGCTTGTTCGCGGGTTTTGGCCCACATCGGATCCTGACGATTCCAGACACTGGCCGGGGTGACCACCGAACGGTGAACAATGATCGAATCATGGGGTTCGGCGAATGTCGGACCATCATGCATAAGAACCAGATCATCGCCCTGCATCGAGAACAGCTGTTCGTTTTCTGGCTTAAGCGGGCCGACATTCAGGAAGCGGTCCTTGGAGAACTTGTTCATTGAAATGAACCATTTCCCGTCAGCTTCCAGAGTTTCCCCCATCGAGGTGGAGTTGTGGCCCGGCTGGTAATGGACATCGACCTTTTTGATGATCGGATCGACATTTTCACCAGCATAGGCACGCACGGCTTTTTCAATGTTCCATTTGACCACCTGACTGTCGAGGAACAGGGTGGTCAGTGCGTTACCCTTGCCGTCAAATGCGGTATGTAGCGGACCAAGACCCAGTTCCGGTTCGGCAACAACGGCGGAACGCGGTTCTGCGCCGTTATAGAACACGGCATCCAGCTTGGTGACATCAATCACCGATACAGTCGGGGAAAGCTTGCCGGCGATGCAAAGGTGCTTCTTGTCCGGTGCCATGTTACAGCCATGCGGACTGTTGGGGATCGGGATGTATCGGGTGTAGTTCTTGTTCTTGCCTTTGCGGCCATCGATAACTTTTACACCATTGAGTTCGATGTAATCGCCTGCTGCGATGCCTTTTTCGATTTCCTTGATGTTAAAGACAACAACGTGATCAAGCTCGGACGCGGTCATTTCCGCAAGGTTCATCCCCATTTCCGAGTTATAGCTGGTTGAAAAGGCATATTTGCCGTCATAATCGGCGTCGGTGTTATCAAGGTTACCCGATACCATGACCTGCCATGCGACCTGCATCTCGTCTGCGTCGATTGCAGTGTAGAAGTTTACGTATTGCGACGGATCATCAAGCACCTTGCCGTCATTGACCATCGGCGTCTCGTCCTCACCATTGGCAAAGACATAGTTGGTACGCGGCCATTTTTGCGGACGCAGGCCGTGAATGGCCTTTGCGTTCGGGATTTCCAAGACCTTGTCAGCCTTCATGACATCGCAACGCACACGCGCCACACGCGTATTCGCCTTGTCATTCATGAACAGGAAACGGCCGTCATACTTGCCTTCGGTGAAGGACATATGGACGTGGTGCAAGTCGCCGTTATCATGGATCTTCTTGCCGTTGGCAGCGAGAAATTCCTTGGTTTTGGGCAACATGTTCTCGGTAAGAATATTCAGGCTTTCATTGGTCTGCCCCCAACCCGTTGCCGAGCAACGGTTGAAAACAGGAACGCGCATCAGTTCACGCATGGACGGGATACCGAGAATGCGCATTTCGCCCGTCTGGCCCGACGACCAGAAACCGTAATACTCATCAAGCTGACCGGGGGCGAGGCTTGCCTCAGCGCCGGTTGAGGCCTGGGCGCTGCCAATCGAAAGGGCTGTTGCAGCAGCGGTTGCGCCACCGACTGCTGCCAAGCGTGCAGCACCTGCCGCACCGGCAAAGGCAGCACCGCCAGCGGCAACGCCAAATAGATCACGTCGGCTGATTCCGGGTTTGGATGTTTTGTCAGACATCATGACTTCTCCTTGAGATTTTGCTTGGTCGTCCGGGTCCGGTTCAGCGCTTTTTGTGCGCCTTCCGTGCTAGCCAAGAGGCTTTCCTGCCGCTTGAGTTTCTTGATCACGACCGGACAGATTTTTTCGCTTTGATACAGCACCTGACAGTGAAGGCAGTTGTGACACTCGTTGGGGTTGATTTCTCCTGTGGGGTGGATGGCTTGAACCATGCATTCATGCGCGCAGCTCTGGCAGGGGCTGCCGCATTCCTTGTAGCGTTTGAGCCAGTCAAACATGCGCATGCGCGCCGGGATCGCGAGGGCTGCGCCCAATGGGCACAGATACCGGCAATAGAACCGTTCGACGAAAAGCCCGGCGCCAAGAAGGACAAGGGCGTAAAGAACAAACGGCCATGCCCGATCAAATTTGAGGATGATGGCGGTCTTGAAGGGTTCGACTTCGGCCAGTTTCTCCGCCTGATCAATGGAGGCCAGCATGGTGCCAAACAGGCCAAGGAAGATGATGTATTTCACCGCCCAGAGCCGTTCATGCAGCCCCCACGGAAGCGTCCATTGCGGGACATGGAAGAATTTGGCAATCCGGTTGGTCAGTTCCTGAAGCGCGCCAAACGGGCACAACCAGCCGCAATAGGCACCACGCCCCCAGAAGATCAGCGCCGCCGCAACCGAGAACCACAGGATAAAGGTCAGTGGATCAAGCAGGAACGCTTCCCAAGTGAAGCCCGTCACAAGCGAGTTGGTCAGCGCCATGAGATTGACAACGGAAAGCTGCGCGTTGGCATACCAGCCAAGGAACACCAGCGTGACCGTCAGGAAGCAGATGCGGAACCAGAAGGTAAATTTTGCAGAACGTGTCAGGAAGCCCTGGAAGAAGAATGCAGCCGTCAGAACAATCAGCATGATGCTGAGCACGACAATTTCGACCGTCTTGTCACGCCAGATCCGCTGCCAAAGGGCGGTTTTGGCAGCCTGTTCGTCCGTTGCGAAACTGGCCCCGGTTGAGTTGTCTGCCTCTGGCGTCGGCGGAACTATCTTGGTGAGGTAGTTGGCTGGCGGCTGCCAGCCGATGTCAAAGGTGGTGTAAAGACGTTCAATTGCGCCGACATCACGATGGACAAGAAGTTCCAGACGCCAGGGTTGTGTCGGGTCAAAATTGCTGCTTGCCGGGATCTTGAACAGATCCAATTCTTTGAATTGCGGTGCGCCATCGGCCATGATGTCACCGACACGGCGATGGTTGCGGTCGCGGAAACGTACCGACATATCGCCCTGGATGAGCTGGATACGGTCAAACAAGCCGCCGCGGACATATCCCGAACCCTTGAAGGAGTATTGTCCCCGGGCGGTAACAAGAATGGCTTCTTCGCCATCCTTGAGCCAGGTTTTGAGATTGTTGTAGCCGCGCTCGCCAAGTGTTGCCTTGCCAATGGCCGGGATGCTGACAAGCGAGACATACATGTCGATGAAGGTTTCTTCAGCAGGGGCTTCAATTGGCCGCTCAAGCGCCCTTGGATCATCCATTGTGGCAAAGGCGTCGTTCACCTGACCGACATCAAGTGACATGCGACGAATTGTCCCTTCACCAACCAGTGTGAACCAGTCTTCCGGGGCGGTCGCATCCGATCTGATTTTGAATTGTGCTGCATTGGATTGCTCGGGGGCACTCAATCCACCCAGTTCGAGCATGCGCGCAACCTTGATGCCCGAGCGCAGGATCGAGTCATCGATGACCATAATGGTCACCGTTGCACCGGAAATAATATTCAGCTCATGGTCTGCATCTTTTGTTGCCGCAACCAGGTCAAAGCCGACATATCCCTCGGTGAGTGACGCGATCCGCTCTTCTGGAATGCCAATCAGGACAATCGGTTCGGAATGCTTGACCAGTTTGACACCGATGATCCGGGCCTGTGAGTCAACAGCGACCATCACATGGATCGGTTTGCCGGAATAGCCGGTGGTGCCAACAAAATCAGAGGTAATAAAAGCCCAGCCGATCTGCTCACCGTTCTTGAGAACCGGTGCGACCGGCACGTCTTTTTGAACCGGACCATAACCATCAGCACCCTCGACCAGGGATGATGCGGGAACTTTTTCAATGAACTGCGCCAGAACAGGTTTGTTTTGCGCGTTTGTCTGGGAAACCCACAGCACTGAGGAGAGAAGACAAACGACAGCAATGACCAGAAGACGCTGCAGGAGCATCAATGCGCTGGGTGCCTGGTATTTGGTCTGAGAATGATGTGGGGCAAATGGGATGTTCATGAATTCAAACCTTGTACGGAGGCGCGCGTGCCGTCGCCGGTGCAGTCGGTGTTGCGCTGGCGTGGTCAAATGACATGGGGAAGATCGTCAGAACGACTTTGCGGTCATGTTCGGGCACGCCAATTGGGTCTGAAAGCTGGAATGCAGATCCGCTCAGGCAGTTCATGCAATTTGGGTAATCGCATTCGACAGGTGTGGGTGCTTTGTTGCCGTTCCGGTCGATCAATATTGTCACAGGAGTTTGGTCTGTGCTGCAGATCGTGATTTGAACAAGGTCAGAAGCTGCAGTTTGCTTCGTCACTTGAGCAATAGCCTGAGCAACACCGGTTCCGGTCAGGGAGAGTGCGATCAGAAACAACAGAAATGTGCGAAGCATTTTTTCCATAATGCTTCTCATATTCCATAGCAGATTCCTGATTATTGACAGTGGTCAAGTGACTAGGAGCTTGAGCTTCAATTGATTGCACCGAGACAGTTAACGTTGACGTTGACCAAGTTTATTGGGGGACGATATCCGAAGAACTGTGCAAGGAAGAAATCATGTTCAACCCTCAAACTGTAAACGTGTCCGGTAAACGAAGCGCGTCAGTTTTCCGTTGGCAAAAGTACTTTGAGAAAAATGTCAGCTTTTCTGTCAATTCAGCAGCTTTTTGTCAGCTTTTGTGACAATCGATGACAACTTATTTGGCAAACGAAAATGCTAAGACATTGATTTCGCGGGAAGTCGAATGTCATCTTTTGTGGCACCTGACAGGAGCAATAATCATATTATATGATTATTGCTCCATCGCTCCCAACTTCCCCCATGCTTTTCAAAGATTGGTTGCCGTCCGAGTTGTCATAATTCGGGGGTATGGGACTTGCGGTCGAGCATGCATAAGCAGCGCAGAAGTCGCCCTTGTCCCCTGAATTAAATCAGTTGCCAAACGTCTTTCCACTAAGAGTTCTAATGAAGAGGAAAGACGTAAGATGTTTCTGCAACGTGAGTCATCAATTGACGCCCTTCGCGCGTTCGCCTTGTTCGGGATACTTGTGGTCAATTTGCCCTTCTTTGCGATTACTTTTGGTTTTGCTGGCGGGGTATGGCAGGACGGGGAGCCGCTTTGGCTGAATGTGCTTGCCGCTAGCGTGATCCAGGGATTGTTTGAAAGCAAATTCATTCTGATTTTTTCTGCCCTGTTCGGGTTTGCCGCGTTACAGCAGTTCAAACGATATGGGGCCGGTTTTTATGTTCGGCGGCTTTGTGTGCTGGCACTGTTCGGCGTTGTGAATCTGGTATTCCTTTTCGAAGCAGACATTTTGTTGCCCTATGCAGTGATCGGGCTCCTTTTGTTGATCGTTCGGCACACGTCTGTTCGCGGACTTATGGTTTGTGGTGTTGCTCTTTGGGCAATGTCTGTACTTGGGAATGCGCTTTTTGGGGTGAACCTGACAGTGAACCCATCGCCTTATGGCGCGCCAGAGATACCGGTTTCGGTGGTTCTGGCGACCGGCAGTTTTACCGATGTAATGGCGGTGCGTCTTGAGAGTTGGGCCAGTTTCCAGCTTTATTGTCTTTGGAGCAACTACCTGCTTGTTGCTGCTGCCATGGTTTCAGGACTTGCTACCGCGCGATTTTGTGATGAAAACGGCTTTGATGCTCTTGTTGCCAAATTACGCATCATTGCGGCGTTTGCCGCTTTTCCGGGAGTTGCAGGAAGCCTTTTTTATGGGGCGCTTGCATCGCTGCCTGCAGCATTTGAGCCAGAGCGCTTCTTTATCATGACATTGGTTTTGCGCCCGCTGTTTGCGGTGCCATTGTCCATCGTTCTTGTTACATATGGTCTTGTCGCTTTTCGCGCAACGGCTTGCAGCAGTTTGGTTGCATTCATTGCGCCTGCTGGCCGCATGTCTCTGACGATCTATTTGGGAATGTCATTGGCTATGGGGTTGGTATTCTTTGGTTACGGTGCCGGTATGCACAATCAGGTTGGTTTGGCTGATTGTTTGTGGATTTCAGTTGTGATGTATCTGGGGTGGATCGTTTTTGCCAAGCTTTGGTTCCGCTTCGCATCACGCGGACCGCTTGAATTGATTTTGGCGGTTCTCACAAGGCCGAACTCCCGGCAAGGAGTTGTGTCGGTTAGCAGCTAAGCTACAACAGTCGGAAATGCAAAAGGGCGCCAGTTTGGCGCCCTTTACCTTTTCTGTTCAGAGGATTGGCCCAAGCCCCTAGCCTAACTGGTTGTCCCTGCATCGATTGCCCGTTCCAAATCTGCCAGAAGGTCAGACGGGTTTTCCAGCCCGCAGTAAATGCGCACAAGTTGCCGGTCCAACTGGAAATGACGAAACGCACTGATTTCATATTTCTGGTGAAGTACCGCAGCAGCGGGAACGATTAGGCTTTCGGGACCACCCCAACTTACGCCTAACCTGAATGTTCGAAGGGCGTTGCTGAAATTTCGAATGTCGACCGTCTCATCGAGAATGATGGAAAACAGGCTCGAATGGCCATGTAATGTGCGTTTCCCAGCATGGTTGCTGAACCCGGTATAGAGCACCTGGGAGACTTTTGGGTGCTTGACTAGGCTTGTGGCCAAATACTCGCCGGTTTGAGCGTGTCGTTGCATGCGCAGTTCAAGTGTGTCGAGGCCACGTAGCAAAAGCCATGCTTCAAACGGACCAAGTTTCCCACCGAGATAAGGGAAGGTTGAACCATTGATTTTGTTGATCAGGTCCTTTCGCCCGGTGACGACACCGGCAACAGTGTCGCTGTGGCCAGACAGGAATTTCGACGCGGCATGGATGACAAGATCGATACCGTGATCGGCCGGGCGCTGAAAAACCGGTGTTGCCCAAGAGTTGTCGATAACGGTGATAACATTTTGCTCTTTCGCTGCTTGGCCCAGTTTTTCCAGGTCCTGGAGCTCAAATGTCAGAGATGTCGGGCTCTCAAGGAACAAAAGTTTTGCACCTGAAATGACGTCAATTACAGCATCTGTCTTGGTGCCATCGACATAGTCGATGGCTACGCCCATTGGTCTGAGCATGGTTTCAAAAAGCCGATATGCATCGGAATAGACATTGTGAACGGTAACGATCCGGTCGCCCGGTTCGACAAGTGCCATGACGGTTGCACTGATTGCCCCCATCCCGCTTGCAAAGGCACGGGATGCTTCGGTGTTTTCCAATCTTGCAATTTCCCGTTCAAATGCCATTACGGTGGGATTGTCACCACGAGCATAGATGGGACCGCCAGGATTTCCGGCATAGGCATTTGCCATGTCATCAAAGTCACGGAATGCAAATAGCGACGTTTGATAAATTGGTTGGGAAACCGCCCGGAAGTGGCGCTCGTAGTTGGGATCAAATGCACCGTGATGCTGGGATCCGTGGTCCTGCAGCGAGAGTGGCTTTGAAGGTAGCTCGTTCATGATGAAAGCTCCTTGGTCAAGAGTGTTTTGCGATCAGAAAACGTCAAAGCAACGGCAATGAGTGCAGTCAGTCCGGCCGCAAGCGCAGGTGCCATGACAATTCCGTCCAAGCCAAATGCCATGGGTAAAAATAGCGCCAGTGGTAATTGAATGTAGCCCTGTGGCGCCATGCTGACGATGGCAGCGCGCCGCGCATTATGAGCAGCCTGAAAGCGCGATACCATCGGTTGATAGATGCCAACGAACGCGACTTGTATGGCAAGGATATCGAGCAAATGCGCCCCAAAGGTGATCAATTCCGCTTTGCTGACAAAGGCGGCAATCAACCAATCCCCGAACAGGGAGGCAATAACTGCGCAGGTAATCGAGAAGGCCGCACAATAGAGAAGGATGCCCGTAAACACGGCCTCAAACCGTGCCTGATTACCTGCACCTGCTGCGTAGCTCAGGATGGGTTGTGAACCCAGACAAAAGCCGATGATCGGAAGAATGGCAAGAAGCACGATACGCAACGAGATGGCCAATGCAGCCAGTTCTTCTTCGTTGCCATGTCTGGTGGCTGCCTGCATCAGAGCGGCAAAGCATATTGATGCCAGAATAGTGGTTGTACTGGCTGGAATGCCGAGCTTGCCAAACGGTACTAGAGCTTTGCGCCAAGAAAGCGCGTGAAGAGCCCCGACATCGGGATGTATTCGTCCAAGGCGCTTTTTGAAGTAATAGACATACGCAGAAAGGGCCGCGATCTGTGAGATGATCGTTGCCCACGCCGCCCCTGCGACTCCCAATTCGAATCCAAAGATAAGTATTGGGTCAAGTACCATGTTCAGACCAAACGACCCGAGCAAGGTGTACATCGAAAACCGGCTGTTGCCCTCACCGATTGCAATGAAATCGCAAACGATCTGCAACAGCACAAGCACAGAGCAGGCCCCAAGAATTCGCATGTAAATGGAAGCTTCGGTGAAAACTTCGTTGCGCGCACCGAGCAGATGCAGAATTGGACCGTGGAACAATGTGATCAGGATGGCAACGGCAATGCCAAAGCCAATGGCCAAAGCCAAGGCAAGGGATGCGCTTCTTGCGGCATCATGGACATTGTCCCTGCCAAGTGCGCGGCCAATTTCGGTTGAGGCTGTAAGGCCCAATCCGTGCCCGATTGCACCGACCAGCATGAAGCAGGGAATGGATAAAGTTACCCCCGCCATGGCACTAAGCGCATAGTGGGAAACAAAAAAGGCATCGACGACCTGATTGATGGCATTGATCGAAAGCCCTGCCACAGATGGCAGGGCCAGTCGCAGGATCAATCGCATGATCGTCGGATCATTCAGGTCCGGAAGAGCACGCTTTCGCATCAGGAAGCATCCTCATCGCGGACAAAGTCCGGAACATACAGTCGGTCATCAAAGAAGCGTTCGCGCAGCAACATTACCAGAAGGGACGTCTTATGGGGGAAACGAACCTGTTTAATGCCGGCAAAGCCTGAACGCAGAAGGTTGCGAATTTGCTGATTGTGGCCTGCATCAGGTTCACCGACAATGCGTTGTGTTCTTGGGTCATCAAGAAACATGTAATGCATCAGAGACGGAAGCCATGCGGTCAGATATTCCTTTCCGCGAAATGCTTCTTCACCAATGGCAACGTGCCAGCCGCGGTCAAAGTCATCTGCATCATAATGTTCGCCAAGGCGATCTTCTTGTGCCCAGTAGAGCTCGAAATACCCAAACGGGGTCTCATTGAAATACCCGATCAGCGGTTCGGTTCTGGGATCATCCAGCCGGCTTTGGATGAAGGCTTTGTGCTTTTCCTCTGAGCCGGACTCCTCCCAGAAGACGTCGACGCGCGGGTCGTTCATCCATTCATGGAAGCACCCGAGATGACGACGAATATCCGCGCGTTCAAACCGGATAGTTTTGTCGATCCAGGGGATGTAACGCGCATAAAGTGTGTGCGAAGCACTTGGGCGACGGACTGGATGACGGCGTCCGTTGGTTGACGTGTATCTCAATGGGAATGGGTCGCGTTCGGGATGGGCTAACCAGTTCAGCGTTAGTTGATAGAGATTGCGTGAACTGACAACAAGGCTGTCACCTGAATGAGAAATCAAACTGGTGCGAATCATGTTCGCTGTCCATTCCGGATCCAATTGCAGGGGAAGTTTGATTTCAGACCGGGAAGGATGTGCAATCAGAAGTGCTTCGCCCAAGGCCGCCAAACCCTGCGCATCCAGAACGTTAAGCGTCAGGCTAGCGACATCATCAAGGACGATCTGGTCCGGGGCGAGGGTGAAATAGAAGTCATGATTTTCACTTTCACCACATAGCTGAATATGTCCGTTCTCAATGGACGAATGCCAGTTTCCGGCGTTCTGGAAGTGCGGAACTTCCAGTTTTTGGGATGAGTTTTGAGTTGGTGTTTCCAATGCAATGACATTCATGTCCAAATCTCCTGATGTCGAAGTTTCCAACCCGGTTGGGTTCGTTAAATCTCTGTAGTCTGGACGGATGAGAGGGTTGGAAGTTCAGGTGCATTTTTTCGATTCGAGATGCAGAAACTTCTGAACTTGGCAGGTGACGGTTCGTCTTTGGTGCAAATGCTTGAAACTTGCTTTGCCAATGTGGAGACGACCATGAATGGTTCTCAGGCGGTAAATGCCGCGTCCTTAACCCCATCAAACGAACCGATGTCGCAACCCGGTTTTCATTCAATTTCAGACGATGTTGTTGGTTTGCCATGGGCGGTGGAGCCCTGGCGGATGAAAGGATATCCGCACCAGGTCATCGACCGTTTTTGCGATGATGATCCCGACCGCCCGGCCATACTGACAACAGATGAGGTTTGGTCACGAAAGCGCCTGAAACAAACATCGGATGCGATTGCCTGCGCGCTGATTGCCATTGGGGTCGGGCGTGGAGATGTTGTTGTTGTTGCGCTTCCGAAATCTGCGATGGCGATTGCAGCCATTCTTGGTGTCTGGAAGGCCGGTGGGGCCTTTGTTCCCGTTGACCCGCAGCACCCAGAGACCAGAAATCAGCACGTATTGACAGATTGTGGTGCACGTTACGCTGTTGCCACCGGCAGGGATTTGATGGTTCTTGATCAGCAGGAGCTTGATGTTGTTCTTGTCGATGAGCTCGACACGTCGGAAGCCGACTTCCTCGCCGTCGCCCCGCTTGCCGATCAGCTTGCCTATATTATCTACACGTCCGGTTCGACTGGTAAACCTAAAGGGGTCATGGTGGACCAAGGCCCGTTGATTGACCATTTGAATGCTACCGGGCCGATCTATCTGATGGGTGAAGATTCGCGAGAATTACCGTTTCTTCCATTTTCATCTGATGGTGGTCATGAACGCTGGATCGTGCCGTTGATGGCAGGTGGCAGTATTTTATTGCCAGACCAATTGCTCTGGACGCCGGAAGACACAGTTAACGCCATTCGCAAACATGGCGTGACCCATGCTTCATTTCCGACCAGCTATGTACATGAGTTGGCAGGTTGGCTTCGCGAGAAAGGCCAGGCTCTTGATCTGATACTTTGTTCCTTTGGCGGTGAGGCAATGCCAAAGGAAACTTTCAACCGGATCGCGCGAGCCATCAATTCTCGTTATCTGATCAATGGTTATGGTCCGACGGAAACCGTGATGACACCCATGTTGTGGCGTGTCGCTCAGGACCAGCTTTGTGAAACCGTTACAGCCCCGATCGGAAGACCGGTCGGAGATCGTTGGGCCTATATCCTTGATGCGGATGGCAACGCGGTCGCACCCGGCGAAATCGGTGAGATACATCTTGGCGGCTATTGTGTTGCCCGTGGATATAACAACTTGCCTGAAAAGACCGCCGATCTGTTCATTCACGATAATTTTGCGCTGAATGATCATGCACGAATGTATCGCACCGGTGATTTGGGCCGGTTCCTTCCGGATGGCATGATCCAGTTTGCTGGACGGGTCGATGATCAGGTTAAAATTCGTGGGCACCGTATCGAGCCGGCAGAAATTGAAACAGTTTTGCGTGGGTTTGATGATGTTGCCAACTGTGTCGTCGTCGCAGCTGAAATTGCCTCACGGTTGGAACTGATTGCCTATGTCGTACCGCGTTCCGGAGCATCGGTTGATACCCGCTCAGTTCGTGTGCGGTTGCAGGACCTGCTGCCAAGCGCAATGGTGCCTGGTTACATCATTGAAATGACGATGTTGCCACTTAATGCTAATCACAAGGTCGATAAATCACAGTTGCCGCTACCGCGTCGCGAGGGGGCCATAATCAAGCCAGCTAATGACGACGAGGCCGCTCTGTTGACCATTTGGAAATCCGCACTGGGTCTCGATGAAGTCGGAGTGACCGATAATTTCTTCGAGATCGGCGGGAATTCGATAACAGCGCTGCGTGTACTGGCAAAAGTTCGCGATCAGTTTCCTGAACGTAATGCGGAAATTACGGATCTTTTCAACTTTCCGACCATCCGAAGCTTGTTGTTGGCGCTGTCTGAGCCCGAATGCAAGCCGGGGGCGGATATCGTGCATTTGCAGCAAGGCAAGCCCGATCAGCCTGTCCTTTATTGCTTTCCGGGGCTGCTTGTCAGCACGCGCGAATATATGAAGCTGGTTAAAAGTCTGGGCGAGGATCAATCCGCCGTGGGCTTCATGTGCCACTCGCTTACAGAAAATCAGGAGCTTGATGTTTCGGTCACCGATATCAGTTCGCGATATGCAGAGCTGGTTTATCGGGAAGCGAAGGGACGTACCTGCGCCTTTCTGGGCTGGTCCTGGGGTGGTTTGCTTGCGTACGAAGCTGCGCGAATGCTGGGGAATGACATCGATTTGCGAGTTGTCGGAATGGTCGATGTCTGCGACATGGACGACGATTTTGATCTGAACGCACGGCCAAAATTCCAGCCGGGGCAGTGGGCCGAGATTGAAGCACGCATTCGGGGCTGGCTGCAGAAAACCAAGATGCGTGAAGAATGGGAACGCCTTTTGGCGCTGATGGATGACCTTGCTTATGCGCAGTTTGTCCATTTTGTGGGAAAAAGCGAATTCGGGTTGCCAACAGACGGGCCGGGGATCGGTACGCGCGAACATACGTTCTGGGTGCTAATCGACAATGCCCTTGTTTTCCGCCGTCATGAACTTCTGCCCTATGACGTGCCGATTGCTTCATGGCTTGCAGGCGATACGGTCAGTCGAAAACTTGATCTGATTGATTGGCAGTCACTTTCACGCCTTGCCGAGGCCCCTGAGCATATTCCCGGAACGGATCATCTGACGATCATCGGTGATCCGGCATTCCACACGCGGTTCGGCAAACGTTTGACGAACGCTTTCGAACAACCAGCCGATATGAAATTTTCAAGCAAATAGAAGGACTTGAACGATGGATAAATTGGATCTTGTCGGGATTGGAATTGGTCCTTTCAATCTTAGTCTTGCTGCGCAGCTGGACGGGGTTGCTGATGTGTTTTCAATCTTTCTTGAGCAACGTTCTGAATTTGCCTGGCATCCGGACATGATGCTGCCCGGTGTTGAGCTTCAGACTTCGTTTCTGAAAGATTTGGTGACCCTAACCAATCCGACGAGCAAATGGTCTTTCCTGTCTTACATGGTCGGCCAGAAACGCATGCTTGATTTCATGAACGCGGATTTTGCCGCGGTGCCAAGACGGGAATTCGCCGCTTATCTAAAATGGGTTGCAGACCATTTGGATGGTTTGGCATTTGACAATGTGGTGCGCGAAGTCGCATTCGATGGTCAAGACTTTAAGGTTCGCACGGATCATGCAAGTTATGTCACGAACAATCTTGCCATTGGTGTCGGCAAGCCTGCATTTGTTCCCGCCTGGGCGCGCCAGTTGCCCGCACAAAAATGCTTCCACACAAGCCAAGCGAAGTCGAATTTGCCAAAGCTGAGCGGCAAGAGAATTGCTGTTATTGGCGGGGGACAGAGTGGTGCTGAACTTGTTGAGTATCTGCTTGGTGGAAACGTCAAAGGTGTTGAAGAAGTTCTCTGGTTATCGCGGCGCGACAATTTCGAACCCCTTGATGATACTCCATTTGTGAATGAGTATTTCACGCCCGGATATGCCGATGTCTTCGCAGGTCTGCCGGATGCCTGTAAACAGGATTTGATGTCTCGACAAAAGCTTGCCAGTGATGGTGCATCGCTTTCAACGCTCAAGTCGATTTATCAGCTGCTATACCGGCAGCGTTACCTGCAGGAGGGCCATGTTGCCGGTCGGCTCCTGCCGCAACGTGAAGTCTTTCAGGTTCAGCAAGATGGTGAAACAATGAGGATTGCTGCCAGAAACGGGCTTAATCAGGATGTCGAGTTCTTCGATGTGGATGCGCTGATTCTGGCAACCGGTTATGAAACGACATTGCCAGAATTCATGGCGCCACTGCGTTCACTTCTGGAAGTAGGGGCATCAGGTGCCTACCGCTTGGATGCGGATTTCCGTGCCCAATGGGATGGACCATCTGACCGAAACATCTTTGTTCAAAATGCAGGCAGGATCGATTTGGGGATATTTGAGCCTCAACTAAGCCTGATGGCTTGGCGAAGTGCTAAGATTGTAAATGCTCTGACAGGCAAGGCCGTCTTCAATCTTGATCAAAATCCACCGATTGTTGACTGGGTTGCCGGTACTGGGGATTGGGCAGGTGGTGCTGTCGTGCAGGCCTGGGGCTAGGGACGGTAAACTGAAATCTGCAGCCTGTTCGACTTTGGGAACAGGCTGCAGATCCTGAAGCCTTATGCTGGACGGGTCAGTTCTACATTATGGAGTGCCTGACGGCATCGCTGATCGGCCTGATGGATGTATGCGCAAACAGATGCTTTGGAGACACCGATATCCTTTGCAATGACGTTTTGCGCGAACCCGTCCACGCGATGCCGGTAAAAAGCGGTGCGCACGTTTGGTGGCAGCTCTTTTAATGCGGCCTCAATGACCCGAAGGGCCTGACAACCACTGAGACGCGCTTCGGGGCAGTCTGCGTTTCCCGCAGGACAAAGATCAGTTGGATCGCTGTCCGCGAAAAGAGTGCGTTCGAACGTAATTTGGCGGACCTTGTCGATTGCCATGTTTCTAGCAATGCGCGTTATGAAGGCACTTGGTGTGGTGACTTCTGTGTCTATTTGTGCGGTGAGCAGTTTGGCATAGGTATCCTGAACAATGTCATCCACCAAATGGGGACATTTTACGATAGACTGGGCAACGCGTCGCAATTTCCCCTCTTGGCTTTTGGCGATAGTTAGCAAAGCTTGTCGCTGAAATTGGTCTTTTGGAAGTGGGGTAGTTTGGCTTGCTTGGTGCATTTCCGAATGTCTCCGTTAGTTTGCTCGTTAGTGAAAATAATAGTCACTTGCAAATTTGGGACGCGGTTTGCACTCTCCATTGGGTCGATCATCTTTTGTCATTCGAACTGATCTGATGGCAAATCAGATCAGTCCGTTGTTCATAAGACGGGATTTTCAATGAGCTTCAGTAAGGAATTCTGCAGAGCGGATTTCATGCCGCAGGAAAGCAGACGACCTGCGAGAAATCTAAAGTTTCGCCAGCGGGCAGCTGGGACAAATGTCGACGGACGTCAGTAAATAGCGAAGGCAGCAGACACGTCTTGACGGGGTGCCATCGTCGGATTGTTTGGTGCTGTAGGGGGTCGCCATCGGGTTTCGATTGCCATCGGGACGCTTGACGTCGTTGATCAGTGGTGCAAGCGATACCCTAGTGTTTTTCAGGACATGTTTCTCAACGTAAGCAACGACAACGCCAATATTGGACCAAAACACCTTGGGCGAAACTTTTGACGATGCAGCCAGTGAAGCAACCATCGGTTCGAGATGTCCGTCAATCAGGCATTCCAGATGAGCCCAGGGATCAGGCGGGATCGATTTTTCTTTCATCTCATGCACCTGCCGATCATGAATATCGAACCCGGCCGGACATTGATTATCGTCCGTTTTCAGACTGATAAAGTTGGGCTGGAACGTGATGACTGCTTCGCCTGCTGCGGCCAAAACCAGCACAGGGGATAACAGAATTCCGAAATACCATTGTGACCACATCGAGATGGCGGCACGCCGATCATCTTGCGGATATTTTGCCCGGCAATAGTGATCAAGAAGTGGCGCCAAACAATCAGGATCGTGGAGCGCAAAGCAATCAATTCCGCCACTGTGCGTCGTCAGGATCTGATGCCGGTCACCAAGCCCTTGATAGGGTCCTTGAAAGAGATCGGTTTTGATCTCGGACAGTGATCGGGTGGTGGGGGAATTGCCTATGGAGGGAGAAGCGTTCTTTTCAGTGCCGTTTTGACGGGCATTCATCATGAGGCCCCCCGTCCGACGCGCATAAGCAGCCAGACCATGATCGGCCCGGCAATGATAGCGGCCATCAGTCCGGCCGGAATTTCCCAAGGAAAGAATAACATTCTCCCAAGCCAGTCAGCGGCAATCATTAAAGCAGCTCCGATCAGCGCGGCCCCGACCGTATGCGGTAATGCATGTCGCAACCCGGCCAGTTTTGCCAGATGCGGTGCAATCAAACCGGCGAAGCTAAGTGGGCCAACCAACAAAGTAGCTGCCGCTGTCAGGATAGAAGCAAACAGCAGCATAACCCCGCGCGAGATCGACAGATCGACACCGAGCGACTTGGTTGTCACAGGCCCCAGCGGAAACAGATTAAGCCAACGAGCAAATGCAGGAAGAATGGGTAAGGCGCTCACAGCAATGATTGCCAGAACACTCGCGCGGTCGAAGCCAAGGCCGTATGTTGATCCCGAACTCCAGGCCAACAAGCGTGTTGCGCGGGGATCACCACCGGCCATCAGAAATGCGATGAAGCCATCAAACAAAGCACCAATCGCAATACCGGCAATCAAAATCCGTTCCGGCGCGTATCCAGATTTTCGGGTAAGCGCAAAGATCGCCCCCAGGGTAATAAATGCACCAATTGCTGCACCAGAAATCTGCAACCAAGCCGTTGGTGCATCGACCAAGAAGACAATCGCAATCATACCGATTGCAGCACCTGCACTGACACCCAGACTTTCGGGACTTGCCATCGGGTTTGCCGTCATGCGTTGCAATATGGTGCCTGCAATTGCCAGCATGGTTCCAGCAGCCATTGCGCCGAGAATACGCGGACCGCGCCACGGCCAGACGGTATTCAGTGCATTACCCAATTGAAGTTGCCAGTCACCGTGAATATCTCGACCGACCAAGATCGCCCCTATGATCACCAGAAGCACACCAGCCAGAACGCGCAAGTGATTTCTAATGTTGCGCTGATCAGGTTCTGGGGCGGGTGACGTGTTTTGCGATGGTTGAGAATTGCTGCGCAGTTGCCGGATCATAATGATTAAAAGCGGTCCACCGAGAATCCCGGTCAGCGCACCAGCAGGCACCAATGTCCCAATATATCCTGATAAAACCTGAACACCTTGGTCTGCAGCACACAATAGTACGGCGCCAAAAACAGCAGACATCAGAAGTTTTGATCGCAACCGTCTGAAGCCCAGCATGCGCGTAATGGCTGGTCCAGCCAGTCCGACAAACCCGATAATACCTACCGCTGCAACAATGGTTGCCGTAAGCCAACAGCCGATCAAAAGGCAAAGTAGTCGCAGTCGTGCTGGCGATGCGCCAAGGACGGTCGCCTGATGATCGCTGAGATTAAGCATTTCAAGCGGTCGGGCCAAGGCGACAGCCAGTGCCGCACCCATCAATACTTTCGCAGCCAATGGTTCAAGGATATACCAACCGTCTTGGGTAAGGTCGCCGCTTCCCCAGATAAACAGGCTTTTTAGCCATTCATGGTGAATTATTGCCAAGGCAGTTGTTACTGCCCCACAATAGAGCGCGATTATCATACCTGTCAGGATGACGATCAGTGGCGAGAAGCCACTGCGGCGCGCCAAGGCAAATACCAGAAAACCGACAACAAGTGCACCCAACAGTGCAATCGTTTCCTGACCAATGGCAAGCGCACCCGGCACATAAAGCGTCACCAGTGTCAGCGCCAGTTTAGCGCCGCCTGCAAGGCCAAGTGTGGACGGCGATGCCAACGGGTTTTTTAACGTGTGTTGAAACAAAGCACCGGCAACGGCAAGACCCGCACCAGCGACAAGTGCAATCAAAAACCTTGGTATCCAGCCCTGGGTGAGCAACAACGACCGCGTGTCCGATCCGGCCGCAAGGTCGAATATTGCCGCCGGGGACATGCTACCGGCCTCAATGTCCAGAGACAGCAGGCTTAGCAAAACGGCAAGGATGCAAAGCGAAACGGGAACCGCATGGAATTGGATCGTATGTCTGCGCATGGCTTGACTTGTCATGACGCGAATTCCCCATGAGCAGCACCTTGCGATGTCAGGGCATTGGCAAGCAGATCAGAAAAGCGACCGGCGGCAAAAAGCCCGCCAAATGTTGCTACTGGTGGCATCGAGATCAGCCCAAAACGTTTGATGGACGGTAGTTCCGAAAGGATCGGGCTATGTACAATTGCACGGTCGACATTGTCTGGAACGGGTTTGATCGCGATGAGGGCTGCGTTTGAGTATTGCGCGATCTGATCGATCGTCACGGTCGCAAACCCCCAATGGTTGGTCGGGCCTGTCCAGGCGTTTTTGACCGGAAGGCGATCAATCACATCCTGCATCAGACTGTTTTGCCCATAGACCCGCATGTGGCGCGGCGAAAGCATGCTGGTGACAAGTACCGAACTGGCCCGCGATGAAGTAAGTTCGCGAGAGGCTTGATCTATGCGGCTTAGGGTGTCCGAGATCAGTACCTCGGCAGTGCCCCGATGCCCGGTAACGTCGGCAATCTTTTGTGCCGCGGCCATCGCATTCAGGAAGGGCGTCTTGCTACTGCTATAAATGTCGATTTTTTCAATCGGGGCCAGGTCGGAAAGGCTGGAATACTGGTTTGCATAGAAACTGCTGGTCAGTATCAGATCGGGATCAAGTTGCGCCAATCTTTCCAGACTTGGTTGAAAACGTGCGCCAAGATTGATGACCTGTTCAGGAACTTCTGGTTCCTGAACCCAGGCGCGGTATCCTGGCACATCCGCCATGGCAAGCGGAACGATCCCCATCGCAAGTGCTGTTTCAGCAAGTGCGCCATCTGCGATGACGATACGCTTGGGAACATCAGCCTTAGCGGAGCGCGTAAAGCTTGCGGGCAGCACAGGTGTGAGCGTTGCAATGGCAGATAGACCAGCAAGGCCCTTAAGAAAATGTCGTCTAGAACATGTCTGATGTTGTTGATGCATTGAAACGCCCCCAGTCACACATTGGCAAGGGCAAAAGGATGCCCATTGGTGGGGTGAGGCTGCACCAGCATATCCATGCCAAAAATATCGCGAAGCATGTCTGACTGCATGATGGTCGCCGGTGGCGCATCCGCGATAAGTTTACCGCCCTTAAGGGCGACAATATGATCGGCGAAGCGCGCGGCCAGATTAATGTCATGCAAGACGGCAACAATGCATAGACCGTCCTGTTTGCAGAGCTGTTCGAGTAAAAGCAGGATTTCGTATTGATGTGATAGATCCAGCGCAGAAATCGGCTCATCAAGCAAAAGGCAGGAGGCTTGTTGTGCAAGTGTAACTGCGATCCAGGCTCTTTGGCGTTCACCCCCTGAAAGCGTACTGACTGCGCGTTTGCGAAGGGCTTCGAGGCCCGTCAAAAGGATCGCACGTTCAATCGCTTGTTTGTCGCGCTCGCGCAGGCGACCAAATGGCCCGTGCCATGGATAACGACCAAGCGCAATCAGTTCTTCGACGGTATAGTCCGTCCCGTGCCCCGGGTCCTGTGCGAGATAGGCAACGCTTTTGGCAAACTCACGTGCGCTAAACCGCCCAACGTCATTCCCGTCAAGTGTGACAGCTCCACTGGTTGGCTTGTTCAGTCCGGCCAGCATTTTAAGCGCAGTGGATTTCCCAGACCCATTATGGCCGACAATAGCTGTCAGGCAGCCAGCGCGGAAAGTAACGGATATGTTGTCAAGGAGTGTCACACCTCTGGCCGTTTCAAAGCGGGCCTTTTGCATTCCAAGGACAGCAGGACGATCAGATAAATCCATGGCCATAATTCGCTCTCGATAAACGCAGAAAATCCGCGGTGAACGCGGATTGCGAGAATGGGCCGGGGCGCAACCGTGCGCCCCGGATTAATCGATTACCAGTCGTATTTCAGAGTTGCGGCTATGGTCTGTCCTTCGATCTGGTAGCAGTAACCGTTGTTACAGATAGCGGCATCGTTATCGGCAAGGTTAGTGCCATTAATCGCAAGGGTCAGACCATCCAGCTTGTTACTAAGTGCTGCGAAGTCATAGCGGACCGTAGCATCAAGCACCGTATAGGGTTTGTTCTTGCTCGTATTGGTATAATTGGCATAGCTTGAGTCGGTGTAGCGAACACCAACGCCAAATCCCCATCCATCAAGGGGGCCTTGATTAAAGTTGTAGTTTGCCCAAGAGGATGCTGTCTTTTCCGGTGTTACGAGCGGGGTATTGCCGCGATAGGAACCTTTGACGATTTTGGCATTGTTGTAGGCAAGGTTGCCAACCAGGCTAAGATTTTCAGTTACATTGGCACTGCCTTCAATCTCAAGTCCACGCGTTTCAACTTTGCCAATTGAGTCATAATATGAGCCGCCAGAGGCTCTCTCGCCAGCATAGCGTGCGACGTTATCCTCGGTCAGGCGATAGGCGGAAACCGTGAAGAAGCCATCAAACCCGACCGGTTCGAACTTGATGCCGGCTTCATACTGCTCACCCTCGGTCGGGGTGAGCATTTTGCCTTCAGAGTCCTGACTGGTGCTTGGCAAGAAGGATGTGCCCCAACTGACATAAGGTGAGATGCCATTGTCAAAGGCATAAAGGGCACTGACGTTAAAGGTCGTTGCGGTGTTGTAGTCGGTTGAACCCGTATTTGTCAGTCGGCTGATACGTTTGCGTTCTGCATAGTCAAACCGAACACCACCATTGAGATGCCAGTTGCCAAGTTCAATCTGGTCCTGAACATAAATACCGGACTGATTGTAGGTTACGTCGTCAAATGTCGTGTAAGCGGGTGTGGTGCCGGAGATCGAGCGGTACGGATCGCTGAGATAAAAGGTATAGTCACTAAGCACCGCGCTTGAACCGGAGCGGTAATCTGACTTGGAATACATCAGATCAAGACCGGTCAGGATTTCGTGTTTGGCGTCATCGGTCTCGAAAGTCGTGATGACTTGGTTGTCGACCTGCGCGCTCCAGAGGGTTTCCTCAACAGCTTGTGCTGCGCGGTGATATTCCGTGTTTGAATTCTGCCAGCCGCCGTTGATCACGCCACCGGTCAGGTACCGTGCTTCAAGATCGAAATACCCGAAGCGCGCTTTCTGAGCCAAAGTCACAGGCGCGTTGTTCAGATTATGGGTTAAGTCATAGCCGACCTGAAACTGATCCTGCTTTTGGTAGTCGTAATCCGCGTCACTGGTGCGGTAATCAAGGATTTCGCCATTCAGGTTCAGAAGGGTTGCCGAGGCATCCGTTTCGTCATGCTGGAACAAGGTATAGATAGTCAGATCTGTATCTGCATTGGGTTGCCAACGAATTGTTGGCGTGAACATTTGCCGATCATCCTGAATTTCGTTGCTGGTTTCGCCAAAGCGGGCCATGCCAACAATGCGTGATGCCCAGGTCCCGTTTTCTGTCAGGCCGAGATTGTAATCAAACCCGCCTTCGTATGAGTCCGTGTTGGTGAAACGGCCATAGACATTGTTCTTTGCACCAAGATGAGGGCGTTTGGTAACGCTGTTGAGTAAGCCGCCTGGTGTTGATTGTCCGTAAAGTGCCGCTGTGGGGCCCTTTACGATTTCCAGCTGTTCAAGGCTGTAGGGTTCGGTGCGAAACGTTGCATAGACGCCTGTCATCTGACGTAAGCCATCTCGGTAGTCGCCGTAGATATGTACCGGATAGCCTCGCACATAAATCTGATCAAAGCGCGGATCATATCCGTAATTGTTGGTTGCTACCCCTGCGGTATAAGCAACTGCATCTTCGATGCTCGCAACGGCGCGGTCCTCGATTTCCTGGCCAGATACGACGGAAATACTTTTGGCCGTTTCAATCAGAGCTTTGCTGGTTTTTGTACCAGCACTGCTTCGCGTTGCGACATAGCCATGTGCGAGGTCCTCTGAGTCCTGGGCGTTTGCCTCGACATAGAGCGGGGCAATGACGGTTGCTCCACTGCTGTCTGATGTTTCTAGTTTGGTAAGAGAAACCGTGTTTTTGCCGGTAAATCGATAGCTGACGCCACTGCCGGAAAGCAGGATCTTCAATGCCTCAGCAGGGGAATATGTGCCGATAAGGGCAGTGCTTTGCAATCCGGCAACCCGATCGACATCATAAAAGAGTTGGAGATTGGTTTGATTGGCAAAGGTCAAAAGCGCCTGGTTAAGGTCCTGTGCCGGGATGGAAAAATCGATTGCGGATGCTGCGTCACTTTGTGTTTCTGTATTTTGCTGTGCGGCTGCAGGCGTGGATACTCCAGCAACAACAATACCCGCAGCCAATGCGACCAAGCTGACACTATGTGCCAGACGATGGCCAAACCCGTTTACCAATCCAGCTTTGCCGGTTTTTATTACCTGCATTACGCAGACCCCCATTCTCGAAAGTTTTTTTCAAAACGCAAATGATTGTCATTTGCTTGTATTGGGTGAGACGGGATTTGCGTTCAGACTCAGTAAGATAAATTTCAGTTTTTTTGATTTTTGTGTCGATAAGGACCGGAAACCGAAGAAATCCGGGCTTTTCAGATTTCTGCTATGCTCAGTAAATAACGGTCATTAGGGGTGTGATCGAGATATTTTGGACACCAAGTTCCCGTGAAATCAGTTCCAATCCCGCCTGAGGATCGGTCATGTCAAAGACACCACTGACGAGCTTGCGTGCCGCAGTCTCGTTCGCAATCATGATTTTGCCGCGCTGATACCGTGAGAATTCCGAGACAACTTCGCGCAGAGTAACGCGATCAAATATCAGCTTGCCTTTTTGCCAACTAAGCGCCCTGTCAGGATTGATTGTTGAAACTGGGCTGATTGAATGGCGGTTATAACGAGCGGCCTGATTTTCCGCCAAAATCGCTATTTGTTTTGATGTTGCCGAGTTTGGTTTGACTTCAACCTGATGTTCGAGCACGACCACATTGGTGTGGTCATCAAAGCTGTTGACGATAAACCGTGTGCCCAAAGCCTGTACCTGGCCATGCGGCGAGGTGACGGTGAAAACACGCTTGTCCGCATGTTCCATCGGGACCGCTTGAAAGTCTGCAAGTCCGCTAATCAATGCGACGTTTCGGGTTTGATCGGTAAACTGAACTGCTATTGCACTATCGGGTCCCAGGGTAACGATGCTACCATCTTCAAGTGTAATGGCTCGAACCTCCCCAACAGCAGTGTGGTAATCAGCGCTTAGGAAAACGGTCGGGTCACCAACCATAACGCGGGTTGAAGCAATCGCCAGCAGCAAGCTTGCGGCAAGTGCGACGTAGCCCCAGCGACGTTTCTTTGCCGGGGGGACTTTGGATGGCTGTTTTGCCGTATGTCTAAGTTCAACAACCTCTGATGAAGGACGTTCGGTTGTGTGATCTGTCGATTTGATTGCATCATCCATTGCGGCAAGCGCGTTATTGGCCTCTATGAAAGCTTGCTGGTTTTCCGGTGCGGCATCCAGCCAAACATTGAGCTCTTCATGCTCGGATGTGCTGAGGTCGCCATTGACCATTTTCGCAACCCAATTGGCTGCGGTCAGATCAATGTTTTTCTGTGTTTCTCGCATTTGGCTCACGTTACCAACCTGCACTTGCCGACAACCCGGACAAAGCGTCCTTATCTGTTGGACGATAAAACTGCAAGAAATGCGTAAAAACTTTGTGCAATTTCATGACCGGCCTTCCCGCATGCGCTTCATCACATGGGCAATTGCGCGCGCGACATGTTTCTGAACAGAACTGTCAGAAATACCTAGTTGTTCGGCCGCTTCGCGATAGGTCAGCCCGTCAATGCGTACAAGAGTAAAGATTTCGCGCGTTTTGTCAGGTAGCTCATCGAGCGCGCGACGTACATATTCAAGTTCAGATTGCCCCCCAACGATCTGTTCTGGCGAGGGTGAATTATTTGGAATGACATCAAGGGGAATGTCATTGGCGCCTGCGATCGGGTTTCGCTTTTGCGCCCGGACATGATCAATCGCAAGATTATGGGCAACGCGGTACAGGTAGGAACGGACATGGGTAACTTTGTTTGCCTTATCGGGGCTGGCATGTTCCGACACACGCAAAAATGTCTCCTGTGTCAGATCCATTGCTGTATCCGCATCACGCAAAAGGCGCGTCAGATAAATCTGCAGTTCCCTTTGATGAGACTGGAAGAGTTTTTTGAGGTCAGTTATTGCCAAGTCACATACCTGACTAAGGTGATGGGTCTTTAAGGAGTTATCAAAAATAATACTCATTCGCAATTAATTAGTTGTGCTGGGCGTATGAAGTTTGCATCCTGCACCTGTGTACAGAGAATGTGTGTTGTTCCCTGAATAAAGCTTGGAAAGCAACCGTTTGCGTCGGCCCATACAGAAGCAGTCTGAAAAGTATGAAGTTAAACACCATGTTTCCGGAAAGCTGCGTCGTGCAAAAACTGGCATTAACCCGCAATGGATCTTTCGGAAGCTTTGGGGCCACGGACATTTTGAAAGCGACCATTGCGATAATTGACAGGCAACACCTTGGTCAGGAGGAAATCGAAAGTCTGGCGCACAGATATCTGCATACACAGGAACAGCAAATACGGCTGGCCTTCGAGTTTCCTCAACGACGCGACAGTTTCACGATAGGACGATTGGCTGCGAAGCTTGCTTTGGAGTGTCATCTGGATGATGTGTCACCAAATGATGTGGCCATAGGCAATGGTGTCTTTCACCAGCCTATTATTATGGGCGCATCTGTCAGATGTTGTGAACTTGGTGTTTCGATTTCTCATTCGGACCAGATTTGTGTTGCCGTTATTCACCATAAAGGCCACCCGATCGGCGTTGATGTTGAAAACCTGGCTGAGGCCGATGTTGTGCCCGTGTTGAGTGATGTTAACGCGCGTTTAAGGCAGCAGTTCTTCAAACTGTCTCTGAATGAGCATGAGGCTGCCTCCATACTTTGGGTCGGACGGGAAAGCTTGGGAAAGGTACTGACAACAGGAATGACTGTGCCGCCAAAACTGTATGAGCCGAACTCAGTATCGGAAGTGGGACCAGTGTTCAAATTGAGCTACAAGACATTCACGCAATACCAGACCCAAGTTATGGCAATTGATAAAGCATGGTTGGCGATGACGTTTCCGGCACAGACAAAAATTGATTTTGGGTGGCTGGGGTCGCTCAGTAGTTGGCGTAACCCTAATATCTCTTCCCGAAGCGCGAAACGGCTCTAGGTAGAGAAAAAATGTCAAATTCTATGGAACGCGACAGCAGTGTTCTAGAGAATGTAATCACTGCTCCATAGCTCTCAGTCATCCCGCTCAAAATCAGTCCGAAGTACTAACTCGCCTGAATTGTCATAATTCATGGGTTATCGAACGCTATTGCTTGTTGATCTTATGCAAGATTTACAGGTTATTATGTATTTCTGATGCAGCCCTTGCTAACCAGTTCCTCGATTTGTGCGTCAGAATAACCGAGCATTTCGGTAAGGACTTCGGATGTATGCTCGCCAAGGAGGGCGGGAGCGCTGGATTTAACTGCACCCTTGCCGTCAAACTGGATCGGGCCGCGGACAACGCGCATTTCGCCAGCGACGGGATGGGTGACGGTTTCGATCAGGCCTTGCTGGACGACGTGGTCTTGTTCCAAAGCATCGCCGATGCTTAAGATCGGTGCGTTAGGGACGTCGAATGTGCTGAGCCGGTCGAGCCAGTACTCTGTTGAATCCTGTTGCATGCGTTCGAAAATAAGTGGCTCTAGTTGATCCCGGTTGGCCAGGCGTTGTTCATATTGGGCAAAGCGTGGGTCTTCGATCAGGGCTTCCATATCAAGACAGCGGGCGAAGTTATGCCAAAACCGTTCGGTTAAGCAGGCCACAATCACATAACCGTCCGAGGTCGGGAACGAGCCATAGGGCACGATGCTGGGATGGCGGGTGCCAACCGGTTCTGGGCTTTTGCCGCTGACAAAGTAGATCTGTGACAGATATCCCTGAAGTGCGATCAGGCTGTCGAGCATGGCGATTTCGACGTGACGACCTTGTCCGGTCTGGTTGCGTTCATGCAACACAGCGAGGACGCCAAACAGCGAGAAGATGCTGCCGGCTATGTCCCCCAATGGGAGACCCAACTTGTTCGGGGCCTGGTCTGGTTCTCGGTTGACACTCATGACCCCGGACAGGGCCTGAGCGACAATATCAAACGCCGGTTTATTGCCATGTGGGCTGTCTTTGCCAAAACCCGTGATCGAGCAATAAATCAAACCGGGATTGTCAGCCTTGAGTGTTTCGTAGCCCAAGCCAAGCCGGTCCATGACACCGGGCCGAAAGTTTTCGAGCAAGATGTCGCTTTGGGCGGAAAGTTTGCTCGCGATGTCACATCCTTCCTCGGATTTAAGATCAAGACTGATGCTTTTCTTGCTGCGGTTAAGCGCAATGTAATAGTGGCTGAGTGGGCCCTGAAACGGGGGGAAGTTGCGCGTTTCATCACCTTTTTCAATCGGTTCGACCTTGATGACTTCAGCACCAAGATCCGCCAGAACCATACTGGCGTAGGGGCCGGAAAGAATGCGCGAGAAATCAAGCACCTTGATACCCGAAAGCGGGCCGGTTGTGGAGTTTGCGTTTGTCATAGGTTAGCGCGCTTTCTTGATGATCTTCATGACAGAGGTGGCCGTTGCGATCAGTGCGTCATCGGCTGTGATTTCAGCATCGACAAACATCATGGATCGGGTGGCATGACGAATGGTGACATTGGCTTCCAGTAAATCGCCCGATGTGGCCGAGGCAAGAAACCGTGTGTCCATCTGGATTGTCACCGTTGGAGATCGGTCTGCAGCTTGCCAAGCTTCCATCGCCATCACCTGGTCAAGCAAGCTGGTAATGACACCGCCATGAATGACACCGATGGCATTCTCATGGTTGGCTGTTGTCTGCAGGCTATAGGTCTTGCTGCCATCCACTCGCCGAGATCGAACAGGTCCAATCATACTGATAAAGCCGGGAATAGAGAGTTCCCGCCAGTCTTCGGTAATCGTTGCTTTCTCTGACACGTTTTCTAACTCCCTGGCATTGCTTGCATTTCGTTGATTCTGTTCCGAATGGTCTGCAATGCCTCGGCCAGTTTCGGAACTTCCTTGTTCTGTAATCTTTCACTGATGCCGATTGCCACCAATGAGCGGACCATCTGATCATTCTGATCCAGGATCGGAACGGCGACGACGGTTACGCCGGAGATATACGCGCCGCGGTCAACGGCATATCCCTGCTTTCGGACCTGATCGATTTCTGCCCGCCATTCTTCAAAGCTGGGCGGATGATCCCAAGCCAGTTTCTTGAACTTGGAACGCATGGTGTCTTCGTCCATCTCATTGAATGCCGCGACACAACGACCCGTAGCGGAAATCAGCAATGGAAATCGACTGCCCAAATCGACCTGCAGGCGGAATGGCAGGTTTGATTGCGAGAGTGCAACCACCACCATTTGGCCGGGTTCTGCGATCTGGGTTGCGATGCCCGTGACGCCAAATTGCGTCGAAAGTGCTGATAGATGTGGCTGTACAAGGGTTGAAAAGGTGTTTTTCTGAAGCGCTGACCGGGCCAGCGGCAAGATGCCGATACCAATTGAATAGCGTTTGGTTTTTGGCTCAAACTCAACGAGTCCCTCATCCTGAAGAACCCGCAAAATATGCATGCATGTACTGGGAACAAGATCCAGTTCACGGGCAATAGGATTGACACCCATCGGTTCTGGCGATTTTGCCAAAAACCTGAGGATTGCCAAGGCGCGCGTGACGGCAGGGACCTGTCTTTTGTTATTCGGGGCTTCTGGCTTTTCGGTCATCTCATCCTCTGACAACGGTGTGATTGTTGTCTATATACAATAAGTAAAGCGTATTGACAATAATGTTCTGATCTCCCTATCGTTGTCAACGAACAGTTCGGGACGTCGATGACGAACCCGAAAGCAAAATTCGGGAGGAGACCGGACATGAACCGTTTGACGGATTTTCAATCCTACGCGGATGCCCAGAAGCACTTTTCACGCGATGCGCTTTGGGCGCTGTTTGATGGAAGCCGCCAGACTTTCAATATCGCCCATGAATGCGTTGATCGGCATGTAGGCACAGGCGATGTCGCTGTGCGCGTTGCCCATTCGGATGGGCGTGATGAACTGATCCGTTTTGACGAACTGGCAAAGCTTTCTTCCCAGTTCGCTCATCTCTTGCAGGCCAAAGGTATTGGCAAGGGAGACCGCATTGCCGTCATGCTAGAGCCATCTTTGGCATTCTATGTCGCGTTGTTCGGGGCCATTAAAATGGGTGCGGTCGCTGTGCCGATGTTTACCCTGTTTGGCCCGGAAGGCATTCGTTTGCGCGCAGACGATTGCAAACCGCGCATCATTTTCACTAATGCTGAAAAGAAGAATGACGCGGATGAGGCTGGCAATCTTGATGTTGTCGTTGCCGACGATGCATTCATCCAGTCACTTGCCGATTTCCCTGATCATTTTGACTGCAACACGGCCGGTGATGATCTTGCCGTTTTGCAATACACATCAGGTACGACACGGCTTTTGCCGGCAGCCGTAAAACATACCCACCGGTCATTGGTGACATTGATGGTTGCGGCATTGTACGCAACGGGCATTCGTCCCGGTGACCGCTTCTTCTGCCCGTCGTCGCCAGCTTGGGGGCATGGTCTTTGGCACGGGACGCTTGCACCGCTTGCACTTGGTGTCTCAACGGGCACATTCAGCGGCAAGTTTGATGCGGTACGCCTGCTCAAGGCCATCCAGGACTATAAGATTACCAACATGTCTGCGGCTGCCACCCATTACCGCATGATGCGCAACACCGGACAGGCGGAAAACTTCACTTATGCAATTGAAAAGCTATCCTTCACCGGCGAACCGATTGATAGCGAAAGCGCACGCTACATTGAAAATCTTTTCGGTACGAAGGTTTGCTCAATGTATGGCACGACCGAAATCGGTGTGATCCTGGCAAACTATCCGGGCGCGCCCGACTTTGATGTGCGCGAAGGGTCCATGGGCAAGGCTGTCCCAGGCGTTGAGGTTGAGGTTCAGGATGCTGAGGGCAACCCGGCAAAGCCAAATGTCACTGGCGAACTGATGGTGCGCAAGCAGGGCGAATGGTTCCCGACCAAGGATCTCGCTCGGATCGATGCCGACGGATATTTTTATCATGCCGGGCGTGCCGATGACGTGATCATTTCGGCGGGCTGGACTATGAGTGCCGTTGAGATCGAAGATGCGATCCTCAAACACCCGAAGGTTGCCGAGGCAGCCGCAATCGGGGTGCCCGACAAAGTCCGTGGCCAGGTGGTGAAGGCCTTTATCGTTCTGAAAGACAGTTACGAGGATGGGCTGACAGAGGAAATTCAGGATCTGGTGCGTACCAATCTGAGCCGCCACGAATATCCCCGCCATGTGGATTATGTCACCGACCTTCCGAAAACCCCGGCAGGCAAGGTGAACCGTAAGACCCTTCGAGATCAGGAAGCAAAACAGGGCACTGCCGCCTGATGGCGTGTGGTGATCCAAGATTATTTTCAGTGAGGAAATGAGACATGAACGAGATTTCACAAAGACGTTTTCCGAAAATTACGCAAGAGGGTCTTGATGACCTGAGCAAACGCATCGGTGTCAAAATCGAGAAAACAGTCGAGCCGTGGTGCTATGAAGCAACCCGCGACAACATTCGTCACTACGCGCATGGTATCGGTGACGATAATCCGCTCTGGTGTGATCCAGAATATGCCAAGACCACTAAATATGGCGATGTGATTGCCCTGCCGAGCTTCCTGTTTGCAACCAGCCGTATTATTTCCGGTTATGTTGGTGGTCTTCCGGGCGTCCATGCGATGTGGTCCGGTGCCGATTGGGCTTGGCACAAGCCGATCATGCGCAATACCGAAATCCGCACCGTCGCCCATCTGAAGGATCTGGTTGAGCACAACACCCGATTTGCCGGTCGCGCCATTCAGCAGATTTATCATGTTGATTTCTACGATGCGAAAACCGGTGACATGCTGGCAGAAGCAGACAGCTGGTGTTTCCGTACTGACCGAGATCAGGCACGTGAGAACGGTACGAAGTACACTGAAGCGCGTTCGCGTCCGAAACGTGTTTACACCGATGAAGAGCTCGCAGAATTCACCAAGTATTACGAGCAAGAAACCATCCGGGGTGCAGAAACCCGTTACTGGGATGACGTCGCCGAGGGCGAAGCATTGCCGACCATGGTAAAGGGCCCGATGACGGTTACTGGCTTTGTTGCCTATGCCCAAGGCTGGGGTGGGCTTTACATCCGTGCCAACAAACTCGCGTGGCAGCTCCAGCAGAAACACCCGAATGCCGGTATTAAAAACCGCTTTGGTATCCCGGATTGCCCGGAGCGCGTGCATTGGGAGGAAGAATTTGCCCTAGAAGTTGGTGCGCCGGGTGCTTACGATTATGGTCCTGAACGAACCTCATGGCTCCAGCACCAGGTTACCAACTGGATGGGTGATGACGGGTTCCTCTCTCAGGCTAAATGTCAGGTCCGCCGGCATAATCCCGAAGGCGACATCATCCTGATCAATGGCGAAGTCGTCCGCAAATATGAGGAAGGTGGGCGCTACTTCGTGGAAATTCGCCAGCGTGCGGAACAGCAAGACGGTGAACTGTCGGCCATTGGTTCGGCGATCGTCGAGTTGCCCAAACGCTAATCCTTTTCATGCTTCAACCTCAAGGAGGCTGGGTTGAGCGTTTTTGGAAAGATACTGCATCGGATCGAGGACATCTTCCATTGGGGAGGGTGCCTCGCCCTTGTCATCGTCGCGGTGCTGATCAATGCAGACATCGTGATGAGGATGGTTGCGGGTATCCCGGTTCAGATTCAGTTCGAAATGACAGAGTTGTATCTGATGCCGGCACTCGCAGCGCTTTCGCTATCACGGGTCTATCGTGGGGGTGGTCATCTTGCACTCGACTTTATGACGCTGGAGTTGAGGGGGGGGCTGGGAACTCTCGTCAACAAACTACGCACCTTCATGCCTGCGCTGTTCTTTGGGGCAGTGACATACATGTCCGGGGCATTTGCTCTGCGTGCGTTCATGCGCGGTGAAGTCGAGTATGGGGTGATTGATTGGCCCCTTGGCTGGGCCTACGCCGCAATCCCACTCGGTTGCGGCTTGCTCTCGTTAAGATTGCTTTATGACACGTGTCAAAAATCAACGGCTGAAGCATCTTGAAACAAAGATAAAGTCTGGGAGGACTACACGATGAAGAATACCGGAAAGATATTGGCGCTTATGGCGGGTGTTTTTGCATTCGGCATGGATGCAAACCCGGCTTCTGCGGAGACATTGCGATTGGGGGACTTCCAGTCCACCAGTCATATTATCTCAATTGAAGGTACGACCCGTTGGATGTTTGCCGTAGAGCAGGCGACTGGCGGTGAAATATCGTTTGAACATTTCCCGGCGCAGCAGGCTGCGAAATCTGCAGCGCAGCTTGATGCTGTCAATAACGGCATACTTGATGTCTCGCTGCTTGGCGCACTGTATCACAGCGAGGTGCTGCCGCTGAACTCTGTAGTCGGCTTGCCAGGTTTTTATGGTACTGCGGTTCAGGGAACGGAAGCTTTGCAAAGCATGCTTAAGGAAGGTCCCCTGCGCGACGAGTTTCTTGACGCAGGTGTCATGCCGATCTTTGGTTTCGTTTTGCCGCCTTATCAGGTGCTTGCCAAAGAGCACCTTGGCGGTGTGAAAGACTGGAATGCGCTTGATCTGCGCACATCAGGTTCGACGCAGGCCATGACTGCGCGCGCATTGGGAGCCGTCGGGATCTCGATTCCGGGGCCAGAAGTTTACACCGCTGTTGAGCGTGGCCGTCTTGATGGCATCCTGTTCCCGCTGGCTTCCGTGCCGGGATATAATTTGCAGGAGGTCGTCAGCCATATCTCCACCAATGGGTCATTTGGTGGGTACAGCTTCGTCATGGTGATGGGCAAAGACAAGTTCGAAGGACTGTCTGCCGACACTCAGAAAGCCATGATCGAGGAAGGTGGCAAAGTCGCAACGCACCTTGCCAAGGTTCAGGATGACTCCGTTAAAGAGCTGACTTTGGAATGGAAGGCGCAGGGACTGAATGTTTATGAGTTCACCGAAAGTGAGCTGGATGAACTGCGCAACGCGATGAAAGCGGTCAGCGCAGACTGGGTTGAACGCATCGATAACGACAAGGCCGAAATGGTTCTTGAGACATACCAAGAACTGGTATCGGGCAACTAATTCCGACTTCTCTGCCTGTCATTGAAGGGTGGCTTCCCGCATAGCGTTGTGGGAGCCACCCCCGTTCACGGAGCGTCCGTTTCATTCATGCTTACTTTTTTGCTTATTTTGGTCCTGCTTGCGGTCCTCATGGTGTTTCGGATGCCAATCGCATTCGCAATGGGGATTTCGGGCTTTATCGGTTTGGCGCTTCAGCTTGGCTTCAATCCAGCCATGGCTGTTCTTGAACGTGCCTTTTTTGACACGTCTGCCTCGTTCATTCTTGTTTCCATTCCGCTGTTTATCTTGATGGCAGAGTTACTGACTGCCGGGGACGTTACGCGCCGCGCCATTATTGCATGTCAGAACTGGGTGGGGCATTTCAAAGGCGGCTTGGCAATGGCGACGGTTGCCGCCTCCGTTCTGCTGGCGGCTCTTGTCGGAAGTTCAACCGCGTCAACTGCTGCGATGGCAGCGTCGGCATTTCCCGAGATGAAACGCCATAAGTACCATGACAGTCTTGCAGCTGCGGTGGTTTCTGTTGGCGGAACGCTTGCAGTTGTTGTGCCGCCGAGCATTGTTCTTGTTGTTTACGGGGTCCTTACCGAAACCTCGATCGGTAAGCTGTTTATCGCGGGGATCGTGCCAGGCCTGTTGACCGCGGCCGGATTGTGCACGGTTATCAAGATCATTGCGCATCGTACGGACTACGCGCCCAAGGGAGATCCGTTCAAGTTTGGTAAAGCGGTGCGGTCTAGTGTCAACGTTTTTCCGATTGCGCTTTTGATCACCGCGGTGATCGGGGCGATTTATGGTGGTATTGCCTCTCCCTCCGAGGCGGCAGCACTCGGTGTGATGGGGTCGCTAATTGTTGTGTTAGCTCAGGGCACCATCAGCATCCCGGGGATGGGGAAGTCTGTGAGTGGCGCTATCCGCGCGACCGTCATGATTGTTGCCATTATTGCCTGTTCGGCGATCTTTTCGAACTATCTTGCCTTTACCCGTGTGACGCAAAATCTCTTGGAATTTGTCAGCAATACCGAGATGCCCCGCGAAGTTATTTTGGCGATGATGGTGCTGATCCTGCTGTTGATGGGCATGTTTATGGACCAGTTGGCAATTTTATCACTGGCGATGCCGTTGGCCTTCCCGACGGCAATGGCGCTTGGGTATGACGCTGTCTGGTTCGGGATTATCGTAACCAAAACCGTAGAGATCGGGCTTTTGACACCGCCACTTGGATTGAATGCCTATGTGGCGGGCGCTCAAACCGGTGTTCCCTTGGGAGCAATTTTCAAGGGTGTAATCCCGTTTTTGATCATGGAGATCGCCGTTCTGATTGTGTTGATCATGATCCCGGATCTTACGCTGTATCTGCCTGGCCTTATGGGGCGCTGATAAGGCCCAAGAAACAAAATGGCTCAGACTCCTCCTGTTAGCAGACGCGATCATATTCGCATCTGAACGGAGGCGGCTTGCCCGAATGAATGGAGTAACCAGATGACGATTATCCAAAGTACGCTTTCTGAAAGCACCCCGGGTTTTTCCGATAACCGGGATGCCTTGACGCAACAGTATGATGAAGTTGCTTCGGAAGCTGCCCGCATCATGAAGGGGGGCTCGGATGCCGCCCGCGACCGTCACGTGAAACGTGGCAAACTGTTGCCGCGTGACCGAATTGCGAACCTTTTGGATTCGGGGGCGCCGTTTCTGGAAGTCGGCCTTTTCGCCGCCCATGGAATGTATAACGACGAAATCCCGTCGGCAGGTGTCATCGCAGGCATCGGTGTTGTTGAAGGTCGCCAATGCATGATCCTGTGCAACGATGCCACGGTTAAAGGCGGGACGTACTTTCCGATGACGGTGAAAAAGCATCTGCGTGCGCAAAAGATCGCCGAGGAAAACCATCTTCCGTGCATTTATCTTGTGGATTCTGGTGGGGCGAACCTGCTGAATCAGGACGAAGTCTTTCCTGATGAAAATCACTTCGGGCGGATTTTCTATAATCAGGCGCGGATGAGCGCCAAAGGCATTGCCCAGATATCGGTTGTCATGGGGTCATGTACGGCGGGCGGGGCATACGTACCGTCGATGAGTGATCAGACGATTATCGTCCGTGAACAAGGCACCATCTTTCTTGCCGGACCGCCATTGGTAAAGGTCGCGACCGGTGAGGTGATTGATGCTGAAACGCTTGGTGGTGGCGATACCCATACACGATTGTCAGGTGTGGCCGACTATTTGGCTGATAACGACGAGCATGCGCTTGCCTTGGCGCGCGAAATCGTCAGTCACCTTGGTCCGCAACATCGGCCCGACGTTGATATTGCCGAACCACGGGCGCCAAAATATGATGCTGCCGAGGTTATGGGCATTGTTCCTCAGGACACCAAAACCCCTTATGACGTGCGTGAAATTATCGCTCGTTTGGTCGACGGGTCTGATTTTTCGGAATTCAAACCACGTTTTGGCACGTCGCTTGTGACCGGGTTTGCCCACATTGACGGGCTTCCGGTTGGCATCATTGCCAATAATGGTGTTCTTTTTTCTGAAAGCTCTCAGAAGGGCGCACATTTCATCGAACTCTGCTGTCAGCGCAAAACGCCGATCCTGTTTTTGCAGAACATCACTGGCTTCATGGTCGGCTCAAAATACGAAGCCGGCGGGATCGCCAAAGATGGTGCGAAACTGGTTACAGCTGTTTCGACTGCAAACGTACCCAAGGTTACCGTTGTGATCGGTGGATCTTATGGTGCGGGGAACTACGGGATGTGTGGTCGTGCATTTGGGCCGCGCTTCGTCTGGATGTGGCCAAATGCCCGTATCGCGGTCATGGGCGGCGCTCAGGCGGCTGGGGTGCTTGCGGATGTGAAACGTGCGGGCATTGAGGCGCGCGGTGGATCCTGGTCCGAAGAGGAAGAGGCAGAATTCAAGCGTCCGACGGTGGAGATGTTTGAGCGCCAGTCTCATCCGCTTTATGCGTCCGCTCGTCTTTGGGATGACGGCGTGATTGATCCCAGAAAAACCCGCGATGTCGTGTCTCTCAGTCTTCGGGCCGCTTTGAACGCGCCGATTGAGGAGACGAAGTTTGGCCTGTTTAGGATGTAATCATGAAACCGCTCTTTTCAAAAATTCTGATCGCAAACCGTGGTGAAATTGCCTGTCGCGTTATTGAAACCGCACATAAATTGGGAATTGCGACTGTGGCGGTTTATTCCGACGCAGACGCAAACGCCATGCATGTCGATCTTTCGGATGAAGCTGTTCATATTGGGCCGGCGCCAGTGGCCGAGAGTTACCTGAAAGCAGATCGCATCATTCAGGCCGCACTCGATACTGGAGCTGAAGCCATCCATCCGGGATATGGCTTCTTGTCGGAAAATCCCAACTTTGTTGAGGCAGTGCAAGCGGCAGGTTTGACCTTTATTGGGCCTTCGGCAGATGCAATTCGTGCCATGGGGTTAAAGGATGCAGCAAAGAATCTGATGGTTGAGGCTGGTGTGCCGGTGGTGCCTGGTTATCAGGGGGAGAATCAGGACACTGCGTTTCTGGCCCGTAAAGCAGACGAAATCGGCTATCCCGTCCTGATCAAGGCCCGCGCAGGTGGTGGTGGCAAAGGGATGCGCAAAGTAGACGCGCCCGCAGATTTTGCAGAGGCTTTGCAATCGGCCATCCGCGAAGGTGAGTCTTCGTTCGGCGACGGTCATGTTCTGATTGAAAAATACATCACCTCTCCTCGGCATATTGAGGTGCAGGTCTTTGGCGATAGTGCGGGCAATGTTGTGCATTTGTTCGAGCGTGACTGTTCTTTACAGCGTCGCCACCAAAAGGTCATAGAAGAAGCGCCGGCCCCCGGTATGAGCCAAGAGGTCAGGTCTGCTGTAACTGCGGCTGCGGTCGCCGCGGCAAAAGCAATCGGATATCAAGGAGCTGGAACCGTTGAATTTATTGCCGATGGTTCCGATGGCCTACGTGCAGACGGTTTCTGGTTCATGGAAATGAATACCCGCCTACAGGTCGAGCATCCGGTCACCGAGGCGATTACCGGCCTCGACCTGGTGGACTGGCAGCTCCGTGTTGCGGCGGGGCAGGACATACCGGTGACACAAGATCAGATCACGATTTCAGGTCATGCGTTTGAAGCGCGTCTTTATGCAGAAGATCCCGCAAACGGCTTCTTGCCAAGCACCGGCAAGCTGCATCACCTGCAATTTGATCCCAATGCCCGCAACGATACCGGTGTGCGTTCTGGGGATGAGATTTCGCCATGGTATGACCCGATGATTGCCAAGGTCATCGTACATGGCACAACGCGCGAAGAAGCGCTTGAGAAACTGTCAAAGTCCATGAAGCGAACGCACGTTGCCGGTACCGTTACCAACGCAGCTTTCCTTGATTCTTTGGCTCGCCACGAAGGGTTTGAGTCCGGTGCATTCGATACTGGACTGATTGACAGAGACATCGAGAAACTGGTTGCCGTTGCCCCCGTTGATGAGCTTGCTGTGGCGTTTGCGTGTTTTGCGGCATTGCAAATTGATTTCGGTGCCGAGCGCGTGGGCTGGTCGCTTTGGGGGCGAGCACGCCGCACGATCAGACTGCTGCATGAGGATGAGGTCTTGGAGCGCACAATTGTGTTCGAGGACGGGGGCAAGGTCCGGGTGCTTGGCGGTTCAAAAGAAGTGATGCTGTTTGACGTTCAAACGGTGGGCACAACGCTCCAGGCACGGACAGGTCAGTATAACGAGGCCGTCAGCGCCGATGCGGTTTGTGCTGATCTTACAGGTCAAACGCTAGTGTCGATCAGGTTCCGGGGCCGTGTCGTCGATTTCATCTGCCCCGATCCGTTGGCCGATAGCGGCATTAACAGTGATCAGGGCAAGCTCGTGACCGCCCCAATGACAGGGGTTGTGATCGCATTGGATGTTGAAGCAGGAGCCGCGGTTAAAGCTGGTCAACGACTTGGCGTCATGGAGGCGATGAAAATGGAAACGGCTATTATCGCCCCTATTGATGGCGTGGTTGAGACCGTGAATTGTCATGTTGGCGAGACCGTTGAAGGCGGTGTTGCCCTAGTGACATTCCGCGAGGACGGGATCAAAGAGGACGCGGCATGAGCGACGTTCTGATTTATGAAGTAGGACCGCGCGACGGGCTGCAAAATGAAAAAAGCATCATTCCGACTGATGCGAAAATCGCCCTGATTGATGTTTTGTCCGGTGCGGGTTTCAAGAAAATTGAAGCAACAAGCTTCGTCTCCCCAAAATGGGTGCCTCAGCTTGCCGACGCCGCCGAGGTCATGGCAGGTATCACGCGAAATCCTGCTGTGACCTATGCTGCATTGACCCCCAATATCAAGGGGGTCGAGCGTGCAGTTGTGGCTGGTGTCACGGAAGTTGCTGTGTTTGCTGCCGCATCAGAAGGCTTCAGCCAGAAGAACATTAATTGTTCGATTGCTCAAAGTATCGAACGGTTCAAGCCACTTTTACAGTCTGCGACGGCCTCAAACATTGCCGTTCGTGGCTATGTCTCATGCGTTGTTGAATGTCCTTATGACGGTGCGGTTAAGCCGGAAAGTGTTAAAGACGTCACGCAGCAGTTAATTGATCTTGGCTGCTATGAGGTGTCTTTGGGCGATACGATTGGTGCAGGCACACCTTCGTCCATTAAGAAAATGCTCGATAGGGTGCTGAAATCTATCCCCGCCAGTAAGCTGGCAGGGCATTTTCATGACACAGGCAATCAGGCAATCGACAACGTCTTCACCAGTCTTGAAATGGGTTTGCGTACCTTTGACAGTGCTGTCGGGGGATTGGGCGGTTGCCCTTATGCGCCTGGTGCGAAGGGGAATGTTGCGACGGGCGAACTCGTCGATGCGCTTGAAAAAAGGGGCTGGCAGACCGGGATTGATTTGCGCCGGCTAAGTGTAGCGGAACAGCAGATCCGAGCGCTTGTCACAGGCCACATGAACGATCAGGAGGCTGCCCAATGAATTACGAAATGATCCGGCTCGATATTGATCCGTGCGGTGTGGCAACCGTTTCGCTGGCGCGCGCGGAAAAACATAACGCGATGAATGCGCGCATGATTGATGAATTAAACGATGTGGCAAAATCTCTTGCCGCGAACGGAGATGTTCGTGTCGTGGTGCTGGCTGCTGATGGCAAAACATTCTGCGCTGGTGGTGATCTTGGCTGGATGCGCGATCAAGCCGAACTCGACCGCAATGGCAAAATGACAGGCGCGAAGGCGCTGTCTGAAATGCTGCACGTGTGGAACAGCTTGCCAAAACCTGTAATTGGGAGGGTTCAGGGTGCCGCATATGGTGGCGGCCTTGGCTTGATATCGGTTTGTGACATCGTGGTCATGGCGGAAAACATCAAACTTGCGCTGACTGAAACGCGCTTGGGCCTGATACCCGCAACCATTGGCCCGTTTGTTGTCCGGCGTCTGGGGGAAGCATTCGCACGGCAGGTGTTCTTCAATGCCAAGCCGTTTGGCGCCGAATTCGCATTGCGATCGGGTTTGGCGGCGGTCGTGTGCAGGGATCAAGATCTCGACGAGAAAGTCGAACAGGAAATATCATCCCTGCTTGGCTGCGCACCGGGGGCGGTTGCGGCTGCAAAGCAACTTTGCCAACAGTTAAGCGAGACGCTGCTAAGTGAAACCGTTGAATTAACTGCGGGGGCGTTGGCTGATCGATGGGAAACCGACGAAACCCGTGATGGCATTGCCGCATTCTTTGACCGCCAAGACCCGCCGTGGCGAAGTTCGTAGTTGATGAAGGGGTAATACCAGAAGCGGTGCAGGTTGTTTTCGCTACCGAAAACGGGACTCGTTCAGAATATCTTGGCAAATAATCTGCTTGAACCTTCAAAACTACATTCTCAGTGTTTTGTGAAGAAAGTGATCATTTTCTGTAAAATCAGCAGATTTCGTAATGTTTTGTGGTTTGCGGCAATTCTTCCTTATCGTGCGCTTTAATTTTTTGCTGATCGATTTTTATTATCTGTTAAGTTTTGTTTGTTGCTTTCATTCCAGTGCTTAAAATTTGCGAATGCTGCAGATTGGCAAAAAGTAGCTGAGGCGTCGTAACGTTGATCTAGCGTATGACATCAGCCCGATAAGCCCGGATCGATACCGGTCATGGTAACGGAGATATCCCAGAGCCGCTTCGCGAGGGCAGGATCCTCAGCATGCGGGGCGCGTTTTGCTGCGCCAGCAGCACCACGAATTCCACCAAAACCAGTTGGACCGTAATAGCCTCCGGGCTTCACATTACCGGTTGCGGCCAGAAGTGCAGGCCAGGCACCTTGGTCGGCGCGATTGAGCAACAGGCCGACAATCGGGCCTGCGATCTGCAGTATCCCCATATGACGGCCAAGGCTTGTACTGGCAATACCAGGGTGAACTCCGATTGCTGTAACGGGCGACTTTGCTGCGCGCAGACGACGGTCGAGCTCGAAGAAGAACAGTGCATTTGCCAGTTTGCTGGCTCCGTAGCGAGCGGTCTTGATGTAGCTTCTGTCCGCGTTGAGGTCATCCCAGTCAATTTTAGCCTTCAGATGCGCGACGCTCGAGGTTATGACGACCCGCGCTCCCGGCGTCTCGGCCAGCTTGGGCAGAAGCAACGAGGTGAGCGCAAACACGCCGAGATGATTGACCCCGAACTGCACTTCGAACCCTTCCTTTGTACGCGTCAATGGCGGGTTCATGATTGCGGCATTGTTGACGAGCGCGTCAATCCGGGGCTCTTTCGTGGCGATCTCGACGGCGGTGCGAACGCTGTCCAGATCGCCGAGGTCCAGCGGCAACCAGACAAGATTGGCATTGGGCGTGATCCGCTTGATCCTTGCAATCGCATCCTCTGCTCTCGACTGCGTACGGCAACCCAGCATGACGCGCGCACCTTTGGCGGCAAGCACACGAGCAATCTCAAACCCGACACCAGTATTGGCACCTGTAACAATGAAGCACTTTCCCGTCTGTTGAGGGACGTCGGCTTCGGTGAAGCCTTTGTTATTTGACATTTTTGATCCTTAAAATGAGCAAGCACATACTCAAGTATGAGTTAAAACTCAGGCGGCGGACCCCTTCCAGAACAGGTCGAACCCAGCCTGCCGGATGGTGTCACTCTCCTCAGGCTTTGCCGTAACCGCGTTGATGCTGGTATCTGCCAAGTCGAAGAGAATGGTATCAATGTAGAAGTTTATCCGGTCAGGTGCCGCATGGCCGGCGAGACACTCCTCGACCACTGTCCGAGCATCCCGTAGCATTGTGTGGCACTGGCTCCTGCTTTCTGGAGTAATGCGATCCGAAACCTTTAACTGGCGCAAAGCCTTGAGCGCTGTGGCATGAGTCAGTCCCCAGTCGATCAGGCGGTTCCAAACGGCAAATAGCCGGTGTTCGGCAGAGACAGAGGCGGGATATGGCGCCAGCATCGTTTCCGCGAGGTTAGCCTCGATCTCGAGAAAGAGCTGGTTGAGCAGATCATCCTTCGTTGAAAAGTAAGTAAACAGGGTTCCCTCAGAAACACCTGCCGACTTTGCAATTTTTGCTGTGGGAGCACTCGTGCCAAAGCTTGCAATCAACTCCGCCGCTGCATCCAAAAGTGCCTGTCGCTTTTCTTCACTGAGGGGACGTGCCATGTTTTCGCTGAACAATATTAAGTGAGTAGTTGCTCAATTATATGGTCAAAAAGATGAAGTTGGTCAAGGGGGGGGCTAGTGCTCAACTGAAACCTAATTTGCGTCGCGTGATCCGCATTGCAAACATTTCCACGGAATAGTTTGTCAGTTGGGAGGGCATTTTTTTGAGATCGATCTGTAACCCAAGCAATGCTCCTCTCTTCATCCCAATAGGTCGCCAGGGCAGATAGTCACTCTTGGGACTGCAGGAATTCTTGCGCCGTGATTGCATTTCCGTAGAACGGGATTATGTCGGAAAGGAAGGATGTCTGTTGCTCTTTCGTGAAGGCTGCGGAGGCATCATAGATTACATTGGCGTTGTACCCCAGATCATGCGCGTTGCGTACTGTTGACTCAACGCACTGCCTTAGAGCAAAGCCCATTACATAAATGTCGTAGATTCTGTTGTTGCGCAGGTAGCTGTCCAGCGTGGTTGAGGCAAAAGCGCTGCTACCTCCGGTACGCTCGCTAATGACATATTCGCCATCCACAGGTTCGAAACCACTGAAAAATTCAGCTTGGTCTCCGAGGAATGAACCGTATTGGGGTATCATCGTACGCAATCCGTATTTTCCTTTTCCAAGTGCGCGATAGGCTGGCTCAAGCACCATGGTAACATGCACAACTTCAATGTTGCGACGTCTTGCTTCTGTAAGAACCTTGCGGGAATTCGTAATTGCTGTTTCAAGCTGTTCCCGGTCTTGAAAAGTTGGATTAATGCCGCCTTGGGGAGACAACCAATCATTTTGATACTCGATGAGTATCAATGCACTTTGAGCATTGTTTTCAGTTGTGTTCTGAGTGGTCATGGTAATTTTTCCTTAAGATGATGAGGACGAGCGACCTGCCGCCAAAGTGTGGGGAGGTCGCTCAACCTTGAAGCATGGTCAGAATGCAAGAAGTGCAGATTGCTGACTGAGATGGTTTTTGAAACGTTCGGCGTAATCTTCGGACACTGCCGCCTTGACGCTTTCGCGTGCCGCAAGGACCGTGCGCCATGCCTCAACGCGGGGGAGGTCTAAGAAAATCTGCCGAGACACGGCAGGATCTATGATATCGAAATAGCGAAACAGTGGCGCGTAGACTGCGTCAACCATTCCAAACTCGGTACCGGAAAAATAAGGTCCCGAACCCAGTTCGGCCTCAATATGTTCAAGTTTGCCATGGAATGCTGCTCCCTTGGTCTTGGCAACGGTCGGGTCGGTGGCGTTGAGGAACTGCCAAGCATCTGCAAAAATTGGCGCGGCAAATTCGATCCAAGAGCGCTGTCGGGCGCGCAATAGTGCATCATCCGGATACATCGGTGCGCCACCTTGCGTTTCATTGAGGTACTCGCAGATCACCATGCTTTCGAACAGGATTGCATCCTCCCCTTTTTCCTGGCGTACTTTGAGCAAAGGTACCTTGCCGGTTGGTGACATCGTCAGGAACCAGTCGGGCTTTGCCGACAGGTCAACATCGATCCGCTCGAACGGCACATCCTTCTCAATGAGGACAATCGCTGCCCGTTGAACAAAGGGGCAGAGTGGGTGGCTGATAAGTGTCAGGTTTTTATTGGGCATTGATGTCCTTTTACTGTGCCAGCGAACTGTTATTTGAGGCAAGCTGCGTGACGGTCAGATCGCTTGACCGCCAGAGATGTCGAAGGTGGTACCATTTGCCCAGCCCATGTTGTCGGACAGGATGGCCGCGACTGCGCTACCGATGTCATCAGGAAGTCCGACGCGACCGAGTGCTATGCTTTGAGCGACATAGGTGTTGACGTTCTCGTCGTCGCGTACCACGCCGCCACCGAAGTCAGTTGCAATTGCACCCGGAGCAAGTGTGTTCACACGGATCTGTCGCTCAGCCAGTTCAACAGCCATGAACTTGGTTAGCGTCTGGATTGCTGCCTTTGCGGCCGCATAGAGGCCGTAACCCGGCATCGTGATACGTACGAATGTCGACGAGACATTCAGAATGCGCCCCCCATCTTCGATGAAAGGTAGTAGCTTTTGCGTCAGAAAGACCGGCCCGCGCAGATGCGTGTTGATAAGCGAGTCGAATTGTTCCTCTGTGGCCTCCGTCAGAGGCGCATAAAGTCCGTGGCCGGCGTTGTTGACAAGAAAGTCAAAGCGTTGACGTCCGAATTTGGTCTTGAGCGTCTCCAATACAGCTTCTGTAAAGGCAGGGAAGCTCGCCGAATTACTGACGTCGAGCGCGATCATCGCGGCTTTGCCGCCAAGTGCCTCTATCTCTTGGATTAGTGTATCTGCGTCTGCCGCTTTGTTACGATATGTGCCGATGATTGAGACACCTTGCTTGGCGAGATGTAAGGCCATACTGCGGCCAAGACCACGGCTTGCGCCGGTGATGAGTGCGATCTGATGGGGCAAAACATATTCTCCAGTTTTGAGTTTGATGCCGATAACCTACCTGCTCTAAAGCTGTGTGGTCCCACCCGATCCACTCAGATATTTGCCTGATTGTCTCAATCTCTTTACAGCGTCGTTTTGCGGTGACATTGTTCCGATATGTCTGAAAAACTCATTCCACATATTGATATTGCATTGCGGCACGCTTCTTCGGGTTTGACGGTCACGCCAGTTCCGCGACTGGAGATCAGTTTAGGACAATCAAGCTCTGGCAAATCGCCGTGTATGTATCGCTCAATGATCTGTTTCATTCTTCAGGGGACGAAACAGATTGCAGTTAATGATGAGTGGCTGAGCTACGACCCTTCAAGTTACCTCATCAGCGCCCTTGATCTGCCGTTGATTGGCCAGATACAGGATGCTGACAAGAAGCATCCGTACTTAGCGGTTTCGTTGGATCTGGATCCGGCAATCCTGGCGGATGTTGCGTCTACGATGCCGCAACAACGTGATAATGATACGGGTGCTTTTGGCTTGAAAACCAGCCCTATGACAACGCAGTTGCGTGATGCCCTGCTCCGTCTACTATCACTGCTTGACAGCCCGGACGACATCCCTGTTCTTGCCCCAATGGTCGAACGCGAATTGCTTTATCGTCTTTTGCAAGGCCCTCAAGGGGCATTGTTGCGCCAGATTGCTCAGCCTGAAGGTGCTTTGGGGCGCATACGGTCCGCTGTGGCTTGGATAAAAGACAACTACAATGTCCGTTTACGCATTGAAGCATTATGCAAAACGACTGGAATGAGCCGGGCAAGCCTGCATCGCCATTTTCTGGCGATAACCGGCTTAAGCCCCATTCAGTATCAAAAACAACTTCGATTGCAGGAAGCGCGTCAGCTATTGCTGGCTGGAGACCGTAGCGCATCCGAAGTGGCTTTCGAAGTCGGTTACGAGAGTGCGTCGCAGTTCAGTCGGGAATATCTTCGGCAGTTTGGCGCCTCCCCTGTGCGGAGTGTGCGCGAAATAAGACAGACGATCAGTAGCTCGTCTGTGAAATGATTTTCGTGGCATAGGGGCGGCTTTTGAGCCCTCGCGGGTTGACAAGTTTTCCTGTTTTTCATCATGCCCTCAACGAGTGACGCACTAAGCATCATTTTCTTACGCTCTGCGTCGAGATCTCAGTCGTGCATGTTCGTCTCTGTCGGCGTGGTAGCCTTTGTTTGCTGCAGGGCGGCAAAGGAGCAGATTTTTCCGGCAAGCGCGCTTGCGACGACGGTCGCCGGGTTCGCTAGCCAGACTTTTCCGGGGCCTCCCCGACCTGGAAAGTTCCGGTTGATCGCCGAAATAGTCACCTGATCCGTTCTTGTCGAAACGCCGGGGCCGCATTGCGCGCAGGCCCCGCAGGCAGGTCCCAATATCTCTGCGCCGATTGCCTTGAATGTCTCAAGATAGCCTTTGGAAATGCAGTATTCACGAACTTGCACTGTCCCACATTGCAGGAACAGTGTGACATGGTCCGGTACACGCAGTCCGTGTTGCAAGCCCCATAGAGCCACTTCGTGATAGTTGTCGAAATCATCACGCTTACCGGCGGTGCAAGATCCGCCATAGGCAATGTCGATCAAGACAGGGCTATCTAAATCAGATACGGCGACACCATTTCCTGGGTCCCCCGGTCGTGCCAGCATCGGACGCACGGTGCTGCAATCAAGCGTGATGGTCACTGCATGGGTTGCGCCGGGGTCGGATTGCATCCAGTCTTCTAGTTGAAACTCAATTCCGCGGCGCTCTTTCAGGAAACGCACGGTTTCGGCATCGGGCGGACACAGACCCGTCAGGCCACCGAACTCGGCGATCATGTTGGTCAGCGTAGTGCGTTCGTCGATGGACATGTTGGTAACTGCAGGGCCGCCAAATTCAACAATTCGACCCAGGCAGGCTCCTTCGTGGATTGCAGGCGTGGCCAGAAGTGCCAGAGCAATGTCCTTAGCCGTGACGCCAATCTCCAGCTTGCCGTTCAGTTCTATGCGAACGGATTCTGCCATCGTCAGGCGAACGGCACCTGTGAGGAAAGCGTTGCACATATCAGTAGTTCCGACACCGAACGCAAAGCACCCCAATGCTCCACAATGTGGGGTATGGCTGTCAGTTCCTGCTATCAATTGGCCTGGAAGGGCGTAAAGTTCGGCCATCATAGCATGGCTGATACCTTCGCTACCTTCTTCTCCGACGAGGTAGCCGTGGTCGGTCAGATTATGATGGGATACGAAGTCTCGATGCGCGCGGCTGAGATGCGCGATTTGCGGCAGCAGGCCCCGATCCGCATAGTTCGGCGACCGGTGTGCATAGGAATAGTGGTCCTCGAACATCACGATGGACTCTGGGTGAAAAAGGGAAACGTCTTGGCCACGGGCACGTTCAAGGATATCTGCTGCCATCGCGGTATAAATATCGTGCATGAACCGGATATCGGCCCGGACAAAACCGCTGGAGCCAGGCTGCATGTCCCATGTCTCGGAACTGGTAGCCAGAATGTGACGCGCCACGATCTTTTGCGCCAAAGTCATCGGTCCGGACTGAAGGCAGTGAACCCGTTCGATGTCATGCAGATACTTCTGCCCGTATGCCAGCAAGCCGCCTGCCCGGATGATGTCCTGCGTTAGCGGATCACGGTCCATGACGAGGTCGTCCAGCGGGATGGTCTCGCCCGCGCGAAGACGATCCACAAGTCCCATGTCGGTAGAAGTCAGCAAACCGATACTGTCGCAGTTCTGCCGGTAGATCCGTTCAAAACTTTTCGCGATGATCAATCGGACACCGGCCAGATACTCAGACAACGGAGCATGTTCGCGCGATGAACCCTTGCCATAGCGCGATCCGGCCACCAGCACGGAAAACCTGCTATTATCAAGCACACCTTGGGTCATCGGCGTGTGGTTGCCTATCCGGGTTCCGGTATGAGACTCGCGTGCAAGTTCCTGTCCGTAATGAAGCAGGGAAGGCAGCGGCGTAATCTCGTCTGTCGAAATATTGTCGCGCAGCGGCCCTGCCTCGTCCAAGGTAAGCTCCTGCCCGGACAACTGACGTTCGACGGCACCTGGCGCGGTTCCCAGGATCAGGATGCGCCCATCCAGACGGAAACCATCTCCGCTGTTGTTCATTGTGTATTGATCTCTTGAAGTTGATTGATGAAGCGCTTCCAGTTGCGGATGTATGTCTGTGCAGAAGTCTCCAGTCCTTCGATCGCAGCTTCGTCCAGGGATCGCACGATCTTACCGGGGGCTCCCATGACCAACGAGCCGTCTGGAATCTCTTTGCCTTCCGTTACCAGTGCGCCCGCCCCAATCAGGCAGTCCCGGCCGATTTGGGCGCCGTTCAGCACTATGGCACCCATCCCGATCAGCGTGTTGTTGCCGATTGTGCATCCGTGAACAATTGCGCGATGCCCGACCGTGACATGTTGGCCGATGGACACGGGATAACCCGGATCACTATGTACCATCGCATGTTCCTGGATGTTGGTTCCTTCACCAATTTCCAGTACCTCGTTGTCACCGCGCAGAACTGCGCCGAACCAGACGCTTGCGTCTTGGGCAAGTATCACCCGCCCAATGACGTGTGCTCCTGGCGCAATCCAGAATGTACCTTCCTTGGGAAGTGTGGGGCTTTGATCGTCCAGTCTATAGATCGTCAAGAGTTCAGTCTCCAGTTAGCTAGATTTTACAAAAGGCGCTCGGGAAGCCACATTGCAATGCCGGGAAAGGCGATAAGCAGGCAAAGAAACAAGACCATCAAGACCACATATGGCGCCGCGCCGCTGACGATCTTACCCAAAGGGGCAGATGTTATGGCCTTGATTGTAAAGAGGTTCATTCCAACCGGTGGCGTAATCATCGCAAGTTCAAGGTTGACGACTAGCAAGATGCCATACCAGATCGGATTGATATCTAGATGGATCATAGCCGGTAAGATAACAGGTGCTGTAATTAGAATAATGGCGACCGATTCCAGAAACATGCCTAGAATCAGGATCATGATCATCATGATCACGACAAAACCAAAGGTTCCGAAGTCTGCTGCTATCAACGCTTCAACCACTTGTTGCGGGACTTGCATTTTCGTCAGCACGTGGCTGAAGACGGTCGCTCCCGCGAGGATCATGAATAGCATTCCGGACATCCTGGCGGCCTCACCTGCCGAACTCCAGATTTCGCGCCATCCTACGGTTCGGTAGATGACGATTGTGACTACAAGTGCCAACCATGCACCCGCTGCTGCGGCTTCAGTTGCAGTGAAAACACCTGTATACATACCACCTAGGACAAAGACGGGCATTAGGACTGCCCAAAACGACCTCTTTAGAGCACTCGCCATCTCACTGAGGTTTGCCATCTTCTCACGTTTGATGGTTCCGGACCTCGTGATGCGGACGATTGCCCAGAGAATGAATATACTTGCCAATACAAAGCCTGGCAGGATGCCTGCCATGAAAAGTCCACCAATCGACGTATCTGTGGCCACACCATAAAGGATCATGGGGGCTGACGGAGGAATGAGAATGCCAAGGGTCCCTCCTGCAGCAACGACGCCATAGGCAAAGCGTTCATCATAACCAAAGCGCAGCATTTGCGGGATTGCCACGGCGCCGATTGTCAGTGCTGTTGCAACGCTTGAACCTGAGATGGCAGCAAAAACCGTGCATGCCAGAATTGTCGCAACAGCCAATCCGCCAGGAAGGTGCCGAGTAAAGGTATAAGCGGCATCATACAGGTCATCGACAACCTTTCCCTTGATCATGATGTTGGCCATGAAGCCAAAAAGTGGAATAGCTACGAGCAAGTAGCGATTGATCTCGTGGAAGATGACGTCAGTGACCGGTCCCAGATTCCCCTGCGTGAGCAATAAGAGGGCACCACCATAAAGGGTCAGACCGGCAAAGATAGGCAGGCCGGTAAATAACAGAAGCAGCAGAGTCGCCAGAATAATGATAATGATCATCTCGTTCGTTCCGTTTCTAACCTGACTCTGCTGACTTATAATCAGTTTCAGTGTCTCGGTGGTTCCATGCGGTAATGGCCTGCCAGAACTGAAGAATGATAACGGGAAGCAACAGGATACCTCCAAGCGGCAACAGAAGTTGCAGCATCCATAGTGGCAATTCCAAGTGCCCCTCGGTAAGAAGTCCTATCAGGCGCGAAAACATAGCAAGCGACCAACCGTTAAAGATTAGAAGCATTGCCACCAGAAAAACAGCAACTGAAGACCACAATCGAATAACGACGTACAGGCGTCCCGTCGCTGATCCGGTTATGATGTCGACCTCAATGTGGCCCTTGTCGAGTAGAACCTTTGGAGCAGCAAGGACGGTGATAGCCGTTAGGGATAGCGCAACCAATTCGTCCCCCCAGGTGATCGGACTATTGGCCATATATCGAGCAAAGATCGATATTCCCAACAAACCAAGGTCAACCAAGACCAATACGGTTGCTATGGCAAAGGCGGTGTTGCATATCAGCATGACACCATGCTGATATGCCCGCAGAGCCGGTGACGCAAAGGCAGGCGAGGCCTGGCCATCTGCTCTATGATCAAGTTCTGACATGACGACTTATTCTGCGCTGATCAGCGAGATAAGCTTTTCACCATCTTCACCGGTTTCGGCAAGGAAGGCTTCTTTCACAGCGGGTTGCATGATCTCACGCAGGACCGAGACTTCTGCGTCGTTCAGGACATGGACGTCCATTCCCGCACCGGTTAGTGCGGTGACGTCATCGGGGTTGATACCTTCATATGTAATGATGGAGCTTTCCACTGCCGCATTGGCAGCTATCTGGATCGCCGTCCGTATGCCCTCAGGCAGGCCGCTCCACCATGCGGGATTAACGACTAGGTTGTCAAAAGCGACGAAAATAGGCGAAGCAGTACCGTAGTCCTGAACTTCATAGAATTTGCGGGTAAAGGCAGCGGATACACCTGTCACTCCAGCGTCGATCACTCCCGTTTGTAGTGCTTGATATACCTCTGACCCGGGGAGCTGGACAGGGGTTGCGCCCAATGCTTTCAATCCCTCGTCGAACAGTGGTGTCAGTCCACGGATTTTGACGCCCTGGAAGTCTTCTGGTTTTACCATCAAGCCCTTCGAAGACGTGAAAATAAGATCGTTGGTATCGACGATCCAACCGATGTTCTGAACGCCTCGCTCGGCCATTTTGCCATCAAGGATTTTCGATGCCTCTGAGCCGATAAAGTTCTTTTGTGCTTCGGGTGAGGTCATCAAATACGGAATGACTGTAACCGCCATCTCGGGGATGGTGCCACCCCATTGAAGGTTCACGATTGCAGCAGCCTCGATTTCGCCCGACGCTACCGCCGCATGGTTCTGCTGAGGCTTGTATAGCTGTGCGGAGCCAAATATTTGAACGTCAACCGCGCCTTCGGTGGCAGCCTCTGCGTCCTGTGCGAATTTTTCCAGTCGGATCGCCGTGTGGTGCGTCGGCGGAAACTGGTGGCTGATGCGCATGACATGATCCTGCGCTTGCGCCATGACCGGGCTTGCCAATACCGCGACAAAACCAACCACTAGAATTACGAAGTTCTTCATTTTTGTTTCCTCCACTGATTTTTATTTTAGTTCGGTTTCAGACGCCCTCTAACATCCGTGGCAGGCCTGCACGCGCCATGGCACCGTGAAGTGGTTCGTCTGGCATTGAGGCAGCGACAATTTTGCGTGCTGCCAAAAGGTCTTCAATGTCGATATTCGTTTGCAAGCCCATTGACTTGCACAGAAACACCATATCTTCGAAAACAGTGTTTCCGGTCGCTCCAGGGGCGAAGGGGCATCCACCCAATCCGCCCAGACAGCCGTCAAGAACACGAATGCCGTTGTCCAAGGCGGCGGCGCAATTTGCGATGGCAAGCCCACGCGTATCGTGAAAATGCATCGCGATCGATTGATCGTCTCCGAAGGCGCGTCGTAGTTCGCGAACCATCCACGCCACTTGCTTAGGGCCGCCGAAACCGACCGTATCAGCAACGGCCAGAACGTCAGCACCCGCCTTGAGCGAACGCTCTGCAATTTTGATAACGTCCCGCGGATTGACTTCACCTTCGAGCGAACAGCCAAATGACATGGCGATCCCAGCCGTCAAAACAGGAGGATCAGCGCGTCCTGCTCTACGTTGAGCATCTATCCGAGCGAGCATCTCAATTGCTTCCGTTTGGCTGCGCCGGGTGTTCGCTATGCTGTGGCTTTCGGTGGCGGAAACGACAAAGATCATCTCGTCAACCTGTGTTTCCAAGGCATCGGCAACGCCGCGCTCGTTCAAAGTCAGAGCGGTCGAAAAAGCTGCCTCCAGGCTGCTTGTGGCCTGGATCAATTCTCGAAGGTCCGCGAATTGCGGGAAGCGCGCCGCAGGCAGGAACGAGCCAAGCTCAAAGTGGCGCACACCTGCTCGATATTCGAGGTTTAGCCATTCCAGCTTTTGTTCTGTTGTTGGATACTGCTTGGTCAGTTGCAGGCCATCGCGCAGACCAACTTCTCTAAGGACGATCTGATCCTCTGGAAAAAGGTGCCTCGCTTGCATTACGCACTCTCCTTGCTGAGGCCGGAGGCTGCTTCGACTTCCGCATTGGTCAGCCCGAGTGCCCCCAAGACTTCGGCACTGTCCATACCGACCGTCGGTACGTCACCGCCGCCCGTCAACATTGTGCCATCGACCTCGAATGGCAGTGCGGGCGCCCGGAACGTGGTGTTTTCATAAGTTGACACCGCGATGCCGCCAGGACGCATAACATGCGGATCATCATACATGTCGCAAGGCTTCGAAATTGGAGAGAACGGCAGTCCTGCTGCCTCGAATTGTGGCTCCAGTTCCTCTGCGCTAAGTTGTGCGATCTTCTCGGCAACGAGTGGAATGGTCCAGCCGCGCGCGTTGATTTGGTCCATGCGGGTTTGCAGCCTCGGATCCGTTAACAGGTCGTCCAGTCCAAGCAGACGGCAAATGGTCGCCCATTGGCCTTCAGTGACCGCACCGACGAAGATCTGTTTGCTATTCTTGTCCACGAAGATGTCATAAACCGGCCAGGAAAATTCACGCTCCGGCATCGGAGGTGGATTTTTCCCCTCCAGCTCGAACTGCACCATATGTTGTGCCACGAGAAGCAGGCAGTTCTCGAAAAGCCCGATACGTACTTCATGCCCGTTGCCACTGCTTTGGCGTTCCAGAATAGCTGCAAGAACGGAGAACGCGGCAAAAAGGCCGCCCATGATGTCGTTGGCAGACGATCCAACGCGCAGCGGCATACCTGTTGGGCCCGTCATATAAGCAAGGCCCGTCATCATCTGGACAACCTCATCCAGGGCCGTCCTGTTCTGGTAGGGCCCGGACAAAAAACCCTTGCATGCGGCAAATATCAGGCGAGGGAACTTCTTCCGCAGTGTTTCTGCATCCACCCCGGCCTTGACCAGTGAGGCGTCGCGGAAGTTTTCGACAAACACGTCAGCGGTAGAGAGGAGCCGTTCCAAAGCCTGCTTTCCCGCATTGGTCTTGACATCAATTGTCACGGACTTCTTTCCGCGGTTGAACAACGGAAACATTGGGCGTCCCATCCCGGTCAGCTTGCGTGTCTTATCGCCTTGGGGGGGTTCGACCTTGATAACTTCTGCACCAAGGTAACCAAGGAACATACCGCAAGAGGGGCCCATGATCATGTGGCTCATTTCGACGACACGAATACCTTCCAGGGGCCGGAACGTAGCTGACATATGATTCTCCTTCTAAAGGAGTAAACGATAGCTGACATACCGAGACTAAGGAATTATATAGTCTAGTGAGTTGATCTCAGGTTTTTAGAGAGCTGTAGTGCAATGGATATCCGTCAAATCCGTATTTTCAAGGCCGTCTATGAAGCCGGGAGTATTGTTGGCGCCGGAGAGATCGAGCGCTGTGCAGCCTCTGTTATTGCCCATCATCTGGCGAATTTGGAACATAGCCTTAAGCAACCGTTGTTTGAACGCTCCTCCCGGGGAGTGATTCCCACACCAGCGGGCCAGAACTTTTATTCGCATGCTTCGGCAATCCTGCGGGCCTTCGAGAATGCCGCGAGTGACATGCGCGACCAGACCAAGACACTTTCGGGGCATGTCATAATCGGGATGGCTTTTTCGGCTGTTATGGGGGCGGCTAAGCCGATGCTGACCCGGTTGAAGGACGAACAGCCAAATCTGCGGATGGATATTGCCGAAAGCGTATCTGGCACGACGATCGAACGGCTCATCGCAGCAGATGTTGATCTGGCACTGGCATTTAATCCGCCTCGTGACGCGCGGCTTTCCGTGACCCCTTTGCTTGAAGAGCAGATGATCTGTGTCGGACTACCTGAACTTGTCGGTGACCCGTCCACCCCAATGTCCTTCGAAGACTTCCTGAAGATGCATTATGTCCTGACAAGAAAAGGGCGGCGCGGGCGGCCAACTCCCGAGGATACTGATATTCAAAAGCGGCTGGAGCTCAATGCCGCGTTATTTTCCGAAAATGCCGCGGCAGCTATTCTTTTCGTAAATCACGGCCTAGGAGTCATGCTGGCAACGCGTGCGAACTTGGATCATAATGTCTTTGCGACCAGTGTTATCGGCCGTGAAATCATTAACCCCTCACTTACAAGATCGCTTTATCTTTGTGAACGCCGAGATACACCGCCGTCCCGCGCGGCGATCTATATACGTGATCTGGCCGTGGAGGTGATTTCCGAGCAGATTGAAGCAGGTAGTTGGAAGTGTCGATCGCTAATGGGGTAATCATGAATAAGCGGATCGGTAAAGTGGCTCAATGACGGTGACTGATTACCATCATTGAGTGCTCAATCAGGTTTCTGGACGTCCCTTAAAGAATATCTCTTCCGCTTCAAACGCTTAGATTGCCCTGCTCCGAGAGCATCTGCTGATTCTATCACTTCTCTGGGATATAAAAAAGAGGTTGCCGATCATCTGTTAGACATCAGCAGATGGTTCGGAAGGGCCTTATAATGCGGATGAGCGCCCCGGGGGGATTCTGCCTCATGAAAGCCCAAAAGTCTTTCTAAGTCCGGCATCCACGGGCCCGAAAGGCAAGAACCGGCGTAGTTTTCTGAGAAGTGAAGCCTCGCCTTTTGGCGTCTGTCGCATCTTCCATGTGCCGAGCGCGACATTAACGATCGTAGACGCGACTTCATCGGGCTCGGGAGCTTTCTGAACATTCTTTTGAATAGCTTCGATGACGAGATTTCGGTCTTTGTCATAGGCAGAAATTTTGGATGCTGTTTGGGGCGCGCTGATGTCCATATTGGTCTTGGTGAAGGACGGCTCGACAAGCAATACCCGGAGCCCGAACTTGACCTTATTCTTCAGGGTATCGGATGGGGTGACATGCCTGAACATATGGTCGTCGACCATATCAGGAGCGACGTGATCGTGCTTTTCGATCCAGAAAGCAGCGATGGATTAACTCATATGCCATCGCTCAACATCGTTGTCGCTCATTGACAGGACAAATCACCTAGACCTGCTGCATAGTGGATTTGCAACCAATTGAAAGGCTCCACCAATTACGCCTTTAAGACGAACGTTTTGCGTGTCCGTCACGTGGTCCATCGCAGTAGTGTAATAGACAAAGTTAACGCCGTGGCTCAGGCACCGGGTTGGTTTACAAGTCTTTCAGATGTACACGATTTCCGGTTCGCGCCGATTGGGCGATTGCATGTATTGCTTTTTCGAACTGGTAGGCCTGTTCAAAATCCGGTTCAGCAACGGTGTCAACGCGGATCGCATTTAAAAGTGTTGAAGCCTCAATTACTTTTAAGTCGTTGAAACCTAGCTGGTGACCTGGAGCGGGACAGAACTCGCCATATGGCGGGTGGCATGGGCCAGCAAGTATTTTCGTAAAACCCTGCTCGGATTTTGTGCCGGCATTGCGATAGACATGAAGCTCGTTCATGCGCTCCTGATCAAAGCAGATCATGCCTTTGGTACCATGCACTTCCCATGCGAGCCTGTTCTTCCTTCCCCAAGCGGAACGGGATGTCGACAAGCTTCCTTGAATACCTCGCGAAAACCGGACCAAAGCGGAGGCAACATCCTCGTTTTCAACCTGAGCAGTCCCTTCTCCATTTGGAAGAGGTCGTTCCTTATGGACAGTTTGCATCTCGGCAACCAAACTTTCGATGGGACCAACAAGGCAATAAGCCATTGATACTAGGTGGCATCCAAGATCACCGAGTGAGCCAAGGCCAGCATCGGAAAGTTTTGCGCGCCAAGTCCATTCTAAGTTTGGATCAGCCTGATAGTCTTCGTCTACCCAACCGCGAAAATGAACAATTTCGCCAATTTCGCCACGTTCAATAAGTCGGCAGGCATGCATAAAAATCGGGTTTTTGATGTAGTTGTAACCGACTATGGTCTTTACCTTCGTGCTTCGCGCCACATCACGCATATGCATCGCTTGTTCAAGTGTGAGTGCGAGTGGTTTTTCGCAGTATACATGCTTTCCTGCTTCCATGGCGGCAATTGCCATATCGTAATGTAACGCGTTTGGAGTGGTAATCGAAACGATGTCCACCTCGGGCGCGTTTACGAGTTCGAACCAGCTATCTGTTGCGCGAGCAAAACCAAACTGTTGTGCCATGGTCTCAGCTTTGTTCAGCGGTGTATCGCACAAGACAGCGAGATGAACCTCAGGGCAGTCAGTCATAACAGCATGCGCAGAGCCAAATGCCAAAGCGTGCGCTTTCCCCATGAACCCAGTTCCGATCAAGCCAAGACCAAGCGATTTCATAACGTGCGCCCTTATGTGTGGAATTTTTATTCTATTTATTGGATGATCATGGAACGCACATCGCGTCAAGTATAAATCCAACTAGGAATAAAAAAGCCATGACCCAGAACTCCGCGCCTGCGACTATCGAGGAATTCAATCACAGGCTGGCAGAAATATCTGACGGCTTGCCAAAGCGGCTAAAGCAGTGCGCTGAATTTATCGCGCAGAACACTGATCGTATCGCGGTTTCGACTGTTGCAGAATTGTCCGATGGCGCCGGTGTCCAACCCTCAGCATTTATGCGGTTTTGCCAGTTGATGGGGTTCTCCGGCTTCTCGGAAATGCAAAAGATATTTCGGGAAACATACGCCCAAAAATGGCCAGACTATGCAACCCGGCTCGAGAATCTTCGCGCGACCGGAGATGACAGTCCTAGCGCGCTGCTTGCGGAGTTTGTTGAGGCCGGACGATTGTCCCTTGAGAACTTGGCATCTTCCATAGATCCAGACGCACTGGAACAAGCTGTGGAGACATTGGCATTAGCCCCGATGATCCATCTTGTTGGCTTCAGGCGCGCTTTCCCCGTCGCAAGTTACCTCTCCTATGCATTCGAGAAAATGGACATACCTGCGATTCTGCATGATGGCGTAGGTAAACTGAATCCGCGTCATGCAATCAGGGGGGGCGATGTGCTCGTTGCGATTACATTCGCACCCTATTCGCAGGAAACAATCGAACTGGCGACTTATGCACGCGGAGTCGGCTGCGAAGTTGTTGCCATAACAGACACATTAAGCAGCCCACTGCGTAAAGTTGATGCCTTAGTCCTTGCGGTTTCGGAAGTGGATGTGGGTGCCTTCAGGGCGCTGTCTGCCACGATTTCACTTGCAATTTCGATGGCGGTTGCAATTGGGGCAAAGCGGGATGGTGCGATGCAATAGAAAAAAAATGTTGATTTTCATTAAACGCAGAATAAAAATTCCAAATGTTCCTTGATAGGGCGACATCATAAATTACAACGGGCCCCGTAGATGTCCGGCGGCGCAGCTTCTGGTCACATGTTGCTAAGGATTTCGAGCGAAGCAGCATGCCCGCGAGCAAAGCACGGTCACTCGTATGGTCATCGTGACAGGGAAGGAAAACTGAATGTTGAAGGTAGGTCTGCTTGGAGCAGGGCGTATTGGTCAGGTTCATGCTGCTAATATCGTCGGACATGCCGGGTGTGAGCTTGTTGCAGTCTCAGACAAGTTTGAAGATGCTGCTGCGAATCTTGCTGCGACATACGGTGTCAAAGCGATGTCGACGGACGAGATTCTCAATGGCAGCACAGTTGATGTCGTACTTATTGCAACGTCCACAGATACGCATGCCAACTTGATCGAAGCTGCGACCGCTGCGGGTAAAGCGGTACTGTGCGAGAAGCCGGTTGATCTTGACCTTGCGCGCGCTCAGTCTTGCCTGAAGACGACTGCGGCACATAAGCAGCCTATCATGATCGGCTTTAACCGCCGTTTTGATCCGAACTTTGCAGCACTCAAACGTGCATTTGATCAAGGTGAGATAGGCAAAGGTGAACTCCTTACCATTACTTCATTTGATCCCGCTCCTCCCCCGGTCAGTTACATTGCCGTATCCGGCGGTATTTTCCGCGATATGGCCATTCATGATTTTGATATGGCGTGCTGGATCTTTGGTGGACTGCCAGAGAAGGTGTCCGCGAGCGGTTCTAGCATTGTGGACCCTGAAATTGGCAAAGCCGGTGATCTGGATACAGCTATCATTACGTTGACCTTCGCAGGTGGTCGCATGGCCGTGATCAAAAACAGCCGTCGGGCTGTTTATGGCTATGATCAACGTATCGAACTTCTCGGCTCTGAAGGATTGCTGTCTGCTCAGAATGTGCTTGAAAGCACGGTAGAAAAAATAACATCCGCCGGGGCTCAGTCAGCCAAACCCGAGTATTTCTTCCTCGAACGTTATGCCCGCGCCTATCAAAACGAGTGGGCTGCCTTCGTTGATGCCGTCGAGAAGGGTGGCGACCTCCCGGTCACTCTAGAGGACGGCATCAACGCCCTGATCGTCGCGGAAGCAGCTGCTAAGTCAGCTCACGAAAGCAGGTCGATTGATATCGAAACCGATATTCTGGGAGCAGCAAGATGAAGAGAAAACTAGGCTGCTGTACTTGGATATTCGGCGACACAGAGCTTTCTGTTACAGCAAGACATGCTCGCAAAGCAGGCCTCGACGGTGTCGAGCTATTTGGAGATATCCGTCGCACTGATCCTGTTCAAGCACGAAATATTCTTGAAAATGAAGGCCTGACTGTATTTTCGATCACACCGGGAGATGCAGATATTTCTCATCCAGACGAGGAAATCCGTAATAAGGCGCTAGCTTATTATGATGCACTTATGGACTGGGCAGTGGAACTTGGTAATCCATTAATCTCTTGCCACGGCCAAGTGACCCGCATCAAACCTGTCTCATCACAAGAAGATGAAGATGGTTTACTGATCGATGCAACCCGGCAGATATGCGGTTACGCTCAGAAGCGTGGTCTCTCGGTCGTGTTTGAGATTCTTAATCGTTACGAAACGCATCAGGTCCGGACTGTCCAAGAAGGTTTAAAGCTCCTTGACGCCGTCGGGGCAGGAAACCTCAAGCTTCTGCCTGACGCCTATCACATGAATATTGAGGAACAGAACCCTGCTGCAGCACTTTTGAGTGGTGGTGAAAGCGTTGGTCTGTATCACGCTGCCGATAGCAATAGGGCTGGTGTTGGTGAAGGGCATACGGACTTCTCTGCGCAGATCCAGGCACTTGATCAGATCAACTATACAGGGCCTGTGATTTTCGAAGTAAACGCACCTGGACCCAACCCGTTTACACCGGACAAAGGGACCGGTTTCAGAGACATCGTCGAAGCGCAACTTCAAAAGTCCGTAAGAGGCTTTCGCGCTTTAGCGAGCTGACATTCGGTGGTTGCCACCGAATTCCAAGCGGCAATCACGCCGCAGACAACAAAACCTCATAGGGAGGAAAATTATGAAGAAAATTGCTAGCGGCATTGTTGCCGCCGTTACGATGATGGCTGCTGTGCCAGCAATTGCAGCTGACATTGTTGTTGTTGCCCACGGTCAAGCAAACGACCCGTTCTGGTCTGTTGTGAAGAATGGTGTCGAAAAAGCTGCTGCCGACACAGGTGCGAATGTTGAATACCGTTCGCCGGAAACCTTTGACATGGTAGCTATGAGTCAGCTGATTGATGCTGCTGTAAACCAAGAGCCGGACGGATTGGTTGTGTCCATTCCGGATGCGGATGCGCTTGGTCCGTCTATCGAACGTGCGGTTCAGGCAGGTATCCCGGTTATTTCTATGAATGCTGGTTCTGACGTTTCCAAGCAGCTTGGTGCGTTGCTTCATGTGGGGCAGGACGAATTCACTGCAGGCAAGGTCGCAGGAGAAAAGCTCGCAGCGATGGGTGGTTCGAAAGGTATTTGTGTCAACCAGGAAGTTGGTAACGTTTCCCTTGATCAACGTTGTGCAGGCTTTGCGGAAGGTTTTGGTGGAGAGGTAACCGTTCTTCCGACGACGAACGATCCTACCGAGATCGAAAGTAAAGTGCGTGCAGCTCTTGAAGCTGACGAAGCCGTCGACACAGTCATGGCTCTTGGTGCAGGCACAGCGGGTGAGCCGGCTGTAGCAGCGGTCAAAGCGGTCGGCCGTAGTGATTCTGTCAACGTCGCAACATTCGACCTTTCCGCTAGTTTCCTCGAATCCGTTGTTGCAGGTGACGCCGCATTCGCAATCGACCAGCAACAGTTCCTTCAGGGGTATCTACCGGTAGCCTTCCTTTCCTTGAACGCGGATTATGGGCTTATTCCCGGAGGCAATGTTCCGTCTGGCCCTAACCTGATCACTGGCGAAAAGGCTGGTCAGGTTATTGAGCTCTCGGCGCAGGGCATTCGCTAATTTCGGTGTAAATCTCGAAAATATCAAATGACCGGGGCGGCGTATCTCGGCATCGCCCCGGTCCATAAAAAGATCAGGAGAGGAAACAATGGCTGGTGACACCGCCTTGGACCAAGATGAACGGATTAAAGAAGAGCCGTTGATCGCAAGACTGATGAAACGCCCTGAGCTTGGCGCGATAGCTGGCGTTGTATTGGTCACGATATTTTTCTTGTTCACCGCAGATAGCTCGATGTTCACCCTTTCCGGGTTTATGAACTTTATGAGTCCAGCGGCCCAGCTCGGGATTCTTGCGATCGGCGCAGCAATGCTCATGATCGGTGGAGAATTCGACCTCTCCATCGGCTCAATGGTTGCCTTTGCCGGAATGATATTCGGCGCATTTACAGTGAATCTTGGTTTGCCATTGGTTGCTGCAATCCCGCTGACTCTTTTGGTTGCAGCGTGTATGGGGGCTGTAAATGGCCAGATTGTTATCCGTACTGGCTTGCCTTCGTTTATCGTAACGCTCGCTTTTCTGTTTATTCTGCGTGGTATTTCTCTTGTCGGGCTGAAGTGGCTGACTGGCGGAGCGACCCAACTGCGTGGTGTTCGTGACGCGGTAGAAACAGATTTCTTGGCACCTGTCTTCAGTGGTGAGGCTTTTAGCGGGCTTTTTGCTTGGTTCGCGTCCCTTGGACTGATTGAAACATTCAAGAATGGCACACCCAAGGTTGCCGGAATTCCGGTTGAAATTCTTTGGTTTGCTGGTCTTGCGATTGTTGCAACTTATGTCCTGTTGCGTACGCCTTGGGGGAACTGGGTGTTTGCTGCTGGTGGTGACGCGAACGCGGCCTCGAATTCCGGTGTGCCAGTGCGCAAGGTTAAAGTTGCCCTATTCATGTTTACTGCCAGCTGTGCTGCACTTCTTGCAATTATCCAGGTTCTTGATGCCGGTAGTACAGATGCCCGTCGCGGTTTCATGAAAGAATTCGAAGGCATAATTGCTGCTGTTATCGGGGGATGTCTTCTGACCGGTGGTTATGGTTCGGCAATTGGTGCGTTCTTTGGATCGATCATCTTTGGAATGGTTGTGATCGGGCTGACATACACGAACATTGATCAGGATTGGTTCCAAGTGTTTCTCGGAGCCATGCTGCTACTGGCAGTGATGTTTAACAACGTTGTTCGCAAACGTGTAACCGGGGAGCGTTGAGATGTCTGAACCAATCATTCACATGGACAAGATTGAAAAGCACTTTGGCAATGTGATTGCTTTGGCTGGTGTCAGTTTTGACGTCTATCCTGGTGAGTGTCATTGCCTGCTGGGTGACAATGGCGCCGGTAAATCGACCTTCATCAAGACCATGTCGGGTGTGCATAAGCCGTCCAAGGGTTTCATTCGAATGAATGGCCAAGATGTGACTTTCGCAAGTCCGCGCGAAGCGATGGAAGCAGGCATTGCTACAGTCTTTCAGGATCTCGCAATGATCCCATTGATGTCTGTCTCTCGGAACTTTTTCATGGGGCGGGAGCCAACCAAGGGACGGGGGATATTCAAGCGTTATGATCACGTGGCGGCAAATAGCATCACGATGGACCACATGCGTCAAATGGGGATCAATTTGCGCAGCGCAGATCAAGCTGTTGGAACCCTCTCGGGAGGTGAACGCCAAACTGTAGCAATTGCACGTGCTGTTTATTTCGGTGCAAAAGTCCTGATTCTCGATGAACCAACTTCTGCACTCGGTGTCCGCCAGACTGCAAATGTTTTGGCAACGATCGATAAAGTCAGAGCACAAGGGGTTGGTGTTGTTTTCATTAGCCATAACGTACGCCACGCGCTCGCCGTTGGTGATCGCTTCACTGTTCTGAATCGAGGACGCACACTAGGAACGGCAGAGCGCGGTCAAATCAGCGCCGAAGAACTGCAAGACCTTATGGCCGGTGGTCAGGAAATGGCCGAACTTGAAGGGTCGCTTGGAGGGACGATTTAATGAAACGGCTTGATGTCATTACAATCGGACGATCATCCGTTGACCTGTATGGTGCCCAAATCGGCGGGCGCCTCGAAGACATGGCCTCGTTCAACAAATATATCGGCGGCTCACCGACCAATATGGCCTGCGGGACTGCTAGGTTGGGTCTTAAATCGGCCCTCATCACCCGCGTTGGGGATGAGCATATGGGGCGGTTTATCCGCGAAAAGCTGGTTGCCGAAGGTGTTGATGTTCAAGGTGTTGTCACCGATCCCGAGCGTCTGACCGCACTTGTCCTTTTGGGGGTGCGGGATCAGGAACAGTTTCCGCTGATTTTCTATCGCGAAAACTGTGCCGATATGGCGCTGTGTGAAGATGATATTGATCCGGAATTCATCGCAAGTTCGCGCTGTGTCACTGTTACCGGAACGCATCTTTCCCATCCCAAGACCCGGGCTGCCGTTCTAAAGGCAGTAAGACTGGCCCGCGAAACCGGTGCGAAAACGGCACTTGATATCGATTACCGTCCAAATCTTTGGGGCCTGTCAGGGCATGGCGATGGCGAGAACCGTTTCATCGCATCCGATGCCGTCACCAAAGAACTTCAGGCGACTTTGCATCTGTTTGATTTGATCGTCGGGACAGAAGAAGAATTCCACATTGCCGGTGGCGTGACCGACACGCTTGAGGCACTGGAAAACGTACGTGTGGTCTCGAACGCGACATTGGTCTGTAAGCGCGGACCGATGGGGGCCGTTGCATTCACCGACAAGGTAGGCAAAAGCCTTGATGACGGTATTTCCGGACCGGGATTTGCCGTGGACGTCTTTAATGTTCTCGGTGCTGGCGACGGGTTCATGTCTGGCCTGCTGAAAGGCTGGCTGAGTGACGAAGATTGGCAAACATCGCTTAAATACGCCAATGCCTGTGGTGCATTTGCTGTGTCGCGCCATGGCTGTACGCCTGCTTATCCGAGTTGGGATGAACTGCAATTCTTCTTTGATCGTGGCATCAAAACACCGGAGCTCCGCAACGATGCCGAGTTGGAGCAAATCCACTGGTCAACCAACCGGACAGGTGAATGGCCGGAAATGCGCGTCTTTGCCTTTGACCATCGCATGCAGCTCGAAGATTTGGCAGATGAATTGGGAGTGTCTCGTGCGCGCATTGGTCTGTTCAAAAAACTGTGTCTGACCGCTGCACTTGAAGTGGGCGGCAACAAGCAAGGATATGGTGTTCTGTGTGATCCACGTCTTGGTAGAGATGCCCTATATGCAGCGGCGGGGACTGGCCTATGGATTGGGCGTCCTGTGGAACAGCCAGGATCGCGCCCTCTTGAGGTGGAAATTGGCACCGATTTCGGTAGCGCGTTAGCCCAATGGCCGGTCGAGCATGTTGTGAAGGTACTTTGTTTCTATCATCCCGATGATGACGCGGCGACAAAGGCAGATCAGGAAGAAACAGTCTTGCGGCTTGCGCAAGCAGCGCGCGCAAATGGGCTGGAACTTTTACTTGAAATCGTCTCGTCAAAAGTCGGGCCATGCGATCAACAGACAGCTAGTTCAGTGATCGAGCGCTTCTATGAAATCGGGGTTTATCCTGATTGGTGGAAGCTCGAGCCGATGAAGTGCGATACAGCATGGAAAAATGCATGCGAAGCGATCTCTCATCACGATCCATATTGTCGCGGTATCGTGGTATTGGGCCTTGAAGCACCTGAAAGTGAACTTGCGGCAAGTTTCGAAGTTGCTGCGCGTCACAAGCTGGTGAAGGGGTTTGCTGTCGGCCGGTCGATTTTTGCGTCGGTAGCTCGCGACTGGTTAAGCGGTACCATCACCGATGACGCTGCCATTACCTCAATGGCCAAAAGATATCGTGCCTTGTGCGACACTTGGGACGCAGCACGCAAAAAATCGGGAGGAGCGGCATGAAAACCGTTCGATTAACCGCCGCACAAGCGATGATGCGGTATCTGAGTGCACAGCTCAATCAGGATGGCGTGCCCTATTTCGGCGGATGCTGGGCCATTTTTGGTCATGGCAATGTGGCCGGAATTGGTGAAGCACTCCATGCCGCAGGCGATAGTTTCCCGACCTGGCGCGGTCATAACGAACAGGGTATGGCCCATGCGGCAATTGCCTATGCCAAGGCATCCAACCGCAAGCGCGCCATGGCGGTTACGACTTCAATCGGGCCGGGTGCAGCCAATATGGTGACGGCTGCGGCACTGGCGCATGTCAACCGTTTGCCCGTTTTGCTGATCCCGGGCGATGTCTTTGCCAACCGCGCACCGGATCCGGTTTTGCAACAGATCGAAGATTTTGGTGACGGCACGATATCGGCCAATGACTGCTTTAAGCCGGTCAGTCGTTATTTTGATCGCATTACCCGTCCGGAACAGCTTTTGACAACCTTGCCGCGTGCGATGGCTGTTTTGACGGACCCGGTTGAATGCGGGCCTGTTACCTTGGCATTCTGTCAGGATGTTCAGGCAGAAGCGTTTGATTGGCCCGAAAGCTTCTTTGCGCCGAAAACTTGGAAGCAAGTTCGTCCACGTGCAGACCTTGATCAGATTGATGATGCGGTTTCTGCGATCAAAGCGGCAAAGAAACCCCTGATCATTGCTGGTGGTGGTGTGCATTACGCGGATGCCTGTGAGGATCTGCGCGACTTTGCCCATCAACATAATATCCCGGTTGCCGAAACCCAGGCCGGGAAATCGGCCCTTCCGTGGGATGATGATCTTAACCTTGGATCGATCGGGGTCACCGGGGCAAGCAGCGCCAATGCAATTGCCGAGGATGCGGATCTGATCATTGCCCTTGGCACACGGCTTCAGGATTTCACCACGGGCAGTTGGGCCCTGTTTAAGAACCCGAACCGTCGCATCCTATCGATCAATGTTGCGGCCTATGATGCACGCAAACATGATGCGATTTCGGTCATTGGTGATGCGAAGGTGACATTGGCCGAATTGAGCAACGCTTTGGGCGATTATCGAGCCTGTGCGGTGGACCCGGCGCTTAAGCAAAGCTGGATTGATGCCGTTGATGGCGTCACCGCGACGCCGAGCGGAAACGCATTGCCAACCGATGCACAAGTGATCGGGGCGGTTCAGCGCAGCACAGATGAGGATGCGATTGTTGTCTGTGCGGCCGGTGGTCTTCCGGGCGAACTTCACAAACTTTGGAAAGCATCTCGACCGAATGGCTATCATGTTGAATACGGCTTTTCGTGCATGGGCTATGAGATTGCCGGTGGCCTTGGTGTAAAGATGGCCTGCCCGGATCGCGACGTTGTCGTGATGGTCGGGGACGGGTCCTATATGATGATGAATTCCGAACTCGCGACCAGTGTTATGCTGGGACACAAGATCATTACCGTGATCCTTGATAATCGCGGCTTTGGCTGCATCAACCGTTTGCAGATGGCAACCGGTGGCGAAAGCTTTAACAACCTTCTTGATACCGCACGCCATGCGGTGCCGTCGGCCATTGATTTCACCGCCCATGCCGGGGCGATGGGGGCGATTGCCGAAAAGGTATCGTCGATCACCGAGCTTGAAGAAGCCATGGTGCGCGCGCGTAAGGCGGATCGATCCTACGCTATCGTGATCGACACAGATCCACTGCCAAGCACTGCTGCTGGCGGGCACTGGTGGGATGTTGCGGTACCGGAAGTGTCCGTTCGCCCGTCTGTGAACGAAGCCCGCAAGAATTACGAAGCTGCGCTTAAAAATCAGCGCCCCGGAGATTAAGAATATGATCCTTTACGGTACCAATCCGATTGCCTGGTCCAATGATGACGACCAGACCCTTGGTGCAGAAATCAGCCTTGAAACCTGCTTGTCCGAAACCGGCGAAATCGGGTTTGACGGCATTGAAAAAGGCCACAAGATGCCGACCGATCCGGCGGCATTGCAGGCAGCACTCGCCCCACATGGTCTTAAATTTATCTCCGGTTGGCATTCGCTTAATCTTCTGACCCATTCGGTCGTGGATGAGAAAAAAGCCATTCAGCCGCATCTGGATTTGCTGAAAGCCATGGGTTGCAAGGTTTGCATCGTCTGTGAGACGTCAAACGCCATTCACGGCAATGATGACGCGGCCCTGAATGACAGCCCGGTTTTGCCAGCGGACCAGTGGGCAAAGTTTGGCGCGGATGTCGAAGAAATCGCTGCCTATTGTGCCGATCAGGGCATTGATCTGGTGTATCATCACCATATGGGCACGATTGTTGAAACGGCTGATGAAATTGATGCTTTCATGGCCAATACCGGCCCGAAAACCAAGCTTTTGCTTGATACCGGTCATGCTTGGTTTGGCGGTGCGGACCCTGAAGAATTGGCCGTTCGTTACATGAACCGCGTTGGCCATATCCATTGCAAAAATGTCCGTCCGGCCATCAGCAAACAGGTGCGCGAAGAAGGTCTGAGCTTCCTTGAAGGTGTGCGGCGCGGGGTCTTTACCGTTCCTGGTGATGTCGAGGGCGGTGTTGCGTTTGAACCGGTCCTGAAAATTGCAGCCGAGCACGGATATTCCGGCTGGTTGGTGATTGAGGCCGAACAGGACCCGAATGTTCGCAATCCGTTTGAATATCAATCTCTGGGCCTTAAGTCGCTTCGCGATATGGCACAGAAAACCGGACTGGATAAAGGAGAAGCCTGATGGCCGACCTGTTGCGAAAACCAAACGGGAAATCTGGCAAGGTTCATGACATCACGGCTGCGAGTGCAAATTGGGGCTATGTCGGATTTGGTTTGTATCATCTGAAAGCCGGTGAAAGTGCTGCAGAGGCAACCGGTGACCGCGAGGTCATTCTGGTTCTGGTCGAGGGCAGGGCACAGGTTTCGGTCGGGGATCAGGACTTCGGCGAGCTTGGCAAACGCATGAGTGTTTTTGAACGCATCCCGCCTGCTTGCGTCTATGCGCCCAATGATGCCGACTGGAAAGCTGTTGCGACAACAGATTGCACGCTTGCGGTTTGCACAGCACCGAGCAAAGGGAATTATCCGGCACGCGTTATTGAGGATATCGAGCTTGTTGAGCGCGGCAAAGGGGCCAATACCCGCTATATTCACCCGATTGCCATGGAAGAAAAAGACATTGCCGACAGCCTTCTGGTGACCGAGGTGTTTACCCCGCAGGGTAACTGGTCAAGCTATCCGCCGCATCGTCATGACGAGGATAACTATCCCGACATGACCTATCTTGAGGAAACCTATTATCATCGCCTCAATCCCAAGCAGGGGTTTGGTTTCCAGCGGGTCTTTACCGAGGATGGCGAACTTGATGAAACCATGGCGGTATCAGACGGTGATGTTGTTCTGGTGCCCAAGGGGCATCATCCGTGCGGCAGCCCATATGGGTATGAGATGTACTACCTCAATGTCATGGCAGGTCCGATGCGCAAATGGCGGTTCCAGAACCACCCGGACCATGACTGGATATTCCAGCGTGACAATTCCTAGCCGGATCGGTTCTGGCTGAAAACAGCTAGACTCTGAGTTGGAAGAGAGGACGAATGTTGCAATACTCCAATCGGCTACCAAAACAGCAGGGCGCCAAGAAAACAAAGCGATTTCGTCCAGGTGAACTCGCGTCAATCCGCAAGTTCGTCATACTGTTTTGCATTGCAACCTTGGCGGGAATTGGCGCGATAGGTAGTATCTGGAAGGTGGGAGACCTTTCTGTCTCATCAGCATTCAACCGGTATCAGTCGTTCAATGAAGCAGTAAAAAGTGCGAATAATGCTGACATCTCTGTTCTATCTCTAGCCTCGCACATAGAAACTTACGGGCGGGAAGGAAGTCAGGACGTGCGTAGCATGATCCTTGACGAAATCCAGGATACCCAGACTACACTTACGGTTCTTTCCGAAAGCACACGACACGAAGATCTCGTTGCAGAGGCGGTTGCGATAGAGAGTATCGCGGATGCTCTCAACGAGGCCTTTGCAGTTCTGGATCTACAAGTCGTTGAAATCGGCTTGTCACATGAGAATGCGCCACCTGAATCTATTATCGGTCAATTACAGGCGTCGAGTGCCGCATTGCGAGATTTTGCAGAAAAACTAAGGCTTGAGGGAGACCCAATGGCCTCAGCACGTCTTTCTGGGAACATACCAAAACTTGATCGTGCAATTGATGAGATTGTTATGATGCGGGACTTTACCAACGAACAGACAATTCAGACAATTGATGCACGTTTCGCTGCTATGCAGCGCGATATGGAAAAAATCAGGTCAGACGATCAGAGTTTGAAAGAAACAGCCACTAAGCTTCTATCTTCATATCAAGAAGTTTTCAAAAAGTGGCTTGTTGAGATTGCAGATATGGAGGTTCAGCTTTCCAAGGTACTTGATATCCGCGAAAAGCTGTCAACGGAGTTGGGGCGTCTTCGAGAGAACCTGGATGCTCTGGCTGATATGGAAGCATTATTGCTTGAAGATGTACGACAAGAAACTGAAGTAAGGATTGTCCTTGCTATCGCTACGGTTGCTGTTGCCGCGATATGTTTCATGTTTTTGATGATTGCAGTGGTTGTTTTACCATTAGAAAAGGTTCGTTCTGCAATTACACGCCTAGCGCAAGGTGATACAGATGTTTCATTGGTCTCTCTGCCGCAACGTCATGAACTAGGGGCAATTGTCGGCACATTGAGGGTCTTTCGAGATAATGGCGTTGAGCGTGATCGGTTACAGCAAGAAAGAGAAACAGAAGTGTCAACTCAGGCTGAGAGAGCTCAAAAGTTACGCGATGTTATTGATGCTTTTCAAGTGTCAGTTCGTGAACTTGCAAACGAAATAGGTAGTTCGGCAGAGAAAATGGGGGCGACCTCCAATTCGTTGGCCGGCATCGTTAACGGCGCACGCGAAGATACTGAGTCAGTCCTGCTTTCTTCAAATGCGGCATCTGAAAATGTTGATGCAGTTGCTGGTGCCACTCGTGAACTGGATGCGTCGATTGCGGAAATTAGTCGGCAAACTGCGGAAGTGACCAACATTGTTTCTCATGCGGCGAGTCAGGCAAGAAATGCAGGGGAAATTGTAGAAAACTTGTCCGAAGCTGCTGAGAAAATTGGTGCAGTAGTGAGCCTCATTCAGGATATTGCGGCCCAGACCAATCTGCTTGCTTTGAACGCAACAATTGAGGCTGCTCGTGCAGGAGAGGCAGGTAAGGGATTTGCTGTGGTAGCAGGAGAGGTCAAGAACCTGGCAGCTCAAACTGCTAGGGCCACAGAAGAAATCGCTCAACAGGTAACGAGCGTGCAAAGTTCGACAGGGGACACCGTTGTCGCCATCTCCGCCATTACGGCGACGATGGGAGAAATTGATGGTTTCATCCAGACGATTGCTGCTGCGGTTGAAGAACAGTCTTCGACGACCCGCCATATATCTGAGAATATCCGCGGAGCGGCTGAAGACACATTGAAGGTTGCTGGCGATGTCGGAGAAATTGGCAATGGAATTGATGCAACAGCAAAGGCTTCGGCGAGCGTTAAAACGGTCTCAGTTGAAGCATCTGACCAAGTTGAAAAACTAAATAACCGTGTTGCAGATCTTGTCGCACAAATAAGAGCTATTTAAAGACAAAGTGCGTGGTTACTGATACGCGATACGTCGGGATGGCCTGATGAACATCTCAAGAAATTGCAAAGTTTTAATTGTAAAGACTTGGACGAAAATACCATTAAATTACAGGAACATTGCCTCACGACTGGTTTTACATTTGATTATTGCGTTTGTCTGCATATCTGCGGCCATGTGGATAAACTCTATCCCATTAGGGATGTCTAATTTTTCTCCGGTCATTCGGGATTTGTATTATCAAACGACACTTGTAACTGGCTTTGAGTGTCGAACTCGGTTTTTTCAAGGCGTGAACCACTGTGAAATGCCTAAATGACCAAGCCCAACTTTATTCAGATTCTTTCAATCAAAATGCTTAACCTGCTTAGCTAGGTGTATTCTAACAAATTGACTTCAATTTTGTGTGCTCTGGAATGGGCCAGAAATGCTTCTCATTTTCTTGATGAGGTTCAAGCTAAATGTTGCAACTTGAACTTGATGGCTTTGCCCATCGTTAATCGGGCACATAGAAAGGCCTGTATACTCGGCAGCATGGAACAACTGATTTTGATGCATGACTTCCTACTCCGGCAGAAATCAGTCCATTGCTCATATGGTGTGTTTACGGCTAACCACAACAAAATCTGACGTTTTGCTGCTCTTTGAGCTCCGCGAAGCCGCAGGAAACAGAAATTGTCAGCTTATCGCGCAATCAGAAATGCCAAGTGGTTGATTTCGCTACATGTCGAATATCAGCTTTTGTAACCTGGTTCCCCCTTTCCCAATCATCATGCTTTAGCTCTCTGACGCCCCCGAATTATTGTCTCAATTCGGGGATGTGGCGCGTCAGTCTGTTCCAGAGCCGGAAGATGATGCTGTCACTCATCTTCCGGATGTCAACTGGGTGAGGGACAGCATCTTCAAAACGCATGAGATCTTCATCGACCGGGGTCTGCCTCATGAAAGCCCAAAAGTCTTTCTAAGTCCGGCATCCACGGGCCCGAAAGGCATGAACCGGCGCAGTTTTCTGAGAAGTGAAGCCTCGCCCTTTGGCGTCCGTCGCATCTTCCATGTACCGAGCGCGACATTAACGATCGTAGACGCGACTTCATCGGGCTCGGGAGCTTTCTGAACATTCTTTTTAATAGCTTCGATGACGAGATTTCGGTCTTTGTCATAGGCAGAAATTTTGGATGCTGTTTGAGGTGCGTTGATGTCCATGTTGGTCTTGGTGAAGGACGGCTCGACAAGCGATACCCGGATGCCAAACTTGCGCACTTCATGATCGAGAGTCTCCGAAAGACCTTCGACAGCATGTTTGGATGCTGAATAAAGGCCCATATAGGGCGCCGGCAGAAAACCCAGGACCGAACTGATGTTCACAATGCGCCCTGAACGTTGCTCGCGCATATATGGCAGGACTGCTTTTGCAACACGCAGAATGCCAAAGACATTGGTGTCAAACAATGTTTGGCCCTCGCTCACAGATGTTTCTTCTGTCGCGCCGAGCAAGGTTACCCCCGCGCTGTTGACAAGAATATCGATGCAGTTGGCCCGGGTAATAATGGTTTGAATGCCTTTCTGGACGGCTGTTTCGTCGCGGACATCCAGCTCCACCAGCTCAACGCCGTTTATAGGTTGTGCTGTTTCAATATTTCGTACTGTCCCGAAAACTCTGCAGCCCTTCTCGGCAAATTTGATCGCGGTAGCACGGCCAATGCCCGACGATACACCGGTTACGACCACAACTTTAGAATTCGACATGATGTTCTTTCCTGCTTCGGGAAGACGAGATCCCGATCATTGCCAGAGGGAATAAATAGATTGCGACCATATTCTATAAGGGTTATAGATTTCAATTGAAATCTAAAAGGTGCTGCAGGGCCCTTTGGAGATACAGGCGATACAGGCAGTTAAGAGAGAGGATCAAAAATATGACGGGATCATCCTCGGTGGCGTTCGGGAGTGGCCAGATTTCCGTGTCAGAGTTAATGGCGTGCACAGGGCTTGAACTCGTTTCCAGATTGGCGGATGGCACGCTCAGCCCTCCTTCAATGGCCGAAACACTCCCCTTTACGTTGCTTCCTCCCGAGGACGGAAAGATTGAGCTGCGGGCTATGCCCGAGGCCCGTTTTTGCAATCTGACGAACACCATTCATGGCGGATGGGCGATGACAATGCTTGATACGGCGATGTCACTTGCGGCCCAGACGACACTTGCCCCCGGTGAGACCTGTCCTTCACTGGAAACCACGGCCAAATTCATCCGGCCGATATCCATTCATTCCGGCGTGATGCATGTGACGGGCCATGTGATTGCGCGTGGTCGAACCATCATTACTCTGGAAGGCAGGATTGAGAATGCAGATGGAAAAATCCACGCACACGGAACGTCAACATGCATGATCGTGCCATGCAAGGCGTGAGTTCGGTATCTTCACCAAGACCCCCCGCAACATCAGGATATCAACTATCCAAGGGAACGGTATTGCTGCTTGCGGGGTTGGCTGCGTTGGGGACGCTGGCAACCAACATTATTCTTCCTGCCTTCCCTGGAATGGCTGTCAGTCTTGATGTTTCAACACGCGAACTTGGCCTGACGCTGAGCAGCTTCTTTGTTGCTTTTGCCTTCGGTCAGCTTCTGGCGGGACCGCTTGCTGATCGCTTTGGACGCAAATGGCTGGTTTTGGGAGGGCTTGCGGTCTTTGCCGTTGGAAGCATTGTTTGCGCCGTTGCTGAAAGCTTGTCTTTTCTGGTGTTTGGCCGTGTTATTCAGGCTTTTGGGGCTTGTGCCGCTTCGGTATTGTCGCGTGCAATTGCGCGTGATTTGTTCGATGGCGAAGTTCTTGCGCGAGCCTTATCTCTCACGATGATTGCGGGAGCTGCGGCACCCGGCTTTTCTCCTTTGCTTGGCAGCACCTTGGATGGATTGTTCGGCTGGCGTCCCATCTTCCTTGCTGTTGCGATCATCGCAATGGCGCTTGCATTATTCTACGGGCTACGGATTGGTGAAACTCTTCCTTCGGCTCTCAGGACACCACTGAGGATTTCGAGTTTTGTGACACCCTACGGTCGGCTGATTGTAAATCGTCGATTTCTTTTTCCCGCAGCGTCAGTAAGCATGATTATTGGCGGGCTATACACCTTCTTTGCTGCGGCACCATCGATTCTGCTTGATGTCCTTGGCCTTTCGCCATTCGAACTTGGATTGTCATTTGCCGCAACAGTTCTGATTGTCTTTGTTGCCGGTTTTCTTGCGCCCCGGCTGGCCCATCGCTGGGGACAGCAAAGGATCGGGATGGCAGGTCTCTTGGTTGCTTTGTTGGGTGGCCTGTTGATGTTTGCCTTTGCCCTGGCCCCCTCATTCACATCTTTTACCATTGCAATCTCGGTGTATTTGCTCGGTATGGGGTTGATCAATCCGCTCGGTACTGCAATCGCGCTTCATCCGTTTGATCGGCAGGCTGGATCAGCGTCTGCATTGCTCGGCTTTTTGCAGATGAGCAGTGCTGCACTCGGGGCGTCATTCGCCAGCATCCTGCCACTTCCCCCGCTCAGCTCTCTTGCTCTTGTTCTTACCATTGCTTCGGGACTGGCCATCCTTGCCTTCGTTCCGGTTGTGTCGGGGCACCAGTTCAAAGAGATGTCTTGCCCATGAGAGATACGAGGCGCAAGCGCGTGGCACTGGTTGAAAATTTCTATGTGCGATTGGTGAAAGTAATGCGTGCGAAGGGAAGCATTTAACCAACTTTGCCCCCCCCCTGTAATCCCTGATTTGAAGAGATTGTCATGAAGAAAAGAGAAATCATTCTTGCATATCCCACCCGAACGCCGATTGGTGCTTTTGGTGGGGCGCTAAAGAATACGCCTGCTGTGGAGCTTGGTGCAATCGTGGTGCAAGAAACCCTGGAGCGCTCCGGACTTGACGCCAAGCAGATCGGTTCTGTGGTTATGGGAAACGTCATTCAGGCCGGAAATGGCATGAATCCGGCACGTCAGGCCGCAATCGGTGGCGGTTTACCTGTCTCGGTCCCTGCCTATACGGTCAATCGTGTCTGCGGTTCCGGCGCCCAAGCCATCGTGACAGCAGCTCAGGAGGTTGAGCTGGGGCTTCATGATGCTGCGATTGCGGGCGGTATGGAGAATATGGATCGTGCGCCGCACCTGTTGGGAGGAGTACGTCAGGGTTATCGAATGGGCGATGCAACGGGTATTGATAGTATGCTTCGTGATGGTCTGAACGATGCCTTCTCAGGGCAGCATTCAGGTTGGCATACAGAAGATTTGGTGACACATGCCCGATTGACTCGGGAGCAGCAGGACCGTTGGGCAGAACGATCACAGCGTCGTTTCACTATTGCGCGCGATGCAGGCAAGTTCAGAAATGAGATCGTTCCTGTCACGGTACAGGGACCTAAAGCTTTCGAGAATTTTATGGTCGATGAATCACCAAGACCGGATACTACTTTGGAAGCACTGGCAAGGTTAAGGCCCGCCTTCAGAGAAGATGGCACGATTACTGCGGGGAATGCGCCGGGTCTTAATAGTGGTGCATCTGCAATGGTCGTTGCCGAGCGAAGCTTTGCTGAGGCGTCCGGTCTCGATCCAATCGGCCGAATGGTCTCCTATGGTGTTGGGGCGGTGGAACCGAGTCTTTTTGGTCTGGGGCCAGTCCCTGCCGTGCGTCAGGCACTTGATCGCGCCAGATGGACGATATCCGATCTGGAGCGTGTGGAGATCAATGAAGCATTTGCAGCCGTACCGCTTGCCGTCATGAAAGAACTGGGGCTACCAGAGGACATTGTGAATGTGGAAGGAGGTGCCATTGCGCACGGTCATGCCATCGGGGCCACAGGGGCCGTTCTGGTTACCCGTCTCTTGCACTCCATGCAGCGTGACGGTGTGAAGAAAGGTCTGGTTACGCTTTGCATCGGAGGCGGACAGGGGGTTGCCTTGGCGCTTGAAGCCCTGTGATCAGAAACTTGAAATCTGGCAGCAATCATCAAGGCTGCCGGATTTCTGATCGGACGCGTTCGTCCGAAATAGTCTATCTTTCTGGAAGCATGTGGGCCGAAATCTCAGGCAATTTCCCTGACTTTTCTGGCCGCAGCATCCAGGAATGATTTTGCCAGTTCCGGATCGTTGACAACACGGGCCAAGGTCAGTGCGCCGACCATGAGCGACAGAATGGCGATTGATTTATCTTCCTGATCGGCCTTGCTGGCTGCGGAAATCATTTGGCCAAGTACGTCAAGATGAGCCTTAACACCTGCTTCGAATGAAGCTTTGACGTCAGGGCTTTGCCGCGCGGCATCTGCGCCAAGTGCAACGATCGGACAACCATCCATTTTGGCGTCCTGATGGTCTTCGCTAAGATAAAATGCGATTGCAGCATCAAGCGGATCGTCAGGATTCTTCTCTGCCGCATCGACCCAGCGTTCTGTCGATCCCCCAAGAGCACGTCGCGATGCCTGTGCGACGAGGTCTTCTTTGGAGGCGAACTGTTTGTAGAAAGCGCCCTGAGTTAATCCGGCACTTTTCATCAAGTCCTTGAGGCCAATCCCGTCAAATCCGTGTTCCCGGAACAGACGGCTGGCGACATCAATCACATGTTCGCGGTTTCGGGTGGCTTGTTCACGACTGACACGCATTGTTTGATACCTGTTTTTAGATTTCAACTAACATCTATATACGCTTTATCATCTCAACGCAAGTGAGCGGAGAATGTATCGACTTTCACAGCTGTCCATTGGATAAATAGATTGCGATCAACATCTAAATAAGTTAATGATGTCGTATGTAATCTAATTGGTTGTAAATTTTCCAGTGAAGGGCTCCGCTATGATGCGCAAACGGCTTTTTCTTTTTGGTGTGGTCGCATTGGCAGTTGTTGGCGCGATCGGGTTTGCAGTTCTCTCGGAATCCGCCCCTGGTGAGGCGTCTGCGGCCACAGACCCTCGCGAAGCGCCGGTTTTTGTGAAGGTCGAGAAAGCGTCGGCTGTTCAAGGGGCTGAGCATTCGTTTACGGGCACTATTGCCGCGAGGGTTCAGAGCAATCTGGGGTTTCGTGTGCCGGGTAAAATTGTCGAACGTTTTGTCGATGTCGGGCAGCAGGTCGAAGCCGGCCAACCTTTGATGCAGCTTGACGAGACGGATTTGCAACTGGCTCTGACAGCCAAGCGCAACGCTGTTGTCGCTGCGCGAGCATCTTTTGTTCAGGCTGAAGCTGACGAGAAAAGATATGCCGCTTTGATCAAGGATGGATTGGCGGCCAGCCGCCAACGCTATGAGCAGGTCAAGGCAGCGCGTGATACCGCAAAAGCTCAACTGGCAGCCGCGCAAGCAGACGCTGAAGTTGCGGAAAACGCCGCCACTTATTCTACATTGTTGGCTGACGCCGATGGCACGGTGGTTGCGACACTTGGTGAGCCTGGGCAGGTTATCGCTGCGGGTCAAACTGTCGTTCAGCTTGCACATGCCGGGCCGCGCGAAGCTGTGATCGACCTTCCTGAAACGATCCGCCCTGAAATCGGATCAGTCGCCGGGGCCAGTGTTTATGGACAGAATGAAGCGCAAGGCAATGCGCGTTTGCGGCAGATTTCAGATGCCGCCGATCCGCTGACCCGCACCTATGAGGCGCGCTATGTGCTGGAAGGCAAAGCCGCCCTGGCACCGCTTGGTGCAACAGTGACGGTATCGATTGCCAGTCAGGATCAGCAAGCAGGTGTCGTTGTCCCACTTGGCGCGGTTCTCGACGATGGCCGTCGAACCGGTGTTTGGATGATCGCCGAGGATTTGGCATCCGTCCACTTTACGCCGGTAGAGATCCGAAAGCTTGGCGAGGAAACCGCAATTGTCGAAGGGATCAATGAAGGGGATGAGATCGTTGCTCTTGGCGCGCACCTTCTTGCTGACGGTGCCGCAATCCGAACGACCCTTCAGACTGAGGCGGCGAACTGATGCGTTTCAACCTTTCCGCACTCGCCGTTCGCGAGAGAGCCGTCACATTATTCTTTATTCTTCTGCTTGCGGCAGCCGGGCTCTACGCCTTTCTAAATCTGGGCCGGGCTGAAGATCCATCCTTTACCATCAAGACATTGACCGTCACAGCTGCATGGCCGGGCGCAACCGCGCGCGAAATGCAGGATCTTGTCGCCGAACCGCTGGAAAAACGGGTTCAGGAACTTGCATGGTATGATCGTGTCGAGACGATAACGCGGCCCGGATATGCCTTTCTTACTGTCACATTAAAAGACAGCACACCGCCATCCGAAGTGGATGAAGAGTTCTATCAGGCACGCAAGAAACTGGGCGATGAAGCACGAAATCTCCCGTCTGGAGTCTTCGGTCCCTTCGTTAATGATGAATATTCGGATGTAAGTTTTGCGCTGTATTCCTTGCAGGCGCAAGGTATGCCGATGCGCGATCTGGTCCGCCAGGCTGAAACGATCCGTCAGGACCTTTTGCATGTTCCTGGCGTCAAGAAGATCAGTATTCTTGGCGAGCGGGCCGAACAGATTTTCGTCGAGTTTTCCTATGCGAAGCTCGCGACACTCGGCATATCGATGCAAGAGATTGCGGGTGCTTTACAACGGCAGAACACAGTTACGCCGGCTGGTTCAATCGACACACGTGGACCGCAGGTCTTTATTCGGTTTGACGGTGCCTATAACAATATCCAGACCATTGCCGATACCCCGATTGTTGCCGGTGGCCGTACGCTGAAGCTTTCAGATATTGCCGAGGTGCGCCGCGGCTATGAAGATCCGCCGACCTACATTATCCGTCATGACGGAGAACCGGCACTTCTGCTGTCAGTGGTGATGCAGCAGGGTTGGAACGGGCTGGAACTGGGTAAAGCTCTGGAAGCGAGATCTGCTGCAATCGCCAAGACATTACCGCTTGGCATAAGTTTCGAGAAAGTCAGTGACCAGGCTGTAAACATTACCGCAGCCGTGGGCGAATTCATGATGAAGTTCGCCATGGCGCTTGGGGTTGTGTTGCTGGTGAGTCTGATCAGTCTTGGCTGGCGGGTCGGGATTGTTGTTGCGGCTGCCGTTCCACTGACCCTTGCCGTTGTCTTTCTGATCATGCTCGAAACCGGCAGGTTCTTTGACCGCATCACGCTTGGCGCACTTATTCTGGCGCTCGGCCTGCTTGTCGATGACGCCATTATCGCCATTGAGGTGATGGTCGTCAAAATGGAAGAGGGCATGGATCGTATCAAGGCGGCGGCCTATGCCTGGAGTCATACCGCAGCCCCGATGCTATCGGGGACATTGGTGACGATCATTGGTTTGATGCCGGTCGGATTTGCCAAGTCCAGTGCTGGGGAATATGCCGGCAATATCTTCTGGATCGTCGGTTTTGCACTCATTGTCTCCTGGCTCGTTGCTGTGATTTTTACACCCTATCTTGGGGTCAAGATGTTGCCGGCGATCAAGCCGGTCGAAGGTGGCCATCACGCGATCTATGACACACCGAACTATCGGCGTCTCCGCGGGGTGATCCGTTATGCTGTGCGCCATAAGTTCCTGACATGTGCCGTGGTTGTTTTTGCCTTTCTTCTTTCTGGCGCTGGAATGGGACTGATCAAGCAGCAATTCTTCCCGACATCGGATCGTCCCGAAGTGCTGGTTGAGGTGCGTCTGCCTGAAGGGACCAGCATCGAAACTACAACAGCGGCAGTCGAGAAGATTGAAAACTGGTTGGAACAACAGCCCGAGGCAAAGATTGTTACCAGTTATATCGGGCAAGGCGCGCCGCGCTTCTTCTTTGCCATGGCGCCGGAACTCCCTGATCCGTCCTTTGCCAAGGTTGTCGTTTTGACACCGGATGCAGAAGGACGGGAGGCACTTAAACATCGCCTTCGCACGGCCGTATCCGACGGACTTGCACAAGAAGCCTATGTGCGTGTGACCCAGTTGGTATTCGGCCCCTACACCCCGTTCCCTGTCGAGTTCCGCATCATGGGCCCCGATCCGGCAAAACTTTACGAGATTTCCGAAAAGGCGCTGGAGATCATGCGCAAGGTTCCCGATGTCCGGCAGGCAAATCGCGACTGGGGCAACCGTGCGCCAGTCCTGCGCTTCACGCCGGATCAGGATCGTCTCAATCTTATTGGCCTGTCGCCGACTGAGGCAGCACAACAGATGCAATTCCTTCTGACGGGTATTCCGGTAACGCAGGTTCGTGAAAACATTCGTAACGTGCCTGTTGTGGCACGCAGTGCAGGGGAAACGCGGCTTGATCCTGCCCGGCTTGCAGATTTCTCGCTGATGAGCCGGGACGGACAGCAAATTCCGCTCGATCAGATCGGAAGAACCGAAATACAGCTGGAAGAGCCGGTCCTGAAACGGCGTGACCGCACGCCGGTGATCACGGTCCGCTCGGACATCAATGAGGCAACGCAGCCGCCAGAGGTTTCAAAGCAGATCATGGAGGCTTTTCAACCACTGATAGCCTCACTTCCGGTTGGATACCGCATTGAAATGGGCGGCAGCATTGAGGAATCAGTCAAGGCGAACAATGCACTGGCAAAAATCTTCCCGGCAATGATTGCGGCCACCCTGATCGTTATCATTCTGCAGGTCAGGAGCCTGTCAACCATGACCATGGTCATGCTGACCGCGCCATTGGGGCTTGTCGGGGTTGTTCCGACCCTAATCGCCTTCAACCAGCCCTTCGGCTTCAACGCCATTTTGGGTCTGATCGGGCTAGCTGGGATTTTGATGCGTAACACCCTGATTCTGACAGAGCAGATCAAGGATAACCGTGCTGCAGGGCTTGATGACTATCATGCTGTTGTCGAGGCGACTGTTCAGCGGGCACGACCGGTCATCCTGACGGCCCTTGCCGCTGTTCTGGCCTTTGTTCCTCTGACCCATTCGGTGTTCTGGGGCTCGATGGCTTACACGCTGATTGGGGGAACTGCTGCGGGGACGGTGCTGATCCTGCTCTTCCTGCCTGCACTTTATGCTGTCTGGTTCCGGATCAAACCGACGTCTGACGTGGAACAGGCTCCTGCAAACATTGGCCTCCATGAAAAACGCTCGCGTAATGCCGCAGAATAAGGGAAATCCGTCGGTGGCAAACCTGATACAGGCAAACGGCGGCATGCCGCTATCCGGACGTTTCTGCTTCGTTTTACAACGGGTCAATCGTCTGATTTCAAGGCGACTTAACAGTGTCTTGCAGTCGATCGGAATAACCGGTTCGCAATTGATGATTTTGGATGCCATCGGCTTGGATAGCGACCTTCGCCAGAAAGATTTGGCAGAGTTGCTTGGGAAGGATCACGCAACAATTACGGCCAATCTTGCGCCGTTGGTTCGGCGTGGATTGGTAGCTCGGAACAAAGACTGTAAGGACCGCCGTGCCCAAAGGATCGGACTTACCCCAGATGGGGTGTGTCTTCTGGGGCAGGCACGTGAGCTTGTGGCGGGGTTTGAGACAGATCTTGGGAACCGTGTTTTCGGTGAACATGCACTGGGCGAGCTTTGTCGCGTCTTGAACAAATTGTCGTAGCGTTTGTGCCGCAGTGCAGAGCCGATTTTGCAGGAACTTGGCTTTGGTCAGACAAAAAGGGAGAAACCGAAATGTTTCAGCGGTTATGGAAAAAATGTCAGGGTTGCATCGGAAAGTTTGAATGGGTTGATGATCCAGAAGCAGATCATCTGCTTGATCTGGAAAAAAGAATTCATCGTCTTGAGAGGGATGTCACCCATCTGAGACAAGCATATTCGGATTCAAAACTTCAGTCCGGGAAGTAAAAGACCGGAATTATAGTCAACCGGATCTGACAAGCCGGCTAGCGTACCGACGTTCATTTTTGAGCCTCTAAAAGTCACTGTAAGAGAAATGTCAGCTTTTCTGTCAATCTTGCAGCTTTTTGTCATCTTTTATGTCAATCCGTGTCAACTTATTTGGCAAACGGAAATGCTAAGTATTTGGTTTAAAAGAAAGTCGGATGTCACCTTTTGTGGCACCTGACATTTCCCACATTGTTGCCGAACACTTCATGACCTCTCTCGCGCTAAACTGTTGAGTGCTGAATTGTCATAATTCGGGGGTATGACAACGCCAAATCTCAAGCTTTTGGCGTTGTTAGGCTATGTTTCTAAATCGGGTCAATCTGAACGGGGTTGGGTCGACACAAGGTGTTTCGCCGCGGACCAGTTCCGACATCAATCGGCCGCCGCCTGGGCCACTGCCAAAGCCGTGACCTGAAAAGCCAGTTGAAACGAAAAGCCCTGGTATCTTGTCAATGCTGCTGATAACTGGGATTGCATCCGGAGTGACATCCATGGCCCCGGACCATGTATGTGTGAGTTTGGCGCTGGCAAAGGCCGGATGGGCGCGGGTCAGGTTGACTAATGCGTTGCGCACAAATGGCTGATGCGGTTCGGGATCAAGTACACGGAGTTTTTCAAACGGGCTCATTTCGTCAAGCTGCCAACTGCGTGGCATTTTCCATTCCTCGATGAATGTCTTGCCGATGCGGATGCGCAGTTCATGCCAACTGGTTTTAAGGTTAGGGATATAATCGCGGAACAGCCGGAAGCTGTCCGGGGTGATCTGTGAAACGTTGGCACTGCGCTCGGCCACGGTGTAGCCGCCATCAAGGCGTTTACGGAACGCAAAATCCCCGCCGCCAACCGGCATTTCCGAAACATCACCGACACCTTCAACACGGCAGGCCGTGCCAAGGATTTTGAGCTGCGGCAGATTGATCCCCAGATTGCCAAGGAACAGACGCGACCATACCCCACCGGCAACCACAACAGAGGATGTCTTTACTGTGCCCTTTTCCGTGACCACCGCACTGACGCGACCCGCCATTGTTTCAATACCGCGCACCGCACAATCCTGGACAATGGTTGCGCCAAGGCGATCTGCCGCGCGCGCCATCTCCGGCACGGCCTGGCCCGGTTCGGCCCGCCCGTCATTGGCGGTATAAAGCGCCATTTTGAAATCGGTCGACAGCCCCGGAATCAAGTCTTGCAGTTCCGGCCCATTCAGGACTTTTGACGGCATTTTGGCCGCCTTGGCGTACTCGCCCCATTTGGTGAACTCGTCGATTTCCCGCTTTGTCCGGCAGACATAGGTAATGCCGGTTTCGCGGTACCCGGTATTGATCTGAAAACGCCGATCAAGATCGCGCCAAAGATTGAGGCTTTCGATTGTCAAAGGCAGTTCGACCGGATCGCGTCCCATCTGGCGGGTCCAACCCCAGTTGCGCGAGCTCTGCTCGGCCGCCACCCGGCCTTTCTCAAGAACGGCTACGGAAATCCCGGCCTCGGCCAAAAACATGGCGACGGTAATGCCGGCAATGCCGCCGCCTATAATGGCGACATCGACTTTTTCGGGAAACGAACGGGCGGTTTCAAATACCTGAAGATGAGGTACGGACACTTTGATAACTCCTTGGCCAAAGTGCATTGGTCATTTGCTGATGGGATCACGGGATGGATCGCGATGGTAATCATGATCGCGGCCCGGCACCAAGCAATTGATAGAAAACGGGTTTAGCCAAACGCACACCTCGTTTGGGAGGCGTGCGTTTGCAAAATGTCAGGCTTATCCGCGCGACCGTTCAAGAAAATCGCGCAGGCGGTACCACCCGGCGACAACCGGCACAAACCACGGTTTGCCATTGTAGAATGGAACCGGCATAAATTTGTCGCGGTCAAAGGCGGATGGCTGGTTTTGTTCACCAAGGATTTTGCGCGCTGTCTGATAGCCAAGATAGGTCATCAATGCGACGCCATTGCCGTTGCATCCAACAGCGAAACTGGTCTGGTCGCGATCACCAAGATGGGCGATCTTGTCCACCGTCATGGCAACCTTACCGCTCCAGGCGTGGGTGATCTTGGTGCCGCGCAGTTGCGGCCAGATCGTGATCATGCGGGCATAAAGACGTTTAGCCGCGGCCTTGTCCGACATATCAAACGCGCCCGGACGTGATCCGAACAGCAAACGCGTGCCATCGGGTGACGGGCGAGTATAAATCAGATCACGGCGGGTATCAGATACCATGCGCGCATTGGGGATCAGTTCCGCCAGCAAATCCGCTGATAGCGGTTCGGTCGCTATCTGATAACTTTTGACTGGCACAACGCGACGCGCGACACTTGGCGTTGCATCGGCACCGGTATAACCGTTGGTGGCTGTGATCACGTGGGGAGTGCGAATTTCACCACGCGCAGTCGGCACCATTTTCTCGCCGTTATCAAGTTCGCGGACAACGCCGGCACGCGCATGCGAACGCAATGCCACACCGGCCGCCTTTGCGCGTTCGCGCAAGGCCTTGTGATACATGCCCGGATGCAGCCCGCCATAATCGTCAACCACCATGCCGCCGTGATAGTAATCCGACCCGATGGCTTCGCGTTGATGATCGCGATCAAGGAAATGCACCTTCACACCGGTCTTTTCGGCAAGCAAGGCGCCGTGATGCTTCAGGGTTTCAAAATTCGCACTCGAATGGGCGCCAAAGAAACGCCCGGTTACCGAAAGACCGGCATCTAGTCCTTCAGTGTTGATCAGGGTTCGCAGATACTCAAAGCTTTCGTTGCTTTCACCAATCAGGCGCGACATCAGTTCGGGGTCAACCCCGGTCAATGCGCCGCCAACGACAAGCTTCTGCCCGCTTGATACCATACCACCCGATCGGGTCGAGCCCCCTTCGCCAATGCGATCACCGTCAATCACCACCACATCGCGCCCGGCACGGGCAAGATGGGTTGCGGCATTCAGACCGGCATAACCCGATCCGATGACCACCACATCGGCGCGTGTCGGCAGCGGATCCATGTTGGTTTCCGGCTCACCGACTTCCCACCAATAAGGTTTTTCCTTGAAGTCCGGGGCGTAGATATCGTCAAAACGAGGCATGATGCGTCGGGCAGTTGCCCGCCTTTCTTGGGATAACAGGGTGGCGTCAGCGCTGCATGGCACTGCACATTTCTTGAAAGGACAGCCGGGTCAAAATTTGCCTCAATGACCCGGCTTAAAGATCTTAGAGAACCTGTCCGAGGAACTCGCGCGTGCGTGGGTCTTGCGGGTTGTCGAATAGGTCTGCAGGGGGGGCATTCTCGACGATAAGTCCATGATCGGTGAAGCAAACCCGGTCAGCAACCTCGCGGGCGAACTTCATTTCATGGGTGACGAGAATACAGGTCAGGCCATCATCAACCAGTTCACGAATGGTCAGCAGAACCTCCTTGACCGTTTCCGGATCAAGGGCGGCCGTGACTTCGTCAAACAGGATGATTTCCGGCTGCATCGCCAATGCCCGGGCAATCGCAACACGTTGCTGCTGACCACCCGAAAGCATGCCGGGATAGGCGTCCGCCTTGTTACCAAGACGAACCTTTTCGAGCAATTTGCGCGCGCGGTCTTCGACCTCGGCGCGCTCATGGCCCAGCACCTGGATCGGTGCCATCATGATATTCTCAAGGGCCGTCTTGTGCGGGAACAGGTTGTATTGCTGGAACACCATCGAGACTTGGTGGCGCAAGGGACGCATTTCCTTTTCGGAACGCAGTTCATGCACTCGATGATTGCCAACGCGAATATACCCTTCATCGATGGGAAGCAGTCCGTTGATGCAGCGCAGCACGGTCGATTTTCCCGAACCGGACGGTCCGATGATACAGACAGCTTCACCTTCGTTAACGGAAAGCGAGATGCCCTTGAGAACTTCGAAGTCGCCAAACGACTTATGGATGTTATCGATCTCGATCAAAGCTTCGGAGCGCTTCATATGTTGTCACCTTTCACAGCACGTTCCAGCCGGCGCGCGAAGATCGCGATCGGATAGCAATAGGCAAAGAACAGGAAGAGAGTTGTAAGATAGAAGTAGACCAGCACGCGTTCGCTCTCCATTGCGAGCGACGTATTCAGGATCGTCAACACGTCCTGGATACCGGTCACGGTTGCCAGCGCGGTTGCAATGGTCAGCAGGGCATAAAGGTTCATCCAGCCCGGGATCATCCGGCGCAGCGCCTGTGGCAGAATGACATGGCGATAAATCTGCGGTGTCGTATAGCCAAGCGCACGTGCCGCTTCCCATTGTCCGCTATGGATGGACTGCACGGCACCACGCACGACCTCTGACAGGTTGGCAGCGGTCGGCAAGGCCAGACCAATCACCGCTTTGACAAAGGGCGGGAACGGAATGCGCAGGCCAAAGACCTCTACCTGGAACGGCAGAATGAACAGCATGGCAAACAGCAAGACAAGCCAGGGCGAGTTACGCAGGAAGTTCATGATAAAGAACGCCGGCAGCCGCAAATAAGGCGATTGCGCCAGGGTCGAGATACCAAGAAGGGTGCCAAGAACCGTTGCCACGGCCATCGATGCAATCGACAGCAGAATATTGAGTGCAAAACCGCCCGTGATCGGCCAGCCATCACCCTGACCGGTCAGAAGCAATGGCAAGCGCACGAAAACGCGCCCCCAATGTTCCGCCCCGCCAGCCATGGCATCCACTGCGATCCAGGCCGCAATCGCGGCCAGAACGCCGCCGATCACAAGGCGTTTTTTGCCCTCATAGGAAAGTTCGAATGTCATTTTCATTGTCCCTTTCCATAGCCGGGCAGTGTCAGATAGGCCTCAAGGCGGCTCATGCCATAAGACAGGATCGACACCAGAACGACATAGATGATCAGGATCAGAATCATGACTTCGAGCGTTCTGAAGGTGTCGTTGTAAATCTGACCTGCGTAGTACATCAGCTCCGGTACGGTGATCACCGATGCCTGTGATGTGGTCTTGAACAGGTTGGTCAGAATGTTTGTTAAAGACGGCAGACAAACACGCGAAGCAATCGGTACTTCGATGCGCCAGAAGCGGGCCCAACGACTATATCCAAGCGACCGA
>Ga0207848_100058_pt1 | contig 99226 bp, 86 predicted proteins | sample TtaePargueraPR_10_FD_187737 | JGI IMG/M metagenome (GOLD analysis project Ga0207848, IMG submission 187737) | Aerobic enrichment media microbial communities from Bioluminiscent Bay, La Parguera, Puerto Rico - Tt and M2 (3) (SPAdes) | ecosystem: Environmental > Aquatic > Marine > Unclassified ... | reverse complement strand
ATCAAACTCTCCAAAAAAAATGGTTCAACCAACCCCCAAAAAGGAAGAAGGTCAAGTTCAATCACTGACAGAGAAACAACTGACTCGAAAATCAAATTGTCCATCAATCAAAGGAAACCCGTCCCCCACCAAAAAAGGCAGAAGAACACGGGGTTCAAAAAATTGGCATTGAACATAGTGCACGCTGTTGAGTTCTCAAGGAACGGACGCACCCGACACGCCGACCCGAAACCAGGCCGACCCCATCGGGGCAACTTCCCTACTGTACCACCACCGCCTCAACGAACGCTGGGCGTCCGAGGGCCTGCTCGAACCCGAGCAGTCGTGGTGGGTGATACGTCCTCCCAGGCTTGAAGCAACCGAGTCGCACAGGGCGCCTACGAGGCTGTTTGGCTGGGATTCGCTGCCCGCCCCGCGAGCTTCTCGCTCCCGGCTGCCGTGGCAACGAAGAAGAATCTACGTGTCCGCGAACGCCCGGGCAAATCGTGCCTGCATCCCGGGCGTGTCGCGCCCGGGAGGCCGCACGAGCGCCGCCCCGGCGCGGCATCCGCTCGCCGTCTTCGAGCCTGCCCCAGACGGCCGAGGGCCCCCGCGACCGAAGCCGGCGGGAGCCCTCGCAGACGTCGCGACGCGACCGGGGTTCACAGACCCGAGTAGGCGTGCAGGCCCTTGAAGAAGAGGTTCACGACGGTGAAGTTGAACAGCACCGCGGAGAAGCCGATGATCGCGAGCCACGCCGAACGCGAGCCGCGCCATCCACGGGTCGCCCTCGCGTGGATGTAACCGGCGTAGACGACCCAGATGATGAAGGTCCACACCTCCTTGGTGTCCCAGCCCCAGTACCGGCCCCACGCCTTCTCAGCCCAGATCGCACCGGCCATGAGCGTGAACGTCCACAGGATGAAGCCGACGATGTTGACGCGGTAGGCGAGGTTCTCGAGCGCCGTCGAGTCCGGGAGGGTCGCGAGGAAGGACTTCTTCACCGAGTCGGCGGTCGCGGCGATCGCCTCGCGGCGCGACTGCATGAGCTGCACGACCGACAGCGCGAAGCCGAGGGCGAAGAAGCCGACGGCCGCCGTCGCGACGAAGACGTGGATCACGAGCCAGATCGACTGCAGCGCCGGCGGCAACGGCACGACGCTGACGTAGAAGTTGACGGTCGCGACGCCGAGCAGCACCAGCACCAGGCCGGTCACGAACGTTCCGAGGAATCGCAGGTCGGTCTTGGCGATGAGGAGCACCACGAGGAAGACGGTCGTGATGACGAGCGTGCCCGTGAGCGCGAACTCGTACATGTTCGCCCACGGCACGCGATTCGCGGCGACGCCGCGGAGCACGGTCGCCACGAGATGCAGCGCCCAGGCGATGACCGTCATCGCCACGGCGACCCGCAGCGACGGCGAGCGGCCGTAGTCGACGGATGGCGCGGCACCCGCTCCGGCCCCACGGCGGCCGGCGGTTCGGCCGGCGCCGGGCCGTACCGATCCGGCGGCGCCCGATCCGGCGGCGCCCGAGCCGGCGGCAGCAGAGTCGGCGGCAGCCGCGGGTGCCGAAGCGCTCGCACCCTGCAGCACGGGGTCGCGCTCGGACGCGCCGCCGGTGGCCGCGTTCCCCGCAATGCCCGCGGCCGCGGCATCCGTCGCCTGTGCGGAGGCGGCCGACCGGCGCGCGAGGTCGATCGAGTACGCGATGAACGCGATCGCGTACACGGCCATCGCCGAGTACACGGCGATGATGGAGATCTCGTCGAGCGTCACTGTTCCACCTTACGTCGAAGGATTCTCGGGTCCGGGCGGGGTCGCCGGCGCCGTGGTCGCCGTCGCCGCGTGGCGGTCGGCGAACTCCTCGACCGCGCGCTCGAGCCCCGGGTCGTCGCCGCGCGCGAGGCCCGCGTACTCGAGCACCACCGCTCCGTCGGGCCGCGTGACGGCCTTCACCCACATCCGCCGGCGCGGCACGAAGAGCGAGAGCAGCAGGCCGCCGAGGATCAGCAGTGCGAACACGAGCACCCACGCCTGAGAGGGGTCGTGGTGCACGTCGAACGAGGCGAAGCGCGGCACGCTCTGCGAGAAGTCGTCGCCCGTGGCATCCGGCGCCGCCGACGCGAACTCGACCGTGCCGAGCCCGTTCGGCAGCTCGGTCGACTCGCCGGGCATGAGCTCGACCGAGTCGACGCCCGTCTGCCCGCCGGTGAGCTGCTCCATGCCGCTGGTGTCGAGCTGGTACACGGACCGGGGCGTGCCGTCGTCGATGCCGAGGTCGCCCGAGTACACGTTGAGCGTGAGCACGGGGAAGATCAGGTCGGGATAGCTCGACGTGTACGCGCCCGACGAGAGCGTGGACTGCGTCGGGTAGAAGAACCCGACCATGCCGATCTGCTCGTCGAGGCCGTCTGGCACCTTGATGACGCCGATCGACGTGAGGTTCGCGTCCTGCGGAAGGAACGGCACCGAGTCGGTGAACACGACCTCGCCGTCGGGATCGCGCACGGTGATCGTCGGCGCGTAGCCGTTGCCGAGCAGGTAGACGTCGGTGCCGTACTCGTAGAGGGGTTCGTTCACCTTCACGTCGCGCTCCGCCGACCCGTCGGGCCCGTCGATGGTCACGTGCGCCGTGAAGTCGATCGGCTGGCCGAGCGCGTCGGCGTTCTCGGTCTCGTAGACGGCGTCGAGCTCGTCGAGGGTGAGCCGGTAGGGCGTGAGCCGGCCGTCGTCGAAGAAGCGGCCGGGATTGAACGAGTCGTACGCCGCCAGGGTGTTCACGAACGACTGGCCCTCGACGATGACGCGCTGGCCCGAGAAGCCGAAGCCGCCGCCGATCGCGACCGTGACGAGCACCCCCACGAGCGCCGTGTGGAAGACCAGGTTGCCCGTCTCCCGGAGGTAGCCGCGTTCGGCCGAGACCGACGGCACGCCGCGCTGGTCGTACCGCTCGACGCGGTACCCGGCCTTCCGCAGGTCGGCGGCCGCGCTCGCGATCGCGTTCTCGGCGGCATCCGCGGCGCCGGCCGCGAGCTCGCGCTCGGTGTACGCCGACAACCGCGAGAGTCGGGCGGGGGTCTTCGGCGGCCGGGCGCGCAGCGCCTCGAGGTGGTGCTTGGTCCGCGGGATGATGCAGCCGATGAGCGAGACGAACAGCAGCAGGTAGATCGCCGAGAACCACACCGACGTGTAGACGTCGAACAGCTGGAACGAGTCGAGCACCGGAGCGAGGTCGGGGTTGTCGGCGAAGTACTGCACGACCCCGTTCGGATCGCTCGAGCGCTGCGGCACGAGCGAGCCGGGCACCGCGGCGATCGCGAGCAGGAGCAGGAGCAGCAGCGCGGTGCGCATGCTCGTGAGCTGGCGCCACGCGAAGCGCAGCCACTCGAGCGGTCCGAGCTTCGGTGCGGTGACGGATGCTCCGGGGCCGGCCGTGCCGTCGTCGTAGTCGTCCGGCCGCAGCGGATCGACGCCCGCGTCGCGCGCGGACGCGGCATCCGCTCGCTCAGCCTCAGATCGCCGGGACGAAACCACTGATCACCGCCTGCAGGTCGTACATCCAGATGGTCCACACGCCCGACACCATGAGCAGGCCGATGAGGATGAGCAGCCCGCCGCCGATGAGGTTCACGGCGCGGATGTGCCGCCGCACGAACGCGAGCGCGTTCGCCGCCCAGCCGAAGCCGAGCGCGACGAGCACGAAGGGGATGCCGAGGCCGATGCAGTACGCGAGGCCGAGCAGCGCTCCACGGCCGGCCGAGGCCGAGTCGGCGCTCAGCGCCAGCACGACTGCGAGGGTCGGGCCGATGCACGGGGTCCAGCCGAGCCCGAACACGATGCCGAGCAGTGGCGCGCCCGCGAGCCCGGTCGCCGGACGCCACGACGGCTTGATCGTGCGCTGCAGGAACGTGAACTGCCCGATGAAGACGAGCCCCATCACGATCAGCACGACGCCGAGGATGCGGATGATGAGGTCGGAGTACCGCGCGAGCCACGCGCCGAGCACGCCGAACGCGGTCGTGAAGACGAGGAACACGAGCGTGAAGCCCGCGATGAAGAGGAGCACGCCGAGGAGGAGCCGGCGACGTGCGCGGCGCGCCTCGTCGGCCTCCGCGCTCGCGTCGGCGAACCCGCCGAGGTACCCGAGGTAGCCGGGCACCAGCGGCAGCACGCACGGCGACAGGAACGACACGAGCCCCGCGGCGAGGGCGATCGGCAGCGCGGCGAGCAGCTGCCCGCTGAAGACGATCTCGCCGAGGTCCATCCCGCGCCGCCGCTACGCCTGCTCGGCGACGACGTCGCGCACGATCGTCTCGAGGATCGACGCGTCCTTCAGCTGCCCGAGGATGCGCGCGGCGACCCGGCCCTCGGCGTCGAGCACGAGGGTCGTGGGCACCGCCGCCGGCGGCACGTCGCCCGCGAAGGCGTACTGCACGGCGCCGTCGTTCGCGTCGACGATCGAGGGGTAGGTGATCCCGAAGGCCTCCTCGAAGGATGCCGCGGTCGCGGCCTGGTCGCGGACGTTCACGCCGACGAACGCCGCCCCGTTCCCGTCGAACTCCTCGTAGACCTCCTGCAGCAGCGGCGCCTCCGCACGGCACGGCGCGCACCCGGCGTACCAGAAGTTCACGACGGCCACCTCGCCGTCGAGGTCGGCCGAGCCGAGCGGGTCGCCCTCGATCGTGGTGCCCGTGAACTCGATGGGCTCGCCGCGCTGGTCGGCCGGGAACTCCGAGATCGTGCCGTCGCCGGCGATGTAGCCCTTGCCGCTGCCCTCGCGGTACTGCTCGGCGAGCGGGTCGCTCGCACAGCCGGCCAGGGCGACGACGGATGCCGCGGCGAACGCGGCGACGGCCGCGAACCTGCGTGCGCGCATCACACCGCCCCCACGTCGGTGGCCTGCGACTGCAGGCCCGCGGCGGGGTCGCGATAGCCGACCTCGACGAAGCGGCCGCCGCGACGCTCGAACGTCGTGATGCTCGAGAGCGCACACCGACGGCGGCGCGGGTCGTGCGCGAGCGACTTGCCGGCGACGCGGCGGTGCACCATCCAGATCGGCAGCTGGTGGCTGACCATCGCGACATCGCCGTCATCGACTCCGTCGGCCGCCTCGGCCATGGCCTCGAGCATGCGGTCGGCGATGGAGCGGAACGGCTCGCCCCAACTCGGTTCCCACGGGTTGACCAGGAAGGCCCAGTTGCGGACGTCGCGGAGTGCGGAGTCGCGCCCCGACATCCGCTTGCCCTCGAATCGGTTGGTCGGCTCGATGATGCGGTCGTCGATCGCGGGCTCGAGGTGGAACGCCTTCGCGATCGGCTGGGCGGACTGCTGGGTCCGCTGGAGCGGCGAGGAGACCAGCAGGGAGACCGGGCGCTTGCGGGTGAGGAGGTCGACCGCCGCGGCCTCGGCCATCGCGTGGCCGAGATCGCTCAGCCCGAAGCCGGGGAGTCGGCCGTAGAGCACGCCCTGGGGGTTGAAGACCTCGCCATGGCGCACGAGATGGATCTGCTCGGCCGGCACGTCCTCCAGTCTACGAAGCGGATTCCTCGGAATCCGCCGAGCGCCGGAGGCATCCGCCCGCGGCACCATCCACCGGATGGACGAGATTCGGCGCCCGGCGCCCGGCGGAGCCGCCCGGTTCCGTCCTCTCGAAGGGAACCGGGACCCTGGACGGGCGCGGAAAGCGCGGCCGGTAGGATGGCCTGTCGTGAACACGCGCACCCTCGTCAAGCAGCTCGCCGCCCTCCCCGACGGCCCGGTCACCGTCGCCGGCTGGGTCGAGACGGTCCGCGATCAGAAGAAGGTGCAGTTCATCATCCTGCGCGACGAGTCGGGGGCGGTGCAGCTCGTGAACCCGGCCGTCCGCGAACTCGACCCCGAGGGCGTCAGCGTCGGCGCGGCCGAGGCGTTCGCGCTGACCGAGCAGATCTCGGCGCTCGGCCACGGCACGTTCATCACGGTCACCGGCCAGCTGAAGCACGACGAGCGCGTCAAGCTCGGCGGGCTCGAGGTGAAGATCGAGTCGCTCGACGTCGTCAGCGAAGCGCTCGAGACGCCGATCGCGGCCGACTCGAGCCTCGACAAGCGGCAGGACTGGCGCTTCCTCGACCTCCGCCATCCCAAGCAGAACCTCATCTTCCGCATCCAGACCACGTTCCTGCACGCGCTCCGCACCTACTGGGTCGAGCGCGACTGGGTCGAGATCCAGACGCCGAAGCTCATGGCCTCGGCCTCCGAGTCGCGTGCCGAGCTGTTCGAGCTCGGCTACTTCGACGGCACGGCGTACCTCTCGCAGAGCCCGCAGTTCTTCAAGCAGATGGCGCAGCCGGCCGGGTTCGGCCGCGTCTTCGAGGTCGGCCCGGCGTTCCGCGCCGACCCGTCCTTCACGTCGCGTCATGCGACCGAGTTCACCTCGATCGACGCCGAGATGAGCTGGGTCGACTCGCACGAGGACGTCATGGCGATGCACGAGGAACTCCTCGTCGCGGGCTTCACGGCCGTCGTCGCCAAGCACGGCGACGAGATCCGCGAGCTGTTCGGCGTCGAGGTGACCGTGCCGACGACGCCGTTCCCGCGCATCCCGCTCGCCGAGGCGAAGGAGATCGTCGCCTCGCGCGGCTACGTCGTGCCGCGCGCCGACGCCGACATGGACCCCGAGGGCGAGCGTCAGATCTCGGCGTACGTCAAGGAGACGTACGGCCACGACTTCGTCTTCCTCACGGACTACGCCTCGAGCATCCGGCCCTTCTACCACATGCGCCACGAGGGCGACCCGTCGCTCACGAACTCGTACGACCTCATCTACAACGGCGTCGAGATCTCGACGGGCGCGCAGCGCGAGCACCGCATCGACGTGCTGGTCGAGCAGGCGAAGGAGAAGGGCCTCGACCCCGAGGAGCTCGGCTTCTACCTCGACTTCTTCCGCTACGGCGTGCCGCCGCACGGCGGGTTCGGCATGGGCCTCGCGCGACTGCTCATGCTCATGCTCGACGAGCACTCGATCCGCGAGACGACGTACCTCTTCCGCGGCCCGACCCGCCTGCTGCCCTAGGTCGCGATGCGCCCGTTGCGCGGGCCGGTCGGACGTCCGGGCGGCGGGCGCATGCGGCGGGGTGGATGACACGAGCGCGCCGACTTCGGCAGACTCCTCCGTGTGGATGCCCTGCTGCTGTCGTTCGCGCTCGTGCTGCTCGCCGCGATCCTGATCTCGGGGATCGCGCACCGCACCGTGCTCTCGACGACGGTGCTGTTCCTCGTCGCCGGCTTCTTCATGGGCAGCGGGATGCTCGATGTCATCGTGCTCGAGCCGACCGACCCGACGGTCACCACCGTCTCGTCGCTCGCGCTGTTCGTCGTGCTGTTCACCGACGGCCAAGAGGTCGCCCTGCAGCAGCTGCGGGCGGCGTGGCGACTGCCCGGTCGGGCACTGCTGCTGGGCATGCCGATCACGTTCGTCATCACGACCGTGCTCGGCGTCTGGCTGCTCGGCTTCAGCTGGCTCGAGGCGGCGCTCGTCGCCGCGGTGCTCGCACCGACCGACCCCGTGTTCGCCTCGGCGATCGTCGGACGCGCCGAGATCCCGCACCGCGTGCGTCACCTGCTCGGCGTCGAGTCCGGCCTCAACGACGGCCTCGCGCTGCCGGTCGTGCTCATCCTCATCGCGACCGTGGGCGGGCCCGAGGTCGAGCCGCTCGTGCTCGCCGAGGAGCTCGCGCTCGGCATCGCCGTCGGCATCGCGGTGCCGCTGGCCGTGGCGTGGCTGGTGCGACGGAAGGTGTTCTCGCGCACGCCGCTCTACGCCTCGCTGACGCCCGTCGCGGTCGCGCTCGTCGTGCTCGGCATCTGCACCGTCACGCACGCGAACCTCTACCTCGCCGCGTACGCCGCCGGCATGACCATCGCGACCGCTGCGCCCGAGATGCGCGACGCGTTCGCCGAGTTCGGCGGGCAGTTCTCCGAGCTCCTGAAGCTCCTCGCCATCCTCATGTTCGGCGCGCTGATCTCGCCCGAGCTACTGGGGTCGGTTCCGTGGACCGCGTACCTGTTCGGGGTGCTGCTCATGGTTCTCGCCCGTCCGGCCGCCGTCGAGCTGTCGCTCATCGGCAGCGGCCTGCCGTGGGAGGAGCGCGCGACGGCGGCCTGGTTCGGTCCGAAGGGGTTCGCCTCCGTGCTCTACGGCCTCCTCGTCCTGCAGAGCGGTGCGCCGAATGCCGACTTCATGTTCCACGTGGTCGTGGTCGCGATCGTGCTCTCGGTCGTGGCGCACTCGTCGACCGACGTGCCCATCGCGGGCTGGTTCGCACGCCGCGAGAAGGCCGACCGGGTGGCACGCGCGACCTGGCTCGACACTCCCGAGGTCGGTCGTCGCGGCGGCATCCGGCCGCCCGACTCGCCGGGCGAGTGACCAGCCGCCCCCGTGCGACACCACGGCGCCCCGTGTCGGTCCTCAGCGCGGTCAGCGCCGCCGCGGCAGGTCCGCGACCGCCGGACCCTCGATCCGCCGCCCGCGGTGGTCGAATCGCGACGCGTGCAGCGGGCAGTCCCAGGTCGCCTCGGCGTCGTTCCACGTGAGGATTCCGCCCAGGTGCGTGCAGACGCCCGAGACCGCGCAGGTCTCGCCGTCGACGGTCGAGACCGCGGTCGGGCGGATGCCACTGCGGAGCACGACGCCTGCCCCCTCCGGTGGTGCGCCCACGGCGTCCGCGTCGGGGGCGCGGAGCGCGCCGACCCAGCCCGCCACCGCGGATGCCCCGACCCGAGCGCCCTCGGCGACGCCCCGGATGAGGTCGGCCGGCACGGTCGCCCGGGTGCCGATGGTGCGCGCCCAGTCCGGGCGACGTGCGCCGAGGATCTCGTGCGCGATGCGGATGCCCGCGGCGACCCCGTTCGTCAGTCCCCACTTGGCGTACCCCGTGGCGACCCAGACGCGGCCCCGGCCCCGCGGCATCCGTCCCACGAACGGCACCCGGTTGTGGGACTCGTAGTCCTGCGCGGCCCACACGTCGGGCTCGCCGGCATCCGGCCACCAGGCGCGCGCCCAGCCGACCAGTTCCGCCCGCAGCAGGTCGGTCGCGTGCTCGCGACCGGTGCGGTGATCGCCGCCGCCGACCACGAGGTGCCGGCCGTCGCCGTGCTCGTGCGTGCGCACGCTCCGCGTCGGCTCGTCGACCGAGAGGTACAGGCCGGCGGGGCCGGGCCCCGGCAGGTCGAAGGCTGCGAGCATCGATCGGAAGCCGCCGGTCTTCGCCCAGTAGAGCCCGCGGTCCAGGATCGGGGCGCCGGTCGCGATCACGACCTGGTTCGCCGTGAACTCGCCGGCGCTCGTCCGGACGACGACCGGATCCGAGGCGCGGACGCCGAGCGCACGCACCCCCGGCACGATACGCCCGCCCGCGGACTCCACGATGGTCGCGAGGCCGCGCATGAGCTCCGGCGGATGCACGGCGAGCTGGCCGTCGAGCGCGACGGCCCCGGCGAACGGGAAGGGCACGTCCTCCTCGACCTCGGCGACGCGTCGCACGGGAAGTCCGGCCTCCCGGGCCGCCTCGAACTCGGCGTCGACCGCATCGCGCCCGTCGCGCGTCTGCGCGTAGGTGTAGGCCGTCGCCTCCCGGGTCGGCACGTCCGCACGTCGGCATGCGCGACGCAGCCACTGCTGCCCGGCGCGGTTCGCATCGACGTAGGCCCGAACGAGGCGCGACGAGTGGTTCCGCCGGATCGTCGAGATCCGAGTGCCCTGCAGCAGGCTCACCTTGCCGGTGTTCCTGCCGCTCGCGAGGGCGCCCGGTACGTCCTGTTCGATCACGGTCACCGAACGGCCTGCGTCGAGCAGCATCGCGGCGGTCGACAGGCCGGTGATCCCGGCACCGACGACGATCACGTCGGCGCGTCGGTCGAGGTCGGCGAGGCGGTCGGCAGCGTCGGTCGTCATCCGACCAGTCAACGCGGGTCGCGCGCCGCGCGGCACCCCCTTGAAGGAACGCGTGCCGCAGGCTATCCGGATGTCAGGCGCGCGCCAGCAGCGCCGTCTTCAGGCGCACCGGATCGAGCCGCCAGTAGCCGTGCACCTCGTCGTCGATGAGCAGCACCGGGATCTCCTCGGCGTAGCGCGCGCGCAGCGCCTCGTCGTCGAGGATCGAGCGCTCCTCGAGCGTCGTGCGCGGCGACCCGGGCGTCGCGGCGAGTTCCTCGCGGACGCACGCGATGACCTCGCGCGCGTCGTCGCAGAGGTGGCATCCGGGCTTGCCGATGAGGGTGAGGCGGATGTCGCGGAGCGTCGGGGTCACCCCGTCAGGATACGTCGGGCGGCCGTCGTCCCCGCCGGGAGGTGCCGCCGTCACCGCGGACCGACGGCGCCCGGGCAGCTCGTCGGAGCCTGCCGTGGGCAGCGAAAAGCGCCAGGCCGAAGGCCCGGCGCCCTGCCGTGGTCGCTGCGCGACTACTTCTTGTTGCGACGCTGGTGGCGCGTCTTGCGAAGCAGCTTGCGGTGCTTCTTCTTCGCCATGCGCTTGCGACGCTTCTTGATGACGGAACCCACGAAAACCTCACAAAGATCGGGTCGGCCGCGCGTGCCGCAGCCGTGGGCGTAAATGCCCCGCGGTAGTCTAGCCCATTCGACCGTGAGGCGCGGTCCCGATTCGGCGGGCTGTGCCGCGCCATCCGCTAGGTTCGGGTGATGGCCCGACCCGCACTCGTCATCCGGACCACCCGCGAGGACGACTGGCGAGAGGTGCGCGACCTCCGACTCGAGATGCTCCGCGACACCCCGATCGCCTTCGGCGACCGATTCGAGCGGGCGGTCGAGTTCGACGAGGCCGAGTGGCGCACGCGCGCGAAGCGCGGCGAGTCGGCCACGCAGACCGTGATCGTCGCGATCGAGGGCGACCGATGGGTCGGCACGATGGGATGCTACGTTCCGGACGCCGCGACCGGGCCGCTGCTCGTCGGCGTCTACGTCACCCCGGACCGGCGCGGCGGCGCCTCGGGCGTCGCCGACGCGCTGCTCGACGAGATCGAGCGATGGGCGGCCGGCCGTGCCGACACGCTCCGACTCGAGGTCCACGAGGACAACCCGAGGGCCCGGCGATACTACGAGCGGCGCGGGTTCGCGTACACCGGTCACCGCCGGGAATACGAGCTCGAGCCCGGCGGACTCGAACTCGAGATGGTGAAGCGCCTGCGCTGAACGCGGCCGTGTCGCCTAGCGACGGCGCTTCGCGCCGACGACGGCGTTCACCTGCCGGGCCGTGTCGGCGAAGGCCTTGCCGATCGCGGACGCGAAGGCGCGCTGGTCCTCGTTCAGCGTCTCGTCGGCGTCGGCGCCCGCCAGCGTCGCGGCGTCGGCCGCGGCATCCGTCGTCACGAAGGGGATGAGCCAGTCCTCGAGCCGCTCCAGCGGCGCGCGATCGAGGTGGTAGTAGCGGTGCTGGCCCTCCTCGCGCACCCCGACGAGGCCGGACTCGCGCAGGACCTTCAGGTGCTTCGACACGGTCGGCTGGCTCACGCCGAGCGCGGTGACGATCTCGCCGACGCTGATCTCGCCGCCCGACTCGGGCTGCGAGGTCTCCCGGTCGAGCAGCACGCCCAGGATGTCGCGTCGGGTCGGATCCGCCACCACGTCGAAGATGTCCGCCATGGTGCAAGGGTAGCCAGTCGCGCCGGAGGCGGGGAGTACCATGACTCTCGCGTCGAGCGGAGGAGGGCGGATGGCCTCGCACACCGTGGGTCGTCGGGGACCCGCCCGACGCTCATGGTTCGCCGGTGTTCGCGACGCGTTCGACTTCCTCGTCAAGAGCTCGCCGTCGCGATTCGCGATCCTCGTGTTCGCCTCGCTCATCCTCATCACGACCGCCCTGCTCTCGCTGCCGCTGGCGCGCGCCGGCGCCGGCACCGGCGGCACGCCGCTGTACGACGCCTTCTTCACGGCCGTGTCGACGATCTGCGTGACCGGCCTCACGACGGTCGACATGGCCACGCACTGGTCGCCGTTCGGCAACACGATCATCTTCATCGGCATGAACGTCGGCGGCATGGGCGTGCTCACGCTCGCGTCGATCCTGGGCCTCGTGGTCTCGCGCCGGCTCGGGCTGCGCGCGAAGCTCATCGCGGCGAGCGACACGAACCCGTCGCGCGTGCACGCCGGCCCGGTCTCCGAGCGCCAGGCGGTGCGACTCGGCGAGGTCGGCGGACTGCTCGCCACGGTCGCCATCAGCACGCTCGCGATCGAGGCCGTCGTCATGATCGGCATGATGCCGAGCGTGCTCGCCAAGGGCTACGACTTCGGCCTGAGCCTCTGGTACTCGGCCTACTACGCGGTGAGCGCGTTCACGAACACGGGCTTCAACCCGAACCCGATGGGACCGGTCGAGTTCTTCGACGACTACTGGTTCCAGTCGCTCATGATGCTCGCCGTGTTCCTCGGCAGCCTCGGGTTCCCGGTGATCTTCGCGCTCCTGCGCACCTGGAAGAGCCCGCGGCGGTGGAGCGTCCACGTGAAGCTCACCCTGACCACCACGATCGTCCTGTGGATCGCCGGCGCGGTCACGTTCCTCGTGCTCGAGTACAACAACCCGAAGACCTACGGCGGGCTCAGCTTCGTGAAGACCTTCTACGAGGCGTTCTTCATGTCGACCATGACGAGGTCGGGCGGCTTCGCCACGATCGACATGGCCGATCTCTACGGTTCGAGCCTGCTCGTGACCGACATGCTGATGTTCGTCGGCGGCGGTTCGGCCTCGACCGCGGGCGGGATCAAGGTGACCACCCTCGCCGTCCTGTTCCTCGCCGCCTACGCGGAGGCCCGGGGTGCGCCCGCCATGGAGGCGTTCGGGCGGCGCATCCCCCGCGACATCCTGCGCCTGGCCGTCAGCGTCGTGCTGTGGGGCGCGACCATCGTGGCCGTCTCGACCGTGATCATCACGCAGATCACGAAGTCGGCGCTCGACTTCGTGCTCTTCGACGTGATCTCGGCGTTCGCGACGTGCGGGCTCTCGACCGGGCTCACCGAGTCGCTGCCGCCCGAGGGGAAGTACGTCATGGCTGCGACGATGTTCATGGGACGCGTGGGCACGGTCACCCTCGCGGCGGCCCTCGCGGCCGCGCAGAAGCGCCAGCTGTTCAGACGACCGGAAGAGAGGCCCATCGTTGGTTGATCGCATCAAGCACGACGCCCCAGTGCTCGTCATCGGACTCGGCCGGTTCGGGGCGGCCACCGCCGGCCAGCTCGACCGCCTCGGCCGCGAGGTGCTCGCCGTCGACGAAGACGAGGGCCTCGTGCAGAAATGGGCCGAGCGCGTCACGCACGCCGTCGTCGCCGACGCCAAGTCGCTCGACGCGCTGAAGCAGATCGGCGCGCAGGAGTTCTCGATCGCGGTGTGCGCCGTCGGGTCGTCGGTCGAGGCATCCGTGCTCATCACGGCGAACCTCGTCGACCTCAAGATCCCCCAGATCTGGGCGAAGGCGATCTCGAGCTCGCACGGCAAGATCCTGGAGCGCATCGGCGCGAACCACGTCATCTACCCCGAGCGCGAGGCGGGCGAGCGCACGGCGCACCTGGTATCGGGACGCATGCTCGACTTCATCGAGTTCGACGACGACTTCGCCCTGGTGAAGATGTACCCGCCGAAGCCGATCCGCGGCAAGAACCTCACCGACTCGGGTGTCCGCTCGCGCCACAACGTGACCGTGGTGGGCGTGAAGAGCCCCGGCAAGCCCTTCACCTACGCGACCGAGAAGACCGTCGTGTCCAACCACGACCTCATCATCGTGTCGGGCACCGAGGGCGACATCGAGAAGTTCGCGGCGCTCGAATAGACGGATGCCGCGACGCGCATGCGTCGGAGCGGCGGCTCGACGCACGCGAATCGCGCGCCCGAGGCATCCGTCGTCGCCGGCGTCAGCCGACCACGCCCGCGACCGTCGAGGCGACGGTGGCCACGATTCCGATGCCGACGAGGATGACGGCGATCGTGCCGAGCACCCGGGGCACGTGCGAGGTCGCCTCGAACCGCAGGCGGTCCGGGCTGCGGCGACGCACCCAGGCCAACGGCTCGCCGTCCTCCGAGTCGGGCTTCGGTTCCTCGCCGGGCTCCACGGGCCGCTCGTGGAACTCGCCGCCGGCGAACCAGCGCACCACGGTGCCGTCGTCCCGCTCCACGATCGCGACCTCGATCGCGTCCCATGCCCCGTCCGCCATACGCGCGAAGGCGAAGGCCAGCAGCAGCACGCCGCCCGCCGAGAGGGCGACCCACGCGATCACCTCTCCGGCGAGCGCGACGATGTCGAGGGGGTCCATGGCGCTGAGCGTACCCGCGATCGGAGCCACCGGATGACCGTGCACCGAGTGGGATCCGGCCGCCGCGTCACGGCGAGACGCGCGCCGCTGGTGGCGGGCGCGCGCACGCGCGTAGCATCGCGGCCATGAGCAGCGTCATCAGCATCCGCGGCCTGGAGAAGCGCTTCGGTCGCACCATCGCCCTGGACGGGCTCGACCTCGAGGTGGCGCCGGGAGAGATCCACGGATTCCTGGGGCCGAACGGCGCGGGCAAGTCCACGACGATCCGCATCCTCCTTGGCCTCGCACGGGCGAGCGGCGGCGAGGCGCGGCTGTTCGATCGCGACCCGTGGCGGGATGCCGCGGCGCTCCACCGCCGCGTCGCGTACGTGCCCGGCGACGTGAGCCTCTGGTCCAACCTCTCGGGTGGCGAGGCGATCGACCTGCTCTCGCGGCTGCGGGGCGGGACCGCCGACCACGGCGCGTACGCCGAGCGGAAGGCGCGCCTGGTCGAGGCGTTCCAGCTCGACCCCCGGAAGAAGGGGCGCGCCTACTCGAAGGGCAATCGGCAGAAGGTCGCGCTGGTCGCCGCCTTCGCGACGCCGGCCGAGCTCTACATCCTCGACGAGCCGACGAGCGGGCTCGACCCGCTCATGGAGCAGGTGTTCAACCGCGAGATCGCGCGCGTCGCGGCGGACGGCGCGACCGTGCTGCTCTCGAGCCACATCCTCTCCGAGGTGGAGACGCTCTGCGACCGGGTGAGCATCATCCGCGCCGGGCGTCGCGTCGAGGCGGGCACGCTCGCCGAGCTCCGCCACCTGACGCGGTCGTCGGTCGCCTTCGTGCACGTGCCCGGCCAGGAGTCGGTCGTCGCGGCACTCGACGGTGCGCACGACGTCGTCGTCAACGCGGGTCGCGTGCGGTTCACCGCGGACAGCGACCGCATCGCCGCACTGCTGCCCGAACTCGGGAGGCTCGGGGTCGAGGGGCTGACGGTGGCCCCGCCCTCGCTCGAGGAGCTCTTCCTGCGGCACTACGGCGACGACCCGGCGATGGCGGTCGCCGGCGCCGAGGCCGCGCGGTGAGCCCGGCGGGCCTCCTGCGGCCGCTGCTCGCGCAGCGCGCCCGACGCGACCGCCTCCAGCTGGCGCTGTGGATCGTCGGCACGGGCGGCCTCGCACTCATGGCCACCTCGGCGGTCGGCAGCACGTTCGCCGACGAGACCGAGCGCGAATCCATCCTGCGCCTGACGATCGTCGCACCGGCGATCCTCATCTTCCGCGGCACGCCGAACGGCGCCGGCGAGGGCGAGTTCGCGGTCTTCCTGATCCTCGCCTTCCTCTGCCTCATGGCGGGGCTGATGAGCACGTTCCTGGCGGTACGGCACACGCGCGGCGACGAGGAGCTGAGCCGTGCGGAACTCATCGCGGCAACCCCGGCGGCGCGCACCCTCCCGACGGTCGCGACGGTCGTGCACGGGGTGCTCGCGAACCTCGTCCTCGCGATCGCCGTCGCCATCGGATTCATCGCGAGCGGGCTGGATCCCGCAGGCTCGACGGTCGCGACGGTCGTGCACGGGGTGCTCGCGAACCTCGTCCTCGCGATCGCCGTCGCCATCGGATTCATCGCGAGCGGGCTGGATCCCGCAGGCTCGACCGTCGCGGGCCTCGCGGTCGGTGCGACCGGCGTCGCCTTCCTCGGCGTCGGACTGTTCGCGGCGCAGTTGTTCCGGACGTCGCGGAGCGCGAATGCCCTGTCGGTCGCGCTCGTGCTCGCCGCCTACCTCGTCCGCGGGCTCGGCGACGCGCTGGGCGAGGCATCCGACGACGGCCTGGTCCGGACCGCGGCGTGGCCGAGCTGGCTCTCGCCGATCGGCTGGGCCCAGCGCACCGAGCCGTTCGCCGCGAACGACCTCGCCCCCCTGCTCCTCTCGGTCGGAACGGCCGCGGTGCTCATCGCCGTGGTCTTCGTGTTCCAGTCCGCCCGCGACAGCGGCGCGAGCCTGCTGCCCGGGCGATCGGGGCGCGCCACGGCCGGGCCGATGCTGCGCGGCCACGTCGGGCTCGCCTGGCGGCTGAACGTCGGGGCGATCGTCTCGTGGGCCGTCGGCGCCGTCGTGGCGGGTGCGCTCGCGACGACGCTGACGCCGCTCGTCGACCGGATCGGCACCGACGCGCCCGCGATCGCGGAGACGCTGCGGCAGGTCGCCGGCCCCGACGCATCCCTCGAGGAGGCGTTCACGGTGACGTTCTTCTCGATGGTCGGCATCCTCGCCGCCGCGGCCGCGCTGCAGGCCGTCATGCGGGCGCGGCTCGAGGAGGCGCACGGCACGGCGGAGCCGGTGCTCGCGACGCCCGTGCCCCGCCGGGCGTGGTTGAGCGGGTACACGCTCGTCGGCGCGCTCGCCATCCTCGTCGTCCTCGTGCTCTCCGCGGCGGGAGCACTGCTCGGCTCCCTCGCGTCCGACGACCCTGCCGCCTCGGCGGAGAACGCGCTGCAGTCCGCGCTCGCACAGGCGCCGGCCGCGCTCGTGTTCCTCGGCCTGGGCCTCGTCGTCCTCGTGCTCGCGCCGCGGCTGACGATCCCGGTGGCCTGGGCGCTCCTGGCTGCGGGCGCGTTCTTCGGCGTGTTCGGCGAGATCCTCGGCCTGCCCGACTGGATGCACGACCTGTCGCCCTTCTCGCACGCGCCGCTGCCGGTCGACGGCGAGGTCGACTGGACGGGGGGCTTCTGGATGCTCGGCATCGCCGCGGCGGCGATCGCGCTCGCGACGGCCGCGATGGGACGCCGCGAGCTCACGACCGAGGGCTGAGGCGCTCGCCGCGAGCCCCCGGGTGATCGGCCCGCGGCATCCGCGTAGCCTTGTCGGGTGGACTGCGCCTACTTCGACGCGGGGCGCTGCGGGTCGTGCTCGCTCATGGGGCGCCCGTACCCGGCCCAGCTCGGCGACAAGCAGGCGCACGCCGAGGCCCTGCTCGGTCCCTTCGACGTCCCGCACTGGCTGCCCCCGGTCGCGAGCGGCGAACGCGACTACCGCAACAAGGCGAAGATGGTGGTCGGCGGCACGGTCGACGCGCCGACGATCGGCATCCTCGACGCCGACGGCCACGGTGTCGACCTGCAGGCGTGCGGCATCTGCTCGCCCGGTCACCGCGCCGCGTTCCCGGTGCTCGCGCGGTTCATCGCGCTCGCCCGCATCGCGCCGTACGACCTGACCACCCGCCGCGGTGAGCTGAAGCACCTCATCGTCACCGAATCGCCCGACGGCGAGCTCATGGTCCGCTTCGTGCTGCGCTCGACCGAGCCGCTCGGGCGCATGCGCAAGCACCTGCCGACCCTCCTCGCCGACCTGCCGCAGGCGCGGGTCGTCACGGCCAACCTGCTGCCCGAGCACAAGGCGGTGCTCGAGGGCGCCGACGAGGTCGTGCTCACCGACGCCGACACACTGCCCATGCGGCTCAACGACGTGACCATGCACCTGCGCCCGCAGAGCTTCTTCCAGACCAACACCGCGATCGCCGAGGCACTCTACGCCGAGGCACGCGACTGGATCCGCGACCTCGCCCCCGAGGACGCCTGGGACCTGTACTCGGGCGTCGGCGGGTTCGCGCTGCACCTCGCCGGCGGCGACACCGCCGTCACCGGCATCGAGACGAGCGTCGAGGCGGTGGCGAGCGCCGAGCTCAGCCGAACGGATGCCGCGCTCACGCGCGTGCGCTTCGCCGCGGGCGACGCGACCGAGTTCGCGCTCGGCGCGGCATCCGCCCCGGACCTCGTCGTGGTGAACCCGCCCCGGCGCGGGATCGGCGCCGAGCTCGCCGGCTGGCTCGAGCGGTCGGATGCCGCGCACGTGCTCTACTCGTCGTGCAACGTCGCCTCGCTCGCGAAGGACCTTGCGGCGATGCCGTCGCTGCGGCCCGTGAAGGCGCGGGTGTTCGACATGTTCCCGCAGACCACGCACTTCGAGGTCATGGTGCTCCTCGAGCGCGCCTGAGAACGGCGGGAGTCAGGCGCCGGCGGCGAGCTCGCGGGCGCGGGCCAGGGCCGCGTCGGTCGCACGGCCGAAGAGGTCGGCGAGATCGGCCTCCTCGAGCACCGCGATCGCCCGCTCGGTCGTGCCCTTCGGGCTCGTGACGCGTCGGCGCAGCTCGGCGGGGTCGTCGACGGATGCCGCGAGCAGCTCGCTGGCGCCCCGGAACGTGCCCTGCACCATCACGGCGGCCTGCTCGGGCGTGAAGCCCTTCGCGATCGCCGCCTGCTCGAGCGCTTCGATCAGCAGGAAGACGTAGGCCGGGCCCGAACCCGAGATCGTCGAGAGCGCGTCGAGCTGCGACTCGGGCACCACGAGCACCTCGCCGACCGTCTCGAACAGCGAGACCACGAGCGCGAGGTCCGCCTCCGACGACCGCGTGCCGGCCGAGACGCCCGTGACGGCGCGCCCGACGACGGCCGGCGTGTTCGGCATCGTGCGCACGACCGACACGTGCGCCGGCAGGTGCGCCTCGAACGTCGCCACCGTGACGCCCGCGGCGACGCTCACGACGACGGCGCCGGGCTCGAGCGCGTCGGCGATCTCGTCGAGGAGGTCGGGCACCATCGCCGGCTTCACCGCGACGACGACGAGCTTCGAGCCGGCGACCGCGCGGCGGTTCGCGTCGGCATCCGTCTCGGTCGCGAACGCCGTCACGCGCGGCTCGTCGGCGAACTCGGCGGCGCGCGCCGCGCTGCGGTTCGTCGCCGTGATGACCGCCGCTGACACGTGCGGCTGGAGCAGTCCGGCGAGGACGGCGCGGGCCATCGATCCGGCGCCGAGGAAGGCGATCGCGGGCAGGTCAACCGGCTGGCGGGAGGTCATGGGAGCCATCCTAGGATTGGCGCATGAGCGCATCCGGCGGCACGAAGGCGATCCTGGCGGCATTCCTCGCGAACGCGGGGATCGCGGTGACGAAGTTCATCGCGTGGCTCGTGTCGGGGTCGGCGTCGATGCTCGCCGAGGCCGTGCACTCGGTCGCCGACGCGGGCAACCAACTGCTGCTGTTCCGCGGCGGGGCGAAGGCGAAGAAGGCCGCCGACCGCGAGCATCCGTTCGGCTACGGCCGCGAGCGCTACGTCTACGCGTTCGTCGTGTCGATCATCCTGTTCTCGCTCGGCGGCATGTTCTCGATCTACGAGGGCGTGCAGAAGATCCTCGACCCGCACGAGATCACCAACGCCTGGGTGCCGCTCACCGTCCTCGCCATCGCGATCGTGCTCGAGTCGTTTTCGCTGCGCACCGCGGTGAAGGAGTCCAACAAGATCCGCGCAGACCAGAACTGGGTGCAGTTCGTGCGGCGCGCGAAGGCGCCGGAACTGCCCGTCGTGCTGCTCGAGGACGTCGCGGCGCTCCTCGGCCTCGTCTTCGCGATGATCGCCGTGGGGCTCACGGTAATCACGGGCAACACGATCTTCGACGCGATCGGCACGCTCCTGATCGGAACGCTGCTCGTCGTGATCGCGATCATCCTCGGCATCGAGACGAAGAGCCTGCTCGTGGGCGAGGGCGCCAACGAGGCCGACGTGGAGAAGATCCGGGACGCGATGCTCGCGGGCCCGGAGGCCGAGCGCATCATCCACATGAAGACCCTCTACCTCGGCCCCGACGAGCTGCTCGTCGCCGCCAAGCTCGGCTTCCACGGCGGCGAGACCCTCGCCGAGGTGTCGACCGCGATCAACGTCATCGAGCGGCGCGTGCGCCAGGCGGTGCCCGCGGCGCGCGTGATCTACCTCGAGCCCGATGTCTACGTCGATCCCAACCTCACGGCGCCCCCCACCGACGCCATCGTCATCAAGGGCCTCGAATGACGGATGCCGCCGGCACGGCCGGCCGCCCCGTCGCGCTGGTGCTCCGCCACGACTCCGCGATCGGCCTCGGCAACCTCGGGCCGACGCTCGAGGCGCACGGCTACGAGGTGCGGTTCCTCGACGCGCCGACCGAGGACGTCACGGCGATCGACCCGCTGGCCCCCGACCTCGTCGTGGTGCTCGGCGGCGACGAGGGCGCCTACCAGACCGACGAGTTCCCCTACCTCGCCGACGAGCTCGAGCTGCTGCGCACGCGCATCGCCGCCGAGGCGCCGATCTTCGGCGTGTGCCTCGGGGCGCAGCTGCTCGCGTCGGCGCTCGGCGCCGACGTGTACCGCGGTCCGCGCAAGGAGGTCGGATGGCTCGGCGTCGAGCTCACCGAGGCGGGCGAGGGCTCGCCGGTGCGTCATGCGCGGGGCGTCCGGTTCGTGCAGTGGCACGGCGACACGTTCGACCTGCCCGAGGGCGTCGAGCGGCTCGCCGGGTCGCCGCAGTACGCCAACCAGGCGTTCCGTCGCGACGACTGGCTGCTCGCCGTCCAGTTCCATCCCGAGGTCGACCGTGCGATCCACGAGGACTGGTTGGCGGCCTGGGGCGACGAGCTTCCCGAGTACGGGCTCACGGTCGACGGCATGCGCGAACTGCAGGTCTCCTGCGGGCCGGCCGCAGCGACGGCGTCGGCGGCGATCCTCGGCGAGTTCGTGGAGGGCCTCGCGCGACGTGGCACGCTCCCGCGCGCGAGCTGAATTCGACGCGCGATCGCGCTGGACCACGGCTCGCGGCGTCCGATAGGCTCCACGTCGACGCGCGCCCTGCAGTCGTCGACCGACGTGGGTCCCGGCCACGTCCCCTCCCTGAAGGACGTGTATGCCGCGCCCGAATTCCCGAAGCTGGTTCTCCATCGCGGCGGCGGTCCTGCTGCTCGGAGGGCTGGCCGTCCCGGCTCCGGCGACGGCGGCGACCACCGCCGATGACGTGGTGTACGACTCGATCCTCGTGACGGATGACTCGGGCCGCCCGCTCGAGGAGGCCTACGTCATCCTCGCGCCCATCGACGACGGCGATCAGGTCAGCGCGGTGACCGATGCCGAGGGCGTTGCGATCTTCACCGAGGCGCCGGCCGACCCGACGGCGTACCGCGTGAGCGTCACCTGGTCCGGTGTGGGTCAGGGCGGCAAGTGGGACCGCGTCTCCGACGGGTTCACCTCGGACGTGGGGACCAGGCTGCCGACCCTCGTCAGTTCGGCGGCAGGCGGCGCGCGACTCGACGCGTCGATGCCGATCAGCCTCGGCACCGGCACGATCTCGGGGACGGTGCTGAGCGCACTCGGCAACCCCGTGCCCGATGCCGAGGTCGAGGTGCGGCGCGTCGGCGGCGCGGGCTGGGGCAGCGGCGGGAGCTTCGCGACCTCCGACGCGTCGGGCCGATTCACCGTCCCGCACGTCACCGCCGGGACGTTCGAGGCGTGGGCGGACTGCACGTGCGGCGGCATCGACGCACCGTTCGGTTCGATGCCGTCACCCCGGGTCATCGTCACGATCGCCGACGGGGAGGTGGTCGACGGGGTCGACGTCAGCCTCGGGGCGAAGGGACGGCTCTCCGGCTCACTGCTCGTGGAGGGTGCCGACGGCACGCGGGCGACGCTCGCCGATCCCACGCGAGCCGTCGTGGTGTATCCCGTCGACCAGCCTCCGACCCGCCAGTACGCGTCGTACGTCGTGCTGTTCGCCCCCGAGGGATCGTGGTCGCGCGACCTCGCACCCGGGGAGTACCAGGTCGCGTTCGGCCGCTACCTCGCCCCCGAGGGCGAGACGAAGAAGGTGTTCGTCCCCGACCAGTACCACGCCGGCAAGGTGTCTCCGTCCGAGGCGTCGGTCGTGACCGTGGAACCTGCGGTCGAGACCCCGGGCATCGATGCTGTCTACCCCGACGACGAACCGCCGACGGTCGGCCCCGTCCAACGTTCCATCGTCGTGACGGACCAGGACGGCACGCCCGTGTCCGGTGCGGTCACCGTCGTCACATCCATCGCGAGCGGCGAGTCGTTCCGATCGGGCACCGACCCCAGCGGCTATTCGTCGTTCCACGCGGCGCCGTACCTTCCGACGCTCGCAGAGCTCCGCGTCGAGTACCGGCTCGACACATGGGTGTACACCGCGTCGGGTTTCGTGCCGGAGGCGCCGGAGGTCACGCCGGTTCCGGTATGGATCCAGGCCGGCGGGAGCCTGGGGGTCATCCGCGACCGGCTCCCCTTCCGTCTGGGCACGGCATCGATCTCGGGCAGCGTCTCGGCCGGATGGTCCGCGACGGACATGGTGCGTGCGACCCTGACCACCCCGACCGGCGAGGTGGTCGCCTCCACCTGGCCGAATGCGTTCGGGAAGTTCACCTTCGGGCGGATCCCGGACGGCTCCTACCGGGTCTCGTTCGACCACCCGTCGCCGAACCCCGAACTCGTGCCCTACGGCCTCGACGTCAGGTGGTACCGCGACGCCGCGCGGCTCGCGGACGCGATTCCGATCACGGTCGTCGGCGGAACGTCGGTCCAGCTCGCCCATCAGGTGCTCGAGGCACGAGGCCGCATCAGCGGGTCGGTCCTCGAGAACACAGCGGAGGGTCAGTCCGTGCCGCTGACGGACCGCGTCGTGGCCGTCTACCCGGAGACGGAGACCCCCCAGTCCGGCGACGCCCGGTACGCGGCCGTGCAGGCGGACGGCTCCTGGGCGCTCGACCTCCAACCCGGTCGGTACGGGGTCGCCTTCGGTCGCCTCACGACCCCGGACGACCCGGCGAGCTTCGTCGCCGAGCTGTACCACGGAGGCGGGACGACGGCTTCGACCGCCGTCGCCGTCGAGGTGGCCGCCGCGAGCGAGACCGGGGGGATCGATGGCCGATATCCGATCGAACCCGAACCCGAACCGGAACCCGAACCGGAACCCGAACCGGAACCGGAACCCGAACCGGAACCGGAACCCGAGCCTCGCCTCAAGGCCATTCGCCCGACCACGGAGTCCCGGCTGCGGACCCTGGCACACTAGCCGTACCGTGGACGCGGCGGGGCCGAACGGGGTGCGCGCTCAGCGCTCCTCGGCCCGGCTCCGCCGCTGCTCGAAGAACTCGACGAGCATCGCGGACGTCGCCTCCGCCGCGACGCCGCCGACGACCTCGACGCGGTGGTTCAGCCGACGGTCGCGCAGCACGTCGTACACGGAACCCGCGGCACCGGCCTTCTCGTCCCAGGCACCGAACACGACGGTCGGCACGCGCGCGGCCAGGATCGCTCCGGCGCACATCACGCACGGCTCGAGCGTGACGACGAGCGTGCAGTCGGTGAGGTGGCGGTCGCCGATGACGCGTGCGGCCTCGCGGATCGCGAGCAGCTCCGCGTGCGCCGTCGGGTCCTCGTGGAGTTCGCGTTCGTTGCGCCCGGTCGCGACGACCTCGCCGTTGCGGACCACGACGGCGCCGACCGGCACGTCGCCCGTGACGAGGGCGGCGGATGCCTCGGCGAGGGCGAGGCGCATCCATTCGACGTGCTCAGGGCGCTGCACCGGCATCCGTTCGCCCCTTCTCATCGGCGGAACCCCCGCAACTAGACTCGAGCCTATGCGAGTCCACGTTGCCGACCACCCGCTCGTCACCCACAAGCTCACGGTGCTCCGCGACGAGACCACCCCCTCCCCCGTGTTCCGGTCGCTCGTGGAAGAGCTGATGACGCTCCTCGCCTACGAGGGCACGCGCGAGGTGCGGGTCGAGCCGGTCGACATCGTGACGCCGGTCGCCCCGACGACCGGCGTGCGCATCGCCGACCCCAAGCCGCTGATCGTGCCGATCCTTCGAGCGGGCCTCGGCATGCTCGAGGGCATGGTCAAGCTGCTCCCCTCCGCCGAGGTCGGGTTCCTCGGCATGGCCCGCAACGAGGAGACGCTGGAGCCCACGACCTACGCCGAGCGGCTGCCCGACGACCTCTCGGGCCGGCAGTGCTTCGTCCTCGACCCGATGCTCGCGACGGGCGGCTCGCTGATCGCGGCGATCGACTTCCTGCTCGCACGCGGGGCGACGGAGGTCACGGCGATCTGCATCCTCGCCGCGCCCGAGGGCCTGCAGGCCGTCGAGCAGGCGATGACCGGGCGCGAGGTCACCATCGTGCTCGGTGCCGTCGACGAGCGGCTCAACGAGCACGGGTACATCGTGCCGGGGCTGGGTGACGCCGGAGACCGGCTGTACGGCACCGTCTGATCCGCTCGCCGCACCCGGGCGTCATGACATGGCGTCGTCGGCGGTTCCGTGTTACGAACCGCTCACCTCGCAGGATCTGCACTGTGAGACACGCCGTCGTACGATCGATCTGGCAAGATTCGAGAAATTCCCTTCATGTCGAAGGATCTTCCAACGGCCGGGAGCTCGCGCCCGGACCTCCCCCATCACGCGCACGCCTCGCGCACCGCGTGCGACGTCACGCGCGGTCATCGGGTGGTCACGGTTTGACACATCCGGGGACCTGGGTTTGACTTTCGCCCATGACTGACACCGCACGCTCCCTGACCGCCCTCGAGGCTCAGCGGACTGCCGGCACGATGATGCCGGCGCGTGCGCCCATGTGTTGTCGAATGTGCCGCTGACCAGCGAACCCCCGCCGAGCACGCGACCGATCCCATCCGGATCGGAACGGCTCCGTCGAACCCGATGCCTCTGATCGGGTTCTCACCGGCCCGATCGGGCCATTCGCTCCGACCCCTCCCAGACGGGGCCGTCGACGCATCTTCAGCACAAGGATCCGCCATGTCTCTCACGCTCGCTCCCGCCGTCCGCACCGCCCACCCCTCCGCACGCCCCGCGCACCCGGCGTCGTACCGTCCGCAGCCGGCCGCTGCGCGGCCCGTCACTCCGGTCGCTCCCGCCGCTCCGGCGGCGACGCCGGCTCCGGCGCCCGTCGCGCCGGCCGCTCCCACCGCGCCGCGCACGCGCGCCGTGCCGGAGGGCACCGAGGCTCGCGGCTTCGTCCTCTACGTCGGCATCGACGAACTGAAGGCCGCGGCCGACGGCACGAGCCTGCACCGGATCGTCGAGGCCCTCCGCACGCTCACGGCCGAACTCGCCCCGTCGGCAGAGACCTACGCCGCCGTCGCACTGGCGCCCGAGGGAGCCGGCGGCCGCGATGTCGACGTCGTCCGTCTCGCACTCCAGGATCCCGCAGCACTCGCCCGCCAGCGCGAGGCGCGGGGCCTCAGCGACGACGCGGACCGCCACCCCGACGGAGTCATCATCGACATCTCGCGCAAGCGCGTGCTCCTCGACGGCGAGCCCGCGGGCCTGACCTACAAGGAGTTCGAGCTGCTCCAGTACCTCGTGCTCCGGGAGGGACGGACGATCGACCGCCATGAGCTCATCGACGGGCTGTGGGCAGGGGACGACGAGATCCCGAACGAGCGCACGATCGACGTGCACATCCGCCGGCTCCGCTCGAAGCTGGCCCACTACCAGGACATCGTGCGAACGGTCCGGGGTGTCGGCTACCGGTTCGACCGGCACGCGGATGTGTCGATCCGGCAGGCGTCGACCCCGAGCCCCGACGTCTTCTGAGCAGGTCGTCGCGACCTCGCAGAAAACTCCCCGCATTCGGGGCACATTCCACTAGCGCCCGTTACCTATCCGTTATATATTCATAGGGCACCGGCTGTTTGCTGTGGCGGCCGGTGCGGAATGTGATTGCAGGACACTCTTGGTGCAAGGGAGAGGGCCGGTCGTCAGCCTCTACGACCGGCCCTCAACCGTGTCCGCCCCCAGTTGAGGGGCCCCGGCGGCGCCATCCCGCTTGCGGACCTCCGCGCGGCTCCCTGCATCCCTATCCTTGGTCTCATCGGCGGCTGTTCGCCGCACGTCCGACGAGAGGAGCCGGGGTTGGCGGATCGCGCGATGGCGGTGGCGGCGTGGGAGGCGCTCTTCCGCGCCCAGGTCTCGATCATGCGGCGGCTGTCGGCGGAGTTCCCCACCGAGGTCATGTCGCTCAACGAGTACGACGTCCTGTTCAACCTCTCCCGCGCTCCCGGCCGCCGCCTCCGGCTGAAGGACCTCAACCGGCACGTCCTCATCTCGCAGCCGAGCGTGAGCCGGCTCGTCGATCGACTCGCCGCGCGCGACTGGGTCGAGAAGTCCGACGATCCGCACGACGGCCGCGGCACGATCGTCCAGCTCACCCCGAAGGGCTTCCAGGAGTTCCGCCGCGCCGCCATCCACCACATGGAAGCGATCACCGATCGCGTGGGCGGCACGCTCGACGACGACGAGATGCGGCAGCTCATCGACCTGTGCGACCGACTCCGCCGGGCGCAGGATCCGCCCGGGACGGGCCCGCACCCCGAGGTCTGATCCGACGCCCCGAGGTCTGATCCCACTCGTCGGGGCCGATCGCACTACAGCGCGACGAGGCGCGAGGCCACGAGCTCGTCGCCGTCGAACCCCTCGAGTCTCAGGACGCTGTCCGTTGTCGCACCGTCGACGGCGATGTCGAGCCGGGTCGTTCCGTCCTGGGCGAGCGTGGTGGCGACGGGTCGGCCGTCGAGGTAGACATCGACGCTGTCGATCGAGTCGGTCTCCAGGGTGAGCGCGCGGATGCCGTTCGACGGCGCGCCGAGCGCCGCGTCGAGCACGCGCGGCGTCCGCTCGGCCAGCAAGCGCCCGGCGGTCTCCATGAGGTCGACGTTGTCCTCCATGACGTCCCGTCGCGTGAGCCGGTGGACCTCGTCCGGCACGATGCCGAGGTCCTCGACCGGCTGGCCGAAGCGGTCGCCGACACGCAGGCATCGTCGGAGGGAGACGCGGAAGGCGGCGCCCGAGGGCAGCGGCCGGAGCGGCCCGCCCGACCACTCCGCGCGGAGGTCCTCGTGGGTGAGCACGTTCGCACCTCCGGCGCCGGTGTTGTCGTCGACGCCGAGTACGGGCCCGATCCCGTGGTCCTGGAAACCTGCGGCGAAGATGTCGGTCGCGCTGTAGCAGAGGGCATCGGTGACCAGCACGACCGGACCGTGGTAGAGCTGGCCGACGGAGTTGACGACGCCCTCGGGGTAGAGCGGGAGGGCACGCGAGAACGGCGCTCCCGTCGTGATCGACTCGTCGATCGAGGGCTTCCAGTCGCCGTAGTCGGCGACGCGGCCGCTGAGCTCAGCGGTGAGCCGTGTGTTGATGAACTGCATCGGCTCGGGCCGGACGCGACGGGGCGTGAAGAACTGCAGGAGGAACTCGGACGCGATGACGAAGCCGCCGCCGTTGCCGCGGACGTCGAGGATCAGGCCCTCCCGCGGCAGCACCTGCGTCAGTCGCGCGACCTCCTGGATGAACGCCTCGATCCGCCGGTCCTGCATGAAGAACGTGAAGATCCGCAGGTGACCGAACGTGCCGCTCGCCGTCGAGACCGTTCGGGCCTTGAGCTCCGTCGGCCGGCTGGTCGGCACGATTCCGGCCTCCTGCTGCGCCTTGGTCGCGCGCGGCACGTCGAGCGATCCGCGCTCGACTCGTGCCTGCTCCTTCAGGGACGCGGGCGCGAACAGCCGTCGCTTGACCTGGCGACTGAGTTCGGTCTTCAGGTCGAGTCCGACCAGGTGCGACGCCGGCGACTCGACCCCCGTCGGAAGTGCGGCGCTCGCATCGCCGCCGCCGAGGTCGGCCGCGGATTCGAACACCCGCCACGGCAGGCGCGTCTCGTGCTCGGCGGCGCCGACGCGATAGGTCAGGTCCACCCAGTCCTCGTCCGGCGGCAGCGACATCCCGACCGGCCGGATCGTCATGTTCTCCAGGCCCCGCGCGAGGCTGGCCGCCGCGTTGCTGCCCGCCTCCCGGGCGGCGTTCCGTTCGACGGCGATCGCCATCGGCGTGCCGTTCCAGTGCGTGACCTCGGCGCCGACGACGAGGTCGGGATCGCCAGTGAGATGGTCGAACGTCTTCGTCACGATCCACTGCGGCCCAGCGCCGCCCACGCACCGCTCGACCAGGATGCCGAGGAAGGCGAAGCCGGCGTAGCGGTCGGGGAGGATGTAGTTGGTGTGCAGGTCGCGCAGGCCGAGGAAGGTGCGCTGCAGCGCGATGTGGAACTCCGGCTCCGTGAGCGTCGACAGCCGCGACCGCAGCAGCCTCAGGCTCTGGAGCGGGTCGACGGCGTGCATCGCGCGCTTCAGCGGCAGGTGCACGTAGAGCCCTTCGATGAGGATCTCGGCCTGGTCCACGAGCGTCACCCGCTGGGCCTCCGTGAGTGCGCTCGATTCCACGTGGGCGCGGAACTCCGGCATCGTGCGAACCGTGCCGAGGCCGTGGCCGCGCCCCATCCCGATGACGTTGATCGACGGCATGTCATTCCCCCGGATCCCGTCCTACTCCTCTTCCGAGAGAATGAAAAGTCCTCATTTTCCGGGACGGGTGAGAGGTGGAACGGGCGGGAGAGGTGGAACGGGCGGGAGACGTGGAACGGGTGGAACGGGTGCGGCGACCTGCCGCCGGGCATGACGGTGGGACGGGAACCCTACCTCCCGCCCCACCGCGGCCTCACAGGAGGCCCTCCCCGCCGAGCGACCCGAACTGAGCTCGGCGAGCCACCTCCCGAGCGACCGTGCTGGGAACTTCCGGTCGCATTCGCCGCGGTGCAGCGATCTGTCGGGTCGGGTCCCGACTCGGGTTTTGAGGAATCGTATCGTTCTGCGCCGACGGCGGCAGTGCCCCAGAGCGGGGGGCATCGATCGGAGGACGAGTTCCGGTTCGACCCCGCTCAGGCGGTGGCGGGCTGCCCGCCGGGCCAGTCGATCGACTCCTCGTAGCCCGGATGCTTCCGCAGCCAGGCGGCGATGAAGGGGCACCGCGGCACGATCCGCTCGCCGCGCCCGATCGCGTCCTCGACGACGAACCTCGCGAGCATCGAGCCGAGGCCGCGACCCTCGAACGCCGGGTCGACCACCGTGTGCGTGAAGATGATCCGCCCGGGACTGGCACGGAACTTCGCGAAGCCTGCCTGGCCACCGCCGAGCAGGAGCCGATAACGGCTCGCCTCGTCGTCGCGGACGATCTCGACATCGTCGTCGGTCACGGGATCTCCTCTCCGAGCGGGCCGGTCGGCCCGCGGGCTCATCAGGTGGAACGCGCGAGGGTCGGGTGCATTCCCGGGGGCGGTGCGCCGGCGAACACGAACGTCGGCATCGCGGCCGTGCGGACACGGTCGCCGAGGGCCACGGCGCCGCGCGTCGGGGCCGCGACCAGGTCGCCGACCGCCGCGGCGAGTGCTGGCGCTTCGACGCGTTCGGGGTGCGTCGTGACCACCAGGGCGATGAGCCAGACGAACACCAGCGCGAACGCGACGACCTCGAACACCGTCAGCGACGCCCAGCCGAGCCCGTCGTAGACCACCCACGCGACGACCTCGGTGACGAGCGACACGGCCGACGCGACGACGAGCCCCCGCGGCATCCGCCGCACGAGCCACGGGGTGCCCGCGGCGAGCAGGAAGAACGCCGCGCCGGCGGCGCTCGCGAAGACGTTGTGCAGGGTCTCGTCTGCGTCGATCGGGACGAGGCCGACGCCGGCGAGCGCGAATCCGATGATGCCGACGAGCCCCCGGACCACCAGGCGCGACCCCCGCCGCGCCCGGTACTCGGGTCGATCGAGCCCTCGGACGAGACGACCGGCCATCGCCGCCATGGCGCCGCCCGAGAGCACCAGGCCGGCGTTGAACCACACCGCGGCGAGGTCGTCGGACGTGCCCAGGGTGCTGAAGTTGCGCACCCACCATTCGCCCGTGTCCGTGAGGCTCATGCTCGCGAGGCATCCGGCGGCCAGCAGCATCGCCACCACGTTGAACGACCGGTAGACCGACTGGTGGTGGGCGCGGCGATGGACCGCCCCGGTCGTGGCGCCGAGGCCACCCGCGAGCACCGCGCACGCGGCGAGGTCGCCGCCCGGGAACCCGTCGAAGGCTGCGGCCGAACTGCCGACGGCGAGCGCCGCGATGGTCGCCCAGACCGACGCGTTCGCGAACGCGCCGAGCTGCGGGGTCGTCCGCGGGACGAAGCATCCGGCCCGCCCCGAGCGGCGCCGCGCGGGGACGGATGCGAGGGTGAGCGCCGTGAGCAGCAGCATCGCGACGAGCAACGAGATCGCGACGCAGAGCACGTCGACCAGGACGTGGCCGACGCCCTGCTCCTCGTCGTGCGAATGGGGGATGAGGTGGACGAGCCGGGTGGCCGCCGCCACGGCGACCGCGACGGCGATGGCGAGCATCGCCGAGACGAGGGCAGCGTGACGAGCGACCGGCGCCTGGCCGATCGCAGCGGCGCTCGCACCCCTCATAGTCGAACTCTCGATCGCGGGAATCTGACCGGTCAGAGCCTAACCGGAGGGATCCATCCTGCCGAAGGCCACGTCCGGGGGACAACGGGGATGCATGGCGGATTCACAGGCAGCGCGTCAGTCGATCCGGCGGGCCCGGCGCAGCACCGGCTCGACGTCGCCCGAGCCGTGGTCGAGCTGGTAGTCGAGGTTGACCGCCGCGTTGATCAGCGCGAGGTGACTGAACGCCTGCGGGAAGTTGCCGAGCTGCTCGCCGGTGAGCCCGATCTCCTCGGCGTAGAGGCCGAGGTGGTTGGCGTACGTGAGCATCTTCTCGAACACGAGCCGTGCCTCGTCGAGCCGTCCGGAGCGGGCGAGCGCGTCGACGTACCAGAACGAGCAGAGCGTGAACGTGCCCTCCGAGCCCCGGAGTCCGTCGGGCGCCGCCGCAGGGTCGTACCGGTACACGAGGCTGTCCGAGACGAGCGACTCGTCGATGGCGTCGAGCGTCGACATCCACAACGGGTCGCGCGGCGTGATGAAGCCCATGAGGGGCATGAGCAGCAGCGAGGCGTCGAGCACGTCGCTGCCCTCGTGCTGCACGAACGCGTGGCGCGTGCCGTCGAACGACTCCATGATGCGCTCGTAGATGCGATCCCGCTCGTGCACCCATCGCGTCATCGAGGCGGGCCGACCGTGCGACTGCGCGATGCGGATGCCGCGGTCCAGCGCCACCCACGACATGAAGCGCCCGTAGGTGAACTTCTGCGGGCCGCCGCGCGTCTCCCAGATCCCCTCCTCGGGCGTGTCCCAGTGGTCGCAGAGCCAGTCGAGCATCTCCCTGACCTTCATCCAGCCGGCGTGCGGCAGCTCGAGGCCGTGCGTGTCGGCGAGGTGGATCGAGTCCATCGCCTCGCCGAAGATGTCGAGCTGGAGCTGATCGGCCGCGCCGTTGCCGATGCGGACCGGGCTCGACTTCCGGTAGCCGGAGAAGTGGTCGAGGGTCTCCTCGTCGAGCTCCGACGACCCGTCGACGCGGTACATGATCCGCAGCGGCGCCAGGCCGGACCCGACCGACTCGTGGATCCGCTGGAGCAGCCATCCGACGAATGCCTCGGCCTCCTCGCGGTAGCCGAGGCCGAGGAGCGCGTAGACCGAGAACGAGGCGTCGCGGATCCACGTGTAGCGGTAGTCCCAGTTGCGCTCGCCGCCGATCTGCTCCGGCAGGCCGGTCGTCGGTGCCGCCACGAGCGCGCCCGTCGGGGCGTAGGTCATGAGCTTCAGCGTGATCGCCGAGCGGGAGACCATCTCGCGCCACCGGCCCGTGTACGTCGAGCGGTCGTTCCAGCGACGCCAGTAGCGTCGGGTCTCGAGGAACGTGTCGATGAGCTCGTCCTCGCTGATCTGGCGCGCGTCGACGTCGCCGGACTCGAGCATGACGCCGGTGAGCTCGCCGGCCCGGAGCGTGATGGTGACCTTCACGCCCTGGTCGACGACCTCGACCCGCCCCGCACGCTCGTCGCCGTGGAGGATCGGGTCGCCGACCCGGTGGAGGGTGAGCACGAGGTCGTCGGAGACGAACTTCGCGCCCGGCCCCGACCGCACGAACCGGTGCGGGGCCCGACCGTAGTCGAAGCGCGGCTGGATCTCGCCCTCGAACGTCATCTCGCCCCGGACCACGCGCACCATGCGGACGATGGCGTGCCGATCGGTCGCCGCTCCCTCGGCGACCGGCATGAAGTCGATCACCTCGCCGACGCCCGCGTCGGTGAGGAACCTCGTGATGAGGATGGCGGTGTCCGGCATGTAGAGCTGACGCGTGACGTACTCCATCCCGACGGGGCGGATGCGGAAGTACCCGCCCCGCTCGGCGTCGATCAGGGAGCCGAACACGCTCGGGGCGTCGAACCTCGGACAGCAGAACCAGTCGATGGTGCCGTCGGTCGAGACGAGTGCCGCGGTCTGCAGGTCGCCGATGAGTCCGTGGTCGCTGATGTCCGGGTACCGCTTCGCCATGCGTCGCCCCTTCCCCCACTCGGGATGGTGGCATGCGAGCGGGTGTGGGGCAAGCGCGGGCGGATGACCCGGGCCGACGCGGCTCGGATGGTGCAGGCTGGGCGTATGGCACGAATGGGAACCGACGCCGACGTCGACCTGGCCCGGATCCGCGTCGACCGGCCCGTGGCATCCGCCCACCGCGACGCCGACTTCGAGCGGCGCCTCTCCTCCGCCTTCCCGGTGCTCCACGACCTCTTCGGTCGCCTCTACGGCGAGCGCGACGATGCCCTGGACGTGCTGGCCGGCGTGATCGCCGACGCGGAGGCGTCCTGGGCCGAGCGTGCGGACGACCTCAGGGCCGCCGACGCGCGGCGCGAGGCGGACTCGGCGTGGTACCTCTCGAACCGGATGCTCGGCGGTGTCTGCTACGTCGACCGGTACGCGGGCGACCTGGCCGGCATCCGAGCACGGATCCCGGAGTTCGTCGAGCTGGGCCTGACCTACCTGCACCTCATGCCGCTCTTCGCGGTGCCCGAGGGGAACTCGGACGGCGGCTACGCGGTCTCGAGCTACCGTGCGGTCGCACCGCATCTCGGCACGATCGACGACCTGCAGGCCCTCGCGACCGAGCTCCGCGCGAACGGCATCTCGCTCGTACTCGACTTCATCTTCAATCACACGGCGTCGAACCACGAGTGGGCCCGGCGCGCGGTCGCGGGCGAGCCGGGGTACGAGGACTTCTACCTGATCTTCCCCGACCGCACGATGCCCGACGCGTACGAGAAGACCGTGCGCGAGATCTTCCCCGACGACCATCCGGGGTCATTCGTGCAGCTCCCGGACGGGCGCTGGATCTGGGCGACGTTCCACTCGTTCCAGTGGGACCTGAACTACGCGAACCCGGCGGTGTTCCGCGCGATGGCGGGCGAGATGCTGTTCCTCGCGAACCTCGGCGTCGACATCCTGCGCATGGATGCGGTGGCGTTCATCTGGAAGCGCCTCGGGACGGCGTGCGAGTCGCTGCCGGAGGCGCACCTGCTGCTCCAGGCGTTCAACGCCGTGCTCCGCATCGCCGCCCCGAGCCTGCTCTTCAAGTCGGAGGCGATCGTGCACCCCGACGAGGTGATCGAGTACATCGACCTCGGCGAGTGCCAGCTCTCGTACAACCCGCTCCAGATGGCCCTCACCTGGGAGGCGCTCGCCACCCGCGACCCGCGGATGCTCCAGCAGGCGCTCGAGCGCCGGCACGCGCTGCCCGACGGGTGCGCGTGGGTGAACTACGTGCGCGGCCACGACGACATCGGCTGGACCTTCGCCGACGAGGACGCCGCCGATCTCGGCATCGACGGCTTCGACCATCGGCGCTTCCTCAACGCGTTCTACGTGAACCGCTTCCCGGGCAGCTTCGCGCGCGGCGTGCCCTTCCAGGAGAACCCGCGTACGGGCGACGCGCGCGTGGCCGGCACGACGGCGTCGCTCGCGGGCATCGAGGCCGGGGACGCGCACGGGGTCGACCGGGTGCTGCTCGCGCACGCGATCGCGCTCTCGACGGGCGGCATCCCGCTGATCTACCTCGGCGACGAGGTGGCGCAGCTCAACGACTACTCGTACGTCGACGACCCGGCGACGGCGGACGACAGCCGCTGGGTGAATCGGCCGCGGCGCCCCGATGAGGCGTATGCCCGCCGCCGCGACACGTCCACGCCGGCCGGCGCCGTCTACGCCGGACTCACCCGGCTGATCCGGGTGCGGCGTGGGACTCCCGAACTCGCGGGCGGACGGCTCGTGGCGTTCGATGCGAAGCACCCCACCGTCCTGGCGTACCAGCGTCCAGGGGCGACGTCGACCGTGCTCTGCCTCGCGAACGTCGGCGACGCGCCCGCGACGATCGACGCGCTCACCCTGTCCGGATTCGCGCCAGAGGCGCACGAACTCATCACCGACCGACGGATCTCGATCGAGCGCGGCGTCGTGCTCGAGCCGTGCCACGTCGCCTGGCTGCGGGTGCGACCTGCCGAGGAGCCGCCGCGGTTCTGAGCGGCACGGCGCCCCGCTGACCGGTGCGACCCCGGGCCATCCGCACCGACGGAAGAAGCCCCGGACCCGCACGTTCTGCGGGATACCGGGGCTTCGCCTTGCGCGCCCGGAGGGACTCGAACCCCCAACCTTCTGATCCGTAGTCAGATGCTCTATCCATTGAGCTACGGGCGCATGGGATGTCGCCCGGAACCTCTCGGCTCATCAGGCAACCCGGTTACTCTATCCCACGTCGCGCTGTGGCGCCAATCGACCCCATCCGCCGGGCGCGTCGACCCATCACGCCGACCGCCGCCTACCGCTCTCCACGGGCATCCGCCGGCGCCTCGGCCGTCCCGCCACCCTCGTCGTCCTCGTCGTCCTCCTCCGTCTGCTCGTGCTTCGACTCGGCGCTGCCGGTCTCCTCGAGGCGCTTCGACAGCAGGACGATGAGGATGACCCCGTACGTGTCGGCGACGAGCGAGACGTTGAACTCCCAGAACCACCAGATCCAGAACTCGCCGGCGTCCAGGGGTGCACCGTGCGCCTCCTGCTCGCCGACCCAGATGTGGTGTCCGGCGAAGATCGCGGCGACGGTCTGGGCGACGAGGATCGCGGCGAGCACGAGCGAGAGGCTGTGGCGCTCGAGGAAGGTCCCCCGCCGGGCGGCTCCCCGGAGACGGTAGCGCGTCATCCCTTGATCCCCGTCGAGGCGACGCCCTCGATGATGCGGCGCTGAGCCAGGAAGAACACGATGATGAGCGGGACCGTGGTGATGACGCTCGCCGTCACGATGATCTCCCAGTGCCATTCGCCGCCGAACCCGTAGGCGTCGACGAGCGACTTCAGTCCGCGCGGGATCGTGAAGGTGCTCGAGTCCCGCAGGTAGATCAGCGCCTTCATGAGGTCGGTCCACACGGCCTGCACCTCGAACACCAGGACGACCACGAGCGCAGGACCGGTCAGCGGCAGCGCGACGCGCCAGAAGACCGTCCATTGGCTCGCACCGTCGACGCGCGCCGCATCGAAGAGGTCGCGCGGCAGCCCCAGGAAGAACTGGCGCAGCAGGAAGATGTAGAACGCACTGCCGAAGAGATTCCCGGCCCAGAGGGGCGTCAGTGTGCCGACCTGCCCGAGCGAGTTCCAGATCAGGAACACCGGGATCATGGTCACCGCGCCGGGGAGCATCATCGTCGCCAGCACCAGTCCGAAGAGCAGCCCTCGTCCACGGAATCGGAAGTACGCGAACCCCCAGGCGACCATCGCGCTCGACAGCGTCACCGTGACGGCCGCCAGCACCGTCACGATCGCGGTGTTGAGCAGCCAGAGGGCGAGCGGTGCCTCCTGCCAGACGACGACGTAGTTCTCGAGCGTGAAGGTCTCCGGAACGAGCCGGTTGTCGAAGACGTCGCTGCGCGGCTTGAACGACGCGCTCACGAGCCAGACGAACGGATACAGGAAGACGATGCCGATCAGGCTCAGCGCGATCCACGCCAGGACGGTTCCCGCTCGGCGTCGCGTCCGCCCTCGCCCGCGGCGACTGCGCGGTACCTGCCGCGCCGGCGCCCCGTCCTGCGCGGCCGCGCTCTCGGCGGCGGCGACCCGGATGTCGGTGCTCATCGGTCCCCCTCGTAATGCACGAGCCGTCGGGACACGATCAGCTGCACCGCGGTGACGGCCATGATGATGACGAACAGCAACCAGGCCATGGCGGATGCGTATCCCATGTTGAGGAACTCGAACGCCTGCTGGAACAGGTAGATGACGTAGAACAGCGCGGCGTCGTTGCTGTACGTCGTGTTGCCCGATCCGAAGAACGCCGTGTAGGCCTCGTCGAAGGTCTGGAGCGCGGCGATGGTGTTCACGACGACGATGAAGAACAGCGCCGGACTGATCATGGGGAGGGTGACGCTGCGCGCCTGACGCCAGAAGCCGGCCCCGTCCAGTTGCGCCGACTCGTAGAGCTCCCGCGGCACGTTCCGGAGCGCGGCGAGCAGGATGAGCACGGACGCCCCCACGGTCCACAGCGACATGGCGACGAGCCCGGGCTTCACCCAGGCGGGGTCCGTGGTCCACGCCGGTCCGTCGATGCCCACCCAGCCGAGCACCGTGTTCACGAGTCCGTTCTGGCCGTTGAAGAGCAGGAGGAACAGCACTCCCACCGCGACCGGAGGCGTCATCTTCGGCAGGAAGTAGACGGTGCGGAAGAACCCCGACGCTCGCCCGGCGCGATCGAGCAGCAGGGCGAGCGCGAGCGAGACCACGACGTAGAGCGGCACCTGCAGGGCCGTGAAGATCACGGTGTTCCCCAGTGCGAGCAGCAGGTCGTCGTCGGACGCGAGCCTCGCGTAGTTCTCCACGCCCACGAACTGCGGGTCGTTGATGACGTCGTAGTCGGTCAACGAGAGGTACGCGCTGTAGATCATCGGCCACGCCGTGAACACCAGGAACCCGACGATCCACGGACTCAGGAACAGCAGCGCGGACCCGAGGTTGCGTCGCGCCGCCCGGCGACGCCCGCGCCGCCGGTCCGGGGCGCCCTGGGGCGATCCGGACCGATCGCGACGCCCGTTCGACGGTGGACCGTCGGGTGTCGTCTCCGCGCCGACACCGGGGGCCGCCGCGGTCGACATCAGTCGCCGCCGTCCAGCTCGGCCCACGCCTCGTCGAGCGCCGCCTGTGCCGTCTCCTGCGCCTCGGCAAGCGCCTCTGCCGGCTCGGCCTGGCCGTTCAGCACCCGGTTGACCGCTTCCTGCATCGCGTCGTCGAACTCCGCATCCGCCGGGTTCGCCGGCAGTGCGACGGTGTGGTCGTTCGCCTCGTACATGGCCGCCACGCCCGAGTCCGACGGTTCGCCGCCGCTCGTGGTCATGTTGCGGATCTCCTCGTCCGCCACGGCGTTGCCCGTGAGGATCCCGGTGAAGGCCGTCCCCTCGTCCTCGCGCAGCGCGAGGCGCGCGTCGGCTGCGGCACGCCAGGCATCCACCGAGGTCATCGCCCGCGCCCAGCGACAGGCGGCCTCGGGGTTGTCACTGCCCGCCGGGATCGCCCACGCCGACCCGCTGGAGAACGCGATCGGCTCGCCCTCGGTCGTGCGGACGGTATCGAAGGCCATCGGCGCATCGGGTGACACGTCGTTGAGCACGTTGAGGTACCACTGCTCCATCGGCATCGCGCCGAGGGTGCCACTGGCGAACTGGTTGCCGGCTCCGAAGAAGTCGGCGGAGTCGCGCGTCGCCTTGATCGCCGGGAACCCGCCCTGCTGCTCGTAGATCCCGACCGCCCATTCGAGAGACTCCACGGTCTCGGGCGCGTCGAGCTGCGCGGTGCGCGCATCGTCGCTCAGCACCGAACCCCCTGCGGCGGCGACCCAGAGCGGCAGGAACTCGGGCAGCTTCGAATCGACGCCGATGACGCTCAGATCGCCCCCGTCGCGCTGGACCAGCGCTGCAGCCGCGTCCGTCATGGCGTCGCGGTCGGAGCCGTTGACGTCGTCGATCGCGACCCCGGCATCGTCGAGCAGATCGGCGTTGGCCATCGTCAACTGAACGGTGTTGAACTCCGGTATGCCGTAGACCGTTCCGTCGAGCGTGACCTGCTCGATCGCCGACTCGACGAAGTCGTCCGTGCGGATGCCCTCGCCGTCGATGCAATCGTCGAGCGGGATCAGGGCCCCGCGGGCTGCGAGCGAGCCGACCTGGTCGCGGTCGGCGTAGAGGATGGACGGCGGCTCGCCCGTGGCGACGGCCGAGAGGAACTGCTGGATGTCGAGGTCCCCCTCGATCAGTTCGATCTCGACGGCGCCGAGTTCCGCCTCGGCGAACTCCATGCGCGAGGTGGCGACTTCGTCCACGCCGGAGAATCCCATCACCGTGAGCGAACCCGACAGCTCCGACCCGGGGTCATACTCCGCATCGGTCCCGGCCGACCGTTCCCCCGTTCCGACGGCGCACCCCGCCATGAGGAGGAGCACTGCACTCCCGACGACGACCCCCTGCGCCCTCCGACTTCCCGGCATGACGTACCCTCCCCCTGTCGTGCCGAGCGGGGTTCGGCGGCGTTGCGTGCCGGCACGGATGTCGCCGGGCACGGAAACGCTAGGCCCGGGCCGGTATGGTTCGCAGGGGATTGACAACGCCGTCGATGCGTGCCCCCCATGCAGGGGGCGAGCGCTTCTCGGCGCGACCCGTCCCACGGCCCGGGCGCGTCGCCCCGACGGGTATCCCCGATCGGAAGCCGAGCCTCCACGCGACGGCTTCCGGCGCTAGCATGCCGCCATGGGCAAGCTCATCTACAACTCCTCGAACCGCGAGATCGAGATCGAGGACCGCACGCTGGCGCACCTGCGCGTGGCCATCATCAACAAGCTGCGTCGGTCCGAGAGCTTCGCCATGACCTGGGAGCACGGCATCGAGCACGGGAGCGGGCGCACCACGCTCTGGCTGCACGAATCCGTGCCGCTGCAGTTCGTGTTCAGCGGCAACCGGCCGCCGAAGCTCAACCGCCTGTGGATCGAGCAGATGCTGCTCTCCGCGAACAGCACGAGCGGGCTGCAGAACGTGCCCGAGCCCGAGGAGAACGAGCCCTTCGACTTCGACTGACCTGTCGCCCGCGGCCGACCTCAGTCGACGAACTCGGTCTGCGTGCGGATGTAGTCGATCTCGTCGTCGGTCAATCGCTCGGGCGCCGCTCGCCCCGTGAGCTCCACGATCTCAGCACGGACGCCGTCACCGAGCGGCGCCTCGGCATCGGCGAGGATCGCGTGCTTGCCCTCGATCGAGAGGGGAGGCCACCACTCCTCGATGACGACCGCTCGTTCGCTCATGAACCGGCCCTTCGCTCGTCTCGGGCGTCCGCTGCGCGAACGCGTCTCCTTCCGTGATAACAGCCGCCCCCGTGAGCGGCAACCCCTCGACCCGCGGCCCGAGACCTGCCTACGGTGGCCGCCCGACGCGCACTCCCGTGCGTCGTGAAGGAGGGAGTACACCATGAGCACGACCGTGACCGCCGACGTCGAGGTCGACGTGCCGATCCGCGTCGCCTACGACCAGTGGACGCAGTTCGAGACCTTCCCGAACTTCATGAGCGGCGTCGACTCCGTCCGCCAGGTCGACGACGCGACGACCCACTGGGTCGTCTCCGTGGGCGGCGCGACGCGCGAGTTCGACGCGGACATCTCCGACCAGGTGCCCGACGACCACGTCGCCTGGCACAGCACGACCGCCGAGGTCGAGCACCGCGGGCGCGTCGACTTCCGCGCCGTGGATGCCGACCGGACGCGAGTGGACGTCACGTTCGAGTGGGAGCCCGAGGGCTTCGTCGAGGAGGCCGGCGCCGCGCTCGGCATCGACGACCGGCAGGTGGAGCACGACCTCCGCAAGTTCAAGGAGTTCATCGAGTCGCGGGAGGTCCCGACCGGTTCCTGGCGCGGCGAGGTGCACGAGGGCGGAGCGGCGGGAGCCGCCGGCACCGGGGCGATTGGCGACGACGGGATCGTCGGCCAGGACCCCGATCTCCGGCCCTAGACGCTAGTCGCCCTCCTGCGGGTGGGGGCCGTCGCCGTCGGCTGTGCCCCCGCCCGCATCGATCTGCTCGGGCACGAGGTGGATGCCGCCGGTGGAGTTGGCGCTCCGCATCAGCTCCTCGAGGTACGTCCGATTGAGTTCCGGCGGCTCCGGGTCGTCGAAGACGAACCTCAGCGGGATGTTCGGGTGGAGCCACAGCGTGGTCCGCCCGGCGCTCTGGTCCGTCGGGTGACTCCACGACACGGTGAAGGCCTCGCCTCGACGCAGCTTGGTGATCACTGCGACCTGCAGATGCGCCAGCGCCCGGTCGTCGATGCCGATCGGCGTGGCCGCGTTCCCGTAGTACAGCGTTCCCATGCCGACGAGGCTACCCCGCTCGCCACACCCTCGGGTCGCGCGCGTCAACCCCCTCGGCTCATCATGCGGCCGCGCGTAACGTGACCGCACGGACATTCGAATGAGGAGGTCCCGGTGCAGGACCATCTGGTCGACCCGACCACCAAGCACACCGCCGAGCCGTTCCCCGAGCAGGAGCAGCCGCCACCCGGCATCACCCCGCGGATGACCCCGCAACCCGACCACGGCGAGTACAGCTACCGCGGCTGGGGACGACTCGCGGGCCGTCGAGCGCTGATCACCGGAGGCGACTCAGGGATCGGGCGAGCCGTGGCGATCGCGTTCGCACGGGAGGGCGCCGACGTCGCCATCTCGTACCTGCCGAGCGAGCAGGAGGACGCCGACGAGACGGCCTACTGGATCCGCGACGCGGAGCGCCGGGCCGAACTCCTGCCCGGCGACCTCCTGGACGAGCAGCACTGCGCCGACCTCGTCGACCGCACGTGCGATGCGTTCGGCGGCATCGACCTGCTCGTGCTGAACGCTGCGCACCAGCGCGACCGCGGCGGCATCGACGAGGTGCCGACCGACGATTTCGACGAGGTCATGCGCGTCAACCTCTACTCGAGCGTGTTCCTGGCCAGGGCGGCGGTCCCGCGGATGGACGCCGGCTCGTCGATCATCACCACCTCGTCGATCCAGGGTTTCGATCCGTCGTCCCGACTGGTGGACTACGCGATGACCAAGGCGGCGCTCGTCGCGTTCACGAAGGCGCTCGCCGAAGAGCTCGGACCCCGGGGCATCCGCGTCAACTCGGTCGCGCCCGGGCCGATCTGGACCCCGCTCATCCCGTCGACGGGATGGCCCGACAAGCTCCCGAAGTTCGGGCAGGACACGCCGCTGGGACGCGCCGGGCAACCGGCCGAGCTCGCCGGCGCCTACGTGTACCTCGCGTCGGACGATGCGTCGTTCACGTCGGGTGCGATCCTCCCGGTCACCGGGGGCAAGCCGCTCTGAGGCGGCGTGAGGAAGGAGAGCACCATGCCCGAGGACCGACGAGGACAGAACTCGCTGAAGGACCCCGATCTCTACGAGGAGCTCCGCGACGACGGCGCGTCAAAGGAGAAGGCGGCCCGCATCTCGAACGCGGCGGCATCGCGCGGCCGGAGCTCGGTCGGCCGCAAGGGCGGCGAGTCCGGCAGCTACGAGGACTGGACCGTGCCCGAGCTGAAGAAGCGCGCCAAGGAACTCGGCCTCACCGGCTACAGCGACAAGCGCAAGGGCGAGCTCATCGACGCCCTGCGCAACCACTGAGAGGCGACGGATGCCGCGACTGCGACGCGTCGAACCGTACGCGTCGCCCGGGCTGACGCGCCGACGCAGCGGCCGCGGCTTCACGTACCGACACGCCGACGGGACGCTCGCCGACCGCGCCGAACGCAACCGGATCGCCGACCTCGCCATCCCGCCCGCGTGGGACGACGTCTGGATCGCCGACGCGCCGAACGCGCACATCCTCGCCGTCGGCCTCGACGCGGCGGGCCGGCGGCAGTACCTGTACCACCCCGTCTGGCGCGAGCGACAGGACGCCGAGAAGTTCGAGCGGATGACGGCGCTCGCCGAGGTGCTGCCCGATGCGCGTCGCGGGGTCCGTCGGGACCTCGCGCGCGATGAGCTGCTGCGCGAGCGCGTGCTCGCGGCCGCGTTCCGGACGCTCGACCTGGGTGCCATCCGCATCGGCTCCGAGGAGTCGCTGGCCCAGGCACGCAGCCGTGGCCTGACGACGCTGCTCGTGCGCAACGCCCGCCTGCACGGCGCCGATGCCGTGCGTCTCCGCTTCCGCGCGAAGGGCGGCATCGCGCAGGAACTCGTGCTCGAGGACGCGGCGCTCGCGGCCTTCGTCGAGCGCATGTCGGATCGCTCCCCCGGCGCACGCCTGTACGCGTTCGCCGAGGGGCGACGTTGGCGCCCGCTCGGCCCGGTCGACGTCAACGAGGACATCCGGTCGCGGACGGGAGGCGACTTCACGGCGAAGGACTTCCGGACGCTGCGCGGCACGATCGCGGCGGCGGACCGGCTCGCTGAGCTCGGCACCGCCGGCACGTCCCGGGCTCGCGCCGCGGCCGTGCGCGAGGCGATCGTCCGTGCGAGCGAGGTGCTCGGGAACACGCCGGCGATCGCGAAGGCGAGCTACGTCGACCCTCGGGTCGTGGAGGCGTACGAGCACGGCCGCCTGGTCGGACTGCGGGGCGGCCGCGAGCGGGCGCTGCTGCAGCTGCTCGTCGACGACGCCTCGTGATCTGCGTGGGCCGTGCGTCTGCTGGGGATCGGCCGCACGTACGTCCGGCGGTACATGCGCCCCCGTACGCTTGCCCTATCCATTGCGGGCGGATGCCCGCGAGACACCGGCTGGGAAGTCGACGACGACGGGCCGGATCATCACCGCTTCACTCATCCCTGCACCGCATCTCGGTGCCATCCGCACGACCACGCCTCGCCGGGAGCGTCACGGCGTCACCCAGACCTACTCGGCGCTGTCCCAGGTCATCAAGGAGAGCGGCCTGCTGCGTCGCACCCCGGTGTTCTACTCGCTGCTCGTCGGCGGGCTCGTGCTCGCGCTCGGGGGCGCCGTCACCGGGTTCGTCCTGCTCGGCGACACCTGGTACCAGCTGCTCATCGCGGCGGCGCTCGGGATCATCTTCACCCAGTTCGCCTTCTTCGCCCACGAGGCGTCGCACCGCGCGGTGATGACGTCGGGCCGCGCGAACGACCGGGTCGGTCGTGTCGTGGCGACCGCCGTCGTGGGCATCAGCTACCAGTGGTGGATGACGAAGCACACGCGTCACCACGCCAATCCGAACCGGATCGGCAAGGACCCGGACATCGAGTTCGACACGATCTCGTTCACCGAGGAGTCCGCGGCGCGGCAGCGCGGGTTCATCGCGTGGATCACGCGCCGTCAGGGCTGGCTCTTCTTCCCACTGCTCATGCTCGAGGGCCTCAACCTGCACGTCACGTCGATCCGGTCGCTGTTCGAGCGCCGCGCGATCCCGGGCCGGACCCTCGAGCTCACGCTCATCGCGGTGCGCCTCGGCGCCTACGTGGCCGTCGTGTTCTGGTTCCTGCCCCTCGGCATGGCGTTCGCCTTCCTCGGAGTGCAGCTCGCCGTCTTCGGCGTGTACATGGGCGCATCCTTCGCACCGAACCACAAGGGCATGCCGATCGTGCCCGCCGACGCGAAGCTCGATTTCCTGAGCAAGCAGGTGCTGACCAGCCGCAACATCACGGGTCGCTGGACCGGCGCGCTCATGGGCGGCCTGAACCACCAGGTCGAGCACCATCTCTTCCCGAGCATGCCGCGACCGCACCTCGGGCGCGCGCGGGAGATCGTCCGCGAGCACTGCCGCTCGATCGGCGTCCCGTACACCGAGACGACCCTGCTTCGCTCCTACGGCATCGTCGTCCGATACCTGAATCGGGTCGGCCTCGCGGCACGCGATCCGTTCGATTGTCCTGCCGCAGGCCAGTTCCGGCGCCGCTGAGCAGCGCCGGCCCGGGCGCTACGCGGCTTCGACGGGCTTCGGTCCGGTCGGCCTCTGCGCCGCCACGTGCTCGAGGTCGAGCAGGATGCCGCCGCCCGAGTTCGCACCGCGCATCAGGTCCTCGATCCACTCGCGGTCGAGCTCGGGTGCCACGGGCGTCTCGAACACGAATCGCAGCGGGATCGCCGGGTGCAGCCAGAGCGAACTGCGGCCGACGGTCTCGCCGTCGAGGTGACGCCAGGACAACGTGAAGCTCTCGTTGCGTCGCAGCTTCGTCGTGATGGCGATCTTCAGGTGGGCGAGGGCTCGGTCGTCGATCTCGATCGGCGTTCCGGCGTCGCCATAGTAGAGGGTACCCACGAGGTGAAGACTACCCCCGATCGGGTGACAAACCTATCTCACGTTCCCCGGAATCATGCGGAACCTGCGGCGGTGTCCCCCGAATGCCCGCCGTCCTCGAGCACCACGTCGGCGGGGGTCCGGTCCGGCCTCAGCCCCCGCCATCGTGGATGCCGTGCCACTCCCGTCCGCGTCCACTCGCCGAACTCGATCTCACCGACGACCTCAGGGCGGACCCAGACGGCATCCGTCGCGTCCGCGGCCGGGACGTCGATGAAGGGCGGAGTGTCCCCCGCGAGCCCATCGAGGACTCGCTGCAACTTCTCGGTCTCGCGCTCGCGGAGGCCCGACCCGACCCGACCCGCATAGCGCAGGCCGTCGGCCGTCGGCACGCCGACGAGCAGCGAGCGGATGCGTCCCGCCCGCGTGCCCTCCCCCATCCGGTACCCGCCGATGACCACCTCCTGGGTCCTGGAGAGCTTGACCTTGACCCAGTCGTCGCTGCGGACGCCGGGCGAGTAGCGCGAGCCGCGTCGCTTCGCGACGATCCCCTCGAGCCCGAGCCGTCGCGCCTCCTCGAGGGCGGCGTCGGCCGCGAGCCCCACGGCGGGCGGCACGTCGACGGGCGCCTCGGCATTCGGCCGCACGAGCCGTTCGAGGCGTTCGCGGCGACGCCCGTAGGGTTCGTCGGTCGTCGGGGTCCCGGCGACCTCCAGCACGTCGAAGAGGTGCAGCCTGACGGGCACGGATGCCGCGGCCGCGGCGATCTCGCGCGGCTTGCCGAGGTTCATCCGCCGCTGCAGCAGTCCGAAGTCGGGGCGCCCCTCCTCGTCGAGCGCGACGATCTCGCCGTCGACGACGGCGTCCGCGCGGAGCGCGGACCCGAGCCCCGCGAGCTCCGGATACGTCGCCGTCTGGTCGATCCCGTTGCGGCTGACGAGCCGTGCGACGCCGTCCTCGACGCGGGCGACCACGCGGATCCCGTCCCACTTCCACTCGATGGCCCACTCCTCGCCCCCGACGCGGCCGACGGTGCCGGCGACCGCGAGCATCGGCTTCGGCACGGGATCGCGCGGACCCGCGCTCGTCGGTCGGCGCGTGTCGGGCGCTCCCGTCGCGACCGGCGCGGTCGCGGCATCCGCCCCTCGCCTCTCGCCGGTGCCGGCTCGCTGCTCCTTCATGCGGTGCAGCAGCCACTGGCTCTTCTCGCCGTCGCCCTGCGTGCGGATGAGCGCGAGGCGCACGCGCCCGAGCGGCCCGCCGACCCGGCCGTGCAGCGTGAAGATGACCTCGTCGTCGCGCCACTTCTCGGTCTCGTAGGTGCCGGTGTCCCACACGCTCATCGATCCGGCGCCGTACTGGCCCTCCGGGATCGTGCCCTCGAACACGAGGTACTCCATCGGGTGGTCCTCGGTCTGCACTGCGAGGTGGTTGGTGCCCGTGTCATCCGGCACGCCCTTCGGCACCGCCCAGCTCCTCAGCACGCCGTCGCGCTCGAGGCGCAGGTCGAAGTGCAGTCGCCGGGCGTGGTGCTCCTGGATCACGAATCGCGGGTCGCCGTCGTCGGCGACGCCCCACGTCGAGTCGGGCATGGGCTCGGGCGTCGAGCCGGCCGTGCGCATCGAGAGGTAGGTGCTGAGCGGGCCGTCGGCGGACGCCCCGGTGACCGCGAGCATGGGATCGCCGCGCTCGGCGACGAGCGCGACCACGTCGTCGGCCTCGAGCTGGCGGAGGTCGGGATCCTCGAGCTCCTCCCACGTCCTCGGTGCGGCGACGGTCGGGCGGAACCGGCCCCGCAGCGAGTACGGCGCGATCGTCGTCTTCTTCCCGTTGTTCTGGCTCCAGTCGATGAGCACGCGCCCCGCTCGGAGCGTCTTCCGCATGCTGGACACGACGAGCTCGGGATGATCGGCCTCGAGCGCCCGCGCGAGCTCGTGCGCGACCGCCGACACCTGCTCGGAGGACTGCGCGCCGTCGAGCGCGGCGTACAGGTGGATGCCCTTGCTGCCGCTCGTGACCGGAACGGGATCGAGTCCCATGGGGTGCAGGATGTCGCGGACCATCCGCGCGACCTCGGCGCAGTCGGCGAGCCCGACCCCATCGCCGGGGTCGAGGTCGAAGACCATGCGGTCGGGATTCGCGGGTGCGCCCGACGCGTCGAAGCGCCACTGCGGCACGTGCAGCTCGATCGCGCCCATCTGCGCGAGCCACACGAGCGTCGCGCGACCGTCGGCGATCGGGTAGGCCTTGTCGCCGTCGGAATGGTGCTGCACGCCGCGGCGGATCCACTCGGGCGCGTGCTCGAGGTTCTTCTCGAAGAACGCCTGTTCCGGATGGCTCGGCGTGCCGACCCCGTTCACCCAGCGCTTGCGCGTGATCGGCCGGCCGGCGACGTGCGGGAGCATGACCGGCGCGATCTCGGCGTAGTACGCGATCATCTCGCCCTTGGTCATGCCCGTCTCGGGGTACATGACCTTCTCGAGGCTCGTCAGCCGCAGCCGACGTCCGTCGACGTCGACCAGCTGCGCGGGGCCCTGCGCCATCCCTCCATCCTGCCCGTCCTCGCCGTCGCGCGCCGGATCGGCGCGGCGACTCACTCCGTCGGCACGAAGGTGGAGTAGAACTCGAGGTCGCCGTCGAACACGGGAACCGGGATCTCGACCTCTTCGCCGCCCGCCGACACGGTGATGGGCACGTACGACCCCGGGCGCTGGTCGACGGAGTCGAGGACGGTCTCCTGCTCCTCGAACTTCAGGAGATCGCCGGCGGGAACCGTGACCGAGACCGAGTCGTCCTCGTCGGAGAAGGTCACCTCGACCGCCTCCTCGGCACCGTTGACGAGGGTGCCGAGCATGCGCCCGGGCTCACCCTCGTCGGTGGCGATCAGCACGATGCTGCGCACGTCGACTCCGGCGAGCTCGGCGTTCGCGCCGATCGCGATGCCCTCGAGCTCCTCCGGGGGCAGCGGCTCGTCACCGGTGAGCAGGTCGCAGCCGGCGAGCCCGGCAGCGGTCAGGACGGCGGCGCCGGCGAGCATCACCCGTCCGATCGGTCTCGTTCCTCGTCGAGTGGTCATCTCCGCCCTCCCTGTCGTCGGACGATCCTCATCGGGTCCGTACGCTCCACGCGATCACGTTGCGGCTCCGGCCGCGAGGGGGTTGCCGGGTTCAGCGGCTTCGCCTACCGGGCACGGACGCGCTCCGACCCGCTCGCCCGCACGTCCGCTGTCAACCCCGGGGCAGCTCAGGGCGGAAGCGCCTCGATCGACCTAGCGTGGAAGGGGACCGCGGTCCTCGACCGGCGACGAAGGGCATGACCATGACGGCATCGGCGACTCTCGTCATCCTCGGCGCGGATGGAGACCTGACCGGCCGCCTGCTGCTGCCGGGCCTCGGCACCCTGCTGGCCGCACACGATCAGGAGCTCGAGCTCGAGCTGATCGGAGCAGGCCTCGCCGAGGTCGGGGAGGCCGCGTGGCGCGAACAGGTCGGTGCCGCGCTGCAGGGCGTGCCCGAACCGCGGCGCTCTGCCGTGCTCGCGTCGACGCGGTACATCCGGGCGGATGCCACCGACCGGGACGCGCTCGCGGGGCTCCTCGGAGCGTGCAGGTTCGTTCCGGTCGTCTACTTCGCGTTGCCGCCGGCCGTCACCGCCCTCGTCTGCGCGGCGCTCGAACGAATCGATCGACCGGACGGGATGCGGCTCGCCCTCGAGAAGCCCTTCGGCGGCGACCGCCGGAGCGCGGCGCTGCTCAACACGCTGCTCCAGCGCATCGTGCCCGAACGGCAGGTGTACCGCATCGACCACTTCCTCGGTCGTGCGACCGTGCTGAACCTCCTCGGGATGCGCTTCGCGAACCGGCTGATGGAGCCGGTCTGGGACCGTCGATCCATCTCCCGGGTCGACGTCGTCTACGACGAGACGCTCGCGCTCGAGAACCGGGCGGGGTACTACGACCGCGCCGGCGCGCTCGTCGACATGATCCAGAGCCACCTGCTCGAGGTGCTCGCGCTCGTCGCGATGGAACCCGTCTCCCGCGTGGACGAGGTCGAACTCCGCGATGCGATCGCCGCCGTGCTTCGCCACACGTCCGTCCGCGACGGCGATGCCGTCGCGGCCAGCCGTCGAGCACGCTACGGGGCCGGGGCGGTCGACGGACGCCGGCTGCCGCCGTACGCCGACGAACCGGGCGTCGATCCGGCGCGGCGGACGGAGACGCTCGCCGAGGTCGTCGTCGAGGTCGACACCGAGCGGTGGCGCGGCGTCCCCTTCCTGCTCCGGTCCGGGAAGGCGCTCGGCGAGTCCCGGAAGATCGTGCGCGCGGTGTTCGCGCCCGTCGCACCGATCGAGGGCCTCGAGGGCCGTCCGCGCGCCGACTGGCTCGAACTCGACCTCAGCTCGGGCGAGGTGCAACTCGGACTCACGATGAACGGCGGCGGCGACCCGTTCGAGCTCGAGCAGACGACGCTCGTCGCGCAGCAGGTGCCGGGCGCGCTGCTGCCGTACGGCGAGGTGCTCAAGGGCATCCTGACCGACGACCCGACCCTGTCGGTGCGCGCGGACATCGCGGAGGAGTCGTGGCGGATCGTCGAACCGGTCCTCGCGGCCTGGCGGGACGATCGCGTGCCGCTCGAGGAGTACGCGGCCGGGTCCTCGGGTCCGCCGGGGTGGTGATGCGGATGCCGCGGTGGGACGCGGCATCCGTCGCCTGACCGCCGCGGGACGTCGAGGGGGTACCGTCGATCGCCGCTGGGGTGTGTACTGGGGGGCATGCGAGCCGTGTGGAAGGGGGCGGTCACGTTCGGCCTCGTCAACGTGCCCGTCAAGCTGTACAGCGCCACCGAGGACCACGACGTGTCCCTGCACCAGGTGCACGACAAGGACGGCGGGCGGATCCGCTACCAGCGCGTGTGCGAGATCGACGGCGAGGTCGTGCCGTACCAGCACATCGACAAGGCGTACGACGACGGCGAACGCACCGTGATCATCACCGACGAGGACCTCAAGTCGCTGCCCGCCGAGCGGAGCCGCGAGATCGAGGTCGTCGAGTTCGTGCCGACCGAGCAGATCGACCCGATCATGTTCGATCGCAGCTACTACCTCGAACCCGACTCGGCGTCGAACAAGGCGTACGTCCTGCTTCGCGAGGCGCTCGAGTCGACCGACCGCACGGCGGTCGTGCGCATGGCGCTGCGGCAGAAGACGCGGCTCGCGGCGCTCCGGGTGTTCGGCGACGTGCTCATGGTGCAGACCCTCCTCTGGAGCGACGAGGTCCGCCAGGCGAACTTCCCCGCGCTCGACGAGCCCGCGAAGATCACGTCGAAGGAGCTCGACCTGTCGAAGCAGCTCATCGAGAGCCTCTCGAACGACTTCGAGCCCGAGCAGTTCGTCGACGAGTACCAGCAGGAGCTGCGCACGCTGATCCGGGCCAAGCTCGAGCAGGGCGACGCCCTCGACACGGCGGCCACCTTCGGCGAGCAGCCGGAGGAGGAGGGCGGCGAGGTCATCGACCTCATGGAGGCGCTGCGCCAGTCGATCGCCGCGAAGCGCGGCGGGGCGGATGACGCGAAGCCCTCGTCCTCGAAGCCGGCGGCGAAGTCGTCGTCGAAGTCCTCGTCGTCGAAGTCCTCCTCGGCGGAGAAGCCTGCGGCGAAGCGCTCGAGCTCGTCCGCGTCGAAGTCCGGCTCGTCCGAGGAGAAGCCCGCAGCGAAGCGTCGGACGGCCAAGAAGGCCGGCTGAGCCCTCGTCAACCCCGCGCGGGCCCGGCGCGGTCCACGTAGCGTGACGGCATGATGGACCACGACGACATCCTCAGGCGCTTCGCCGCGGGCGAGGGCGAGGCCGGACCGCCCGCACCCGAGCGGCCGCACGACCTCCCCCGACCCGAGGACGACATCCCGGGCGCCAACACCGACACCGACGACACCCGGACCTCGCCGGGCAGCGAGACCGAGACGATCGAGAAGCAGGCGGATCCGGTGCCCGACCGCGTCGCCGAGGACGTCGACGAGTCGAAGGTCCGCGCGGTGCCCGGAACCGGTGGGCCGGACGACGCGGGCGACGTCGACGTCGACCCGGACGAGCTCGACCTCCCCGGGCGCGACTAGCGGCGGAGATCGCGACCGCCGAGGCGTCCCGCGGGAGTCCGCCGGTCAATCCGCCGACGGATCGGCCGGTGCCCCGAGCACGCCGAGCGCCCACGCGTAGTGCCCGCCGAGGCACTCGTGCGCCGGCTCGGCGAGGCTCGCGCCGCCGAGCCACGCTCGCCCGTCCGTGAAGATCTCGGCATCGCTCATCGCGTCGAGGCGGGCGAGTGCGGACTCGTGGCTCGCTCGAAGCCGCTCGCGGGCCGCGGTCGGGTCGCCGTCGCCACGGAACCGGTCGCGCAGGTCGCGGTTCAGTCGGTCGAGGTCGCGCCAGGTGTACCCGGCCGCCGGGTACGCGGGAGCCTCCCCGGCGGCATCGCTCGTCAGCCAGCCGATCAGCAGCACGTGCCACGCGTGGAGGTGGTTGACGACGTCGACCGCGTCGCGGTCGCGCGGCTCCGGGGCCGCGGCATCCGCCATCGGCGCGTCGGGCGCAGCGAGCGTGACGCCCTCGAGGTCGTCGAGCGCCCGTTCGAGTTCGGCGAAGCGATCGACCGCCTGGCGGACGAGGTCGGCGCGGTGCTGCGGGATGCCCACGCGCCCAGCCTACGAGCCGTGCGCGACGACGAGGATGGCAGCCGTCTCGGGCGGGAGCTCGAGCATGCGATCGGGGACGCCGTCGGCGAGCGTCGGGTCGGTCGCCAGCAGGACGTCCGCGGGACCGTCGAGCTCCAGGGCCCAGGGCGCATCGCCGAGGTTCACCAGCACCACGACCCGCTCGCGGGCGTCGGGGGCGCCGCGATCCATCCGGAACCGACCGGCCGCGTCATCCGCGCAGGCCGTCGTGTGCGCGAACGCCGGATCGGTGAGCTCGGTCCGCGCACGTCGGAGCGCGAGCAGGCGGCGGTGCAGGTCGAGCAGTCGGGCATGTGCGCCGTCCGGCTGCTCCGGCTCGGACCAGTCGAGCTTCGACCGCCGGAACGTCTCGGGATCCTGCGGGTCGGGGACGACCGACTCGTCCCACCCCATGCGGGCGAACTCGGCGATGCGGCCCTCGGCCGTCGCCCGGCCGAGCTCCGGTTCCGGATGCGACGTGAAGAACGCCCACGGCGTCGACGCGCCCCACTCCTCGCCCATGAACAGCATCGGCGTGAACGGCGTCGTGAGGTTCAGCACCGCCGCGACCGCGAGCCGGCGTTCGCCGAGTGCGGGCGAGAGGCGGTCTCCGGCGGCACGGTTGCCGATCTGGTCGTGATCCTGGGTGAACGTCACGAGGCGCCACGTCGGCACGGCCGGATCGATCCGCCGACCATGGTCGCGACCGCGGAACGACGAGTACGTGCCGTCGTGGAAGAACCCGCGAGTCGTGGTCTTCACGAGCGCGTCGAGCGGCGCGAAGTCGGCGTAGTACCCGGTCGTCTCGCCCGTGAGGGCGACGTGCATGGCGTGGTGGTGGTCGTCGCTCCACTGGGCCGTTAGGCCGTAGCCCCCCGACTCGCGGGGCGTGATGAGCGTCGGGTCGTTGAGGTCGGACTCGGCGATGAGCGTGAGCGGCCGGCCGAGGTGCGCCGACAGCGCATCGGCGTGCTCGGCGAGCTCGCGGAGGATGTGCCGATCCGACCGGTCGCGGAGCGCGTGCACCGCGTCGAGTCGCAGGCCGTCGACGTGGAAGTCGCGGAGCCACATCATCGCGTTCTCGACGATGTACCGGCGCACCTCGGGCTCGTCGAGGTTCACCGAGTCGCCCCACGTGTTGCGCTCGGCGGTGCGCAGGTACGGCCCGTAGCGGGGCAGGTAGTTGCCGCTCGGACCGAGGTGGTTGTACACGACGTCCTGGATCACGGCGAGGCCACGCGCGTGGCACGCGTCGACGAAGCGCTGGTAGGCCGCGGGCCCGCCGTACGCCTCGTGCACGGCGTACCAGAGCACGCCGTCGTACCCCCAGTTGTGCGTGCCGTTGAACGCGTTGACCGGCAGCAGCTCGACGAAGTCGACACCCAGGTCGACGAGGTGGTCGAGGCGCTCGATCGCCGAGTCGAGCGTGCCCTCGGCGGTGTACGTGCCGAGGTGCATCTCGTACACGGCGCCGCCCGCGAGCTGCCGTCCGGTCCACCGGTCGTCCGCCCAGTCGTGCGCCCCGAGGTCGAACGCGGCGCTCAGCCCGTGCACGCCGAGCGGCTGCCGCAACGACCGCGGGTCGGGCAGCGCCCGGTGGTCGTCGTCGAGGACGAAGCCGTACTCGTCGCCGGGCTCGAGCTCGACGTCCGCCCGCCACCGGTCGCGCTCGTCGCGCTGCATCGGCAGGTCGGCACGGCCGGGTCGCCGCAGCGCGACCCGGGTCGGGTTCGGGGCCCAGAGTTCGGGCGTCATCGGTCGACCTCCTCGTCGTGCGGGCGCGGGTCGCCGGGTCCCGCGGCGTCGGGGGCGGATGCCGCGGGCACGAGCAGCGCGACCGGATAGGTCTGGAGCACCTCGGCGAGCGCGAGCCGGCCGCCCTCTCCGTCACCGTGCCGCCGCCCGGTGAGGAGGTCGACGACCGGCGATCCCTCGATGAGCACGGCCGTGTCGCCCCACGCCACGTCGGGGGCGGATGCCGCGGGCTCGGCGCCAGCGCGCGCGGCGAGCCCGACCGGCAGGCGGGTCGCGACGGTCACCGCGCCGCCGCGATCGAACGCGACGGCGTGCCGCGCGGCCTCGCCGACGACCTCGAGCGGGCGGTACCGCGTGAACCACTCCGGGTGGTCGCGGCGGGCGCGGAGCGCGCGCGAGGTGACGAGGAGCTTGGCGGCGCCAGTGGCATCCGTCACCGGGAGCTCGCCGTGCCGGGCGGCGTCATCGAGGTCGGCGAGCATCCGCCGCCTCAGGTCGAGGTCGACCGGGCGCCGGTTGTCGGGATCGACCAGGCTCGTCTCCCAGAGCTCGGAACCCTGGTACACGTCGGGGACGCCGGGCATCGTGAGCTGCAGCAGCTTCGCCGAGAGCGAGTTCGACCAGCCGGCCGGTGCGAGCCAGGCGACGAACCGCTCGATCCGGTCGCGCACGGCCGCGTCGTCGTAGGCGCGGTCGATCACCTCGTGCATGCGCGTCTCGAACGCGGCATCCGGTGCGGTCCAGGTCGTCGAGACGGATGCCTCGCGCGCGGCCTTGTCGGCGTAGGCGTGGGCGCGCTCGCGTTCGATCGGCCAGGCGCCCACGATCGCCTGCCAGAGCAGCGCGTCGAACGGACCGTCGCCGGTCGAGCCGGCGGTCGCGCGGAGCCCGTCGAGCTCGATCGACCACCGCTCGGGGATCTCGGCGAGCACGTCGATGCGCGCCCGAACGTCTTCGCCGCGCTTGGTGTCGTGCGTCGAGAGCGTCGTCATCGAGTGCGGCCACGCCGCGTGGCGGCGCACCTGCCGTTCGTGGAACCGGTCGACGGGGATCGCGAACTCCGACGGGTCGCCGCCGACCTCCGTGAGCGAGCCGAGCCGCGTGTACCGGTAGAACGCCGTGTCCTCGACGCCCTTGGCCATGACCATGCCGCTCGTCTGCTGGAAGCGCACCGCGACCGGGTTCGCCGGGTCGCCGAGCACGGGCCGCAGCGCATCGATCGCGTCCGCGAGGTCGGGCCTGTGCTCGCGGGCGCGGCGCGCGGCCTCCTCCAGGCGTTCGGCGCCCGCCGGGAGGTACGAGCGGTACACGGGGAAGCAGGCGAGCAGCTCGGCGAGGGCGTCGGCGGCGCCGGTCGGGCGCGGGTGCGGGAGCATCCGCTCGAGCCGCAGCACCTCACTGCGCAGGATGCCGTCGGCGATGCCGCGCTTCGTGCCGTGGATCAGCTCGTGCCAGTCGGTCGGCCCCGCGATGCCGGTCTCGGCGCGGAGGCGGGCGTCGAGCGCATCGAGCGGCCCCTCGCCGTCGGGGTCGACGAGCACGCGGTCCACGTCGGCGAGCGCGTCGTAGCCGGTCGTGCCGTCGGTCCGCCAGTGCGGCGGCAGCGGCTCGTCGCCCTCGAGGATCTTCTCGACGAGCACGTACGCGTCGCCCGTGGCCTCGGCGAGCCGCCGCAGGTACGCGGCGGGGTGCGCGAGTCCGTCGGGGTGGTCGACGCGCAGCCCGTCGACGAGGCCGTCGCTGATCCAGTGCACGATCGCCTCGTGCGTCGCGTCGAACACCTCGGGTCGCTCGACGCGGACGCCGGCGAGCTCGTTGACCGCGAAGAACCGGCGGTAGTTCAGCTCGGCGTCGGCCCGCTGCCAGTGCACGAGCTCGTAGTGCTGGCGCGCATGCACCGCGAGCACGTCGGAGGCGTCGTGGTCGGCCGAACCGGGCGCGAGCGGGAAGCGGTGCTCGAAGTACCGCAGCTCGCCGCGCTCCACGCGCAGGTCGCCCGCCTCGGCCGCCTCCTCGATCGTGCCGCCGAGCACCGGCAGGCGCACCTTCCCGCCCGCGAGCTCCCAGTCGACGTCGAACGCGTCGGCGTGCGGGGAGTCGGGCCCGAGCTGCAGCAGGCTCCACCACCAGGCGTTCTGCGCGGCATCCGCGACGCCCACGTGGTTGGGCACGATGTCGACGAGGATGCCGCGACCCGCGCCGTGCGCGGCATCCGCCACCGCGGCGAGTCCCGCGTCGCCGCCGCGCGCCGGGTCGACCCGATCGTGCGCGATGACGTCGTACCCGTGATCGGAGCCGGCGCGCGACGGCAGGATCGGGGAGAGGTAGAGCCAGTCGACGCCGAGGGCGTCGAGGTACTCGACGGCCGCCGCGGCGTCGTGCAGGTCGAACGACGGGCGGATCTGGAGCCGGTACGTCGACCTCGGCGCGCGGGTACCCGGCCCGGGGGCGGCTGGCCGCGTGGCATCCGTCATGCGCCCACCTCCGTCTTCGGCGCCGGCGCCTCCTCCTTCGCGGCGGCGACCATCGCCGACAGCGACGCGGCGACGGAGTGGTCGACCTCCTCCGGCGTCGGGTCGTGCTGACGGAGCACCACGAGGGAGCGCTGCTCGAGCGCGATCACGTCGCCCGGCTGGACCGGGCCGCTGTCGGCTCGGCGACCCGCCGTGTCGATGAGCACCTCCCACTCCGGCGAGAGCTCGTGCCGCGGGATCGTGAACTCGACGGTGTCGTCGTGCGCGTTGAACAGCACGATGAAGTGCCGGTCGACGATGCGCTCACCGCGGCGGTCGCGCTCGCGGATGCCCTCGCCGTTCAGGAACACGCCGATCGCCTTGCCGAACCCCGCATCCCAGTCCTCGGGCGTCATGATCGTGCCGTCGGGCCGCAGCCAGACGAGGTCGGGGACCGGTCCCCCCTCGGGTTGGCGAACCGGGCGGCCGTCGAAGAACCGGCTGCGCCGGAAGGTCGGATGCTCCGCGCGGAGTTTCGCCACCGCCGCGGTGAACTCGATGAGCGGCTGGTCGGCGTGCTCCCAGTCGATCCAGCTGAGCTCGCCGTCCTGTGCGTAGACGTTGTTGTTGCCCCGCTGCGTGCGCCCGAGCTCGTCGCCGTGCGAGAGCATCGGCACGCCCTGCGAGAGCAGCAGGGTCGCGATGAAGTTCCGCTGCTGCCGCGCCCGGAGGGTGAGGATCTCGGGGTCGTCGGTCGGGCCCTCGACGCCGAGGTTGAAGGAGCGGTTGTGCGATTCGCCGTCCGCGCCGCCCTCGCCGTTGGCGTCGTTGTGCTTCTCGTTGTACGAGACGAGGTCGCGCAGCGTGAACCCGTCGTGCGCCGTGACGAAGTTGATGGATGCCACGGGGCGGCGCCCCGAGTGCTCGTACAGGTCGGCGGACCCGGTGAACCGCGAGGCGAACTCGCCCAGCGTCGCGGGCTCGCCGCGCCAGAAGTCGCGGACCGTGTCGCGGTACTTGCCGTTCCACTCGGTCCACTGCGGCGGGAAGTTGCCGACCTGGTAGCCGCCGGGACCGACGTCCCAGGGTTCGGCGATGAGCTTGACCTGCGAGACCACCGGATCCTGCTGCACGAGCTCGAAGAACGTCGACAGCTTGTCGACCTCGTAGAACTCGCGGGCGAGCGTGGAGGCGAGGTCGAAGCGGAACCCGTCGACGTGCATCTCGAGGACCCAGTACCGCAGCGAGTCCATGATGAGCTGCAGCGAATGCGGATGGCCGACGTTCAGCGAGTTGCCCGTGCCGGTGTAGTCCATGTAGTACTGCCGGTCGTCGTCGACGAGGCGGTAGTAGGCGGCGTTGTCGATGCCGCGCATCGAGAGCGTGGGCCCGAGGTGGTTGCCCTCCGCGGTGTGGTTGTAGACGACGTCGAGGATCACCTCGATGCCGGCGGCGTGCAGCGACTTCACCATCGCCTTGAACTCCTGCACCTGCTCGCCGCGCTGCCCGGTCGAGGCGTACGCGTTGTGCGGCGCGAAGAAGGCGATCGTGTTGTAGCCCCAGTAGTTCGACAGGCCCTTCTCCTGCAGGGTGCCGTCGTTGACGAACTGGTGCACCGGCATGAGCTCGATCGCGGTGACGCCGAGCCGCTTCAGGTGCTCGATGACGACCGGATGTCCCACGGCCGCGTACGTGCCGCGGATCTCCTCCGGCACGCCGGGCAGGGTCTGGGTGAGGCCCTTCACGTGCGCCTCGTAGATGAACGATGCGGCGTACGGGGTGCGCGGGTGCCGGTCACCGGTCCAGTCGAAGAACGGGTTGGTGACGATGCCGAGCATCATGCTCTTCGCCGAGTTCTGGTCGTTGCGCTTGCCGGGATCGCCGAACTGGTAGCCGAACAACGACTGGTTCCAGTTCAACTCGCCCTCGACGGCCTTCGCGTACGGATCGAGGAGCAGCTTGTTCGGGTTGCAGCGGAGCCCCTCAGCGGGGTTGTTCGGGCCGTGCACGCGGTACCCGTACCGCTGGCCGGGCTGCACCTGCGGGAGGTACGCGTGCCAGATGTACGCGTCGACATCGACGAGCTCGACGCGCTGCTCGCGCCGCCGGTTGTCGAACAGGCAGAGCTCGACCTTGTCGGCGACCTCGCTGAACAGCGCGAAGTTCGTGCCGTTGCCGTCGAACGTCGCGCCGAGCGGGTAGGTGGAGCCGGGCCAACTGTGCATGCATCCCCCAACGTGAGCCTCCGGCCATCGTAGGGGGCTGATGTTCCACGACAGCATCCGACGACGCGAGACGAGCCTCGCGTCGTGGTGCGACCGCCGGGCGGCGACGACGCCCGCACGGTCGACGGCCGGGGTCCGACGGATGTCGCACCCCGGCCGTCACGGGACGAGCCGTCCCGGTCGGTCCCTACTCCGAGTCGGAGTCGGAGTCGGCGTCGCAGGACGCGGCGACCGCGCCCGAGGCCTCCTGGACCGCCGCCTGCTGGCTGGCGAGCTCGTCGGGGTCCTGCTCGATGGTCATGGCCGACGGGTCCTCCTCGGAGGGCACCTCCTCGAGGCCGTCGGCATAGGTCGAGACCTCGTTGAGCGCGGTCTGGAACCCGCCGAGCGAGTCGATGAGCGCGTCATCGTCGCCGGCCTCCTCGATGAGCGCGTCGGTCCGCTCCGAGGCCTCGCCCAGGTAGTCCTGGAGCTCGTCGACCGAACCCGGCGCGGCGAGGTTGTTCTGGACGCCGTTCGAGATGTCGCGGACCTCCGCGGCGATCGTCGAGCAGCTCTCCTCGCCGGTCGCGGCGGTGTCGCCGCCGTCGCCGGATGCGCAGCCCGTGAGCGCGAGGGCACCGGCGAAGACCAGTGCTGCGGGCATGGTGAAACGTCGCATTCTGCAACTCCCCCTGTGTCGTGTGGAACAGGTGGAGCATAGCCCCCCGCGGCGACATCCGCTCGCCATACGGGGCAGAGGCGCTTCGGCTCACCCGTGAGGGAACGGGCACCGAGCGGCGCGGCGGACGAGGCCCCCCGAGGACGGCTTGGTCGGCAGCCGGCGCCGGTTCACGTCGAGACCCCGATCGAGGATCGTCACCCGAGGGTCGCTCAGCGCGGCGATCGCGGCAGCGAGCCCCGCGATCGCGAGCTTCTCGCCCGGGCAACGGTGCCCGCGCTCGACGTCCCCACCGCCGTGCGGGATGAACGCGGTCAGCTGCTCGTAGTCCTCGACGCCGACGAAGCGGTCGGGGGCGAACTCGTCCGCCCGCTCCCAGGAACGCTCGTCGACGTCGGTGCCGAGGATGTCGAGCACGAGCCGCCCCCCGGCACGGAGCGGCTCGCCGTCGTGCTCGACGTCGACCAGCGCCCAGCCGGGCAGCATCGGCACGAACGGCGCGGTACGCCGGACCTCCTGGGCGAACGCCGTGGCGATCGGGCCCTCCGTGAGCCGGCCGCGCATGGACGTCTCCGCAGCGATGCGCTCCCGCCACTCGGGCCGATCGTGCAGCTCCTTCGCGGCGAACGCGACGAAGCGCGCGACCGCGATCATCGGCCTGAAGCTGTTCTGGAGCTCGACTCCCGCCAGGCGGGCAGGCAACAGCTCCCCGGCCGAATCCCGATGGTGCGCCCACTCGTGGAGCGCCGTCCCGGGCGCTGCATCCAGGGCACCCGCCCGCACCGCCTCGATCAGCCTGCGGGCGTGCCGATCCGACCACCACCGGTTCCCGACGGCGAGGAGGTACTCCGGCGAGTACGGCACGCCGAAGCCGTCCACGATCTGGGCCTGGCGAACCGCCCACCGGGTTCGCGCCGCCGCGGTGCCGGGCAGCCCGGCCCATCGCATGATGGCGCGCCCGAGCGCTCCGACCGCGGCGTCGTACGCCGAGCGCTCGGCCCCGCCGACCCAGGCGTCGAGCTCGCCGCCCCACTCCTGCTCGAGCAGCGGGAGCAGCCGCTGGACCTCTGCGTCGTCGTAGAGCGCGCGGACGAAGACCCGCTTGCGCTCACGGTGCTCGTCTCCGTCGAGGCTGTGCACGGAGCCGCGCCCGAAGAGCGTCTCCTGCACGATCGAGGGCATCGCGCCGTGCCGTGCGACGATCTCGGGGTCGTAGAACAGCTCGACGGCGTCCGGCCCGCGCACGAGCAGTGCGTCGCGCCCGAGCAGCACCAAGGGCACCGCCCGCGCGCCCGGGCGCGCACGTCGCCAGAGGTGCGCCCCGAAGTCGTACCCGCGCGTCAGCAGCGAGAGGGAATCGTCGTGCAGCAACCGCATGCGGCCACCGTGTCACGCGACGGGCGACGCTCCAAGGGGGCGGCGCGAACGCGACCGACGTGCTATCGCGCGCGTCGGTCATCGGCGCGGGCGGGAGCGATTCCGAGAGGTGAGAGCGGAGACGGCGGGATTTGAACCCGCGGTCCCCTTACGGGGACTCCACCTTAGCAGGGTGGTGCACTCGACCGGACTATGCGACGTCTCCTCGTGAACGCCCGAAGGCGAACGCGACTGCCATCATAACCGGCATCCGCCGGAAAACACGATTCGACCGGGCGGATGCCGCGGCGCGCGGTGCACGACCGCGATCGCGCGGCGGCGACGCCTACTGGTCGGCGAGCGTGCGGCCGGCCGAGCAGCGGGTCTCGGCGGCGGTCTGGCCGGTGACGTCGCTCGGGAGCGCCTGCTGCGTCGGCTCGGGGGCCGCCGGCTCGGCGGGAGCGTCGGTCGCCGGCTCCTCGGCGGGCGCCTCCTCGGCGGGCGTCTCTGCGACGGGCTGCTCGGTCGGCGTCGCGTTCGGGTCGCCGCTCGAGGTGAACGTCGCATCCGCGCCCGCGGTCGGGTCGAACGAGACCGGCGTGTCGTTCTGGAGGGCGAGGTTGACGATCTCCGCCGACTCGGTGGGGACCACGCCCCCGTCGACGTAGCCGGTGGGGTACTGGATGAACGCGATCTTGGAGAGATCGGTGTCCTTCAGCGCCTTCGCGATCGAGACCATGCGGGTCGGGTCGGTGAGGCTGTCGGAGAGCTGCATGTTCGCGAGCGCCGCCTTCGCGATGCCGTAGAGCTTCACGGGATCGGTGTAGGTGCCGTCGCTCTGCAGCTTGCGCGCGAGGGCCGACAGGAAGACCTGCTGGTTCGAGATGCGGCCGAGGTCGGAACCGTCGCCGACGCCGTGCCGGGTGCGGAGGAACTGCAGGGCGTCGATACCCGCGAGCGTGTGCGTGCCGGCGTCGAGGAACATGCCGGTGTACTCGTCCTCGATGGGCTCGGCCACGCACACGTCGACGCCGCCGACGGCCTCCGAGAGCCCCGCGACGCCCATGAACTGCACGACGCCCGCGAACGGGATGACCACGCCCGTGAGCTGCTCGATCGTGTCCACGACGCAGGGGACACCGCCGTACGACAGCACCGAGTTGATCTTGACGTCGTACTGCTCCCACAGCTCTTCGCCCGACTCGGGGTCGGTGCACCCGGCCGGAACGTCGACGAACATGTCGCGCGGGAAGCTGATGACCTCGGCGTGCGAGTGGTCCTCCGAGATGTGCATGAGCATCGTGACGTCGTTGAGGACCGCGGTCTCCTCGTCGGGGTCGCCGAAGCCGGTGCCCTGACCTGCCCGGCTGTCGCTGCCGATGACCAGCAGGTTGACGCCGCCCTCGATCGCGCCGACATCGGGCACACCGTCGAGCACCTCCTCGTTGCCCAGCGTGACCGTCGGCTTCGCGGTCGCGGCCAGGTCGAACGCGGCATAGGCGGCGACGGCCGCGCCGGAGGTGAGGACCACGGCGACCACCGAGGCGAGCCCCTTCGTGAGGGTGCGGAGGACCCCGTTCCGCCGGAGGCGTCCGTGGCGTGTGCTCGAGGCGGCGTCGGGTCGCGAGGCGGGCTGCGGGGCGGGGCGGCTCACTCGGTCTCCTGTCGTGGTCTCGTGGTCTCGGGCTGCGCGATCTCGGCGGAGGGCGTGGGATTCGAACCCACGAGGCATTGCTGCCCACTGGTTTTCAAGACCAGCTCCATCGGCCGCTCGGACAGCCCTCCTCGCCCGGCACACCGCCGAACCGCGTCTCCGCGGCACGTCGATGGGCTGGACAGGCCCCGATTCTAGCCGAACCGTATCCGCAACAGATTTCCACGCCGCGGCTGTGAGCGCGCTGAGCCGCATCCACCTGCCGTACAGCGAAGACCCAGATCAGCCGGAATTCGCCGCGGCGCAGCGCACCTCCGCCGCGGTCTGGCCACTCACGTCGTCCGGAAGCGCCTCGATGGTCGGCTCGGAGGTCGGCGCGGGCGTCGCCGCATCCGAGGGCTGGTCGGACGGCGCGTCCTCGGGCGCGGCGGATGCCTCGCCGCCCGATTCCACCGTGTCGTCCACCTCGTTCGGATCGACCGTCCCGAACGGCTCGTCGTCGGTGGCCTCGGGGTCGAACCGCACGGCGACGTCCTGCTGCAGCGCGGTCGCGACGAGGCTCGCCGATTCGGCGGGGACCACGGCGCTGAAGTCGTCCGTGTAGACGGTCGGGTACTGGATGAAGGCGATCCGGTCGAGGTCGGTGGACTGCAGGGCACGGGCGATGGAGACCAGGCGCCCGAGGTCCTGCAGCCCCGACGAGAGCGTCATGTTCGTGACCACGGCGCGGGCGATGCCGTACAGCTTGACCGGGTCGCCGAGGGTGCCCGAGGACTGCAGCGTGCGCGCGAGCGAGGCGAGGAAGGTCTGCTGGCTCGAGATGCGGGCGAGGTCGCTGCCGTCGCCGACCGCGTGCCTGGTTCGGAGGAAGGCGAGCGCCTCGTAGCCCGAGATGACATGAGAACCGGCGTCGAGCACCAGGCCCGTGTAGGCGTCGTCGATCGGATCGACGACGCACACCTCGACGCCGCCGACGGCCTCCGAGAGCGCCGCGACGCCGTCGAACTCGACGACACCGCCGACGGGGATCGTGATGCCGAGCATGCGCTCGAGCGTCGACGCGATGCACCCCATGCCCCCGTCGTTGAGGATCGTGTTGATCTTGACCCCGTAGCGCGCCGCGTAGCCGAACCCCTCCGGATCCTCCGGGTCCGGACAGGCGGGCACGTCGACGAGCAGGTCGCGCGGAAAGCTCACGACCTCGGCGTGCGAGTGGTCCTGCGAGATGTGCAGGAGCATCGTCACGTCGTTCAGCACTCCCGACTCGATGTCCGGGTCGCCGAACGCGCCGCTCGCGGGCCGCTTGTCGCTTCCGACGAGCAGGAAGTTGAGGCCGCCCTCCATCGCACCGATGTCTGGCACGCTCTCGAGCACCTGCTCGCTCTCGAACTTCACGCTCGGCTTCGCCGCGACGGGCGTGACGATCGAACTGACCGCGTACGCTGCGATGGCGCCCGAGGCCAGCAGCAGCACGGCGAGCGTCGCGCCGACGCCCTTCGCCACCGCCCGGACGGCGCTGCGACGCCGCAGCCTCCCGTGCCGGGCCGGCGGCATCGCCGCCTCGGTGAGCACCGGAGGCAGCCGCGACGCCGGCGGCGAAGGCGGCGGGATGACGGCGGGCAGCGGGACGTGACCGTCCGACACGCCGTCGTCCGTCGGCGTGTCGTCGTGCGGTGCGTCGGTCGGATCGCTCACGCATGCCCCCGATGGCGATCCTAACCACGTCGGCCGCGATCGGGCCGGGAACATGGCCCCGCGGGTCCTCGCCGGCCCGGGCGAGACGCCGGGGCTCCCGCTCAGGGCAGCGAGTCGAGCACGGGCGCGAGCCCCGCCTCCTCGATCGGGCCGGTGCGCTCGTGGGCAGCGGCCGCGACCTCTGCAGGCGCCTGGCCCATCGCGACCGCACGGCCGGCGGCGCCGGCCCACTGGAACATCTCGATGTCGTTGCGGCCGTCGCCGACGGCGATCACGCGCCGCAGCGGGACCCCGAGCCATCCGCGCACCCGCTCGAGCGCGGTGGCCTTGTTGACGCCGTCGGGCGCGATGTCGAGCCATGCGGTCCAACCGATCGCATAGCTCACGTGGTGCAGGCCCATCCGCTCGACGATCTCGAAGAACTCGTCGAGGTCGTGGTCGACCGACGTCGCGACCACCCGGGTGGCGGGCTGGCCGAACAGGCCCTCGAACTCCACCTCGCGGGCACGCTCGAGGTTCCAGTCCGACATGCCGCGCGTGAAGAGCCGGTAGCCGTCGGCGAGCTCGACGAGGAACCGCCCGCTCGGCAGCTCGTCGCGGATGCGGAGCAGCACGTCCGTCGGGTCGAACGTCTCGACGTGCGCCTGCGACCATCCGTCGGGCGACGTCGCGTCGCGGCGCATCGTGATGGCTCCGTTCGCCGTCACCACGTACTCGGGCTCGAGCCCCAGGTGCTCGAGCACGGGCCGGGTCGTCGACCACGAGCGACCCGTGGCGAGCGTCACGAGGTGGCCACGACGGGCGGCGGATGCCACGGCCTCGACGACGGCCGGATCGATCGACTCGTCCTCGTGCATGATCGTGCCGTCGACGTCGAGGGCGACGAACCAGCGCTCGTCGGAAGCGGCGGTCATCGCTCGACGGGGCGGAGCACCTCGAGGCCGCCGAGCCACGGGCGAAGCCCCTCGGGCACCACCACCGAGCCGTCGGCCTGCTGGTGCGTCTCGAGGATCGCGACGATCCACCGCGTCGTCGCGAGCGTGCCGTTCAGGGTCGCGACGGGCGCCGTCTCCCCCGTCTCGGTGCGGTGTCGGATGTCGAGGCGACGCGCCTGGAACGTCGTGCAGTTCGACGTCGACGTGAGCTCGCGGTAGGCCTGCTGCGTCGGCACCCACGCCTCGACGTCGTACTTGCGGGCCGCGCTCGACCCGAGGTCGCCCGCGGCGACGTCGATCACGCGATAGGCGAGGCCGAGGGCCTGCAGCATCTCCTCCTGCCAGGCGAGGAGCCGCTCGTGCTCCGCCTCGGCATCGGCGGGGTCGACGTAGCTGAACATCTCGAGCTTGTCGAACTGGTGCACGCGGATGATGCCGCGCGTGTCCTTGCCGTGGCTGCCGGCCTCGCGGCGGTAGCAGGTCGACCAGCCCGCGTAGCGGATGGGACCGGCGGAGAGGTCGAGGATCTCGTCGGCGTGGTAGCCGGCGAGCGCGACCTCGCTCGTGCCCGTGAGGTAGAGGTCGTCGGACGGGAGGTGGTAGACCTCCTCGGCATGGGCGCCGAGGAAGCCGGTGCCCTGCATGATCTCGGGACGGACGAGCGTCGGCGTGATGAGGGGCGTGAAGCCGTTGGCGACGGCCTTGTCGAGGCCCATGTTCATGATCGCCAGCTGCAGGCGCGCGCCGACGCCCTTGAGGAAGTGGAACCGCGCGCCGGACACCTTGGCGCCGCGTGCCATGTCGATGCCGTCGAGCAGCTCGCCGATCTCGAGGTGGTCGCGCGGCTCGAAGCCGAACGCGGGGATCTCGCCCACCTCGCGGAGGATCTCGAAGTCCTCCTCGCCACCCGCGGGAACGCCCTCGATGACGACGTTGCCGATGCGCTGCACCGCGGTGGTGAACGCCTCCTCGGCGGCCGAGGCATCCGCGTTGGCCTGCTTGACCTTCGCCGCGAGCTCCTGCGCCTGGGCGACGAGCGCCGCCTTCTCCTCCTTCGGCGCCTTCGCCACCTGCTTGCCGAACGCGTTCTGCTCGGCGCGCAGCGACTCGAACGCCGAGATCGCGGCCCGGCGGGCGGCGTCGGCGGCGACGGCATCGTCGACGAAGGCCGGCGACTCGCCGCGCGCCTCCTGCGAGCGCTTGACCAGGTCGGGGTTCTCGCGGAGCAGCACGGGGTCGATCACCCGAGCAAGTGTAGCCGGGGCGTCCGTCGGGCTCGGCGGCCGCGTTCAGCGCATCCACGGGCTTCCGGCGGCCCGCATGCCCTAGATTCGACGCATGAGTGGGGCCGACACCGAGCAGGCGGATGCCGCGAGCGGCGGCAAGCGCGTCGCCGTGATCTTCAATCCGGTGAAGCAGGGCATCGAGCAGCTGCGTCCCGTGGTCGAGCGTCTCGCTCCCGAACGCGGCTTCGCCGCGGCGGAGTGGATCGAGACCACCGAGGACGACCCCGGCACCGGGCAGGCCCGGGAGGCGCGCGAGCAGGGCGTCGACCTCATCATCGCCGCGGGCGGCGACGGCACCGTGCGCGCCGTCGCCGAGGGCCTCGAGGGCGCGGCGATCCCCGTCGGCATCGTGCCGCTCGGCACGGGCAACCTGTTCGCGCGCAACGTCGGGATCCCGGTCAACGACATCCCGGGTGCGGCGACGCTCGCGTTCACCGGGCGCGACCGGGCCGTCGACGTGCTGCGCGCCCGGGTGCGGCGCGAGGACGGCTCGACCGACACCGAGGTGTCGCTCGTCATGAGCGGCATCGGCATCGACGCGGCCATGATCGCCAACACCGACGCCGACCTGAAGAAGCGCGTCGGATGGCTCGCGTACGTCGACGCGGGACTGCGCGCCATCCCCAGCTCGGAGCCCTTCCGGGTCGCCCATCGCATGGACGACGGGCGCACGCACCGCTCGAGGGTCTCGAGCATCCTCGTCGCCAACCTCGGCTACCTGCCGGGCAACATCGAGCTGATCCCCGACGCCGAGATCGACGACGGCAGGCTCGACGTCGTGCGCCTGCAGCCGCGGAACGTCTGGGAGTGGCTGATGGTGTGGCGCCGGGTCGCGTGGGAGAACCGGGTGCTCCGGAAGTCGGCGCTCGGCCGCCAGCTCATCGACCTCACCGGCGGGAACCGGCGCCGCGAGGTCGTCTACGCGAGCGGGGCGACGGTCGACATCGTGATCGACGGCGACCCCCAGGAGTTCGAGATCGACGGCGAGGAGATGGGGATGATCACGGCCGCCCGGTTCGCGATCGACCCGAAGGCGCTCGTCGTCCGAGTGGCGGAGCAGGTCGCGCAGCGCGCGACCGACGAGGCGAAACGGCGCGCCGACGCCGTGTCGGCGACCGATGCCCCGTCGAGCCCCGAACCGGCCACGGAGCTCGTCGAGGCCGAACTCGACGAGACCGAGCTCGAGGCGGCCGAGGCCGCAGCGGAGGAGGCCAGGGCGACGCAGCCGGTCACGGGCGAGCTCTCGACCGCCGAGATCGCCTCGGCGGATGCCGCCGCGGCCGGCACGACCTCCGACCAAGACGGCGCCGACCGGTAGCCGCGATCAGTCCTCGTCGGGCTCGCCGCTCAGGATGCCCCGCAACCAGTCGCGCGCCTCGATGAAGATCTCGTCGTCGTACTTCGAGTGGTACTCGACCTCGCGGCGGTCGGCGCGCGGGTAGGAGCCGAGGAAGATCACCTTCGGGCTGAAGCGTCGGAGGCCGAGCAGCGAGTCGTACACGCGCTCGTCCTCGACGTGGCCGTCGAGGTCGATGACGAACCGGTACCGCCCCATCTCGTCGCCGATCGGCCGAGACTGCAGCAGCGACATGTTCACGCCGCGCGTCGAGAACTGCTCGAGCATCGCCAGCAGCGATCCGGGCTCGTCGTCGGGCAGCTCGACGATGACGCTCGTCTTGTCGGCGCCCGTGCGCGCCGGGACGCGTCGCGACCGGCTGACCAGGACGAACCGGGTCATGGCGTTGGGGTTGTCGCCGATCGACTCGGCGAGCACCTCGACGTCGAGGTGGTCGACGATGCCGGGCGGCGCGACCGCGGCATCCGCCAGGCCGTTCTCGAAGAGGGATGCGGCGGCCTGCACGTTGCTCGTGGCGGGCAGGTGCGCGTGGTCGGCAAGCTCGCGCTCGAGCCATCCGCGCGACTGCGCGTACGCCACCGGGTGGGCGTTGACGACGCGGACCTCGTCGAGCCGGGTGCCGGGGCGCGCGACGAGCACGAAGTTCACGGGCACGAGGTACTCGCCGATGATGCGGAGGCCGGCGACCGTCGCGAGCGCGTCCTGCGTGGCGGACACGCCGCCGTCGACCGAGTTCTCGATCGCGATCATCGCCGCCGTCGAGCGCCCGTCGACGACGTCGGCGAGCGCCTCGCCCACGTTGTTGACGCTGCGCCAGTGCTTGCCCTCGGCCTCGGGCACCTGCTTGAGCGCGGCCTCCGTGAACGTGCCGGCCGGCCCGAGGTACGAGTACGTCTCGTCGGGGCGTGGCTGCGCGGCATCCGTCATGCGCCAAGCCTATGGCGCGAGGTCGTCGTGTTTCGGGGAGGCGTCCTGTCGCGACGGGGCAGAATCGCATCGAGGGGGTGGGCGCATGACGACGACGGATGCCGCGGCCGCGCGCCGCGCGGTGCCGACCGACGAGGAGCGGCGCATCGGACTGCGGCGCATGAAGCGGATCGCCCTCGGCCTGCTGCTCGCGGCCGCCGCGGTGTTCGCGGTCGCGTTCCCCCTGCAGGAGACCATTCCCTGGATGGGCTTCGTGCGGGCCGCCGCCGAGGGTGCGATGGTGGGCGCGATCGCCGACTGGTTCGCGGTGACGGCGCTGTTCCGGCACCCGCTGGGGCTGCCGATCCCCCACACGGCGATCATCCCGCGGCGGAAGGACGAGATCGGCGCGACCCTGGGGGCGTTCGTCGAGGACGAGTTCCTGTCCGAGGCCGTCGTGAGCGGCAAGCTGCGGTCGATGGGCGTCGCCCGGCGACTCGGCGAGTGGCTGCGCGAACCGGAGAACGCCGAGCGGGTGCCCGCCGAGGCATCCGTCGCCGGACGCGGCGTGCTCTCGCTGCTCGGCGACGACGACGTCGCGAACGTGATCGAGCAGCTCGCCCGACGGCATCTGCTCGAACCGGAGTGGGGACCGGCGATCGGTCGCGTGGGCGCCCGGCTCGTCGCCGCCGACCAGCAGCGGGCGGCGGTCGACGCCGTGCTCGATCGCGTCGAGACGTGGCTCGTCGCGCACCCCGAGGCGTTCGGCACCATGGTCTCGAGCCGGCTGCCGAAGTGGGTGCCCGGATTCGTGGGCGGGCTCGTCGACGACCGGGCGTACCGCGAGGTGCTCGCCTTCGCGCGCGCCGTGCGCGACGAACCGCAGCATCCGCTGCGGCTCGCGATCGACGGATGGCTCGCCGAGGTCGCCGACGACCTGCAGCACGACCCCGCGATGATCGAGCGCGTCGAGCGGTTGAAGCTCGACCTCGTCGAGAGCCCGCGGCTGCGGGAGTTCGCGGGCGAGGTGTGGGACTCGGTCAAGGCGTCGCTCACCGCCTCGCTCGAGGACCCGGCGAGCGAACTGCGCGCCGGCGTGCGCTCGGCGCTCATGGAGGTCGGTGCGCGGCTCGCCGCCGACGAGGAGCTCGCCGCGAAGGTCGACGCGTGGGTGACGGATGCCGCCGCGTACGTCGTCGGCAAGTACCGTCACGAGATCGCGGGCGTCATCACCGAGACCGTGGAGCGGTGGGACCCGACCGAGACGACCGAGAAGATCGAACTGCAGGTCGGGCGCGACCTGCAGTACATCCGGATCAACGGCACGGTCGTCGGCGCGCTCGCCGGCCTCGTCATCCACTCGCTCGCGACGGCCCTCGCGGCCCTCGCCTGAGAAACGCGTCAGCGCGTCGGGGCGGGGGTGTCGCGTGAACCGCGTGCGCGGCAGACTTGGCACATGCACGAGCGAGCGGGAACCCCGGCGACCGAATCCGACCTGATCGACGTGGAGGCCCTGCTCAGGGCGTACTACGACCGGCATCCGGATGCCTCGATCCCCGAGCAACGCGTCGTCTTCGGCACCTCGGGGCACCGCGGCTCGTCGCTCAACACCGCGTTCAACGAGGACCACATCCTCGCGATCACGCAGGCCATCGTCGAGTACCGCGCGAGCCAGGGCATCACCGGCCCGCTCTTCATCGGCGCCGACACGCACGCGCTGAGCGGCCCCGCGCAGACGACGGCGCTCGACGTCCTCGTCGCGAACGGCGTGCGCGTCCTCGTCGACGAGTACGACGACTACGTGCCGACGCCGGCGCTCAGCCACGCGATCCTGAGCTGGAACAACGACCCCGAGCGACGCGCGGAGGGCGAGGCCGACGGCATCGTCATCACGCCGAGCCACAACCCGCCGCAGGACGGCGGCTTCAAGTACAACCCGCCGCACGGCGGCCCGGCCGACTCGGACGCGACGAGCTGGATCGCGAACCGCGCCAACGAGCTCATCGCCGACGGCTGCCGCGACGTGAATCAGGCCGAGCCGAGCGCGGTCGAGACGTACGACTTCCGCGGCCGGTACGTGGAGGACCTCGCGAGCATCATCGACTTCGACGCCATTCGGGCCAGCGGCATCAGGATCGGCGCCGACCCGCTCGGCGGGGCGTCGGTCGGCTACTGGGGCGCGATCCGAGACCGCTACGGCATCGACCTCACCGTCGTGAACGAGAAGGTCGACACGCGCTGGTCGTTCATGACGCTCGACTGGGACGGCAAGATCCGCATGGACCCGTCGAGCCCGAACGCGATGGCCTCGGTCCTCGCGAACCGCGACGGCTACGACATCCTCACCGGCAACGACGCCGACGCCGACCGGCACGGCATCGTCACGCCCGACGGCGGCCTGATGAACCCGAACCACTACCTCGCGGTCGCGATCGAGTACCTCTACACGCACCGGCCCGACTGGCCGGCGGATGCCGCGATCGGCAAGACGCTCGTGTCGAGCTCGATGATCGACCGCGTCGCCGAGTCGCTCGGTCGCCGGCTCTGGGAGGTGCCGGTCGGGTTCAAGTGGTTCGTGCCCGGCCTCATCGACGGCTCGGTCGCGTTCGGCGGCGAGGAGAGCGCGGGCGCGTCGTTCCTCCGCACCGACGGCACCGTCTGGACGACCGACAAGGACGGCATCCTGCTGTGCCTGCTCGCCTCCGAGATCCGCGCGGTGACGGGGAAGTCGCCCAGCGAGCTGTACGCCGAGCTCGTCGAGCGCTTCGGTGCGCCGGCCTACGAGCGAACGGATGCCGCGGCATCCGCCGCGCAGAAGGCCGCACTCGGCAAGCTCGACGGCGACGCGATCTCGGCGACCGAGCTCGCGGGCGAGCCGATCACGGCGAAGCTCTCGCACGCGCCGGGCAACGGCGCCGCCGTCGGCGGGGTGAAGGTCGCCTCGGAGCACGCGTGGTTCGCGGCGCGCCCGAGCGGCACGGAGGACGTCTACAAGATCTACGCCGAGTCGTTCAGCGGCCCCGAGCACCTCGCGGAGGTGCAGGCCGAGGCCAAGCGGATCGTCGACGCGGCGCTCGGGTCGGCTTAGCCGTCCGGCGGGCGGCGCGGCTCGACGTCGCGCGCCGACCGTGCTCCCGCTGTCAAGCCGGGGCGCGGACGATTCCGCCTGCCTAGCATGTGCTCGTGACCAATCTCGTCGTGATCCCGTGGCGGCCGGCGCCGTCCCGACTGCCCGCCTTCGAGCGCGTGCTCGCCTGGTATCGGACGGAGCTCCCCGAGTTCCGCATCGAGACGGTCGACAGCGACGACGAGGTGTTCGTGCTCGCACGCACCCGGAACCTCGCGGTCGACCGTCTCGTCGACCTCGACGACGTCGTCGTGATCAACGACGCCGACACGCTCCCCGAACCCGGGCCCCTCCGCGCGGCGGTCGCCGCGGCGCCGGCGAGCGGTCGGGTGCACCTGCCGTACACGTCGTACCGCTGGCTCGGTCCGGAGGGCACGGCGGAGGTCGAGGCGGGGACCGCACCGAGTGAGTGCGCGCACGTGCTCGTGCACGGCGCGTGCTCGGGGGTGTACGTCACGACGGCTCGCACCTGGGCCGCGCACGGCGGACAGGACGAGCGGTTCCGCGGGTGGGGTTACGAGGACTCCGCGTGGCGGCTCGCGCATGAGACGATCCTCGGCGCCCCGCCGCAACGCCACGAGGGCGTGGTCTACGCGCTCTCGCACGAGCCCGAGCTCCGCTCCGGCGAGCAGTACGACCGCAACGCCGCGCTGATGGAGCGCTACCGCGCGGCGGCCGACGACCCCGTGGCGATGGCCGCGCTCGTCGCGGAGGGTCACGCCGAGAGGGCCTCGAACGCGACCTCCGGTCCGGGCCTCGCCGCCTGATCGGCGGCAGCGGCGTCCAGTCGCCGTCGCGTGTCCGCAGGCAGCTCGAGCACGCGACGGAGAGCGTCGGCGAGCTCGCCGACGCTCGCGGCGTTCGGGTCGAGGACGGCGCCGAACCCGGCGGCCTCCACGGCCGCGGCACCCGCGAACTGGTCGGTCGAGAACGGCAGCACGACGAGCGGGACGCCGGAGCCGATCGCCTCGGTCACCGAGTTGTTGCCGCCGTGCGTCACCGCGGCCGCCGCGCCACCGAGGAGGCGGACCTGGGGCAGGTACGCGCGGACGAGCCAGTCCGGCGGCAGGTCGCCGAGCGCGGCGGGCTCGGTCGATCCCGTCGCGACGGCGGCGCGAGCCCCGATCCGCCGCAGGGCCTCGGCGACTCGGGCGAGCACGTCCCCGCGGACGGAGAGGAAGCTGCCGAAGCTCACGTAGACGAACGGGCGTCCGTCAGCCAGCCACGATTCGACGTCGGCCTCACTGGCCTCGGATCGCCGCGCCGATCCCAGGAAGCGGTGCGGGGGCAGGAGTCGGCGCCGTTCGTCGTCGACGAGTTCGGCCGGGTAGTTGTAGAGCACGAGCGGGCCGTGCTCGGCGAACGCGTCCTCGACGGGAGGATGGGCCGGATCGAGCTCCGCGGCGGCTCGGTTCCATTCGTCGGTGAACCGATTCGAGACCCGTCGGCACAGGCGCCGGAGCTCCTCGAGGTCGCCGGGGTCGGGATCGAAGGCGGCCGGCCACGCCGGCGGCACCCCGTAGAGCTCGGTCCCCACCGGCAGTGCCGTCGGGTGGCCGAGCACGACGTCCCCGTGCGCGATCCCGGCGCTCAGCAGCCCGAGGCGGGCACTGAAGGCGAGGTGATCGACGATGACCTGGTCCGGCGCCAGGTCCTCGACGATCCGTCGCGTCGCACGGGCGCGGCCCACGGGATCCCACATGAGGTCGGTCAGGCGCTCCTCCGCCTGGTATCGGAGCGTCGCCAGCGCGCCCTGCTCCGTGGCACGGAAGAACCCGCGCAGCGAGGCGCCCTCGTCGGGCGGCTGCTCCCCCGCCGCGATCACGCCCGGATTGGAGCCGCGGCCGAGCCGGAGGTCGCGGCGCTCGAACCCGAACGCCTCGACGATGCCCGCGGTCGCGGGACCGGTGGCGACCACGACGCGCTCGCCACGGTCGCGCCACGCCGTCGCGAGCGTGGCCAGCGGGAGCAGGTGCGACGCATAGTCCGGACTGACGACGAGCAGCGTCATCGCGCGCGATCCGCGGACTGGAGCAGGGCCGCCTCGTCCCGGACGACGGCGCGGTACACGTCGGCGAGCACGCGAGCCATCCGACGGACCGTGAAGCGGTCGCGCACCATCGCTCGCGACCGCTCGGCACGTTCGTCGTCCACCTCGGCCTGCGCGACCGCGACGGCTCGTTCGAGCGCGGCGGTCAGCTGCGCGTCGTCCCACGTCGCGGTCAGGATGCCGGTCTCGCCGTCCTCGATGTACGTCGCCGGGCCTCCGGCACCCGGCGCGACCACGTACAGGCCCGCCGCCATCGCCTCGACCAGCGCGATGCCGAACTCCTCCTTCAGGCTCGCGCACGCGTAGACCCCGCGCGGCGCGACGCTCCCCGGCAGGCCGAGACGCGCGGCGGCCAGCCACCGCGCGACGACCTCGTTGGGCCGATGGCCGGGCAGCAGGAGGCCGCGTCGGGCACGCTCGTCCGGCGGCACGATCGCATCGATCCGGGCGAGCTCCTCGCGTTCGTCGGCCGACGGCGAGGCCAGGTCGCCCCCGACGAGGAGCAGGTTCGAGCGCGAGGAGATCGGCGACTCCGCCCACGCCTCGACCAGCGCGGCCATGCCCTTCACTCGGTGCAGCCGACCGACGCTCATGACCAGGGGGCGACCGCGGCGATCGGGGTCGAGCCCCTCGACGAGCCGGTGCAGTTCGCCGAGCGCCGGCGCGGCGGGCGGGCCGAGACGCTGCGACTCGGCCTCGACCTCCGCGATCGCGCGGTCGACGGCCTCCGTGTCGACGCCTTCCGGGACCACCGTCCGGTGCTCAGGGTCCGCGGCCGGGTCGACCCCGACGAGTCGCCGCAGGTCCTCCTCGAGCCGCGGCCGGGGGAACAGCACGGTATGCGAGGCGTTCGCCGCCAGGCGGCCGACGAGTCGCGTGCGGAACCAGAAGTGCTCGGCGAGGTCGATGCGCCCGAAGTCGGCGCGCGAGAGCCGGCCCGACCGGTCGAGTGAGTCGATCACGGCGTGGGGGTCGGGGGCGAGCGTGAAGACGACCGGCACGCCGAGTTCCCGTGCGACATCGGCGGCGGCGAGGCTGCCGACGTCGGCCATCCGCAGGTGCAGCACGTCCGCCCCTCCGGCGGCCCGCAGGACACGACGGATGCCGCGCCGCGCGGCGACGCGCAACGGCCAGGCGTCGGCGGAGGACACGGGGTCGTGGAGGAGCGGGATGCGTCCGTAGTCATGACCCTGCTCCGAGGCCTCGACGGCGACGAGGTCGTGGAGGGCGCCCGAGACCCCTCCGCGCGACAGCGTCAGGACGCGGTCCACCCCCGTCTCGGGGTCGCGGACGAGTGCGTCGCCGAGCCGCACGAGCAGCGTCGCGATCCCGCCGTTGTCGCCCGCGCCCGCCGACCGGAGGCCGGGATCGAGGTCGGCGTGGAGGAAGAGCTGGGCGACCGTGAGGCCCTTCCCGGACCTTCGCGGCAGCGGGCCGGTCGTCGAGACGTCGACGAGAGCGAGGCGCGCGACGGCCGCGAGGAACCCGTCGCCGGCCGCGATCGCCTCGAGCGTCGGGGCGGCGACGGGGGCGGGGCGTTGGCCGAGCGCCGCGACGGCGGCGACGCGGACGGGATCGGGCTCCGACGCGTCGGTGGACAGGCGCACCAGCGGGCCGGTCGCCAGCGGATCCCGGACGAGCCCGAGGGTCTCGACGAGCCGCGCCCGAGCCTCGGGGTCGTCGATGCCGAGCAGGGCACCCTCGACCCCGGCCACCAGCGCCGTCGGAGCGAACCCCGACCACTGCTCGAGGGAGCGCTGCGCGAGCATGCCCGTGAATCCGCCCCCGACGACCATGCGCAGCAGGGCGCCGACGGCGTCGTACCGGGGCAGCCCCGACCCCAGGGCCCACGCGGCGTGCTCGCGCTCGAACTCGCGGCCGTCGTGGAGCAGGCCGACCAGCACCCGCGACGCCGCGTCGTCGAGCATCCCGGAGAGCGCGTGGATGGCCGCGATCGCCACGAGCTCGTCGTCGGCGCGGACGACTCGATCGAGCATCCGGATCGTCCGTGCGCCGGGATCGCGACCCGCCTCGAACGCGAGGTCGTCGGCCGCGCGCATCGCGTCCACGATCGACGGCGCCGTCAGCACGGCGTCGAGTGCGGTCCGGACCCCCATGGCGCTCCCCCTCACCCGCGGCGGCCGACGGACTGGTGCCGGCGTCGACGGCGCACGCGATCTGGATGATACTTCGACACGATGTACGTTCCTGTCACCCGGTTGACAGTTCACTGTGAAGGAGCCAGAGATGCGGATCGTGGCGATCGGCGACGTCGGAGTGGTCGACGGCATGATGCACATCGGCGACGAGGCGATGTTCGAAGCCATGCTCGACGGACTCCGCGACCGCGGGCTCGGCGAGGTGACGGCGATCTCCGCCGCGCCGGCCGAGACCGCCGAGCGCTACGGCGTCGCGGCGATCGACCGCATGGGCTTCGCGGGGACCCGCGCGGAGATGCTGGAGCGCCTCGACGCCGTGCGCGCGACCGTCGGCGGGGCCTCCATCCTCCCGAGCGGCGATCCGGCGCGAACCGTCGTCGAGGCGGTCGCGGAGGCCGACGCCGTGGTGATCGCGGGCGGCGGCAACCTCGCATCGAACTGGCCGGCGCACGTGTTCGAGCGCGCCGGGCTCGCGGCGGCGGCAGAACGGCTCGGGCGACCGCTCGTCGTCTCCGGCCAGACGCTCGGGCCGTGGCTGGATGCCCCGGAGCGGGCCCTCGTCGCCGGACTGCTGCGATCCGCGCGGCTGGTCGGCGTGCGCGAGCGGGCATCGCTCCGTCTCGCACGAGAGCTCGGGGTGGCGGATGGCCGGCTCGCCGCGAACCGCGACGATGCGAGTTTCCTCGCCGCCGGCGGACGGGGCCCGGATCCGCACGAGCCGTTCCTCCTCGTGAGCCTCTCGCTCCACCTCGGCGGGCTGCCCCGCGACGAGACGGTTCGCGGCCTGGCTGCGGCGCTCGATCGCCTGGCGAATCGGGCTGAAGCCCCCGTGCGCTTCCACCCGCACTTCGGTTCGCTCGACCCGTCGGTCGACGCCGGCGACGAGGTGCTGCACGCGGAGGTCCGCGACGCCATGCGGGCGCCCGCGCAGCTCCTCCAGCCCGGCGACCCGCGCTCGGCGGCGCGCCTGGCGCGCGAGGCGGCGATGCTGGTGACGAGCCGGTACCACCCGGCGGTGTTCGCCGCGCCGGCGGGCGTGCCGGTCGCGGCACTCTCCGCCGACGGCTACACGGAGGTGAAGCTCCGGGGCGTCACCGGCTGGTGGGAGCAGGACGGCGTGATCCCGCTCGGCGTGGCCGCGTCCCGTGACGGCGGCGACGCGCTGGGCCGCGTGTGGGATCGTCGCGCGACGACCCGGGCGGCGGCCGACCGGGTGCGCGCACAGGCGATGGAGGACTTCGCCGCCTGGTTCGACCGCGTCGCGGACGCACTCACGGGCTGACGCGTCGCAGTTCCGCCGCCGCGGGCCGGCGGGCGGCCGAACGCGCCGGCGCGGTGCGCTCAGCGCAGGGAGAAGTACGAGACGGAGCCGCCGCCGGTCGAGATGGCGACGTCGACGTCCCAGTAGTCGGCGTCCTTCGTGTGGCCGCCGACCCAGACCTTCGTTCCGTCGTCGATGTGCTCGACGCGCGTGACGACGGCCGTGTGGTCGCGGTCCCCCGAGCCGTCCCAGTCGAACTGGGCGATGTCGCCGACCTTCACGTCGCCGCGCTGCGCGTCGGTGAGCTCCGTGGCGGCGTCGGTGCGGGTGCGGAGGTAGTCGCGGAGCGCGGTCGAGCTCGACCAGGCGCTCGTCATCCGCCCCGTGCCGCGGTCGTAGTTCCACGCCGCGTCCATGCTCCAGCCGCGCGCGATGAGCGACTGGCTGGCGAAGTTCGCGCAGTCCACGCCGCTCAGCACCGCGTACTCGGCCGTGTTGTAGTCCGACCAGTGCGCGAGAACGTACGACACCTGCGCCTCGATGTCGGGATCGTCGGTGTACGTGAGGGAGAGCGGGTCGCGGTCGACCTCCTCGGCTCCGAGCGGCGCGGACGCCTCGACGATGCCCTGCACCGACGTCGTGACGGCGGCCGGCGCGGATGCCACCGGAACTTCGACGTCGACCGTCGACCCGTCGGCGTCCGTGAGGACCACCTCGGCGTCGCCGCGCACGGAGTCGTCGACGGCGGGGACGGCGAAGGTGATCGCGGCGGCGTCGGCGTCCACGATGTCCGCGGGGGTCCCGGCCACGGTCACCCCGGCGATCCGGTCGAGGTTGCGCCCCTGCACGGTCACCTGCGTCCCGCCCGTGAACGGCGCCTCGCGCGCGGACAGTTCCGTGGTCACGACGGGCCGATCGTCGGTCGACGCCGGCGGGATCACGAGGTCGTCCTCGGCCGCGGATGCCTCGAGCTCGTCGATCGCCGCTTCGCGCGCCGAGGCGTCCGCGAGAGCCGGCTCGTCCATGCCGTTCACGAGCGCACCGCCGACGATGGCTCCGGCGAGCAGGGTCGCCGCGCACGCCACGAGGAGCTCGCGGCGCGGACCGCTCGAGGGGCGGCGGTTGCCGCGGCGATCGGCGCGGTGCCGGGGGAAGCCGAGGCCTGCGCCGAGTCCGCGGAAGCCATCGGGACGGGCCTCGGCATCCGCGGCACCCGGATCGATGGTGGCCGCCCCGGGCGCGGTCGGCTCGGCCGGATCGGGCACGGTCGAGTCTACGGGGGTCGCGGCCGGGGCCGTCGCGGCGGGGAGGCTCGGCTCGGCCGGATCGGGCACGGTCGAGTCGAGGGAGGTCTGCCGGGCGGACGGCGCGGTGGACGTCGACCGGGCCGTCTCGGGTCGGGTCGGCTGCGCCCGGTCCGACGCCACGGCCGCGGGCTCGGGCAGGTCGAGCTCGGCGCGGATGGCGGCGAGTGCCGCGCCACGGCGGTCGGCGGGCTCGACCCGGCCGGGGGGCACGGTCAGGTCGAAGTCGCGCGCGGCATCCGGGTGGGGAGCACGGTAGGTCGAACGTCGGTGGGCAGGCAGGAGGAAGTCACGTGGCACGAGGGGTTGGGGGTTCCGTGTCGGCATTTCGGGGGACGGCACAGCCCATCATGCGAGCTTGTGAGGTTCCCTCACGCGGACTGGGAGGACCATGAGAGCGCGATCACTCCGACCCGGCAGCCCGATCCGGCGCTGGGCGGAGGATGCGATCGGCGTCAGGCGACCCGCGCTCGGCGGCTCTTGCGGGCGAGGGCGACACCGGCGAGCACGAGCGGAACGAGCACGACGATCGCGACGACGTTGACGCCCGCGAAGCCCGCCAGACCGAGCACGATGCCGGAGAGCGCCGCCGAGGCGGCCGCCGCCACGTTCATCGCGGCATCCGTCGCCCCCTGCAGCGCCACGCGCGACGCCGGCTCGACCGTCGTCGTCAGCAGCGTCGAGCCGCCGATCAGCGCCGCCGACCACCCGAGACCGAGCAGCCCGAGCGCGACCGGGATGAGCACCATCGAGTCGCCGGGCGCGAAGATGCCGATGAGGGTCGCGACGAGCAGGATGGCACCGCCGAGTCCGATCACGCGCGGCGCGCCGATCCGATCGACGAGCCATCCCATCAGCGGGCTCGCGGCGTACATGCCGAGGATGTGGATGCTGATCACGAGCCCCACCATCCCGATCGGCACCCCGTGTCCGGTCATGTGCACGGGAGTCATCACCATCACGCCGACCATGACCGTGTGCGCGCAGACGATCGCGAGGATCGCCAGCCGTCCTCGGGCATCGGCGAAGGCGGCCCGGAACGCCGGCCACGACCCGACGCGCTCGCTGGACCCCGACGCGGACGCATCGGACACCAGCCGGCCCGCCCTCGGCAGCCGGAGCACGGCGGCGGCGATGAAGGTGGCGACCGCGAACACCGCTCCCGAGAGCACGAACGGCCCGACGAGCGCCGGGAGCCCGGCGGCCCGGCCGAGCTCGTCGCCCGTGGACGACAGCAGCGGCCCGGCGACCGACCCGATCGTGGTCGCCCAGAGCACGAGCGACATCGACCGTGCCTCGAAGCCGGGCGCGGCGACCTCGGTCGCGGCGAAGCGGGCCTGCAGGCCCGCCGCGGTGCCCGCGCCGAACGCGGCGAGCCCGAGGAACACCGCCGGCACGAGCCCCGTGGATGCGGCCACCACGATGAGCACCGCGCCGGCCGCCGACGACGCATAGCCGACGGCGAGCGCGACGTGCCGACCGGAGTGCACGGCCAGGCGGGCGAGCGGGATCGCCGCGAGCGCGGCGCCGAGCACGCTGGCCGACTGCGACAGGCCGCCGAGTGCGGTCACGCCCGTGAGGTCGGCGACGAGGATCGCCGCGAGCGCCATGCCGGTCGCGACGCCGACGCCTGCGAGCAGCTGGTTGACGATCAGGAGTCCGAGCTGGACGCCGGCGCGCCGAGGTGCGGGCTCGCGCCGCGGCATCCGCTCGGCTGCACCCGAGGACCCGCGACCGACGACCGCCGGCCCGCGCGGTTCCTCGGCCGGATCAGGCATAGTCCGGAGCCGCCGGAAGGCCGAAGAACTCCTCGAGCGTCGTCACGCCCTTCTCGTGCATCTCGTTCGAGAGGTCGGTGCCGATGTAGCGGAAGTGCCACGGCTCGAACTGGTAGCCGGTCACCTGGGCCTTGTCGGCCGGGTAGCGCAGCAGGAAGCCGAACCGGTACGCGTTGTCGCGGAGCCACTGGCCCTCGGGGGTGTCCGCGAAGCAGACCGCGAGCGAGCAGTTGCCCGATTCCGGCCCGATGTCGATGGTGAGTCCCGTCTGGTGCTCGCTGAAGCCCGGACGCGCGGTGAGCTCGTCATCGTTGGCGTAGATCCGCTCCTGCGCGGCGTACGATCGGTACGCGCTGTTCGACGCGAGCGAGAGCCCGGCCTCCGCCGACGCGGCCTGGAACATCTTCACGACCGCATCCGCCGCCTCGGCGCGCATGAGCGGCTCCCATGTGTGCGGCACCGGGACGACGACGAGGTCGGCGGGCTCGTAGTCCACGGGGTTCAGGGGACGGAGCTTGTCGACGACGACCCAGATGCTGTTCGGGTCGTCGATCGAGTGCGCGGTCGTGTCGAAGGCGTCGACCGGCGTGGGCGTCGCCGTCGCGGTCGGCGCCGGCCGCGGGGCCTGCGTGGGCGTCTCGGTCGGCGTGGGCGTCGGCGCGGCGGAGTCGGCCGAGGGGCTGAACGCGACGATCGCCCAGACGGCGACGATCGCGACGAGGACCATGCCGATGAGGGCGGCGATCAGGCGGTTGCGGCGGACGCGCGGGGACGCGCCGGATCCGGAGGACATCACCCGGCGAGCCGCCAGTAGTAGACCTCTGCGCCGGGATGCTCCTCGGTGATCGCGACGTCGACGTCGCGATAGGCGCTGTCCTTCGTGTGACCGGCGAAGGCGATCCGCACCTCGCCGTCACCGCGCTCGATGCGCGTCACGATGCCCGTGTGGTCACGATCGCCCGAGCGGTCCCAGTCGAACTGGACGATGTCGCCGAGCCGCACCTGGTCGCGCTGGCTGTCGTCGAGCGGCCTCGCCAGCTCGGGATGGTCGCTCAGCCATTCGTGCATCGCGGTCGAGCTGCGCCACGACGCGGTCGACGAGTACGGGTCGCCGCCGTGGTTCCACTCTTCGGTCTGCGCCCATCCGCGCGCCACCAGCGCCTGACTGGCGAAGTTGACGCAATCGTTGCCTTCCAGCACGCCCCACTCCTCGACGTTGTAGTCCGACCAGTATGCGAGGGCGTAGTCGAGTTGCGCCAGCACGGCGGGGTCGCTGGTCTCGTCGGCGACGAGTCGTTCCTCCTCGTCCGACTCCGCGGCGTCGGACCCGGCCTCCTCGTCGGACGAAACCCCGTCGTCGGGGTCGGCGTCGCCGCTCCGCGTCGGCGACGCCGAGTCGGCGGAGGCGACCTGCGGCGGGAGCGGGGGAACGCCCGCGCAGCCCGTCAGGCACAGGCCGCCGAACGCGGCGACGCCGAGCAGGGTCGCCATGGCACGGCGGCGGGACGTTCGGGTACGGGGCACGCGTTCACGCTAACCGCGACGCCTCCGAGGAAGCCGGGAGCAGCCTGCGTGCGAGCGGTGCGTCACCGGTGTCCTCGGTGCGCGGTCGTGGGGTCGGGAATGGTCACGCGCCGATCACGATCGACGGAATGTGAGAGCGCTCTCTTGACAGATGGGCCGAGGACTGCCTAGTCTCGGGAACCGCATCGTGAGAGCGCTCTCACCGGAGATCGATCGCGCTCGACCGACGCGCCCGCAATCCGATTCCACGCACACAAGGGAGTGACCGTGATGCTTTCACGACGCACCAAAGCGATCGCCGCCCTCGCCGGCGCCGCATCGTTCGCCCTCATCGCCACCGGCTGCGCCGCGGGCGACGACACCGCCTCCGACGACGGCGGCCCGATCGAGCTGACCGTCGCCACGTTCAACAACTTCGGCTACACCGACGAGCTCCTCCAGGAGTACATGGACGAGCACCCGAACGTCACCATCGTCCACAACGTCGCCGCCGAGTCCGGCGACGCCCGCGCCAACTACTTCCAGAAGCTCGGCAAGGGCGGCCTGGCCGACATCGAGGCGGTCGAGATCGACTGGTTCGCCGAGGCCATGCAGTACTCCGACCTGCTCGCCGAGGCGCCCGACAGCGTCAAGGGCCGCTGGCTCGAGTGGAAGGAGGCCGCCGCGACCGACGCCGACGGCCGCCTCATCGGCTTCGGCACCGACATCGGCCCGCAGGGCGTCTGCTACCGCGCCGACCTCTTCGAGGCGGCGGGCCTGCCGAGCGACCGCGAGGGCGTCGCCGAGCTGTTCGACGGCGACTGGGAGAACTTCCTCGACGTCGCGGACCAGTACCGCGAGGCCACCGGCAAGCCCATGATCGACTCGGCCAACTCGGTGCTCCAGGGCATCGTGAACCAGATCGAGTACACCTACACCGAGCCCGACGGCACGGTGATCGCCACCGAGAACCCCGAGATCGCGAACGCCTACGAGCTCGTCACCGAGCGCGCCATCCCGAACTCGGCGTACTCCGGCCAGTGGTCCGACGACTGGTTCGCCTCCATGGCGAACGGCGAGTTCGCGACCATGCTCTGCCCGGGCTGGATGCTCGGCGTCATCTCCGGCAGTGCAGCCGACGTCGAGGGCTGGGACGTCGCGGACGTCTTCCCCAACGGCGGCGGCAACTGGGGCGGCTCGTACCTGACCGTCCCGGCCGACGGCGAGAACGTCGAGGCGGCCCTCGAGCTCGCGGACTGGCTGACCAGCCCCGAGACGCAGATGAAGGCCTTCGCCAACGCGGGCACCTTCCCGAGCCAGGTCGACGCCCTCGAGGGCGAGGAGCTCGCGAGCGCGACCAACGAGTACTTCAACGACGCGCCCACCGGTGAGATCCTCTCCAACCGCGCCGAGGCCGTGACGGTCGCCCCGTACAAGGACGCCGACTACTTCAAGTACCACGACGCGCTCCAGAACGCGGTCAACCGCGTGTTCGACGGCTCCGAGGACGCCTCGTCGTCCTGGAACACCTGGGTCGCCGAGGTCGAGGCCTTCTAGGCCGAACGGGGTGCGGGCCGGCATCGGCCCGCACCCCCGACCCCGCCCCATCCATCCACCTGATACGGAGCCATCGTGACCTCGACGCAGACGCGCCCGACGGTGTCGGCGCCCGAGCCCGACCGGGCCGAACCCGAAGCCCGCCCGGTCCGGGTGCTCGGCTTCCGCCAGAACCTCAGCCGGTGGGACCTGAAGCTCTCGCCGTACCTCTACATCTCGCCGTTCTTCATCATGTTCGCGATCGTGGGACTCTTCCCGATCGGCTACACGGCGGTCATCTCGCTCATGGACTGGGACCTGGTCCGCAACTCCGGCGAGTTCATCGGATTCGACCAGTACGTCTGGATCCTCCAGAACCCGCAGTTCTGGACCGCGCTGCGCAACACGTTCAGCATCTTCCTGCTCTCGAGCGTGCCGCAGCTCATCGTCGCGATCTTCATCGCGGCGATGCTCGACCGCAACATCCGCGCGAAGACGTTCTGGCGCATGAGCGTGCTCGTGCCCTTCGTCATGGCACCCGTCGCGGTCGCCCTCATCTTCAGCAACATGTTCGGCGACAACCACGGCCTCGTGAACGGCGTCCTCACCGACCTCGGCCTGCCCGCCGTCCCGTGGCACAAGGACCCGTTCTGGAGCCACGTCGCCATCGCGACGATGGTCAACTTCCGGTGGACGGGCTACAACACGCTGATCCTGCTCGCCGCGATGCAGGCGATCCCGCGCGACTACTACGAGGCGGCGACCGTCGACGGCGCCGGCGCCTTCCGCCAGTTCACGCACATCACGCTGCCCTCGCTCAAGGCCACCCTCATCTTCGTGATCATCACCTCGACGATCGGCGGCCTGCAGATCTTCGACGAGCCCCGCATGTTCGACAACACCGGCGAGGGCGGCCCCGCCCAGCAGTGGCTCACGATCACGCTGTTCCTCTACAACATCGGCTGGGGCGAGTGGAACTTCGGCCGCGCCGCGGCGCTCGCGTGGATCCTCTTCCTGATCATCCTCGTCATCGGCCTGATCAACCTCGCGGTGACCCGGACCCTCGTCCGCGACGAGGGGACCCGCGTCCCGAAGGCCGGCAAGAAGCAGAAGGGAGTGCGCGCATGAGCTCCCTGAACTCCCCCGCCGCACTGTCGATCGTCGAGTCCAGCATCCCGGAGACGCCGCAGCGCAAGCGCAACCGGACCACCCGCATCAAGGGCCGACGCGCGGGCTTCTGGGTCTACGCGGGCCTCGGCGTCGTGTTCGTCGGCTCGCTGTTCCCGTTCTACTGGTCGTTCCTCATCGGTTCCGGCGACTCGACCACGATCAACGATCCGGACTTCTCGTGGTGGCCGGCCGGCAACTTCCTCGCCAACGCGCAGACGGTCGTCACCGACCCGGCGGTGAACTTCTGGCCGGCGCTCTGGAACTCGATCTACAGCTCGGCGCTCATCGCGGCCGCCGTCGTCGTCACCTCGACGCTCGCCGGCTGGGCGTTCGCCAAGCTGCGCTTCCCCGGGTCGAAGGCCCTGCTCGTGTTCGTCGTCGCCACGATGGCGGTGCCGATGCAGCTCGGCGTCGTGCCGCTCTACATCCTGTTCGCCGACCTCGGATGGACGGGGCAGATCGGTGCGATCATCATCCCGGCGATCACGAGCGCGTTCGGCGTGTTCTGGATGACGCAGTACCTCCGACAGTCGGTGCCGGACGAGCTCATCGAGGCGGCCCGCGTCGACGGCGCGTCGATGATCCGCACGTTCTGGACGATCGGCGTCGTGGCGGCGCGCCCCGCCGCCGCGATGCTCGGACTGTTCACCTTCGTCACGGCCTGGAACAACTTCTTCTGGCCGTTCATCGTGCTCGACCGCAGCGACCCGACACTGCCGGTGGCACTCTCGCTGCTACAGTCCAACCACTTCGTGGACTACTCGATCGTCCTCGCGGGCGTGCTGTTGTCGACCATTCCCCTCCTCGTGCTGTTCGTCGTCGCCGGCAAGCAGCTCGTCTCAGGAATCATGCAAGGAGCCGTCAAGGGATGACCACCACCATCCAGCCCAACACCACCGCGACGACGGATGCCGCTGCCGCACCCTCGTCGACGGCGATCCGCCGCTTCCCCGAGGGCTTCCTCCTCGGGGCCGCCGCCGCCGCGTACCAGATCGAGGGCGCCGCCCACGAGGACGGCCGGACCGACTCGATCTGGGACGCCTTCAGCCGCGTGCCCGGCGCGGTCGTCAACGCCGACAACGGGGATGTCGCGTGCGACCACTACCACCGCTACCGCGACGACGTCGCGCTCATGACGGAGCTCGGCCTCGACACCTACCGCTTCTCGACGTCGTGGGCGCGCGTGCACCCCGACGGCGGGCCGGTCAACGCGAAGGGCGTCGACTTCTACTCGCGCCTCGTCGACGAGCTGCTGGAGCAGGGCATCCTGCCCTGGCTCACGCTCTACCACTGGGACCTGCCGCAGGCCCTCGAGGAGCAGGGCGGCTGGGCGAGCCGCGACACCGCGTACCGGTTCCGCGACTACGCCCTCACCATGCACGACGCGCTCGGCGACCGCGTGAAGGTGTGGACGACGCTCAACGAGCCGTGGTGCTCGTCGTTCCTCAGCTACACGGGCGGCGCGCACGCGCCCGGCCGACAGGACGTCGAGGCCGGCCTCCGCGCCGCCCACCACCTGCTCCTCGGCCACGGGCTCGCGGTGCAGGCGCTGCGCGAACGCGACGCGTCGTTGGAGCTCGGCATCACGCTGAACCTCACGGTCGCGAAGCCCGTCGACCCGACGCGCCCCGGCGACGTCGACGCGGCCCGCCGGATCGACGGGCAGTTCAACCGCGTCTTCCTCGACCCGATCTTCCGCGGCCACTACGCGGGCGACCTGCTCGCCGACGTCGGGCACCTCGGCCTGCGCGACGCGATCGAGCCGGGCGACCTCGAGGTCATCTCGGCGCCGATCGACGCGCTCGGGGTGAACTACTACCACGGCGAGTTCGTCAGCGACCGTCCCGCGGCGCAGCCGCTGGAGGGACAGGCGCCCACCGACCGTCCGACGCGGTCGCCGTTCCCCGCGGCCGACGGCGTGCACTTCCACTCCCAGGGCCTGCCGCGCACGGGCATGGGCTGGGAGGTCCAGCCCGACGGACTGCGCGAGCTCCTCGGCCGCGTGCACCGCGAGTACTCGGGACCGGCGGGCGTGCGCCTGTTCGTCACGGAGAACGGCGCGGCGTACGACGACGAGGTCGCGGCGGATGGCGCGGTGCACGACGTCGAGCGGACCGAGTTCCTGCTCGGCCACCTGGACGCCGTCCTCGACGCGGTCGACGAGGGGACGCCCGTCCACGGCTACTTCTACTGGTCGATCCTCGACAACTTCGAGTGGGCGTGGGGCTACGACAAGCGCTTCGGCCTCGTGCGCGTCGACTACGACACCCAGGCGCGCACGATCAAGGACAGCGGGCTCGCCTACCAGCGGGTCATCCGCGACCGGGGCCTGCCCGCGGCATCCGCTCGCTGAGCGACCCGTCGAACGCGCCTCGGACCGACGCCCTGGACCACCGCCGCATGAACACCGCAAATAGACTGGCCGGCATGCAGGGGGCAACCGGGACCGGGGCGCGTTCGTCTGCGCCGACCCTCGAGATGGTCGCGCGCGAGGCGAACGTGTCGCGCGCGACGGTCAGCCGCGTGGTGAACGGCTCGCCGAAGGTCTCGCCGGAGGTCGCGCGCGCGGTCAACGCGGCGATCGCGAAGCTCAACTACGTGCCGAACCGCGCGGCGCGGTCGCTCGCGAGCCGGACCTCCGGCGCGATCGCGCTCGTCGTGCCGGAGGACACGACGCGCTTCTTCGGCGATCCGTACTTCGCCGCGATCGTGCAGGGCATCACCCGGCGCCTCGACGACAGCGAGTACCTGCTCAACCTGCTGCTCTCGACGAGCGACCCCAATCGCAAGACCGTGCGCTACCTGCGCTCGGGGGTCGTCGACGGGGCGTTGGTCGTCTCGCACCACGAAGGCGACCACTCGCTGCACGAGGCGGCGCACCAGATGCCGATGGTCTTCGGCGGCCGGCCGCCGAACATCGCCGAGTCCGACATCTTCGTCGACGTCGACAACCTCGAGGGCGGGATGACCGCGACCGAGCGCCTGATCGCGATCGGCCGGAAGCGCATCGGCACCATCACCGGCCCCCTCGACATGCCCGCCGCGGTCGACCGGCTCGCCGGGTTCCGTCGCTCGATGGAGACCGCGGGGATGCCGGCCGACGCGGTCGAGCAGGCCGACTTCTCCGTCGCCGGCGCCGTGGCCGCCACCCGACGCCTGCTCGACCGCGAGCCCGACCTCGACGGGCTGTTCGTCGCGAGCGACCTCATGGCGACCGGCGCGCTCGCGGTGCTGCGCGAGCGCGGCCGACGCGTGCCTGAGGACGTGGCCGTGGTCGGCTACGACGACAGTCCGGCGGCGACGTCGTCGGCGATCCCGCTCACGACGGTCTACCAGCCGTCGGAGGAGATGGGGTACCTGATGGCCGATCTCCTGCTGCGGCTCCTGGCGGGCGAGGACGTGCCGCACCGCAACATCATGCCGACACGACTCGTGCGCCGCGCGTCGGCGTAGCGCAGCGGGCCCGTTCCTCCACCGGCCGAACGGAGTGCGATTTCTGGGATGGAGCACGGGTTCATCTCGCGCTCCATCCCAGAAATCGGACTTGATCGGCGAGCCGTCGGGCGGGGCGGGCGGGACGGGGCGGGGGCGTGGTGTGCGCAGGCGGGCGGCGCGCGTGCGTCAGGCGTCGAAGCGGATGCCGGCGGCGTCGCCGAACCGGCGTCGCATGACCTCGATGGCGTCGGCGTGCTCGTCGACGAGCACGAAGCGTCGCCCGAGCGAGCGCGCGACCGCGCCCGTCGTGCCGGAGCCGGCGAACGCGTCGAGCACCCAGTCGCCCGGCCGGCTCGACGCCTGCACGATGCGGCGCAGCACCCCCTCGGGCTTCTGCGTCGGGTAGCCCGTCTTCTCGCGGCCCGTCGGCGAGACGATCGTGTGCCACCAGACATCCGTCGGCAGCTTGCCGCGTGCGGCCTTCTCGGGCGTGACGAGCCCCGGCGCCATGTACGGCTCGCGATCGACCGCCTCGGAGTCGAAGAAGTACGCCTCCGGGTCCTTCACGTAGACGAGGATCGTGTCGTGCTTGGTCGGCCAGCGCCGCTTCGACTTCGCACCGTAGTCGTACGCCCAGATCAGCTCGTTGAGGAAGCACTCCCGCCCGAACAGCGCGTCGAGCAGCACCTTCGCGTAGTGCGCCTCGCGGTAGTCGAGGTGCAGGTACAGCGTGCCGTCGTCGGCGAGCAGCCGCCACGCCTCGACGAGCCTCGGCTCGAGGAACCCCCAGTAGTCGTCGAACCGATCGTCGTAGCGCAGCAGGTCGCCGCGGATCCGCTCGTACTGCCTGCCGGCGAAGCCGGTGACCGCGAGTCGTCGGGGCGCTTCGGCGTCGCGCGGGGTGTCGGTGGCGGATGCCTCGGCGCCCGAGGCATCCGTCGCGCCCTGCCGCACGTGGCGCGACGACTGCCGCGCCTGCGAGCGCCCGGTGTTGAACGGCGGGTCGAGGTAGACGAGCGCGAACCGGCCGTCGGGGAGGGATCGCAGCACGTCGAGGTTGTCGGCGTGGATGACGCGATCGGGTTCGTCGGCGGGCACCGGACAAGTCTGCCAGCGCTCGCGACCCGTCGGTCGAAGGTCCCGATGGTCCGCGTGCCCGGCGCTCTACGCTGATCGCCTGGCGGAGGACGGCGAGCGGCGGCGGCCGACCGTGAGCGACGGGAACGGGACGATGCGCGCGCTGGTGGTGTACGAGACGATCTGGGGCAACACGGGCGCCCTGGCCGAGGCGACGGCCGAGGGCCTGCGCGGCAGCGCCGGCGTCGAGCGGGTCGACCTCGTGGCCGCGGCCGAGGCGCCGGCCGCGATCGATCCCGAGATCGACCTGGTGGTGGTCGGCGGGCCGACGCACGCGTTCTCCATGTCGACCGTATCGTCGCGCAGCAACGCCCGCCAGCAGGGGGCGACGGAGATCCCCGCGCGCGGCATCCGGGAGTGGATCGACGGCCTCACCCCGCCGTCGTCGGCGGTCGCCGTCGCGACGTTCGACACGCGCACCGTCAAGCCCCGCCTGCCCGGCTCGGCCGCGAAGAAGGCCATGAAGGCGCTGGTCGCGAAGGGGTTCCGCCCGGTCGACTCGCCGAAGACCTTCGGCGTGCACGGCTACTCGGGTCCGACCGCGGACGGCGAGCTCGAGCGGGCGCGCGCGTGGGGGGCGACGCTCACCGACGCGTGACGCGGCGTCGCGGCATCCGGAGGCCGACGACCCTCGATGGGGGTCGCCGTCGCGCGCTCAGTGCTCGACGTCGAGCCGGATGCGACCGCGGAACCGATCGGGGTCGTCGTCGTCTGCGTCGGCCGCGGCGAACGAGATGCCCTTGTCGCCGTCGCCCGGGACGGGTGCGGGGACGGGCAGCCGCGCCTGCCGGTCGACCTCGACCTGGGCCTCGTACTTGCGCGGCGCGAACACCTCGTCGCCGATCATCATGACGGCGGACCCGCTGGGCTTGCCCCGCTTGGTCTTGTCGGACAGGTCGATCCACCCCTTGCGCGTGGCGAACACGCCGAACGCGATCACCGCGCCGGCGATGATCAGGATGACCCACCAGTCCACCCGGCGATTCTAGACGCCCTGACTCCCCCTCACGTTCAGGGCTTCCACAGGCCCGCGCGCGCAGCGGGCGGGCGGGACGTCACGGAACGCGCTGCAGCCAGTCCTCGGTCGCGAACTTCGAGGCGACGAGCGCCTCTGCCTCGGCGAGCTCGTCGGCGGTGACCGCGCCGGGCGTCGCGCCGTAGAGCCCTGCGAACGTCTCCTTGAGCCGCTCGATGATCGCGGCGCGCGCGAGCCCGGTCTGCGAGCGCAACGGGTCGACGCGCTTGGCCGCCGACGCGATGCCCTTGTCGCTGATCTTCTCGCGGCCGATGCGGAGGACCTCGAGCATCTTGGCGTTGTCGAGGTCGTACGCCATGGTCACGTGATGCAGCACGCCGCCCGAGCCGAGTCGCTTCTGCGCGGCGCCGCCGATCTTGCCGGCCGGGCTCGCGATGTCGTTCAGCGGCTGGTACGTCGCCTCGATGCCGAGCGAGCGCAGCCCCTGCAGCACCCAGTCGTCGAGGAACGCGTACGAGTCGGCGAAGCTCATGCCCTGCACGAGCTCGGAGGGGACGTAGAGCGAGTAGGTGACGACGTTGCCCTTCTCCATCATCATCGCGCCGCCCCCCGAGATGCGGCGGACGACATCGAAGCCGTAGCGGGCCGCGCCATCCGGGTCGACCTCGTTCTTGACCGACTGGAACGAGCCGATCACGACGGCCGACTCGTCCCATTCCCAGAAGCGCAGCGTCGGCTTGCGACGGCCCTCGCCGACGCGCGTGGCGAGCACCTCGTCGAGCGCGAGGTGCACCCGCGGCGGCACGGCGGGGTCGTGCACGATCTCCCACTCGTAGTCCGACCAGGTGCGGGCATCCGTCATCGCCCGGCGCACGGCCACCGCGATCGCCTCGGCCGAGAAGCCGAGCATGACCGCGTCGGGGCGCAGCCCCTTCGTGATCGCGGCCGCGATCTGCTTGGCATCGGATGCCGCGGGCAGGCCGTCGAGCGCCCGGTTCAGGTCGTCGAGCGCCTCATCCGGTTCGAGGAAGAAGTCGCCGGCGACGCGCGCGTTCCGGATCGCCCCGTCGACGACGTCGAAGTCGACGACCACGAGCTTGCCGCCGGGGACCTTGTACTCACCGTGCATGCGTCCAGCCTACGGATGCCGCGGACCGCAGCCTCCGGGAGGTCGGAGCATCCCACGGGCGGGAGCCGACGCAGGCGTTCCGGGGGTGCGTCGGCTCCCGCCCCGGCGGGGGCTACGGGGTGACCGCGGGCACCGCGTTCGCGATCAGCTCGTCGGCCATCTCGACGAACCACTGCCCGGCGGCCGGGTCGACCATGTCGCGCTCCGGATCCTCGGGTCCGGCAGTGCCGCGCAGGCACAGTCCGTCGGACTCGCCGGGGACCTTGACCCAGAGGTACGCGTCGACGAGCGCGTCACCGGTGTCGGTCGTCGGGCGCAGGCCGAGGCCGCGGTCGGGTGGGTTGCACCAGACCTGCGGATCCGGGTAGACCTCGGTCGGGGTCCACGGCCCGACGCCGTTGCGGCTCGTGTCGATCACGAAGTGCGCCTGCGCATCGGGGTCCCGCTCGAGGCCGGTGTCGGCGTACGCCTGGTCGTACGCGGCATCCGTCAGCCCCCACGTCGAGAAGTCGGCCGGGTTCGCGGGGTAGTACTGGCTGCCGCACCACTCGCGCTGCCACCACGAGTTCAGGTCGAGCTGGATGCATTCCGAGATCCAGGTGCCGTACTTCTGCTGGCGTTCGGTCGTCTCGTAGTTCGAGACGTTGAGGAAGAAGCCGTCGGCCCGTTCCACGCCGGCCTTGATGAGGCGGTCGGTGATGTCGCCGACGCCGAGCCAGGCCGAGTGCGTGCCGTCGAGGTAGACGGCCGTGTTCGGCAGCGCGGCGAACGCGTCGACCGCGTGGTTCAGCATGGCGAACCGCTCGTCGGCGGCGGTCGCGGCGTCCGCCTCGGCGGGCTGGCACCACTCCAGCTGTCCGTTGATCGTGGTGTACCAGGGGATGATGCCGAGCCCGTCGGGCTCGAGGATGACGACGGCGTCCTTGTTGCCGATGCCCTTGGCGAAGCCGTCGATCCAGGCGGTGTACTGCTCGACCGTGGTCGCGCCGCCGGCGGAGTACTGCGCGCAGTCGCGGAACGGGATGTTGTAGGCGACGAGCACGGGCACCTCGTCGGCCGCATGGGCGGCGACGACGGCGCGCTTGACGTCCTGCTTGGCCTCGATGGGCGTGCCGCCGTTGATCCAGGTCGCGCTCGGGAAGGAGCCGAGCAGCAGCGCGTCGGCCCTGGCGTCTCCGTCGAGCGCGGCGGCGGCCTCGATGGTGGTGCTCGCCGGGTTGGTCCAGAGGGCCGCCTCGGGTGACAGCACGTCGTTCGCGGCGTGCGCGGGCGATGCGGCGAGGGCGACCGCCGCGAGGGCGAGGGCCGCACCTCCGGCGAAGGTCGTGGTGTGGTGCGGAAGCTTCATCGATTCCTCCTGGCTGTTCGGTCGACGTTGACGCGGAGCCGTGAGAGCGCTCTCACGCACTCACGGTGGAAAGCCTGCCGCGTCGGCTCGCGGCTGTCAAGGGTGGGCTGCGGGCGTCGCCCGCGTAGGCTCGGCCACGAGGCATCCGCCTGCGCACCCGCACGACCGCACGACCGCACGCAGGCACGCACCGACCGCACCAGCGCCCGACCACGGCGCCGACCGCGAAGGGGACCGCGATGACCACCCTCTACCTGGCCCGACACGGTGAGACCGTCTGGCACGGCGAGCACCGCTACGCCGGTCGATCGGACATCGATCTCACGGCGAACGGGCTCACCCAGGCCGACCACCTCGCCGAGTGGGCCTCGCGTGCCCGGCTCTCCGCGGTGGTGTCGTCGACGCTCATCCGCGCCCGCGACACGGCCGAGCCCGCCGCGGCGGCCGCCGGCGTCGAACTGCGCACCGACGCGCGGCTCATCGAGGTGGACTTCGGCGAAGCCGAGGGCATGTCGCCGGGCGAGCTCGCCGAGCAGCTGGCCGAGCCCTGGGCGGCGTTCGGTCGGCGGCCGGCGAACCATCCGTTCCCCGGGGGCGAGGCCGGCGTCGACGCCATCGCCCGGGCGGCCCCGGCCCTGTGGGAGCTCGTGCACGAGTTCGGGGTCGGCGAGGCGACGGTCGGCGGGTCGGCGGCCTCGCGCCGCGGCCGCCGCGTGCTCGTGGTCTTCCACGGCACGCTGCTGCGACTGCTGCTCTGCGAGTGGCTCGGCATCGACCCGGACCGCTACCGCGACCTCTTCCCCGAGATCGGCAGCTGCGCGATCACCGAGGTGCGATTCGAACGGGTCGGCGAGAAGGTGCAGCCGCGGCTGATCGGCATGAACCTCCCGCCCCACCGCTGACGCGGCACCCCCGCGCTCGAGACGACTCAGTCGACGGCGAAGCGCTCGTCGAGCCAGCGGATGAGGTCGCCCCGGACCTCCTCCTGGTTGGTCTCGTTGAAGATCTCGTGGCGGGCCTCCTGGTACACGATCAGGGTCGCGTCCACGAGCTTCGCGCGCCGCACGTAGTCCTTCAGCAACGCCTTCGCGCTGCGTTCGCCCGCGACGGGATCGTCGGAGCCGACCATGATGAGCACCGGCAGTTCGCTCGGGATGCGCTTGGACGGCCGCGTCATCAGCGTGAACGACTGCGGCCAGCCGAAGAGCTGCTGCAGCGTTCGGTTGGTCGTGTGCGGGTCGGCCTCCCACGCCTCGGCGACGGCCGGGTCGCGGCTCAGCCACTCGACCGAGGTGCCGCCGGGCCGGGCGAACCGCTTGTTGAGGTCGCCGAGGTTCGTGTACCCGAGCTGCAGCCACGCCGTGCCCGTCAGCACGACCGCGTCGTACCGCTCGGGGTGCCGGTTCACGAGGTGCTGCGTCATGAACGAGCCCCATGAGTGGCCGAGGATCACGAATGGCACGTCGTCGCCCTCGGTCTCACGGATGACCTCGCCGAACCGCTCGACGCCGTCGATCGCGGCACGCATGCCGCCGGGACCGGGCCGTCCCATCCGGTCGAGGTCGCCGCCGTGCTGCTCGAAGCCGGTCTGCCCGTGCCCGCGGTGGTCGTCGGCCCAGACCGAGTACCCGGCGGCGTTCAGCGCCTCGACGAGCTCGCCGTAACGGCCGGTGTGCTCGCCGATGCCGTGCACGAGCTGCACGACCGCGACCGGCTCCGGGACCCGCCACGACCGGTAGTGGATGCGTACGCCGTGGGCGTCGGTGAACGTCGGCATGCGCTCATCCTCGCAGGCCGACGCGCCCGCCCGTCACGACTCGCGGGTCACCTCGACCGACACGAACAGTTCCGACGACGACGGTCCCGCGTACACCCCGCGGAGCGGGGCGACGTCGGTGTAGTCGCGGCCGCGCCCCACGAGCACGTGCAGCTCCCCGACCTCGGCGAGGTTCGTCGGGTCGTACCCGCGCCACGCGCCCGCGAACCACTCGACCCACGCGTGCGACTCGCCCGTGACCGTGACGCCGACCGGAGCCTCGCGGTCGGGGTGCAGGTAGCCGGACGCGTACCGCGCGGGGATGCCGACCGAGCGCAGCGCACCGACCGCGAGGTGCGCGATGTCCTGGCAGACGCCCTTGCGTTCGGCCCAGGCCTCGCGGGCGGTCGAGTTCACGGCGGTGACGCCCGTCACGTACTCGACGGCATCGCCGACGGCGCGCGAGATCTCGAGCGCGGTCTCGCCGACGGGCATGCCCTCCGCGGCGATCTCCGCGGCGAGCGCCGCGACCTCGGGCGGCGGCTCCGTGGCATCCGTCTGCGTCGTGTACTCGGTGAACGGCACGCTCGACGCTCGGATCGCGGCGAGCTGCTCCCACGTCGGCTCCGGCCCGCGGCCGGGGAGCGGCCGCACCTCGACGACGCTCGTCGCGGTGACCGAGAGCTCGCGGTGCGGCGTCAGGGCCTCGAACGTCGAGACGCGCGTGCCCCAGTAGTCGAGGTAGGCGTGCTGCGTCGCACCGGGGCGGATGTCGAGGCTCGCGTGCAGCACGAACTGCTCGCCGCCGGAGTGCGGGAGCATCCGCGCCTCGTTGTACGACGCCGTGGCCTCCTCGGCGTAGGCGAACCCGGTGCGGTGGACGATGCGGAGCCGACTCACGAGACCTCCCCGATCCAGACCGGCACGACGCTCGTCGGGAAGTAGCGTTGCCGGATCGCGTCGCTCGCCGCCGAGACGACCTCCTGCACGCGTTCCATGTTCCCGGCCAGGTCGAACAGGATGTCGCCGATCGGCCGGTACTCGAGCTCGGAGCGGATCTGCCCGAGCAGCCGCTGGCCCTGGTCGGTCACGCCGACGCGTCCCGCGCGCGGGTCGATCTCGCGGAGCGACTCCTCGGCGCGGATGACGCTCGAGATGATCGAGCGCGGGAAGAGCCGGTCGAGCAGCAGGAACTCCGCGGCCGACAGCGTCGACGGCACGCCGCGGTAGCTGCGCAAGTAGGCCTCGTAGCCTCCGCAACTGCGGAGGATGGTGGTCCAGCTCGGCCCGCTCGCCTCGGTGAGCGACCGTGTGGCCAGGAGGCGCGCGGTCATGTCGGCACGTTCGATCGAGCGGCCGAGACTGAAGAAGTGCCACGCCTCGTCACGGCTCGAAGCCGAATCGACGACGCCGATGGCGAGCGCCGCCCGATCTCGGACCCAGCGGAAGAACTCGTGGGTCTTGTCGGACGCCACCTGCCGCGGCATCCGCGCATACGTGTGGTTCAGCGCCTCCCACAGCTCGGTCGACACGATCTCGCGCGCGCGGCGCGCGTTCTCGCGGGCCGCCGTCACCGAGTGGGCGATGGATGCCGGATGGTGCGGGTCGACCGCGAGGAGGGCGATGACGTCCGACGGTCCGAGCGCGGCGTCCTCGTTCGGCTCGCTGCCCATGACCGCGAGGAGCGCACGGCACGCGGAGTCCTCGTCGATCCAGGGGTCCTCGAGGAGGAGCTGGAGGTGCACGTCGAGGATGCGCGCCGTGCCGTCGCTCCGCTCGATGTAGCGGCCGATCCAGAACAGGCTCTCGGCGATGCGGCTCAGCATGGGTTCGCCCCCTCGCTGCTCGGCGGGGTCTCGATGCGCCCGGTGCGCGCCCGCGGATTTCGCTGCTGCTGCTGTTGCTCTTGCTGCTCGTGCTGTTGCTGTTGCTGTTGTTGCTGCTGCTGGCGGACCGGGGCGTCCTCGTCCTGCGGCGAGGCCTCGGGGCGGTGGCCTCGGTGATGCGCGGCGTGCTCGACCTCGGCGATCGGGCTGGTCGCATCCGCCGTCGCATTCGCGATCCCCGTCGCGGTGGTGGGCATGCTCGCGATCCCGGTCGCCTGGTCGGCGACGATCGTGCCGACCCGCCCGCCGGCGCCGTGGGTGCTGCCGAGCACCTCGGGTCGCGGACTGGGCACGAGGCCGGCGATCGGACCCGTCGTCACCGAGTCGTCGAGGACCCACGTGTCCTTCGACCCGCCGCCCTGACTCGAGTTCACGACCAGCTGGCCCTCGGGGAGGGCGACGCGCGTGAGCCCGCCGGGGAGCACCCAGACGTCGTCGCCGTCGTTCACCGCGAACGGACGCAGGTCGGCGTGCCGTGGGCGCATGCCGTCCTCGACGAGCGTCGGGAGCGTCGAGAGCTGCACGACCGGTTGGGCGATCCATCCGCGCGGGTCCTTGAGCAGCCGACCGCGCAGTTCGGCGAGCGTCGACCGCGAGGCATCCGGACCCACCACCAGGCCCTTGCCGCCCGACCCGTCGACGGGCTTCACGACCAGCTCGTCGAGTCGGTCGAGCACCTCGGCGAGCGCCTCGGGCTCCTCGAGCCGCCAGGTGTCGACGTTCGGCAGGATGGGTTCCTCGTCGAGGTAGTACCGGATCAGGTCGGGCACGTAGGTGTAGACGAGCTTGTCGTCGGCGACGCCGTTGCCGACCGCGTTCGCGATCGTGACATGCCCGAGCCGCGCCGCGAGCATCAGCCCGGGGGCGCCGAGCACCGAGTCGGGGCGGAACTGCTGCGGGTCGAGGAACTCGTCGTCGACGCGGCGGTAGATCACGTCGACCCGCGTCGGGCCCGCGGTAGTCCGCATCCACACGCGACCGCCGGAGCAGAACAGGTCGCGGCCCTCGACGAGTTCGACGCCCATGAGTCGGGCGAGCAGGGTGTGCTCGTAGTAGGCGGAGTTGTAGACGCCGGGCGTGAGCACGACGACGGTCGGGTCGTCGACGCCCTCGGGCGCGCTCGCCCGGAGCGCCTGCAGGAGCCGGTTCGGGTAATCGCCGACCGGACGGACGCGCATCGAGGTGAAGAGCTCGGGCAGGGTCTGCGCCATGACGCGCCGGTTGGAGATGACGTAGCTCACGCCGCTCGGCACGCGGACGTTGTCCTCGAGGACGCGCCACTCCCCCAGCTCGTCGCGGATGACGTCGATACCGGCAACGTGGATGCGCACGCCGTTCGCGCTCTCGATCCCGGCCGCCTGCCGGTGGAAGTGGGTCGACGAGCTGATGAGGGCCGCCGGGATCACGCCGTCGCGGACGGCGTCCTGCCTGCCGTAGATGTCGCCGAGGAAGCGCTCGAGCGCTCTGACGCGCTGAGCGACGCCGGCCTCGACGACGTTCCACTCGCTCGCGGCGATGACGCGCGGGACCGCGTCGAGCGGGAACGGCCGCTCCTCCCCCGCGAAGTCGAACGTGACGCCCTGCGCGAGGTAGCTGCTCGCGAGTGCGTCGGTGCGGCCGCGGAGCTCGTCCTGCGTCATGCGCGCGAGCGCCGGGTACAACTCCCGATACGGCTCGCGCACCGTCACGGCGTCGGCAGGGAACATCTCGTCCCACGGCCGGGCGCGACTCCGCCTGCGCGACCGCGTCGCCGCGTACCCGTCGAAGAGGCTTCCCATGCGCCTACGCTTCCAGTCGGGTGTTTCAGGCCGGTTACCGACACGCGTCGGGCGGGAATCGGCCTCGCGTGAGCGTCGGGGTGGATCATCGCCGCCCTCGACGCGGCGAATCCAGCCACCAGGTTGCGATACATGGTTGCGAGAATCGCCGCTGGCCGACGCCGCATTCCGTTGGGCCTGCGCGATGAGCGCCGGCGGGGGCGCCTCGTATCCCATGGGTTACGAGACAGTCGCCCCGTCGCAGATAGGGCCCCTGAGCGGGCACCTTCATCGGGCGGGTCATCTGAGACCGAGACCGGTCGACGCTGCGCCCCATCTCCCGGTGAACCACTGTCCAGGGTTCAACTGGCCAGGAAGCGGCATCCTGAGGCTCGATCGAGGGGGAAAGGTATTCCGCGGATACCTTTCCCCCTCGTGCGGAGGCATGGGTGTCCGGTAGTCGACCGTCTAGCGGGCGGCCCTTCTTAGAGGCGGTCGAGATTGAGCAAACTGAGTGCCGCATTCCTTGCTGCACCATCCGGCGCTTGAAGCGCCAGAGTCATCGTCATAGGGCGCGTGACGTGACCGCCACCACTCGTGACAATCTCTTCGAGCACGTCTCGGGCAGAGAAGCCGTCCCAGCGCATCACGACATTGGCGATCGAGATCCTCAGAGACGTGATTGGAGAGTCTCGCATCAACGTCTCGAGCGCCAATCTCCCGTCTGGACTTGCAGCCAGGTCGTTGAGCGCTGCCCAGTGCTCGTCCATCCGCTTGTTGTGGGCGCGAACGTCCCCCTTCCGCCCGTAGGACAGAGTCCGCTCGCCGACGTCAACCGCACTGCGCGTGTCGTGCAGGTCACGCACTAGTTTGGCAACATCGCTCACACACGTATTCTGCCGCGCGTGGAGCGGCTGAGGACCCGTATTCAACCGCCGACGGATTCCAATGCGTGCCGGCTGTTCTCGCTGCCGCCTCTGCGTCCTTCAAGGCTTCGCGAAGGTTCTCCGCCTCCGCTCTGTTCATCCCCAGGATGTTCTGGAAGTCATGGTCCGCGATCGATACGCCGTCCAGGATGTATGACTGTCAGTTTGGATCTGCTGGGTCGAGACTCGATCTGGTAGTCCCGGCCGGAGCGGTCTGACTCTTGCTTATGACCGACCCTGATGGTGTCTTCGCGTTGATCTGTCGACCGTCCGGCCGGGCTCGCATTATGGGCTGCCGCCGGTCGGGCGTGACCTGATAGGAGCCTGGAGCAGACTTTGAGAGCGTCCCCGTGACAGTCCTGTCCACCCACCGGCGACAGCGTGATTTCCACGCTAACCGGCAGAAGGACAGGAACACGATGACAGAGCTCAACTCGACACGATCGGGCCACGTGGTGATCGGCGTCGACACGCACAAGCACATCCACGTCGCGGCGGTGATGGACACGATCGGCGGGATCCTCGCGACGCTGACCGTCCCAACCGACACCGGCGGGTTCCGGAAGCTGCTGGCCTGGGCTGAAGGATTCGGACAGATCCTCGCGTTCGGGGTTGAGGGAACCGGGTCGTATGGGGCAACGCTGACATCCTTCCTTCGCAGGCACGACATCAAGGTGGTCGAAGCGGGACGCCCCGATCGTCGGTTGCGACGCGCGAACGGCAAGTCCGACACCCTCGACGCGGAGAACGCGGCCAGGGCCGTACTCGCAGGCTTCGCCACCGCGATCCCGAAGACCGCGGACGGCGCTGTCGAGATGATCCGCCAGTTGAAGGTCGCGCATGATTCCGCGGTCGTGAACCGCTCGTCGACCATGATCATGTTGAAAGCGATGCTCGTTCACGGGTCGGACGAGATGCGCAGCGAGACGAACAGGATGTCGCGTCCCAAGCTCGCCCGCTACCTCGCAGGCCTGCGGCCCCGGACTCTGGAGACACCCGAGGATTCACTACGTCACTCGGTCCGCGCACTGGCGCGACGCTGGCTCGCCTTGGACGCGGAAGCGAAGGAATTCGAGCGGCTGATCGAGGACCTTGTCCGACGCACCGCCCCGCAGCTGCTCGAGCAGTTCGGCATCGGCGTCGACACCGCCGCCGAGATCCTCATCGTCGCCGGTGACAACCCCGAACGGATCCGTTCCGAGGCGGCATTCGCGAAGCTCGCCGGCATCGCGCCCGTCCCGACCGGCTCGGGAATGACCAGCGGCAAGCATCGCATCAACCACGGCGGACACCGCCAACTCAACGCCGCGATCTACCGCACCGTCATCGTCAGGATGCGGTTCCACGAGCCAACCATCGCCTACGTCGCCCGCCGCACTGCCGAAGGACGAAGCAAGCGCGACATCATCCGTTGCCTCAAGCGCTACGTCATCCGCGAGGTCTACCACCTCGTCAAAGCGAACCCGACAACCGGCGAAATCAGGAGTTGACAACTATAGGAGCTTCAACGCGAGGTCAATGAAGATGTACTCCCGCTTGTCCAGCCCAAGCTCGACCCCCTCTCGATCGAAGCGAGCAATCACGGATGTGTCACCGATCGATTCATGTCCTGGTTCGTTCCTCTCGGTTTGTGGGCGACGGACGGCCCAGCTTCTTCAACGATGATTCTCTATCGGTCCGTTGTTGCGAGGAGGGATCGTCCGTGCGTCGCGAGAGGATCGTGTCGACGACGCTCGAAAAGTAGGCCATAGCGACGCTTGAAAACTGGGCCACCCAGACAGATTGGATGGGTGATCTCGGTGGAGGATTGGGCGTTGATCAGGCGGTTGGTCGCTGACGGTGTTCCGC